>Ga0180435_10002348_pt1 | contig 19409 bp, 24 predicted proteins | sample SS_ome_3_FD_132467 | JGI IMG/M metagenome (GOLD analysis project Ga0180435, IMG submission 132467) | Hypersaline lake sediment archaeal communities from the Salton Sea, California, USA - SS_3_S_1 metaG | ecosystem: Environmental > Aquatic > Non-marine Saline and Alkaline > Hypersaline >...
CCCTTTGATACAGGTCTTAAATCTGGAGGCAACACAATCACTTGATTTATAAGAAGAGAATCTAAATTGTCAACTATTAATTGCCATTCTTCAACATCTTCTTCAGCTAATGATCTAGCTATATCCTCAACTAACTTGTATATTGCTTCCGCTTTTTCCCATATTCTTGTTCCTTTTGGAAGTCTTTCTGGTTCAGTGGTAACAACATGTTCATCATTGTCCATATATAGAACACTTTTGTCTTGTTTCATTAGATCATCAATTGCTGCTTTGATGTTTTTACCACCAATGTCAGCTATGAGATCATACATCAATGGATTAACAACTTTTATTGGAAGTGTAATTTTAGCGAATCTTTTTCTTCTTACATCACTATTTGTAATTTCTACTCCACATAAATCACACTTTCCACCAGATCTGGAAACACCGTAATAAGTTCCACACTGGCAAGTATAATTTTTGATCGGTCCAAAAATTCGCTCTGAGAATAACCCATTCTCATGAAACTTTTTCTTGCCAACTGTTTTCAATGATGTAACTTCCGGCAATTCTTCACAGAATTGTTGATAGTTGAGAATTTTTGGCATATGTTAGGTCTCCTCTGGATCTCTTAAATTTGTTTGTGCATATGTAGCAAGAGCTTTAAAATGTTTCAGAACAATTTTAGAAACAATCAACTCAATTTCAGGAAGAATTGCTTTTATTATTTCTTCTGCATCCTCCTTTTTCAGTTTATCATTTCGTTTATCCAAAACCTTATTTACAACTTGTTCAACATAAGATTCAATTGGATTTGTTTCGGAGATTTTCTTTTTAGTCATGGCGTCTCCTTTGGATTTAATGTAATGGACATTGAGTCCATTTTTTCATAACGAAGCTTTCTACCAGTTGGGTTAAAATAACAATTATCCAAATAATAAGTCCTAATATTTGTTTTTAGAAGTCTTAAATATTCTGGAGTAATTTCTACATTTTTTTTGTAATCTTGTAAACAATATAAATCTGTATCTGGATCACAGTTTGGATGTCCTCCAAATAATCTTACATTCAATACCTTATCGTTTTCAGTTGAAATTTCAAAACCATCAAGATGAAATTCTTTATCAATATATGTTATTTCATATGCACAACTATTTAATATTACTCTAGTTGGAATTATTTTTCCTAAAGATATATAAGTCTTTCTATAAATGCTTTTGTTTTCTCTTTTTCCAACTATAAAATTAATTTCGTTATGCTGCTCCTGTTTCTTCAAGAAGTTCAACTATAGTTTCTCCTTTTAATCTTTTTAACGTTACAATAAAGTTAACAAGATTATATTGTTTTTTGACTACGTCTGATAAAGTATTGATAAGATCATTTGAAGTTTTAAGAGAATTTTTTGGTATCAAAGCAAATCTCTTTTTTGGAAAAGTTATTATATTATCAACTGGTCGATCATTAAAGAATTGAAATTCTTCATCTTCTTTTGGCCCGATATAAACTTCTACATCAGAAGTTTTATTTAAATTCATAATTGGTGTTATGTGTTCTTCAACATTATGTAATCTCTCAACACCATCATATACGATATCCATTCTATTATCGATACTCCTTTTTATTCCTTCATTTATAAACGCGGGTATTAAATTTAAATCAACTCTTTGAATGACTTTGTTTTTAATCATTTGATTTATTTGATCATTACAAATTATTTGTGTAGCAAAGAATCCTGCTTTATTTAATTCATTTTTTGATATTTGATGCCTGTATGAACCAGCATAATCGTATGTTGTTTTAACATTTTTTCTACAATCAATTATTAAAATTTTTCCTGTTATATATAATCTAACATCAATTTCGTTTCCTCTGCTGCAAACAACATCTCTGCAATCTATAACAAGATCACATTTTGGTAATGGTGTTTTACCTTCTATATATTTCATTGTTAATGGTATAACACGAATTTCGTCTTTAATTAGTTCAGTTAACGCATCAACTTTTGTTTCGCCAATTTGCGATATCTTATATATTGAATTTTTTATGTTTTTTCTTTCGACTATATCATAATCTACGATGATTAATTCATCTATAGATTCTGCCGTTTCTGATATATTTTTGCAAAGAGAACCTCCAAGGGTTCCCAAACCAATTACCGCTATACGTTTCATTGACACGCTTTTCTCCTTTCCATTTTTATTTTTGGGGGATCCCAAAATGGGACCCCCCTTTTGGTAGGAGTTTAGCAGCCTTTCTTTCCAGCAGGTTTCAGGAATTCAAGGTTGTCGCCAGCTTTCAGAGTATAATCTCCACTGACTTCTTTACCATTTACCAATCCGGTAGATAGTTTGTCCACGTTAAGAACTTCACGTAGAAACTCTCCAACTTCTGCAACAGAGCGTCCAGCTACAGGGAAGGCACCAGATGAGGCACCACAAGATACCTGAATTGTTGTACTCAGGCGATCTCTCTTTTTCAGGGATGGCTTCGTAACAGAACTCTGGAACTTGGCTTCAATGCCGGAGATTGGTGCTGCTGGTGCAGGACCATCCTTGGTGATTGAAGCTGCTGGTGCCGCAGTGGCGCCGTATTTGGCCATAATTGCGTCAATGATAACGTCTTTTCTCTTTTTGGTCTGACCTGGAATACCAAGCTTCACGACCAACTGACGAAGATCACGAACTGTTTTGTTTTCTAGCGTTTCTCTTTTGTAACGTGCCATAATAATGGACTCCTTTTCAAATGTTTTTTTGTGAATAAATCACTTCACGATTCTTGCCATAGCATTTGAAGCCATTTTTGTAATATCAAAATACACTTCTGACTTTTCATGCTCACCCTTGACGACGACATTATAAAATGCCCAGCACATAAATGTTGCAACTCCGAGATTTGTAAAGTATAACTGTGGTTCTGATACTGACAATTCTTCACATGACATTTCCTCGGGTAACTTATCATCGGGATTAGCAATCTCTGGATGATATGCGCACAGGTCGGGGGTTACATCCTTTGAATCTTTACGAATGTAGATCTGTACGTTTCCATCAATGAGATCGTTCCCACCAGAAATCAAAGTAACATCTTTAAGATTGTTTGAGTAATTAGATACAATCATTCTGGTTTTATGATTATCTACACATAAAAATACTATACTTCCTTCTTTTATAACTTCAGCAAGATTTGTAGTGTTCACATATGCAGGAAATGAACTTACATTTATTTGTGGAAACTGCATTTTTAAATCGGCAGCTTTCACTTCCGCTTTGTTACCCATTCTGGTGAAATCCTGTCTTATAAAATTTTTGGATTCATATTCATCACCATCTACAAGCAACAAATTCACGCCAGATTCTGCTGAATAAGCGAGATATCTTGCCAATCTTTCACATAATATGGAACCAATTCCACCTAATCCAATTACAGCAATATTCATGATTTTTTATTCCTCATTCTAAAAAGTTTTGCAAATACACCAGGTTTACGATGTTGCTTATTTATTGGAGCTGATGTAGAGCCTGGTACCGGAATACGTTCAGCAATTTGATCTGCTTCAATAGCTGCTTGAATAGCTTTTGCATCAGGATCTAAGTATTGTCCTGAATCCAATCGCTGTTCTTCTATAATAGTTTCTTCTGTGCTGATATTATCATAAATGATTTTTCCACAGGTAGGACATTTATCATCAATGATAAAATCTTTTGTAAATGAACTTCCACATGAATCACAAAATGACATATTTAAATGATCTTCTTCATCATCTGATTCTGTTTCTGTATCTTCACCTATCATAACTTCAGCTGCACTTATTTCTGTTAAGTAATCATCAACTTTGCAGTTTGGACAAACACCAGATTCAATTGATTCATCAACTGAAAATCTTGCATCACATGCCATGCACTCATAATGAGTAAGGAAATCTACTTCTTCTACCCCCACAGATTCACTCATTTTAAATTTTGCATTTTCATCTAATCGATCTAATGCCCATTCAATAATACTATCTTTTACTTCATCATCTAGATCATCTAAGACAAAATTAATTTTGTGATTCTTAAATGTACATGCATCACAAGGCGTTTGATCTTTCTTTACTACTCCTGTAGATGTCATATTATTTTTTGTTTGTACAGGAGGTTTTGTTTTAGCTGTAGTGACAGGCAGATTTGTTTTAACTGTTTCGCCAGGTTTTGTGTGACCTCTCCAATTTTTCCAATAATCGGAATCGCCATAGTGACCACCATAACCATACCAGCCATCATACCAATTTTTACCTACAGTTACAGATCGAGTCCATTTCTTTTTCTCAACATGCTTCATCCAATCAGAATCGAATTTCGGGTTTTTAGATAATTGGACTCTATATCGTTGATCAAACTTTCTTCTGTTATAGAATTTTCCCGATTGAACTTCAACCATCTTCTTCTTGTCTTTGTTCCACTTCCATGTTTTTGAAAACGGAACTTTTACAGTTTCATTAACATCAACCGTTCTTTCTAATTTATTAATATAATCTCTTGGATCGACTATTACTCTATGACCATTTGCTACAATAGATGCTGAAATACTAATATCATCATCTCGCATATGACCAAATGTAATGTGAAGACCATCAAAAGATTCCTCGTCAGCATCATCTATTCCTGAATGAAAAGCTGACATTCCTGCATGACTATGAATTGTTCCGATCATTTCATAACCATCAATTGTAATTCCTTTATTATAATCTGCAGCACCGGAAGATACTTCCTGAAACGGACAAACAATTTTATGATGTTTTTTCTCTTGATTATAAAACAACAATACAATTGCTTCAGAATAGTATTCATCATATACTGCTTTAAAGAAATTTATAACCTTTTGTGCTTTAGTAGCAGGTATCTTTTTAATGTGCATTTTAGCCATTGTTTGAACACTGTCTAAAATTGAAATTTTGTCGACGGGGGCGACACTTTCCATCACCCCCAATCTTTTCTTTAAATAGACACCTTCTTTGCACACGATATAATAAATATCATCATCCGGCATTTGTGTGTTACCATCATTTATCACTATCGGAAACATTTAATATACTCCTTGGATCGTTTGCAAATAGAAATTGTGAAAAATATTTGCTGGTTACAGTATACATTCCGTGGAAATTTGGAAATGCGTTAACAAAACCAAGTTTCTCTTCTTGTGTACTAGTTAATCTTGGATTGGGAAATGAATCAAACATTGCTTCTCTATTAAATTCTCTATCAAAAGAATATGATTCTTCATAATTGGTGTAATAATCCAATCTCTGTGCTCTAATAGTTCTGGATGTTACTGGCCTATATGCAAGATAGCCCATTCTTTCTTTATAATATCTATTTCCCTGAATGATATCTCCTGCTTGAAATCTCATTTTTGACGGGTTAATAGGTGCATGTTTTAGACTCTCCCACTTACTATCTGATATTGGGATATGATCAAACTTATTTATAACATCGCTAAACCAAAGAGTGCAACAATTTGAGCAAAGGACTAATGGTTCTGGTCCACCTGTATCATATAAGAAACCAACAATTATATTTATATCTTTTTTAGGAAACATTGATACGCCAGGTTTATTAGCAATTATCTTTGTTCCAGCTGTAATATCTTCAAATATATTTGTTATCTTTCTAATTTTTCCTACATTAACTACAGGGGTTCTGCCGCCCTTTACATATCTATACTGGATAATCTCATCATTCTTATCTTTTAGAACAAATCTGATATCTCCGGTTTCGTTATCAGTAACAAACCCTTCAATTTGTCTAACTATTAACATATTTATTGGATTTTGCCAATCACAAACTACAACTTTATCTCCAATTGTAAATTGAATATCTAGATCTGGACCACATATAGTAAACGTATCATCTTTTATCAATTCTTTATAAATAGAAAAAGATGGGGATCTTAAATCACACCCCCGTTGTCTAGCAACACCTATATTCGGTATTACTTGTGTTTCACCCATAGATCCAGGCTGACTTTGATCTCTTAAATAAAGAAGTTTTCTGCCAATTCTAAAAACAGGCGGTAGGGGTTTACAATCTTCAGCTTTAAATAATTTTGGAGTTGTACTATTTTGTGAAAACTCTATAGTTGGTTTGCTGTCACTACGATATACGTCTTGAAATTTTGCAATAAGATTAGAATATCTTCCGGTTGTTATTTCTAGAAATTTGCATTTCGATGTACCTACAATTGGAGCTGAAGAATGTATTGAATTTCTAATAACAAAATAATGTTTATCTTTTTCTAGCTTTATTCCCATATATTCTGGATTACTTAAATCCATAACCCTACAATCTTCTGGAAGATTGTTCATAATATAGAACTCTGAACCAACTCTACCTTCTAAATCACCATTTGAAGATTGTCGTATGTAATATACTTTTCGATATACTTTTTGATCATGATTATTTTTAAGTATAAGAATGTCACCTGCTTTTAGTGTTTCACCTGTTGGTAATTCTATACTATTAATAAATCGTTCTTCTTTAATTTTTTCAGCTATAAATTCTTTTACTTTATTTGTTAATTTCCATTTAAAAATTCTTCCATCTTCTCTTTGTATGTTTACATAGCTAGCATAAACTCTTTTTCTAAAACCCAGAAATGAATCGATAAACAGATATTTATCTTTAACTTTAAATGAATCACCAACTTCAATATTAAGTTCCAAATCATGATACATTTCAACACACAAATTTTGAGAAACATCATAAATCAAAGGTTCTTGTACACCATCCAGACCAGGAACTTCTGTTAACTCCCCTTCTTGAGGTGCATTGAATAAACTTGTCAGTTTATTATATGATAATTCTCTTTCATGTTGAGATTCTCTAGAAAGTATTTTATCTCTCATTTTTTCAACAACACCACCGATTGTATGGTTTTTAAATCTGATCCAATCGATATTATAAATAAACATTGGATCTGTATGTGAATAATATTCCCATGTGAAATAATCTGAAACTCCGGGCGTGTTTTGATATGCTACATAATTATACATATAATCTACATTAAATACCGTTGACCAGAATGTTGATATAGCATGATTTGTATCTGTAAATATGCTTTTCTTAGGACCTTTATGTATTTTATCCCCAAAACAAATGGCTTGATTTCCCTCACTTATATTTAAAAATGGTGCTTTAAAAATAGGATCTGAAAAACCAGAAATTGGTCTTGGTCTAAAGAAAACATGACCGGTTAAAATATCATATTGTTTAGTAAATGAAAGGCAGAATACAACATATGGCATTGCAAGATTAAACATATATGGTCGATTCGGATTCTCATCCTGCCAATTCTCATAACCATATTCTTTTAATTTTCCAGATGCTCTTAAAGATGCTAATTCATTTGACATATCTTTTTCAACAGCAATTGTTCTAAATGCTGGAGGTTCTTCAATAACAACAAGAAATCCTTCTTGATATTGTTCAAAATACCTACAGTTCGGTGGGAAAAGGTTATCAACCTTATATTCTAGCTGATTTTTAAGATTGTCTTGTATTTTTTCAAGTAGCTTATTGGTTCTAATTGTTCGCCTGTTAATAATAGGAGTGTTTATTTCATTATCACCCTCATACTTACTAATTGAGTGTATCGAGTAATCTTGATTTACTCGAATTTCTTCAACATCCATACTATTCTCCTCTATAAAATTTCACGAGTTTCGCAAATTGATACATGATCTTTTTTGCAGTATTTCCTTCAATTTTATGAACCTTAATTTTTCTTGGAGGCTTCTCCTTTTTGTCTAATCTGAATGCCCAATATACTCCAACATAATCTTCTTCACTTTCTCTTTCAAGAGTTATAAATCCAATTTCTTTCTTTAACATTCCGTCTACTTCTAGAATTAGAAATTTGTTTGGACCTTTAGGGGCATATTGAGCGTGCTTTAATTTAGGTTTTTCTTCAGATATTATAATGTCACACATTTCTCTTACTTGTTGTGTCATATCCGAAGATGGTATTTCACTCAAAATTTTATCAAGAGTTGTCATATTATCAGAACTCTTTTTTTTAGAGAAGAAATCCGATTTTTCTTCTGTCATTATTTACCTCCTAATCTTTTAATCGGTTGAATTTTATATCTTTTTTCTCCAGTTTCCATATATTCAACATTATTAAAAGGAACCGATCTCCATCCTTTCTTTTCAAGATCATAAACATGAAGGATGCCGCTATTTTGCATGAGCTTTAAAATTTTTGGAAGGTCAACTTTCTTTGGTTTGTCTTTCTCTGGAACTTTTCTAAAATCTAATGTACAAACCATAAATCGAATTGTTCCATCTTTTTTTGTGAATTTTATTGTTGCTTCTTCTTCAGAATTTAATTTAGTCCATAACTCAATAGCATTTTTTATAACTTCAGGATCAAATTCCATAGGCATTGTTATGTCCTCCTATCCAAATGAACTAAATCATCTGGACTTTCATTATTTTGATCTATATACCTGCTCATTAAATGACAAGTATGATTACATAATTTACAATATTTTTGTTTATCTTCCTTTATTATTGCATGAGAAAATTTTGAAATATTATGATTTAAATCAAATAAATCTTTAATTTTAATAGCTTTAGGAACACCAACTCCTCTAATTCTTAAACATAATCTAATTGAACCATCAGCATCAACTGAAACATTATGAAGATTTTCATCAATTTTACAATCCATATTTGATGGTAAAATATTCCATATTGCTGGAAGCAAAACATTTTTCATATGAATATCAACATCACTATCATTTAGCATTTGAAATTGATGTGCTAATTGATCAGACGGTTCAACAAGTAAATTTTTATCTGATATATTTGAAAAATCATAATATGGGCTTTTAGCAATGTCTATAAATGTTACATCACTATTAATACCTTTTTCTGTTAAAAGTTTAACGAGTCGATATATATGTTGCTGATTATGTTTCATAACTGTAATTTCAGCAACTACATCATCTATTTTATCTTTCATTGCTTTTAGATTTTCAAAACCTTGAAGACTTTTTCTTATTCTATCTTCTGGTTGTTCTTTATCAAAGAATATAGGATCAACTGATGCTGTAAACCCTTTTATTTTTCCTGTTTGATCTAATAATTTCAAAATCAACGGTTGAATTTCTTTTGTATTATTTGAAATTATTGTATAATGGATATCTTCTCTGTTACAAAAATTTATAATAGTAGAAAGATCTTTTCTTAAAAGTGGCTCACCCCCATACAGGATGTGAAAACAATCTGGATTATGTTCTTTGAATTTAATAAGACCATCAATAACATCGAACGTAGTCATTTCATTTTTTATATAATGTGACATTGGTGGGTATTCACTTGGCATCCCTTCATAATCTTTGACTATTGCACAATAGTCACACTTTAAATTACATTTTCTGGTTAGCAACCAGTTTACAATTCTTATTTTGCTCATCTATCCACCTCGATTTTTATTTTTTGAAGTTGTGTATCTACAAACCAACTATTCATATCTTCTTCCTCAATTCCTTGAATTAAAGTATTTCCTTCGCTATTTAAATCAAGTATTGATAATATAAATCCTCTTTCTTCACATATATCAACAATTGAATAGAATATTCTATGGTCAAGACTTCCATGATTAGAAACATTATCTCCTTTTTTTAATAATTTCATACATTCTTCAAATTCAAATAATATAAATGTTTCTTCAAGACCTTCTCTATCATAATCGTGATATTCAAACTTTGATAATATATCTTCTTGTTCTGCTTCAAAATTAAGAGGAACTGCAACAACATAAGCAGTGGATGAGCTATTAGTTACGAAGCTATTTTTTATTTTCATATTATGAAAACGCCTCAACTATTTTATTATCATATTTTTCTTCAAATATTTCATTTACATTCCAATCCACCCAACATTCAATTGCAACACCACCATCATTAATAATTTCTTTACATAATTTATAGTTAGTTTCAGATAAATGATTATATCTTGGACCAGTTGGTTTTTGTGCCCAATCAATAGGTCCATTATTTGTATATACATCTAATTCATCAATTGTTTTTGCAAGCATATATACACGAACTCCTTCATTTTGAGCATCTTCATGACAATCTAATTCTTTCATAAATTCATCAAATGAATCTACTTCTTTTTCATGAAGAGATACAATATAACCAATAGATGAGCTATTTGTTACAAAATCTGATTTTATTTTCATTTGAACTCCAATATTTGATCTGCTTCTAATTGATCGATTTGTGTATGTGAAATCAAGCAAACTGATTTGCCAACTTTAAGCTGAGATAATATATTTGAAACAAATCCAATATTTTCTTCATCAAGACTATCAAATATTTCATCGAACAATAAGATATTTATTCTAACATCCTGAATATTTGATTGTAAATCTCCAAGAGTTAAAATTGTTGCAATATCAACTATTCTTGTTTGACCACCTGATAATTGTATCCTTGAATTTGCTCTGGTGTGGGTATCTAAAACATTGACTGATATTTTATCTCTGAACTCTCCAGCTTTTGTTGCTGCTAATGTATCGAATGATACAATATATCGACCATTTGTTAATTTGTCAAGATATTCAGAAACTTTCTCATTCATAAACGGAATAGATTCGTCAATTAACATTGATGGAATACCTGTTGGAGACCATGCTTTCTTCCAAAATTCAGATATGGTTTGTTCATGACTCAATGATACTGATTGTTCATGAACTTCTTCAATTGATTTTTTAAGATCCGTTTGTCTTTTCTGAAATGTCATTAATTGACTTTTATCATACTCATCTTTTTCTGTAAGTTTAATATTTTCTTCAAGATGAGTTCTTTCATTTTTAAGACTTGTTAGAGTAGTATTAACTTCCTCTAATTTTTTAGCAGTTTCTGAAACTTCTTTTTGTTTGTCTTTAAGTCCTTTAAGTTTTTCTCTAAGCTCTTCAACATACTCGGAGTAATCTCGCTCAATTTTATCAGCTTCACGTTTCGCAAGTCCGTTAACTTTTTCGACGGCGGCATGTATCTTCTCCTGAATTTCTTGTTTCTCTTGTGTTTCATCTGATTGTATTTGTTTCTTTGCATTAACAAATTGTTGTTTTTGTTGATTTTGCTTTTCAGCGATTTGTGTTAGCAAAATATCATATGTTTCTTGAGATTTTTCAATCGCTTTTATTTTTCTTTCATATTCCTGATATTCATTGATAAGATTTCCTACTTCTTTCTCTAGATGTTCTCGACATTCTTCATCAATAACTCTAAGACAAGTTGGGCAATCACCATCTGGTAATTCAAGACTATCATTTAATTTATCAATATTCTTTTGAATTATCCGATTTTCGGTTTCAATTGATGAGATTTCAGCTCTGTTATCAGTCTTTCCTTGTCTTGCTTCAAGTTCTTGATCATTCAACTCTTTCATTTCTTCATCATGTTTTTCAAGGATCATTTCAAATGTTTGGCGAAACTTATCAGATACTTTTTCAGTTGCTTCACTCGCTGCCTTTTGCATCTCTGCATTTTTAGCATCACGACTTTGAAGCAACTTCATTTTCGTAGTTTCTTTTTCATTTTCATGATGAGATATCTGTTTCTCAACATCGGTTATTTCAGCTTGTAATCCCTGAACATCTGATTCTTGTCCCTCTAATTCACTGAGATTATTTCCCCATTGCTTTAATAACCTTTGATTATCTTCTAATGCTTTTTTAGCAGAAGCAATACGCTCCTTTTTATCTTCTTCAAACTGTTTCATTTGTTTAAATAAGATATTAATTTGTTGTTCTGTATCATTGAGAATACCTTGATCAATACCTGCTTTCTCAACTAATTTTTGCAGTTGTTCATTTATATTTTTGAGATCAGAGTCAGCTTCTTTATACCATTGAGTATAAATATCCAAATCTAATATTTTTCTGAATATCTCTTTTTTATCAGAATCAACAAGATCGGTAAAGAAATCTTTAACTTTTTGTCCAAACATCAAAGTGTTTGTGAATGATTTTTTTGAGCAAATTAATCTTTCAACTTCAGGTACAACTTCTCTATGACCTTTCTTGTATGGTTGTTCGTCATCATTTTTAAATATATGAACTGTATTATTTAGTTTGGTGTATTTATGATATCGTTCAACTCTATAATCATCTTCATTGATTGAAAACTTAACCCATGTATGACAATTACGACCAACTCTGGTATTAACAACATCATCACCCCTTGCCTTTTTACATGTTTCTCCATAAAGAGTAAAAGGGATTGCTTCAAGAGACATTGTTTTTCCAATACCATTTGGTCCTGTAATAAGAGTTAATTTATCATTTTCAAATGTAAGAACCATTGGATCAATATATGGTCCAAAATTTTCCATTCCGACTTCATGAAATGTTATCTCTCTCATATTATCCCTCGCATCTATCGACCAATTGTCGCGCTTTATTTAAATATTCTTCATGATCATTCTCTGTTATTTCTTTTATTTCAAGAAATTTTTTAAATTTATCTTCCTGACTCATTGAACTTGTAATTCCTCTATTGGTTATATCCCTATCAATTTTTTCAACAACCATAAAATCATCTTCAAGTCCAAGATCAATTGTTTCTTTTTTAACTACTTTGACATAATGCCCTTCTTTTTTTGCTTCTTGGGCGAGTTGTATAATTTCCTGCTTATTTGAATTTGTGACGTCGAGTTCGATATGTTTTCTGTAACCTTCGGTAGGGATACTTTCAACCTCAAGCGTTTCACTATCGACAACCAGAAATCTTTTAATATCATTTTTCTCCCCCCAATCTAATTGAATTGGTGATCCGACATAATATAATGATATATCATCTCGAATTATTTCTTGTGGTTTATGATAATGGCCCAATAATACCAATTCATATTTTCCAATTAGAGTTTTTAATGAAAGGTCTGAAATTATACTGATTCCTGAATTTAACATTCCCTCATTCAAACCAAAATGTGATATTAATATTTTTGAACTATTGTTTTTAATCGTATCAACCATACTTGGTCCATAAGGAACAAACAAAATATTTCCCAATTGTAATGTTTCATAATAAGGAATCCATGTTGTTGAATTTGAATTTCTCAAAGGTCTTAATGCTGATACAACTTTGCTTCCTTTTCCTGACAAATCATGATTTCCATCAATTACATAAAATCTTATCATATCTGACCAATGTTCAATATAATCAAGCATAATATCCTGAGCGATTGCATAAATGATAGATTTGCCGTGAAGAATATCTCCTCCGATAACCATAACTCTAATATTATTATCAACACAATATTTAGCTATGTTATCTAATACTGTTTTTAAACTATGCAATCGCTCAGGAAGATCTGTTTCGTCTTCGATTTTGTCTTGACCATATCGAGACAAATGTATATCCGCAATAAAAGCAAATTTCATTTTAATCACTCCAATGGTTATAATTTACCGTCTGTATTTTTTGTTTCTTCAACAGTTACAGCTGGTTTAAGTTTTCTGGCTTCTTCAGCTTTTTTCTCTTTATATCTAATAAAATTTGGAATTGCAATTGCTAATAAAATACCAATGATTGCAATAACGATTATCAATTCAATTAATGTAAACCCTTTTGCTTTTTTTAATAATTTCATAATCACCTCAAATATTCATAAAATTCCCAAGAAAAGTTTTTAGATTCTCCTCCATCTCTAAGAATATAATCAAAAACTTCTCCAATTAATGTACCATCTTCATCACCAAATATACAATAATTTGCTCCACTAAATAATGGAACATCAATTGATTCTGCTGACTCAATTAATTTTTCTTGTGTATAATTTGGGTCATCCCCTCCCCGATACTCATTTCTAAATTCTTCAATCAACTCTGGATTTTCTTTTACAAAATCAACTATATCTAAATTGTTATCAGAATTGTTATAAATCATAAATGCAGTTGAACTGCTATTTGTTATGAAATCATCTTTTATTTTCATTATTTCCCCGCAATAATATCTAATGCTACTTGTTCTTCTATGAGATTCATTTCATTGTTCTTAATAAATAAATATTGTATTGGCCATTCTTTTGAGTTATAATAATTTCTTCTTCCATAATAACTCCTTCCAATTTCAGGACATGCATAATCAACCATATCAATAACAATTGGTGTTTTCTTATATGGTGCTGTTCTTGTTATACGACCAGCTAATTGTTCAATATTCCTAATTGGTGAAGTCATTATAATTGAATCTTTCCAGGGAGCATCAATACCATCTCTACACTTTCCAGGAGTTGTAAATGTAATTTGTTTTCCAAGAGTATCTGCCTTTGCAACTCCACAGAATTTTGATTTACTTGAATGGTTTGTTTCATTGAAATGATCATCTATAAGCTTAACCCTTTCTACCATTACAATAAGGTTACGATTGTTTTTTAATTTGCCAATCAACCCCCTCATTGCTTCTCTGTACGGTTTACTTTTTCGCATTAGATTTAGATACCTTGCACGCTGAAATCTCCCACCCCAGTGGATATACTTGTATCTGCGAGGTGTATCTATTTCATAATCTAATAACAAAACCGTTACTTTAGCATTCATAGTTCCATGTGCGTCTGCATTTTCAAATATCGGTCCTAAATGATATTCAATAATGTCTCCATTGCCATCATATCTATAAGGAGTAGCACTTAAACCATATGTACATTTAGATGGAACATGAATAGAACATTCTGAAAATGTTGGAGCACCCACAGTTGTATGAACCTCATCACCAATGAATACTCCAACATTTGATTTATTTAATTCAATTAAGAATTCTTCCCTTTTTCTTTTCAACAATGATAGAAATGTTTGAACTGTTGCAATGATTATTGGTTTTTTCAAATCATCTTCAAATGTATTTGAAGTTATTCTGCTAATATCATCTTCTTTACAATTTGTGAATTGAAAAAATCTATCTCTCCATTGATCAGCCAATGAATCACGATGTACCAATATCATTGTTTTCTTTTTCTTCTCAGCAATCGCATTAATTGATATTACAGTTTTACCCACCCCCGGAGCTAACTGTATAATCCCCTTATCATTATTTTTCATAAAATCCATTGCTAATTGCTGCGTTTCACCTCTGGGTTTTATATTATGCTCTATTTCAATGTCTTCACCCTGGTGTGTATAATCTTTCAATTTTACACCAGATATGAATTTATCTACTGGAAAATATCTTGGAATTAACATAAACTTTTCAGATTCTATAAAAAATGTTTGAATTTCTATAGTTGAAGTTTGATATGCTTTACTTGTTCTTGTTAATTCTTCTTTTATTCGTAAATAAAATTCTTCATTTTCATATTTCCTTGGAATTAATAACCCAGATCGTTTAATTATTTCTGTCATTGCTTCGACCTCTTAATCCTCAGAATATGTGGCTTGTGATTTCTCAGTCTCGTAAATTGTGACGAAATCCATTGTTACTGTACCAGAATATTTTTCTAATTTTGTTGAAAAATAGTTATATATTTCTCTGGCCATATTTTCTGCTGTTGGTTCATAATTAACTTCAATAACTTTCAAAAATGGCATTTCTGTTTGAAGTTTTAAAAATTTATCATGATCGCTTCTGTTTATCATCATAGCATGATCAAAACTTTTGAAATAATGATTGCCAATTTCTTTTATATCTCCAAAATCCATAACCATTCCATTGCTATTTAAAGTTCTACTCTTTAAACCAATAACAACTACATAATTATGACCATGAAAATTTTTACATAAACCATCATGACAACTGAGTCTGTGTCCCATAGAAAATGAAAATTCTTTAGATATTCTATACATACATGATAATCTCCCCTACTTGAATTTGGAATACTGTTCAATTAAGAACGAATCTAAATTTGCAAGTGTATCTGTTAACTGTTTTTTCTGTATATTTAAATCATTAGTATCTGTATCTAATGTTAATAGCTTGCTAATTTTATGTTTATTAATTAATTCTCTGACCCCTTTTGTGTCAGTTATAATTGTCGCGTTCTTTATTTCTTCCAGAGTAGCATCAACATCCCACCCTTGCCCTATACAAGATGCCAAGGTAGGTCTAACAATTTCTAATAAATTATATTCATCAATAATTTCTTGTATTCTTTTTATTTCATCCTTTAACATTTTTTCATTCATAGTTGAAAACATATTATAAGTATCAAGAAGCATATCATCAATTGATTTAACTATAACATGGCTATGAATGTCTACAACCGTATTTTCAAACGATATAGATCCTTTAATAACTTCCTTTAATTTCATTACAAAATCTTTATAGATTTTATCTCTATTTCTTTCTCTTAACACCTGGAAAACAATTTCTGTTTCTGTTGCTGATAGATCTGTAAAACCAATCATTCCAGCATCAAGTTCTGTTGAAAATTTATTTAATATTGATTGAAATCTTTTTCCGGGTGGCCACGATTTTAATATAACCGTATTTTGTTTGGGATTCTCTTCGATAATCCCTTCAACATCAACTTTCATCTTACCTTTTGTAAGAAGCGTTTCTAATTCTTTAGGGGTTGCTATTACTCTACAATCAGAAATAGGAACTGGAATTATTTTTCTTTTTCTATTTCCCAACAACCACATTAATCTTCCTCTTAAATCTTCAAAATTATAACATGGAATATATGTTTTATATCCAAAACCAATTCCTTGTGTATATTCATTTCCCAATAAACAAATTGGGAGCATAGTTGGAAGATATAATGGTTCTCTATCCCCTAATTCTGTATCTACTTCTGGAGCATATTTAATATATTTAAATGCCAATTCAATTGTTCTTGGATCTATTTTGCACTCAGTATATCTTGGTGCTGCTGGTCCTATTGGTTCAACCCCGACATTTGAACCAAAATTTCCTTGACCGATTAAAAATCCCTGTCTAACTAATTGAACAATTGTTCCATAACATTCTCCATGTGGATGATAATGACCTATAGTATATGCATCAACTTGCCGCGATTTTACAAACTTTTGTCTCGCGATTTTATAAGCTGAGAGCAAAACCCTGCGTTCTACAGGTTTTAGACCATCAATATCCATTGGAAAGTTTCTGTAATTTGAATATTGACCGTACTCTTTATATAGCTTTGGCAGCGTTCGGTCCATAACCAACTCCCATTTGTGGAAATTTTATTGGTATGATTACACGTGCTTGATTTAGATCATCGCCCTGTACAATTTTCAATGGATTGAAAATTATTTTTTCTGTCATTGAATACGCATAAACAATACCTGATTGATTAGCAAATATATATGAATAATCCGTTAATTGACTATCTTCCCATGGCCATGGCCATGAATCACCAATCGATGGAATAATTCCTTTATTTTTAAGCAAGAAATCAATTACTTCTTCTTCATATGTTGTGGCATTTCGTTGAATTAATATTTCATATGGTATGTGCCACGGAAAACCATCTTTATATAGACTTCCAATCCATCGTGGTTCTCGAATACCAACATAAAAATCAGCTCTTGTTCCCATTTTTTATCCCTTCATCTGATCTAATATAATAGCAAAACTCGGAACATCACCATTCTTTTTCATTTTCATATCTTCAAATGGTTCAAGAATCCGTCTTCTTAATTCAGCTTCAGCATCATGAACTGCATCGATTTTTTCAGAAATTTCAGTATAGGTTAAATCACCATCTTCTGAAATAAATTTTCCAACAAGTTCACAAATTACATAATTTAAATCACCTTTACATTGTATCCACATACTAAGATCATTGATATGATCTTTCATTTCTTTTTTTGCATCTTCTGGAATATATGGCATACTTACCTCTTCAACTTACAATTTATTGGTTTCTTTCCTTTATGCGGTTCTAAAATTTTATCTTCTCCTTTCCCCCATTTACAAATAAATTTATTGTCATTATCTACTTTCATTAAGTCACACTTGTCGCAATCAATAGTTAAAGTTTTTGTTCGCATATTTTTCCTCAGTTTTAATGTCTGTAAACCATGATTTCCAGCTTTCAGAATATGCTATCTCTTTTATTTGGGAAGATGTAACATTTTCTTTTATATAATATTTTATTTTATATTGTCCTCTTCCAACTATTTCTAGAATTCCAAGTTTATCTAAGCATCTTCTATAACCATCTCCACCTGTTCCATACGATCCTGTTTTTGGTGGTGGTCCATTGTATATATACCATAACATATCTTGTCTTGTAATAATATCACCAATATTATGTTTGATATTAATATATCTTTTTAATCTTTCCCACATATTCATAACTATACCTCTGTTATAATAATTTGTTCAGCTAAAAAGATATTACCTCTACTGTGAGTTTTTGATCTTATATTTTTTGCCTCACATTTAACAATCTTTTTGTTATGTCGATTTTTGAAGAATTGTAAATAATTTTTACAATCTTCATATGTTGGAGCAATGTGCCATCCAGATAAATATTATGTTCCTCTTGAGCCATCAATAACCATTTTTAATTCAGCTTGCAACCATTCTCCAACTCTCAATATTCGACTTCTGTTTATTCCATGAAACAGAGTTTTAATATTTCCTTTATCATCTGTTTCTACTATTTTATACCATGACATATTTATTCCTTAACTTCTTACTAATTTTCTTTTTTCTTCGGCACTGGAGAATAGTTTAATCAAATCATTCATATTTTCACTGTATGAAATTGGCATTAAATTTCTAGTAGCTTCATCCAATAGACATATTTTTAATTGATGTGGTGACAATTCTCCAAGACCTTTAAAGCGGGTTATGTGTTTATTTCTTTTTCTAGCGTTTTCCAACTCCTTTTCTGTCCATAATGGTTTAAATAATTTTTTCTCCGTTATAGCATAAAGAGGAGTTTGTGCTATAAAATAATTACCTGCTTTTACAACTTCTGGTAAAAGCGTTGCCATTGTCATTGATACCAAACAAGCAATATGTGCTCCATCATGATCAGCATCAGTAGCACATATTATTTTGCTGTATCTCATTTTGCTCAATCGAAAATGAGGACCAACTCCTGTGCCAATTGCCATAATTAATTCTTGAACTTCTTTGTTTTTCAATATATCTTTCTTTGTTGTAGCATTTGGAATTGATTTTCCTCTTAATGGTAAAACAGCGTGAATTTTTGCATTTCGGGTTTGAATGATCGACCCTCCTGCTGAATCCCCTTCCACAATATATAATTCACCATCCCTTCTTGTACAATCTCGAAGTTTTGTGAATTTTGTGGATGCTCGTTTTCCACCTGTTCCATTTTTAACTAATTTTTTGGAGTCTAATTTTTTTCGATAATCTTGAAATCTTTTTAATTGTTTTTCAAGCCTTTCATCTTTTTCAAATATCTTTTCAAGTTGTGGTCGCATTTGTTTTGTAAATACTTCCATATCAGACTTTA
>Ga0180435_10002349_pt1 | contig 19408 bp, 16 predicted proteins | sample SS_ome_3_FD_132467 | JGI IMG/M metagenome (GOLD analysis project Ga0180435, IMG submission 132467) | Hypersaline lake sediment archaeal communities from the Salton Sea, California, USA - SS_3_S_1 metaG | ecosystem: Environmental > Aquatic > Non-marine Saline and Alkaline > Hypersaline >...
CCCAATCGCAACCATCCGCGGCCAGGTAGACCCAGCTGCAATCAAAGCGCTGAAATCCGGCGACGTTGCCATCCTCGCCATTGAAGCGATGGTGACCATCAAAGACAGCAAGACGCCGATCACTACCGAGGTATTGGTCAGCAAACATGATAACCGTGTCGTTGTGACCAGCCTGCAGCCCATCGTCCTCAACACTTCCTCCTTAGGCTTAAGCGAAGGTGTAGAGAAACTCCGAGAGCTGGCGGGATTGCCCAGCATCAGCCAATCCGTGCCGGTTTCCCTGGTCATGACGTTTGATGCGAATTAGTTTTTTCAATCTGGAAGTCCGCTGAGCCGGGAACTGCGCTAAAAGGGCAGCGGATGGCGACTGTACGCCACCCCGAAAATGTAGCTCACGCTGAGCAGTGCGCCAATCAAACCGATATGTTTGCTCGCACCCTGGCCTCGCAAGGTCATCACACCAAAACCAATATAAGCCAGCAACGCGATCAACTTCGCCAGCAGCCAACCCTGCCAGGGCCCAGCTGGCAAGCTGAAAGCTAACACCACGCCCAGAGTCAGCAGCAATGTGTCCACCACATGCGGGGCAATTCTGACCCATTTTTCCTGCAGCAGATCCGAACCGCTGTAGGACCAGCCCGCACGGATGACAAAACCCGCAACGGATAGAAAAGCCAGACTGAAGTGTAATGTTTTCAACATGTGTGTATTTTGATGGCGAAAACCTGATTATACCTCTATATGCAGAACCAGTCTGACCCCGCCAGCCAGAGCATTGACGCCCTTATCGACACCGCGATGCGGCCGCTGGCGGATGGTGCATCCAGCTTCATTTTCTTCTCCGTCGACCTGTTCGGCACCCCAGTGCCGCTGATCGTTCTGTGGTTAGTGGCGGGTGGTGTGTTTTTCACCGTCTATCTGCGTTTCATCAACCTGCGTGGCTTTCGACATGCGCTTGAACTGGTGTCGGGAAAACATGTTCAGGAAGACGACCCCGGACAGATCAGCCAGTTCCAGGCACTCACTACCGCGGTCTCTGGCACAGTGGGCATCGGTAACATCGCCGGTGTCGCGGTGGCTATTTCCATTGGCGGACCCGGCGCAACCTTCTGGCTGATCGTCGCAGGGCTGCTGGGTATGTCGACCAAACTTGCCGAATGCACCCTGGGTGTGATGTACCGGCACTATGAAAACGGCGTGGTATCCGGCGGCCCCATGTACTACCTGGAAAGGGGGCTGGCCGAGCGCAACTGGCCAAAGCTGGGGCGTAGTCTGGGTGTTTTTTACGCTGCAAGCATGGTCATAGGCTGTCTGGGTATCGGCAACATGTTCCAGTCCAACCAGGCGGCTGCAATTTTCGTCAACGTCACCGGCGGTGCCGACAGCTGGTTTGCTGACCAGAGCTGGCTGCTGGGTTGTATCCTGGCAGTGAGTGTGGGCATCGTTATTATTGGCGGTATTCGGTCTATAGCAGCAACTACTGCAAGACTGGTTCCAGGCATGGCGTTGCTTTATATCATCACCGCGCTGATTGTCATTGCCCTGAATTACGAAGCCCTGCCTGGTGCATTTGCCGCTATCTGGAACGGCGCTTTCGACCCGCAGGGGATCAGTGGAGGCATTATCGGCGTCATGATTATCGGCTTCCGGCGAGCCGTGTTCTCCAATGAGGCAGGCCTTGGCTCCGCTGCCATTGCTCACGCCACAGCGCGAACCAAAGAGCCTGTTAGTGAAGGTTTTGTCGCCTTGCTCGAGCCGTTTATCGACACGGTGGTCATCTGCACCATCACTGCGCTGGTGATCATCACTACGGTATACGACCCCGCTCTGGGCAATGAGAATATGGCAGGCATTGAGCTCACTACCCGGGCTTTTGCCAGCACCTTGTCCTGGAGCCCCATACCTTTAGCTATAGCAGCTATTCTGTTTGCCTACTCCACCATAATCTCGTGGTCTTATTATGGCCTCAAGGCGTTCACCTACCTGGTTGGTAACCACCGTATTGCCGACATGTCATTTAAGTTGTTTTTTCTGGCATTTGTGGTGCTGGGTGCGAGTATTGAATTATCTTCGTTAATTGATTTATCGGATGCCATGGTATTTATCGTGGCTATTCCCAACCTGCTGGGTCTGTATCTACTGGCTCCGCTGATAAAAACTGAGTTGTTAAAGTATGAAGCCAAACACCTGGACTAAATGCCTTTGCATTATCACCATCGGCGCAGCACAACTGCCCCTGCACGCTGCAGACCCTTACGCTGACACGATTCTGATCTCCAATCATGTGGTCACGATGGCCAGCCGCGCGCCAAAGCCAGGTGAGCCGATGGCTATTGCCATCAAAGGCGAGCGTATTGTGGGCCTGACAACACCCGCCAATGCCGAGCGCTGGGTGGGACCAGATACTGCGCGCGTCGAACTTGGAGAACAGGCCATTTTACCGGGCTTTATAGACGCCCATGGGCACGTGTCTTTCTCTGCACTCGCCACCAATCTGGCTAATGTTGCCTCACCACCGGTCGGACCTGTCACCAATATCGAAGATCTACAGGAAACACTGAACGCGTTCATAGCTGGCGAAGGCATAGCCGAAGGCGAGTGGGTGGTAGGCATGGGCTACGACGATTCATTGATCGCCGAACAGCGCCACCCGGACCGCGACGATCTGGACCAGGTTTCGACCCGTCATCCGATTCTGTTGATCCATGTCTCCGGGCATCTTGTTGCAGGCAACAGCCGCGCGCTGGCGCGCGGCGGCATCAGCGCCGAAACGCCCGATCCTGCGGGTGGCGTGATCCGCAGACGCATAAACAGCAGCGAACCGAATGGGGTGCTGGAAGAAACCGCAACCTACGCACTGCGCAAATACATGACCGCACCCAACACCGATCCGATTGGCAGCCTCACCAGAGCGCTGCAGGACTACGCCAGCTACGGCATCACTACGGCCCAGGACAGCGCTGCCGGACCAGATGTTATGGCTTTGCTGGAACAGGCTAACGCAACTGACAGTCTACCGCTGGATGTGGTTGCCTATCCGGTGGGACAGGCGGACGCCCTCAGTATGGTTGATCGCTATAACTGGGGCAGCTATGACAAACGCTTGAAAGTGGCGGGTGTGAAGCTGATTCTCGACGGCTCACCGCAGGGCAAGACCGCCTATCTGAGCAAGCCGTACCATGTGCCGCCCCCCGGTGCAGATCAGGACTACGTGGGTTATCCAACCATCACACCCGCTCGCACAACCGAGCTGGTTGGCGCCTACCTGCAGCATCAGATACCCATTATTGCCCACGCCAACGGTGATGCTGCTGCACAAATGTTGATTGACGCGGTTGCACAGGCCAGACCTGAGCACGATCACCGCACCGTCATGATCCACGCCCAGACGGTGCGCGAAGATCAGATTACGCAGATGAAGACGCTGGCTATAATTCCATCATATTTCAGCGCACATACTTTTTTCTGGGGTGACTGGCATCGGGATTCGGTGCTGGGAGAAACCCGCGGCGCCAACATCAGCCCAACGGCCTCAACAGTTCAGCGTGGCATGCTGTTTACCGTGCACAACGACGCCCCCATTGTGCCACCCGACATGCTGCGCCTGTTGTGGGCTACAACAAACCGCCGCACGCGCTCAGGCCAGGTACTGGGCGCTGCGCAGCGGGTTTCCATTTACGATGGGCTGCGTGCGATGACAATCTTCGCTGCTTATCAGCAGTTTGAAGAACAGGACAAAGGCACCATTGAGGTCGGTAAGCTGGCCGATCTGGTTGTATTATCTGCCGACCCTTTGAAAACACAGGCTGCCGACCTGATGTCACTTGAGGTTAAGGCAACTTACGCCCGCGGGCGCAAGGTTTTCTGAGCGCTTGCGTTATACTTGCTGTTTTCACAGGGAGCCCTAAGCCCATGTTAGGACCAACATCTCACAGCTATTTTTCCCAGCGTCTGCGCCTGCACTATGTGGATTGGGGCAACCCGGATGCGCCACCGATGATTCTCATCCATGGTGGTCGGGACCACTGCCGCAACTGGGACTGGGTGGCTGAACAGTTTCGCAATGACTATCACATCATCGCCCCTGATCTGCGCGGCCACGGCGACAGTGAATGGATGCGTGGCGGCTCGTACAATCAGGTGGACTATGTCTATGACATTGCGCAGCTGCTGGACCAGAAAGGCATGGCGCCGGTTACTGTGATCGGCCACTCCCTGGGCGGCTCAATCTCTCTTCTGTATACCGCCCTGTTTCCACAGAATGTGAAAAAGCTGGTGTCCATCGAAGGTATGGGGCCACCTCCAGCGATGGTGGAAGAGCGCATCAACCAACCGATGAACAAACGACTGCACGACTGGATGGGCGATCTGCGTAAACTCTCCGGGCGGCTGGTACGCCGCTACGACACCCTCGAAGAAGCCTTTCAACGGATGCAGACGGAAAACCCACACCTGTCTGAAGCTCAGGCCAGACACCTGACTATCCATGGCAGCAATCAGAACGAAGATGGCACCTATTCCTGGAAATTCGATAACTACGTGCGCACATTTTCACCGATCGGCGTGCCCATCGAAGAAACCTGGGCCATGTATGGCAACATCACCTGCCCAACGCTTCTAGTACGCGGTCTGGAATCCTGGGCAAGCGATCCCATCGCTGATGGACGCGCCAAGCATTTCACCTGTCCCTTGGAGGTTGAAGCGTTTGGTAAAGCCGGGCATTGGGTGCACCATGACCAGCTTGACCCCTTTGTCGAACGGGTCCGCACCTTCCTGGCAGACTGACATGAGCGAACGCGCCACCGCCTTACACAGCAGCCCCTGGCTGGGTACATTCTATGTCACCGGCGGTGGGGCCAGTTTTCTTGCAGAAACCTTGAACACCGCCGGCGCTTCGGCAACGGTGTTGGAAGTTGTCGTACCTTATGCCGGCACGGCCATGGCCGAACTGCTGGGGCGCGCACCTGAGCAAGCAGCATCCGCAACCACCGCGCGACAGTTGGCCATAACCGCTTACGAGCGCAGTGAAGCCCTCACCCGGCAGGACCCGCAATCAGACACAACAAAGCTGTTTGGCTTCGGCTGCACCGCTTCACTGGCCACCAACCGCGTCAAGCGAGGTGCACACCGAGCGCACTGGGCCATTCAAACCGCTGTCGACACGTATACCTTCAGCGCGGACTACGATGGTGATCGCGACAGCGAAGAAGCACTGCTGTGCGAGCAGATCTGGCAGACCATTGCCCACTGCCTGCTTGATCACAACACTGAATTTGATGACAACCTGGTTGAGCTGCACGCGCGTGCAAATCCGCCATTGCGGCCTTTGTTAGACGAGACGCCTTACAAGCATGCCATTGGCGATTCAGAGGGCAGGTTGCTGCTCCCCGGATCGTTCAACCCGGTACACGATGGGCATAAACAGATGTTGTCCATCGCCGAAAACCTTACCGGTCTTCAGGGTGCTTTTGAACTGGCGGTGAAAAATGCCGACAAGCCCAGCCTTGATTACCTGACTATGGAAGAGCGCATTGAGGCCATCGGCGATACACCAGTCTGGTTGACCAACACACCCAATTTCGAAGGCAAAGCCAATCTGTTCAAGGGCACAACGTTTATCGTTGGCGTGGATACCCTGGCGCGGATTGGAGAGTTACGCTTTTACCGCAATCACGTCGACCTGCTGGACAAGGCCATGAACACTTTTGTCGCGCAGGACATTGCTTTTGTGGTGTTCGGTCGATTGATCGGCGATAAGTTTGTGACTCTGGAGCAACTCGACATACCCGACATTCTGCGCCAGCGATGTACCGGTGTAGCCCAGGACATCTATCGGAACGATACGTCCTCTACAGCTATCAGAAACGGCAACAGCTGAAATTTGTGATCCGCTCAGGTTTCACCGTGACCAAGACCGGTATTCGGCACAATGGTTTTCCACTTACCACGCCGAAAACGCCAGATCAGCATGGCGCCTTTGACCACATAGTCTCCAATCAGCGCCGCATAAACATATACAACAGGCAGCTTGAGATAGGTGGCAATCAGTGCCAGACCACAACGCATGACAAGCAGACCGATAATAGTCGCTATCAGAGGGAAACGTGTGTCACCCGCACCGCGCAGAGCGCCACCGATAGAAAACTCGATGGCCATGAGCGGCATCATAGCGCCGAGGATATATATAAACTGCACAGTGAGCGCCACCGTGAGCGGGGCGTCGCCAATAAAATAGGTTGCCAGATCTTCCGCTATGGTGATGATGATGACGCCCAGCGTACCCATGGACAAAATGGCAAACAGGCAGGCTCGCCAGCCACTGCGGGCGGCACCTTCATGATCATTTGCGCCCAGGTTCTGACCCACCAGCGTTGACCCTGCGATGGAGAAACCAAAGCCGACGGTCATACAGACCGCCAGCAGACTGACACCAATGTTGTATGCGGCGAACGCCTCTGTGCCGTAATAGTTACCGATCAGCATCAGGAAAATAAAAAACCCGATCTGGAACACACCCTGTTCCAATGCCGCTGGATAACCAATATCCAACAACCGCTTTAACCGCTCTTTACGCCACCAGCCGCCGGCAACGTGTTTGACCCTGAAGCGTTGTTTGATCCACATGGTCATCAACACCGCAACGCCTATGGAGAACGATATACCCGCCGCGATTGCCGCCCCCGCCACACCCATTTCAGGCATGCCCCAGCGACCGTATACAAACGCATAAAGCAGCGGAATATTCATGAGGTTTACCCCCACACTCATCCACAAAGGTGTCCAGGCATCACCGGAGGCCCGCAGTGCGGCACTCAGCACAAACATGGCAGCAAACACAACGTTAAACGCCGACAGCCAGCGGATATTGAGACTGGCCATCTCAAGGGTTGCAGGATCCAATCCAAACACGCTGGCCACAGGCGTGGCAAAAGCAATGCCAAGCACCGCTATGCCCAACGCCAGCACTCCCCCTAACACCAGTGACGCCATGGTGACGCGACTGGCTTCGCGATAATCACCCGCCCCCCAGGCCCGCGCTACCAAAGCGGTGGTCCCGGCACTGACCGCCATCAGGATAGCCTGCATGGCAAAAAATATTCTCTGGCCGGCGCCTACAGCCGCCAGACCCTCAGCACCCAGGGTGGCAATAAATTTAACCTGCACCATGCCGACGATGGTGTAAGACAGGTTGCCCAGAATAGAAGGCAGGGCAAGCTCCCAGATACCTGGCCGCTGGGTTTCTTCAACCGCCGGCTCTGCATCATCGATGTCCTTTAGATCGTCCACTTAGGTGTGCTTTCTCCTGCCCCGCTGTTAGTATTCTGCTCCCCACAACCTGCTATACCACCGCCTTGAGCATCGACCAATACACCGATATCGAAATTACCCTGGACGATCATGTCGCCACGGTGGAAATACAGCGTCCGCCGCTCAATTTTTTTGACCATAGCCTGATCAAACAACTTGCAGACGCATTTGACGCCCTGGATGCACAGCCCGACTGTCGAGCCATCGTGCTGGCATCATCGGGCAAAGCATTTTGCGCTGGTGCAAACTTTGGCACCGGGCAAGCAGATGGAACCGGAAGTGCTGATTTTACAGAGGAAGGCTTCCAAAACACCACAGGAAAACTCTATCAGGAAGCGACAAGGCTGTTTGCGACCAGAAAAGTGATTATTGGCGCCATTCAGGGGGCTGCCATCGGCGGCGGTCTGGGGCTGGCCTTAGTGCCGGATTTTCGGATTGCCAGCCCTGCAGCGCGCTTTGGCGCCAATTTTGTCAAACTCGGGCTGCATCAGGGGTTTGGCATCAGCGTCACGTTACCGCGTCTGATTGGACAACAGGCCGCTGCACATATGCTGTTGACCGGCAAACGCATCAGTGGCGCAGAGGCTGCTGACATCGGTCTTGTGGACCAGCTTGTCGATACAGAAGACCTGCGTCCTGCAGCCTTGTCTCTGGCCAGGGAAATTGCCGAGAATGCACCGCTGGCGGTGATGTCGGTTCGCGCCACCCTGCGAGCCGGGCTGGCTGAGGCGGTGGCCGAAGCAACACATCACGAGTTGAAGGAACAGCAACGGCTGCGTGCAACAGATGATGCTTACGAAGGTATTCGCGCGGTTGCACAAAGGCGACCGGGCGTTTTTACCGGCACCTGAAACAGACAACACACTTTTTAACCACCAGTTTTTTACAAAGAGCGAGGAAGCATATGGATACAGGTAAACTAGGCGTCTGGTATTTTTTTGACGGCATGTCCTCCGTGGACGCAGCAGCGGCGGCAAAACGCATCGAAGCGATGGGTTACGGCACCCTCTGGATACCAGAAACCGTGGGCAAGAACCCAACCGTTCTGGCCTCCTGGCTGCTCGCCAACACTGAGACATTGAATCTGGCCACCGGCATCATCAACATCTATCACCGTGAACCGGGTGTGACCATGTCTGCACAGAAATCCCTGGCTGAGCAATCCGGTGGGCGCTTCCTGCTCGGCATGGGTGTCTCTCATAAACCGTTGGTTGAAGGTGTGCGTGGCCTGGAATACGGCCCGCCGGTCAAAACCATGCGCGCCTATCTTGAGGCAATGAAGTCTGCGCCTTACAACGGCTTCCCCCCGGCAGAAGAACCCGCAACCGTGATTGCTGCGCTGGGTCCGAAAATGCTGGAGCTTGCGGCAGAGGCCTGCCAGGGGGCTCACCCCTATTTCAGCTCTCCGGACCATACGCGCATGGCGCGCGAGATTATGGGACCAGACGCCATGCTTTGCGTGGAGCAGAAAGTCATTCTGGAAAGTAATGCTGACAAGGCCCGCGAGCTGGCCAGGCCCGTTGCAAAGATTTATTCAGGTCTGCCCAACTACCGCAACAACTGGCTGCGCATGGGCCTGACCGAGGATGACATCAACAACCTGAGTGACAAGTTCATCGACACCACGTTTGCATGGGGTGATGTAGATGCCATTAAAGGCCGCATCGCTGAACACATGGATGCTGGCGCAACTCACGTCTGCATCCAGCCGGTGAACACAAACGGCCAGTTTGGCGACCTCGACTGGGAATGTCTCGAAGCCCTTTCTGCCTGAACTTAAGTCGCGCTCAGCCCCAGCTTTTCGCTTGGGCTAGAGCCGCCTCGGTGCCGTACACCAGGTCATCAAAGATGTCTTTAGCAGGCCTGACCGCTTTAATCATGCCGATACCCTGACCGGCAAAACCAGGGTTAATGTCGCCGCGACCCGCACGGGTTGCTGCAGCCATCACCGGACCGGATACCGCACCCTGATAAGGCATTGGTAACGGTTCTACACCTTCTTTTACCCAGTAGTCTGTCCACTTGCTGCGGATAATACGTGCCGGTTTACCTGTGACAGAGCGAGAGATCGCGGTGCCTTCTTCAGTGGCATCAATAATCGCCTGCTTCTGAAAAGGAAAAATGTTGGCTTCTTCAGAGGCCAGAAAAGCGGACCCGATCCATACGCCCTGGGCACCCAGCATCATGGCTGCAGCAATACCACGACCATCAACGATACCACCGGCGCCTAACACCGGCGTATCACCGACGGCATCTACCACCTGGGGAATCAGCGCCATGGTGCCAATCGGCGAGTTGTGTCCACCGCCGTCATGGCCCTGGGCAACAATCACATCAAGACCGGAAGACTTTACCTGTACCGCATGGCGCACCGCGCCAATCACAGCCATCACCTTGGTGCCATTCGCACGCAGGTCAGCCATCCAGGGCCCCGGGTTTCCCAGCCCCGATGCATAAACGGGCACCCGCTCCTCAATGACCACCTGCATCTGCGCTTCAAAAAACTCTTTGGTGAATATCGCGGGTTCACCAGGTACTGATCGCTCTTCGAGGTCTTTTGCTGAGACTGGCTCCAGCCCCTCTTTACGCATGAACGCCTGGGCAAACTCGAGCCGCTCTGGCAGCAGATCTGAGGGTGTGGGACCTTCTTCTGCATCGTAGCTGGCGCGCCGCACAGACGCCGGCAACAGCGTATCAACGCCAAACGGTTTGTCCGTGAGAGCCCGGGTTTCTCGTATCCACTGACGCAGCTGGGCTGGCCCGCAAGCTGCGGCGCCGAGAATACCCAGGCCGCCGGCATTGGATACCGCCGCCACCAGAGCCGGACCACTCGCACCGCCCATACCCGCCAGCACAATAGGTTTTTCGATACCAAAAATGTCACAGATCGATGTGTGTAAAGTCATGTTAATCCTCCAAATTCCCCGTAACCACCGCGGAAAAACAGCAGCGGCGCTTTGCCTTCATCAGCCATTCTGAAAGCCTCCACCTGGGCGACCGCAATCGTATGATCGCCGGCATCGTGCTCAGCTACCAGCGTACACTCTACATAACCGAGCGTATCAGCGATTATGGGTGCACCGGTAACGCCTGGCTGCCAGGGTACATCAGTAAACTTATCGCCACCTGACTGCGCCATGGCATCACAGACGTGTTTCTGGTCTGCGGCCAGCAGGTTGATGCAGTAACTGCCCGCTTCCCGCAGCTTTGGCCAGCTGGAAGAAGATTTCCCAGGACAGATTGCCACCAGCGGCGGTTCAAGAGACAGAGAAACAAAGGACTGCGCAGCGAACCCTACCGGCTTACCCTCAAAGACACTGGTCGCCACCACGATACCGGTGCAGAAATTCCCCATCGCATTACGAAATGCACGCCCATCAAACTCCATCATCTAAACCCCTTCCAGGTACTCTTGTGTTTTTCATGCATGTTGGACTATACCGCAAGCAACTTGGTTTGCTCAGCCCGGTTTGTTTAAGATGTGTCCCTTTTCAACAGGACCGCAGGGTCTTAAGCCAAAGCTAAGAGGCAGATGAGATGAGTGATTTAGATGTATTCCGCCAGCAAACCCGAGCATGGCTGGAGGAAAATTGTCCCGCGTCCATGCGCACCCCGACACCGGAGGAGGAAGTGGTCTGGGGCGGACGCAATCAGACCTGGGTAAACCCTGATTCAAAAATCTGGCTGGAGCGCATGGCGGAACGTGGCTGGACCGTGCCGCGCTGGCCGCAAGCTTATGGCGGCGGTGGTTTGAGCGCTGACGAAGATAAAATCCTGCAGCAGGAAATGCGCCGCATAAATGCGCGCCTGCCGGTGCAGAGTTTTGGTATCTGGATGCTTGGACCTGCGCTGCTGGAATTCGCCAGCGAAGAGCAGAAGCAGAAATATCTGCCTGAAATCGCCAGAGGCGAGATCCGCTGGTGTCAGGGTTACTCTGAACCCAGCTACGGATCAGATCTGGCTGGTTTGCAGACCAAGGCTGAAGATAAAGGTGACTACTATCTTGTCAATGGGGCAAAAATATGGACGTCTTATGCCGATCAGGCAGATTGGATTTTCTGCCTGGTGCGCACCGATATGGATGCACCCAAACATGAAGGCATCAGTTTTCTGCTGTTTGATATGGCCAGTGAAGGCGTCACGACCACCCCTATACCGCTTATCTCCGGTGCCTCACCCTTCTGTCAGACTTTCTTTGATGATGTAAAAGTGCCAAAAACACAGCTGGTGGGTGAACTCAACAAGGGCTGGACCATCGCCAAACGACTGCTGCAGCATGAACGCCAGATGATCTCCGGTATCGGCGGAAACTCTGCCCTGGGTGGCAGCGGCAGCCAGCTGGAAGATATCGCAAAAAAATATATTGGCGAAGATAGCGCTGGAGGAAATCCCGGGCGTATCGCCGACCCGGCGATTCGCAGCAGTATCACAGAACACCGCATGAACGACAGCGCCTTCCAGCTGACCATGGCGCGCAGTGGCGAGGAAGCTAAAGCCGGCAACCTCGATGCTAACCTGGCTTCAATTTTCAAGTACTACGGCACTGAGCAGAACAAGCGCAAGTATGAGCGCATGCTGGAGCTGATGGGCACGCAGATGCTGGGCTGGGAAGGTGATTCGTTCGAAGATCGAGAGCTGAACGCAACTCGCCAGTGGCTGCGTTCAAAAGCTAATTCCATCGAAGGAGGTACCAGCGAGGTGCAACTTAATGTGATCGCAAAGCGCGTTCTGGGCCTGCCCGACTAGTCATCCGATGGATCCATAACGTGCTGCTGGTCACCGCCAGCTGCACGTTACGGTTTGAAATTGGTGGTTATTGGCTCAATATAACGGGTGCCATTTCAGCCAATTGGAAACCTGCATGGAACTGATCATTTTACTTGTCATCATCGCCGCCCTGGCTTTCTGGGTGGTGGCCATATACAACAAGCTGGTGGCGCTGAAAAACCGCTACGAGAACGGTTTTGCACAGATAGAAGTGCAGCTTAAACGTCGTTACGACCTGATTCCCAATCTGGTTGAAACTGCCAAAGCCTATATGAGCCACGAACGCGAGACGCTGGAAGCGGTGATCAATGCACGAAACCAGGCAATGGCCGGACTGCAGGCCGCCGCTGCGGATCCGGGCAATGCAGCCGCCATGAAAGAACTGGGCAGCGCAGAGGGCATGTTAGGCAGCGCTTTAGGCAGACTCAATGTCGTCATGGAAGCTTATCCCGATCTGAAAGCCAACCAGAACATGATGCAGTTGAGTGAAGAACTCACCACCACAGAAAACAAAGTTGCTTTTTCCCGTCAGGCCTACAACGACCAGGTCACTGAATATAATTCTTACCGGCAGTCGTTTCCACCGGTTGTGTTCGCTGGCATGTTTGGTCATGGCACCGATGCAGAGCTGCTTGAATTTGCTGACTCAGCGGCCATTCAGGCTGCCCCCTCAGTGTCATTCAACTGATTTACCGGGCTCTGGCAGCTGACACACAAAACCGCCGATGAACTTTTTTCAGGCGCAGGATAACGCACGCAGAAAAACCTGGATGCTGGCGCTGCTGTTTGGCGCCGCAGTCATTACCCTGCTGCTGCTGACCAATGTGTTTATTGCTATCGCGTTCGGCTGGGCAGGCATGCAGACCGGCATGACCTTCAGCCAGACGCTTGCTCAGGTACCTGTGGACAGCTGGATCTGGATCAGCCTGGGTGTAATCGGTGTCATCGGTGTCGCAAGTCTGTATAAATTTCTGAGTATTTCCGGCGGCGGGAAAACTATAGCGGAAGCGTTGGGGGGCACACTGATTCATCAGAACACCCAAGACATGAAACAACGCCGGCTGCTCAATGTCGTCGAAGAAATGGCATTAGCCGCAGGGATGCCGGTACCCCCGGTTTATCTGATCCCGGAACCCAGCATCAACGCTTTTGCAGCAGGCTTCAGCACTGATGATGCGGTGATCGGCATCAATCAGGGTACTCTGGATCAGCTCTCCCGCTCCGAGTTGCAGGGTGTTGTGGCCCACGAGTTCAGCCACATTCTCAACGGTGACACCCACATTAACCTGCGCCTGATTGCCATTCTGCATGGCATATTATTCGTTGGCATGATCGGCTATGGATTGCTTCGCGCTGGTGGTTACAGTCGGCGCAATGGTTTACCGATTGTAGTGGCAGGTATTGGCCTGCTGATCATCGGCTACGGCGGCACTTTTTTTGGCAACCTTATCAAAGCTGCTGTGAGCCGCCAGCGCGAGTATCTGGCAGACGCATCTGCTGTTCAGTTCACACGTGATCCCAGCAGTATCGCAGATGCCTTAAAGAAAATTGGCGGATTCAGTATGAGTTCGCACATGACCAACCCTGCAGCGGAACAGGCCAGTCATATGTTTTTTGGCGCTGCCGCGCAGAAGTTTTCAACCAGCCTGTTAGCCACCCATCCACCTCTGGACCAGCGTATTCTCGCCATCGAGCCAGGCTGGGACGGCCAGTTTCTGCAGAATAGTCCAGCGGCCATGACTGCTGACCAACGCAGTCACGCAGAACGATCAAATCGGGCAGAGACTGCAGGCGTCACTCAACTGGCTGACGGACCGGAAAACAAGGCCCAAGGTATTGTCGACCAGGTGGGTACACTGAGTGCCGCAGGCCTTACCGCCGCGCAGAACATGATCTCGAACAATCCGGAGCAGTTGACACAGGCAGCCCATGACCCGTTCGAAGCCCGCGCATTAATCTACGCCATGTTGATCAACAAGGAGCAGGACCACAGCAGTGAACAACAGTTGGCACTGCTCGGTGAGCAGGCAGAGGCAGGCGTTGCGCCTCACGTGACGCGCCTGCTGCCGGCCGTTCGCAACAGCTCGAGCGAGCATCTTCTGATGCTGGTGGAAATGTCTGTGCCTGCGCTCAAGGAACTCAGTTTTTCTCAATACAAGACATTTACCGCAAACACTGCTGCCTTGATCACTGCAGACAAACGCGTCGAGATTTTTGAGTGGGTCATCCACAGGGTGTTAACCAAACACCTGCACGCACACTTCGAAGGCCCACAGAACATCCATGGGCGGGTTGGCAACATCAATAAACTGGCTGACGATGCCGCAAAACTGCTGTCGATCCTGGCCAGTCACAGCCACGAAGACACCAATGAACAATTGCGCGCCTATAACGCAGGAGCGGCAGAGCTGGGTATCCGCAAACCCTATTCGAAACAGGACAGCTTCGACTATCAGCGGATGAACGACACGCTGGTAAAACTGCGCAAACTTAAACCGCTGGCAAAGCCAGCGTTATTAAAAGCTTGCGCAACATGTGTACTGGCCGATAGCCGGGTAAACGCAGCCGAAGGCGCGCTGCTGCAGGGTATCGCAGCAACCCTGGACTGCCCGCTACCGCCGTCTATCTATTCCTGATCTTATGCACAAAAAAGTCACTGCAAGCACATGCCAGGCATACTAGAATGCGCCAACTTTCCGGATCGACATCAGTTTGACGCAGCCTGAAACCAGCAGCCAGATTTTGCCTTTTAACAACCGCAGCAAACAGCTTGGCGCACTCGACCTCGGCTCCAACAGTTTTCATCTTTTGATTGCGCAGGAATCCCATGGCCGCGTCCAGGTACTGGACAAACACAAAGAGATGGTGCGCCTGGCGGAAGGCCTGCGAGATGGCAAAAGCCTTGATGCGGCTGTGGTTACCCGCGCCCTGGAGTGTCTGGAAAGGTTTGCCCAAAGACTACGGCCACTGGACCCCAGCAACGTCCGTATCGTTGGTACGAACACTCTGCGCAAAGCCAAAGACAGCCAGTTCATCACTCAGGCTGAACAGATTCTTGGCCACAAAATCGACATTATTTCCGGCCGCGAAGAAGCCCGCCTGATCTTTATGGGCGTCTGTCATGATCTGGGGGGTGAAGATACGCGCCGGCTGGTCGTTGATATCGGTGGCGGCAGCACCGAGCTGATCCTCGGCCGCAAAGCCTCGCCTGAACAACTGGAAAGCCTGTATATGGGCTGCGTCTCTATGTCGCAGAAATATTTTGCCGATGGCGTCATCACCAAACAGGGCATGCAGAAAGCGATTAATCATGCGCTTCTGGAGCTGGAACCGGTAACACATGACTTCGTCGAACAGGGTTGGGAGAGTTCGGTTGGCGCATCAGGCACCATCAACGCCGTGCGGGAGGTGAATGCACATCTTACCGGTGAAGATCTGATCAGCAGCAAAGGACTGGCCGAAATCCGCAGTCATCTTATCAGTGCCGGCAATCTCAGTGATTTGAACCTCGCCGGCCTCGCAGACGAACGCAAAGCTGTTTTCCCGGGCGGCGTAGCCATATTGTCTGCAATTTTCGACGCCCTGCAGATCGAGACCATGATGGCTGCCCAAAGCGCATTGCGTGAAGGTCTTATCTACGATCTGTTAGGCAGGCAGCAGGAAGACGACGCCCGTGAACATACCGTTACCAATCTGACGCGCCGCTATCGCATCGACGAAGTGCATGCGCGTCAGGTGCGTGAGACTGCATTAAGCCTGCTTTCCCAGGTTGCCATGGAATGGCAACTTACCGACCCCGAACACAAGTTGATTCTCGGCTGGGCCGCCAGCCTGCATGAAATAGGCATGGATATCTCACACTCGGGCTATCACAAACACGGCGGATATCTGCTGGAGAACATGGATCTGCCAGGTTTCTCGAGGGCAGAACAGAAGCTGCTTGCTCTAATGGTTCGCGCACACCGGCGTAAAGTGCCTACCGAGCTGCTCCCTGCTGATGCGCCTTCACACATCCGTTTGAGCCTACTGTTACGCATAGCCGCCGTACTGCATCGGGGACGCAGCCACTCATCCCTGCCCCACGTTCATGTGCAGGCGAAAAACAAACAGCTGAAACTGTCCTTACCTGAGGACTATCTGGACACACACCCACTGACTGCTGAAGATCTGGCCAACGAAGCCAACTACGTCAAGGCGGTAGGGTTTGAATTGGTGTTAACCAGCCACTGACAGCGCTGATTCAGGAAACAGCGTCAATCAGCGAGTTCTGCGAGCAGGATTTCCTGGGCAGAGCGACGATTCTGTTTGGATTTCTTCTGCGTATAAGAGCCGTCGGCATTAAGATCCCAACTCTGGGCATTGTCCTGCATATAGAGTTCAATGGTTTCGCGAAACACCCTATCCTTGAGCTTTTTATCTTCTATCGGAAAACAGGTTTCCACGCGAGAGAAGAAATTGCGACCCATCCAGTCTGCACTGGACAGATAAACCAGTCTGTCACCCGCATTGTCAAAACAGAACACGCGGGTATGTTCAAGAAAGCGACCGATGATCGATCGCACTCGAATATTTTCCGAGACGCCAGCAAGACCAGGTCGCAACGCGCAGATCCCACGCACCAGCAGTTCAATTTTCACACCGGCCTGGGAGGCTGCATACAGAGCCTGAATAACTGCAGGCTCTACCAACGAATTCATTTTGGCGTAAATGCCCGCAGGCTTGCCCGCCCTGGCATTTCGAGCTTCCGCATCAATCAACTCAATCATCGTGGAATGCAGTGTGAACGGCGCCTGCAGAATTTTCTTCAATTTGCCGGCTTTGCCCATGGCGGTGAGCTGCGCAAACACCTTCTGGACATCTTCGCCCAGTTCGGCATCACAGGAGAACAACCCATAGTCTGTATATAGACGGGTTGTACGAATGTGATAATTGCCGGTACCCAGATGTACATAACGCATCAGTGACTTGCCTTCCCGACGAATCACCATACACATCTTGGCATGCGTCTTATGACCGACAACACCATAGACAACCTGTGCGCCGACAGATTGCAGTTTATTGGCGAGTTCAATGTTGGCCTCTTCGTCAAAGCGCGCGCGCAACTCAATGACCACCAGCACTTCTTTGCCGCGGGTTGCCGCATCCACCAGCGCCTCGACCACCGCAGATTCAGTACCTGTGCGATAAAGGGTCTGGCGGATAGACAGGACCTTGGGATCACGCGCTGCCTGTCTCAAAAAATCTACAAACGGTGCAAAAGACTCGAACGGGTGGTGCAGGAGAATTTCTCCCGCTCGAATCGCATCAAACATGGCGTCCGCATTACGGATGCGATCAGGAATGGATGGGGTAAAACCCGGATATTTAAGGTCCGGCCTTTCAACCAGATCAGGCAAAGCCGCCAGTCGCATCAGGTTAACCGGTCCTTCACAGCGGTAGACAAGGTCGCGATCAAGATTGAACTGCGCAGCGAGAAAGGCGGTCAACTCCTCCGGGCAATGCTCTGATACTTCCAGACGCACGGCGTCACCATAACGACGCGACGACAGCTCACCTTCCAGTGCGCGCAACAGATCATCTATTTCTTCTTCATCGACAAACAGATCGCTGTTCCGGGTCACCCGGAATGCATAACAGCCGGTTGCACGCATGCCCGGAAACAGCTGCGAAATGTGCGCATCAACAATAGACGATAACAGGACAAACTCGTTGCCGGAGGTTGCAGATGCCTCATCAAGCCGCACGATACGCGGCAGAGATCTGGGTGCCTGCACAATCGCCTTACCACTGTTACGGCCAAACGCATCTTTACCTTCCAGAGTAACAATGAAGGCGAGGCTTTTGTTCAACGGTTCGGGAAACGGGTGTGAGGGATCGAGCCCTACCGGCGAAATAATCGGCGCCAGCTCTCTGGAGAAATAACGTTTCAGCCAGGCCTGCTGTTTGGAGTTCCAGTCATCGCGCTTGAGAATGCGAATACCCTGCTTGTCCAGTTTCGGCAGCAGCACGTCGTTGAGCACCGCATATTGATGGCTGAGCAGTTCTTTCACCACAGGGCCAATCAGACGCAACTGGTCAGCAGCGGACAGATTATCCGGCCCCCGTTGAGTACTGCCATAGGCTTCCTGCTGTTTCAGGCCCGCAATACGGATTTCAAAGAATTCATCCAGCACGGAGCTGGCAATACAGACAAAACGCAGCCGCTCCAGTAGTGGCACACTTTCATCCTCAGCCTGAGCCACCACACGACGCATGAATTCGAGCTGCGACAGTTCGCGGTTGATATAAAGATCTGGATTGGCGAGGTTTACGGTATTCACTGTTATCACTATTTTACTTCAGACAAATGTTAGCATGCGCGCCCATACGAATTGTGACAGCTGCGTGACCGCTGTATCAATCTGATGATCACGTGCTAATTACTCGAGGATTCACCCGTGCGTGACGAAGTATTCCGCCAGAACCAGAGCCAGATTGTAGATTTTGCGTTCACCGAGGAGGTGACCGCTGTTTTTCCGGATATGATCCGTCGCTCAGTAATGGGTTACGAGACAATGGTGCCGGTGACAGGTCTCGCTGCAGCACGTCACCTGGGAAAGTCGGGACTCGCGTTTGATCTGGGTTGTTCGCTGGGCGCCACCACGCTGGCGATTCTGCAACAGAACAGCAGTACAGCTATCCGCGTGTGCGGCATAGACCGCTCGGAGCCGATGATCGAAGGCGCCAAAAAAGCGATTAACGACCCCCGTGCCGAGTTTCGCCTGCAGGATATACGCGAAACGGACGTCAGCGGCGCGGACGTTGTGGTGCTTAATCTGGTGCTGCAGTTTCTTGAGCCTGAAGAGCGCCTGCCTCTGCTGCGCTCAATAAAAGCTCAGATGCAGTCCACTGGCCTGTTGATCGTGTCAGAGAAAGTCCGTCACGATGACGCCGCTGAACACACCTACTACGACCAGCTTCACCTGGCCTGGAAAAAAGCCAACGGCTACTCTGAACTGGAAATTTCGCAAAAGCGATCTGCGCTGGAGAAGGTGATGAAAATCGATACTGAAGCTGTTCACGAAGCACGGTTTCGTGCAGCAGGTTTTACTCAAGTCCGGCAATGGTACCGCTGTATGAACTGGGCTTCATTCTTAGTTCAGAACTGATATAGCCATGGGGACACTGACGAGCCTGCCAACAGATTTACCAGACTGGCCGTTGCGCAAAGCAGTCGAGCACTTCAGTCAGAGTTTTCACGGCGACTTCGAAAAATGGAGTGCAGCACTCGACCGGCTGCCACCACTGCACAATCCGGTAACGGATTTGTCCGATGGCGTGACCGTCGAAGGCG
>Ga0180435_10002350_pt1 | contig 19404 bp, 18 predicted proteins | sample SS_ome_3_FD_132467 | JGI IMG/M metagenome (GOLD analysis project Ga0180435, IMG submission 132467) | Hypersaline lake sediment archaeal communities from the Salton Sea, California, USA - SS_3_S_1 metaG | ecosystem: Environmental > Aquatic > Non-marine Saline and Alkaline > Hypersaline >...
AGCAAAGAGCAGTACGCCTTTGTCTTCGACACGGCGAGCGTTGTCGTCGACCGCAATCAAATGTACACGGTGGAGGACCCGGACGACCTGCTGCACCGCGAACCGCTCGTTGTGCCGTTTCGAGTGCGTGGCCCGCCTGAGCAATCCGCCTTCACCTTTAAGTTGGTCAACATCCACACCGACCCCGACGAAACTGATCAGGAACTCGACGCGCTGGGTGACGTATATGCTGCGGTAACTCGCGATGGTAGCAACGAAGATGACATCATCGTGCTGGGCGACCTGAATGTCGACGACAAACACCTCGGCCGCCTGGGACAAATTTCGGGCATCATGCCCGTCATCTCCGGCAAGATGACCAACACCAGAAAGACGAAGCAGTACGACAACATCGTCTTCATCGGGACGGCGACCTCGGAATTCACTGGCCGCGGCGGCGTGTATGATTTCATGCGCAAGTTCAATCTCACCGAACAAGAGGCCCTCGAGATTTCCGACCACCTGCCCGTGTGGGCCGAGTTTAAAATCTACGAGGGCGGCCAACCCGGGCGTGTGGCCACCCGGCCGATACCGACAGGTCGGTAACAAACACCAGCGAGTGGTGAGCGTAAGCCCACTGCCCGACAGCGGCCTAACGGCCGCCGCTCGCCAGAGGCATCCACTCTGTTTCCCGCTGCCCATCTGCCCGGTATAATGGATGTTGGAGCATCAACCGGGCCGACCTTCTCTTCTCGAGCCGGGACAGAGAACAATGCAACTAAACTGCGACCACTGCGGAAAACCGTTCGCGGTTTCTGTCGAACAGTTGGGGACCAGCGGCCCCTGCCCTCATTGCGGACAGACTGTCCACCTTCCTCCGCCCGATGAACCGGAGGAGGTACTGCACGGCCCTGGCCCTCTGGCCCATTGGTTAAGTAATTCGATCTCTGCCTTTGCATCGCTCATTTTCCACATGGCGTTGATGCTGATCCTCGCGTTGATCACGGTCGGAGGCGACGGCCTCGTGGGCGAGGGCGAAGAGGTCTTCATCGGCAATCTGCCCGGCAACTCGCTGGACGACGCCCAGGACGACCAATTGGATGCCAGTGACGAGGGCGAAGAAGAGTCGGCGATGGAGGAACTCGACGATTTGGAAGAAATCAAACCTCCAACGGAAGCAGTCGCCTCTGCCGACCTTGCCGATGTCGCCATCGGCCCCCCCTCAGCCAGCGGCGGTGATTCCAGCGAGTTTAGCATCGGCGGACCGTCCGGGGCCGGCCCAGGCGGCGGACAGGGTTGGGATGGTCACCTGCGCCAGTTGCAACGAAACGGGCTCGATATCGTCATTGTCTTTGACAGCACGGGGTCGATGAGCGGCGAGATCAACCAGGTTAAATCGCAGATCGCCCGCATCAACAAAACACTCTTCCGCCTCGTACCGAAAACTCGAATCAGTATCTGCACGTATCGCGACCGCGGCGAGGATTACGTGGTTCGGGGGCTGCCGCTCTCTAGCGAACCGCAGGAGATTGAAGGCTATCTGCGCGACATCTACGCCAGCGGCGGTGGCGACCACCCCGAGGCCGTGCAGGAAGGGCTGCGATGGGCCGTCGACTCGAATGAGTTTCGCGGCAAGGCCCGCAAGGTAATTCTGGTCTTTGGCGACGCTCCACCGCATCGCGAAGACGTTCAAACCTGCATGGAAATCGCCTCCGACTTCAACCGCAAGGAGAACGGCGTCGTCAGCACGGTCACCTGTCGAGCCCGTCGTCCGATGTCTGAATTCGCCGACATTGCCGATGCCGGCGGTGGTGAGGCGTTTCTGACGGTCGATCAACGCCAGATCATGAAGCAGTTGATGATCCTTGTTTTCGGCAGCCGCTACCGCAGCAAGGTGATGGAGGCGTTCGAACTGATGGACCTGGAGTGAGGCCGCTCGCGGCTTAGCCAATCGCAGATAACTCCTGGTAGTAGTCATACCAATCGGGTTGGAACCGCCTCCGGTGCGGATTGTGACCTTCATCGGCTCGCTCAAGTCGGCCAGCCACGCCACCCTGCAACGTTGGTGGTTCACACCGAATTACGAATGCGTCCGCCTCAGCGACGATCGACTGGCCATGGAGTTGGTCGGGCAAGGCGTACAACTGCAAAGCGACGACAAAGTGATCGGACCCGGCGGCAAGCTGCTCAATCCAGCCGCGGCTGGTCAAACGAATCCGGCCAGCACACTATTCACAACCGCCTTCACGAAGAAGTATCCCGAAATCGCGGCGGCAAGCCCCGTCTATGCCCAACTGCGGAACATGATCGATCTGGCTGTGCTCGGCGCGTTCCTACGCAAGTCGGGCTGGTACAACCGACTCGATCGCGAGTTCGACCTACTGCTCGGCGCCAAGGCGTTGCCCATCGAATCCCTACCGACGCCGCGCAAAGCACCCTGTGCCGTCAACTCCCTTTGGAAGGGCTCGCGACTTTTCACCCCGGCCGGCGGCGGCGTATCCCTCATGCCGACCCGAGCGCTCTCGCCCGATTCGCTTCTCAAGGACGACACAGGAAAACTCACCGCCGAGCACGGCAAACAGTCCGCGGCCGTTCCCACCGATCGCTGGTGGTGGGACTAGGAAAAGCGATGATGCGTGAGGCATGCGTGTTGAGGAAGACGGAGTAGCTGAGATCGTACAAGAAAACCGAGAATCAATTTTCCCGCCTAGAAACGCGTACATGCTATCTCGTTTCGCTAACACCCCGACGATTCTGTTTCTGCCGCTAAACCAACACCTTGCCGAAAACATGGACTTTTGTATACTGTCGAGCGGGTATTCATCATGCTTGACCATGCACTGACATTACAGAATCGCTTCGAGAACACCACAACCGCGCAGCAGCGGAAGCCGCTCGGTCAGGTGTTCACCCCGCCGACGATTGCTCGCTACATGGCGGGGCTTTTTTCGAACGTCGCTCAGCACTATCGTCTCCTGGATCCTGGGGCAGGCACGGGAGTCCTCACTGCGGCTTTTTGTGAACGCGTGCTTTCGGCATCCTCCCCTGTGCATCTGTCGGCTCACCTTTTTGAATTCGATTCATCGGTCGTGCCACTTCTGACGCAAAACATGGAGCGTTGCCAACACGTTCTCGAGGAAGCAGGGCACACCTTCGATTACGTGATTGATGAGCGCGACTTCGTTGTCGAAACAGCCACGAGCCTTGATGGACAACAGACATTCATTGAACATTCGCTGCCAGGTTCGTTCGACGGCGTGATCATGAATCCACCGTATCTAAAGGTCCGCAAGGATTCTGAGTACGCACGGTTGATGAACCGCATCGTGCATGGGCAACCCAACCTCTACGCATTCTTCATGGCGCTGGCGGCCCAATTTCTGAAGGAACAAGGGGAACTGGTCGCGATTACACCGAGGAGTTTCTGCAACGGGCTATACTTCCGGAGTTTTCGGCGTTGGTTTTTCGAGCGAATGGTACTCCGCCATATTCACCTTTTTGAATCTCGAACTGACACCTTTCGAGGCTCAGGTGTTTTGCAGGAGAGTATCATCACGAGGTCGCAACGGTCGCAACATCCAGCCGCACGAATCAATGTTACAACCAGTTTGGGCCAAGAACTGTGTGACAATCAAACTAGATTCGACATACCCACGGAGGAAGTGCTTGACAACACCTCCGGCAACCTGGTGATCCGAATACCCAGCGATTTGGAAGATCTCGGAATCATGCGGACGATCGAGTCCCTTCCCCATAACTTCGAGGAGACCGGACTGCGGATATCTACGGGACCAGTAGTGATGTTTCGAGCCACCAATCATCTTCTCAATACAGATGATGCCGCGAATGCCGTTCCGCTGTTACACCCGCATAATGTGAAACCGTTTGAATCGGTTTGGCCGCTGTCGAAGAATGGAAAGCCAATGGCAGTGCGAATGTGTGAAGAGTCGCGTCGCCTGCTCATCCCTGTCCGAAACTACGTGTTGCTGAAAAGGTTCAGCGCAAAGGAGGAGAAACGACGCCTCACCGCCGGGTGTTACCTGGCGCGTGAATCCACACACACATTCATTGGCCTTGAAAACCACCTCAACTACGTTTATCACTCTGATCGAGAACTGTCCGTCAATGAGACGTTTGGTGTCGCAGCTTTCTTCAATTCGGAACTGGTTGATCGTTACTTCCGCATGATCAGTGGCAACACGCAGGTGAATGCCACGGAGATCCGCACCATGAGTTTTCCCGAAATGGAGACCATTGCCAGGATCGGAAAACGAGTCAGACCGAACCTTGATGATGCAGAACTGGTTGTACTTGATGAACTGGGAATCAATGGCGAAATCCGGCAATGCCTGACTGGTGGAAGAAATGAAAAAGCGTGATGAAGCACTCGAAATTCTCCGCGAGTTTGGACTGCCGGCCGCACAACAGAATGAACGATCGGCTTTGACATTGCTGGCGCTGGCAAATATCGGACCGCGCGGAAATTGGTCGAACACCGAAAGACCGCTGCTCCGAATCTGGGATATCATGGAGTTCATGCGCAAGCGATATCGAAAAGACTACGCGGCGAATACGCGTGAAACAATACGCAGACAAACGATCCACCAGTTCGAACAAGCGAGGATTGTCGATCGCAACCCCGACGATCCGACCCGCCCAACGAACAGTGGCAAGAACTGCTACGCGCTTACTGATGCAGCGTCAGCCGTGCTGAAAACGTACGGGACAACCAAGTTCTCCAGAACTGCGGGAGCATTCGCTCGCCAATTCAGTCAGTTGGAAGAAACGTACAACAAACGGCGATCATTCAACGAAGTTGCGCTGGTTCTGCCCGATGGCAACACCGTCTCGTTATCGCCAGGGCGACACAATGAACTTCAGGTAGCTGTAGTCGAGGAGTTCGGACCGCGATTCGCGCCGGGCGCGAGCGTGCTATATCTCGGCGATACGGCGAAAAAACACGTGGTTTGCGACGTCGCTTCTTTGGACAGTTTGGGGATCCCCATCACCGCTCACGACAAACTTCCAGATGTTGTTATCCGCTGTGACGAAAACAACTGGCTGTTTTTCATCGAGGCGGTAACCTCACATGGTCCTGTGAACCCAAAACGATACGCCGAAATCGAGAAGATGCTTGGGAGTTGTCCCGCAGATCGGATCTATGTCACAGCGTTTGTAAGCAGGGCAGACTTCCGACGATATGCTGCAGACATTGCCTGGGAAACGGAGGTTTGGATCGCCGAAACACCAGACCACATGATCCATTTCAACGGTACCAAGTTCCTTGGGCCGTACGCCTCCCAATAGTACGGATGTCGTATTCATGTGGTTTTCCGGGCGAAACGTCAAGCGCTCTTCACACTCGACGTCACTGACTCGGCCAGGTGAGATAGTGCCCGGCGGTCAAGTTTGCCGGCGGGTGTAAGTGGGATCTCGTCGAGCACGTCGATTACGGTCGGCATCAACGCCATCGGCAATTCACGACCGCACGTTCGCCGTGCCTCAGAAAGTAGGCGACGATCCGTTCCCGGCTCGAAGAACAGAGCCAATCGTGAAGTCGAGCCATCACCAAATGCCACCACGTAGATCCGATTGCTTGGGAAGTGCGCGGCCAGCGAGTCTTCAACCTCGCGCGGGTGGACGCGAATACCCTGAATCTTGACCAAGTCGCTCTTGCGACCACGGATGAAGAAGTATCCGTCGTCATCCACAACTGCCAGGTCCCCCGTATGCAACCAATCGCCCGAGAGCGTCTTGGCAGTTGCCGCTGGATCATTGAAGTAGCCCAACATCACGTTGGGACCGCGGGCGATCAACTCGCCGACCGTACCCGGATCAGCGGCGCGTCCTTCTGCGTCGGCCACTTTCAATTCAACGCCGTATACTGGCCGCCCAATGGAGCCGGCTTTGGCGACCAACCGCTCGGGCGGCAGCCATGCAAGTCGGGCCGTCGCCTCCGTTTGGCCATACATCACAAAAAACTCGGCCGGTTTGATGCACTGAGCCATTTGCTTTGCCGACTGCGGATCCAACGCACCGCCGGCAACGGACATGTATCTCAGTTGGGGCAACGCTTGTGTGCCGAGCGACGATCGATTCAGCAGTGCGCGAAACCCCTCCGGCACGGACGAGAAACTCGTTGCCTGATGCCGGTCGAGCGCTTTGACGACCGTATTGGGGAAGGCCATCGAACCATTGATGATCAGAGTCGCCCCTGCGAGAACGTGCGTCTGCAGGATCGAATTCCCGAACGCATAACAGAAGGGCAACGCAATCAAGGCTCTGTCATCCGCATCGATCGGCAAATAGTCGAGTATCGACAGTGCGTTCGTCAACAAGTTCTGATCGCTGAGCATCACGCCCTTGGGATCCCCCGAAGATCCCGAGGTGAAGACGATCATTGCCAACGATTGACCATCGATTGCCAAAGGCTCCCCAACAGGTAGATCAATCGAGGCGTGTTGGTCGGGCACGATCGTCTCGACCGAGCGATCCTTCAAATCGTGCCTTCGCGAGGCGACTCGCGCGGTGGTCAACACGGCCTTCACATCACACAAGTGAGCAACTCGATTGAGCCGGGCCGTCGCTACATCGGGCGGCAGAGGAACGGTCACGCCACCGGCCCAGAGCGTGCCGTATAGCGCCGCTATATACTCGGCACAGTTCGGCAGTAGGATGCCGACGCGAGCACCCGAGCTAAACCACTCCTGCCGTGTCAGCCAATCGGCAACGGAGGCGGCGCCCACAGCTACCGTGCGATAGGTGATCGACTTTTTGCCCGTCGCCAGCACGACCTCATCGCCGCACTGCTGCGCGACCAGACGAAATGCATCAACGAGCCGCGAGCTTTGCCCCAAGTCAGGTTGCCGGCGCGACGGCGAGTTTTCACCGACCGGCAGGGCGAGGTCGTCGAGGGTCAGCAATCCATCCAGGCTGGCGACGGTGAACTGCCCCGTCGCCGTACGGCTCGATCCTTGCTTGATTTCGACCTGTGGCGCCAATGCTGTCCCCTTCCTGAATCGCCACCGAACTGCACGGCCAGCACTTGTGACTGCACAAACCGGTGACGTCAAAAGGAGATATCGAGTTTCGGCCAACCGAATCTTGAGGAGAGTACCAACTGCGCAGTCCGTGCGGGCGACAGCGGTTGTATGGCCACCGATTTGTCAGCGAACTCACGCCCACCGCTCGCGAAATCGATCTGCTAACCCCGGCAGTCGAGCACGACGCGGTAGCGAGCTTTGCCATCTCGCAGGTGGGTGATCGCTTCGTTGATCTGCTCGAGCGGGAATTGCTCGGTCATCACCTCGATCTCGTGTCGAGCACAGAATTCGAGCATAGTAGCCGTCGTGGCGGGGCTGCCAAGCGGCGTGCCGGAAATCGATTTCTGGCCCATCAGCAGTGAGAACGCCGTGACCGGGATTGGCTCCATGACGGCGCCAACGACGTGCAACCGCCCTTTCGGTCTCAGAGCAGCGACATATTTCTCCCAATCGAGTGGCACGTTGACCGTCACCAGGATGAAATCGAACGAACCGGCCACGTTCTCCAAGGCAGCCGAGTCGCGCGAGTTGACGACTTGATGGGCGCCCAACCGCCGAGCTTCCTCTTCCTTGGCGGGATTCGACGAAAAGGCGGTCACCTCGCAGCCCCACTTATTGAGAAACTGCAACGCCATGTGCCCGAGGCCACCGATCCCGACCACGCCAACCCGGTCGGTTGGCTGCACATTGAACTGCACAATCGGGTTGAAGACGGTAATGCCGCCACAGAACAGCGGGCCGACGTTCGCCAGATCCAATCCTGTCGGCAGTGGCGTCGCCCACGCACTTTGAATGATGACACGATCGGCAAACCCACCGTATCGCCCCATCGCGATGCCTTCAGCCGTACCGCAGAGGTTGTGGTCGCCACCCATGCACTGCGGGCAGGTCATGCAAGACCGTGAAAACCAGCCCACGCCGACCTGCTGGCCAACCTCCAAGTGCGTGACGGCCGCGCCCTTCGCTTTGATCACACCCGCCACTTCGTGACCTGGCACGAGCGGATACTCGCTCATAAACCACGAGTTGTCGATCAAACTCAAGTCGCTGTGGCAGATGCCGCAGTAATGGACGTCGATTTCAACTTCATCCGGCTTGAGTTCGTCCGGTTCGTACTCAAACGGCACGAGGTCGGCACGGGCACTAGGCGCGGCGTAGGCATTGATTGGCATCGAAAGTCCCTCTTGTGAAACGTTGGAAAGTGCCCGGACATGGGACTTGTTTAACGGCAAGCCGCAGGCGTCGGTGTCCGCAATCACACTGACGCCTGCGGCTTGCCGTTAAACGAAGATTACTGAATCGCAACTCGTAGCCCCAAAGTACGCGACAAGTCGCCACCTGGCAAGTACCATCCAACCGAGCCTACTCGTACGGCGCGTCGGGGCCCTGCTTCCACTGTGCCTGCCAAGTGGGCGCGGCCCAAAGGTCGGAAGCGAACGGGAAGGGCAGCGGGTAGGCTACAGTTTGGCTGAAAGCTGAAAGCTAAGAGCCGACAGCTGCGCCTTACCTTCCGCCCCGATTTCGATACCGACTATCCGAACCGACGAAGGGCGCCGGGGATTGCCCGATATTCGAAATGGTCGGTCGCGGAGGCGCGTATCGATTCTGCGTGCTGATAGGCGTGTTCTGATATTCGTTGATCGCGCCGCTCTGATCGAGATCGTCGAGCGTTCGTACGATCTGCGTCGGAGAGTTCAGCATCCCTTCGCCCGCCATCACGCCTTGACCATCCTGTGGCACGAAGAAATTGTGCAGTTCGAGGATCGCCGGGGCAACCATCAAAATGAGCGCGGCTGGGGCAAAACAGAGCAGGATCGGCATGGTCAACTTGAACGGAGTCTTGTTGGCCGCCATCGTAGCGTGCTGTCGCCGCGTGTTGCGGAAGTGATCGGCCTGCTCGAGCAGGGCGCCGGTCATCTGCGTGCCAAGTTGTTCGCCACGCTTGAGCAGATTCGCCACCTGCCGAGCTTCCGGCAGATCAATGCGGCGAGCGAAATCGGCCAGGGCCTGCTTGAGGCTACCGATCTCCGACTGGCGTTTGAGGATTTGCAGCTCGTGAGCCAATGCCGGGTGTCCGGTGAGGTTCTGCGAAACATGATCCAAGCTGGGGCTGAGCGGCATGCCGCCACCAAGACACATGCTGAGCATATCCATCATGTCGGCCAGACCGTTGCGAATGTCGACCATTCGCGAGCGGCGACGGAAGAACACGAACAGTCGCGGCACGGTCGAAAGGAAACCGGCCAGCAGAATACCAACCGCCAGCACGGGCCACATGTACGCCACCGGCAGCAGCAACACGACCACGCCGGTCATCACGAGCGTGCCGAACAACAGCAAAAACCGCAACGCATACAAACTGGCGGCCGCGGCTGGCGAGTAGATGCCCGCCTGACGCAACAGCAGTTGGAAGTCGCTGGTTTCCTGTTTCGACTCGGGGATCTGAGCTGCCAACACTGGAGTCAGCCAGCCGAACAAACCGTTGCGGCCGCCGTCGAGCATTTCTTTCTTGCTACGTGGCGAAACCTGCGGCTCGGACAATGCGGCCCGCTGTTTGGCGGCGCGGCGCTTCTTGCCGACCATGCGAACCACCAAGTAGACCATGCCCAGACCGGCTGTCCACATCAACAGTTGTGGCCAGTACGTGTCGACAAAACGCCAGAAGTCGAAAGACTCGCTAAAGGCAACTGCTCGCGTCTGAAGCTGTTTTATTGTTGCGTTCATGGGAGTTCTCAGTTATCAGTTGACAGTTATCAGTTATGAGTATTCAGTTCTTGATTTCCCTACTGAGAACTGAAAACTGACAACTGTAAACTCAGAAGTGGACTCTCAACACACGCCACACCCAAAAGATGCCGGTCAGTTGCAGCATCGCGGCAATCGCGATCAGGGCGGGGCCGTACATATTGGTTGCAAACGTTTGCAGATAGGTCGGTTCGATCATCGACAAAATGAGCACACCAATGAGCGAACCAAAAAACAACCCGATGGCAGACATCCGGCTGCCGATCGTCACGGCGCTGAGATGTCCGTAGAACTGCTCGCGATCTCGGGCCGAGGCGGCAAGCCGTTCGGTCAATAGGGCGAGGTTACCGCCCGACTGTTGGTGAACCGTCACGGCGGTTGCAAAAATTCGAAATTCGGGGACGGGCAACCGGCTCGCCATACGGTTGAGCACGGCTTCGGGAGAGTCACCTAGATCTAGTTGGCGAGCGGCGTGAGCAAACTCGGGGCCGACGCAACTGTTGATTTCCTGTGAGACGAGCTCGAATGTCTGTTGCAGGTTGCGACCGCTGCGCACCGCATCGGCGACCACCTCGAGCGTAGCCGGCAGGTTCTTGCGGATCTTTCGCAGCCGACGCCAGCGGGCGAAGGCCAACCAAAATAGCGGCAGTACCGGGCCGATCAGCACGGCGGCGGCGATGACGAGCAAGTGGTCCGTCAATCCCCAGGCCAGCGTGCCACAAACGGCGGCAGAGCCGATAATCAGCATCAACACCGCCCCCGGCTCGAAGCGTGTGCCCGATTCCTCCACGAGTCTCTGTAGTGCCCTATCGAGACTGCCAGCGTTGGAACGTGCTTCGAGGGGGGACGATGCGTGTTTCGATTCGACTGCGAGAGTGCTGCGACGACCGATCACGTCGCGCAAGGCCATCGCCAAGGCGAACAGGGTCATCAGGCCGGCCAGGCCTCCCAGGATCAGTACGATGGTGAGCGGAGCGATCATCGTTCGAGTTCCTCCTCACCGAGGTCGATGTGTTCGGAGTTGTCTGTCGACTCCACAAGGTCGCGGGCGGCAAACATGTTTTCGGGCAGATCGATGCCAATCTCGGCCAGTCGTGGCAGGAAGGAAGGCACGTTGCCGGCCGCATAGAACTTGCCACAGGCCATGCCCTGCTCGTCGACGCCCGTTTGCCGGTAGCCGAACAACTCGCGGAGTTCATATTCGCCGTTGTCGAGGGCGACGATTTCTGAGATCCGTCGCACGCGACGGGCACCGCCCTTGAGTCGGGCAACGTGAACCACCACGGAAATCGCCGACGCGATGTATTTGCGAACGACGGGTACGGAGAGATCGTAGCCAGCCATGCTGACCATCACTTCCAACCGTGAGAGGGCGTCTTGTGTGTCGTTGGCGTGAATCGTGGTCAACGAACCTTCGTGACCGGTGTTCATCGCTTGCAGCATGTCGAGGGCTTCGCCACCGCGAACCTCACCCAGGATGATGCGGTCGGGTCGCATACGCAGGGCGTTGCGAACCAAGTCGCGTTGGGCGACTTCGCCGCGTCCCTCGGCATTGGCCGGCCGGGTCTCCAGCGAAACGACGTGGCGTCGCTGCAACTTCAATTCGGCCGAGTCTTCGATCGTCACCAGACGCTCGCCAGCGGGGATAAACCGCGACAGGTTGTTCAGCAGGGTCGTTTTACCGGCGCCGGCGCCGCCGCTGATCAGTGTATTGATGCGTCCTTCGACGACCGCTTCCAGCAGTTGAACCATTTCGGGACAAATCGAATCGCGCTCGACCAGATCGTTCATCTGCAGCGGTTGGCAACCGAAGCGACGAATCGAAAGCACGGGGCCACCCAAGGCCAAAGGCGGAATGATCGCGTTGACACGGGAACCGTCGGGCAGGCGGGCGTCCACCATCGGCGAATGCTCGTCGATACGGCGACCGACGCGGGCGACGATCCGGCCGATAATCTGCATCAGGTGTTCATCATCGGCGAAAACCGTATTCGTTTCGCGAAGCTGACCGAATCGTTCAACATAGACCTCGTGCGGGCCGTTGACCAAGATATCCGAGACATCCGGGTCTTGCATGTACGGTTCGAGGGGGCCGAGACCGAACGATTCGGCCACCAACTCGTCGACCAATCGCTCTTCGTCGACCGTCGCGATCAACTCGGGCCGTGACCGCAACATCACCTCCGCCAACTGGCGAATGTGGCCACGCATCTGCTCGTTGGTCAATTCGGCGATCCGGGAGAGATCGAGCGAATCAAGCAACTCGCGGTGAATGCGCGTTTTCAGCTTCTGGAAATCGGCTTCTCGCTCGGCCGGTTCAGCAACCGTCGCCGGGTGACCGTTTCCATTGCTGTCTGATTTCTCGTCCATATTGCGAAACAGATTTAGTCTCATGGCTACCTCGACACCCGAACCTTGTGGATGTACGGGTTACGTTCTGGTGCTCCCGGTTCGGTCCAGGCCGTGGCGTGGACGATGAACTCGGGCTCGATAGTAACTTGCAATTGATGATCGGGGCTGGCATCGAGGTTCTTGGCCTCGATGACGCGGGCTCCCACGAAACCGATGAGCTTTACTGTCGATCCGTTGAAGCTGCCGTTTTCGTACAAGGGAAAGACGCGACACTCGTTGTTCGTCGCCACGAGGGCGTTGAACGCGTGAGCGGTGCTCATCGTCTGACCCCAGTTGAGCGTTGTCTGTTGCGCCTGAAGCGTTAGCGGGGTCGTGCTTGTCGCGGGCCCCAACCGACCACCGGGGAGGTCGGTCGGCGTGATGCCATAGAAGATCTGATTCCAAACGTTGACGATTCCCACGGCACCGTTGAAACCAACCAGCACACCGTTGGCCGCGGGACCCGAGCCGCTGGAGTGAGCCAACAGCACGTTTAGTTCCTTGCGGCCATTGCCGTTAGCGTCGACAACTCGGTCGTTGTTCCAAGCTGAAGCCTCGATGGCCAACGGCACAACCGGTGAAGCCATCGTGGCCGTGGGCCGAAACCCAACCAAACGGTTGTCGAGCGTGGCATATCCGTAGGCTGTGATGTCAGCCGAGTTGGGCGAACCCATGCCGCGGATAAACATCGCCACCGGGTTCGCCGTCGAACCACTGCGTTCGATGTTGATTCGCAGGGAGTTGTACAGATTGCCAACCGGCGACGGGTCGAAATTTGCACCGGTCACCGGCAGGGTTACGTCGGCGACGAACCCGGGCGTGACTGTCAAATCGGCCGGATTCAAGTTGAATGCGACCGGGCCGGCGGCATTGTTTCGATTCAGGTAGTCCAAAACCGTCGCCTCAGCAGCGAGGATGTCGTCGCCTTGGTTGGGCGGCAGATCTCGAAGGATATTTTCATCCAAGAGCTGACTCACAGCGGCGATCGACAACACGTCCGACCGCTCCTGCATGTTGCCGTGCGCGAGGACGAGATACAGCCAGTTGAGCACGAGGGCGAGACCGCCGATGGCAACCGGCATGAAGAACAACATGAAGACCGCACTAACCCCACGCCGACGCCGAACACGCCGCGGTAGCGGCCTGCTTGGCGTTTGAGTTCGGCGTTGGGAAAGGGGGGATTTCATGGGAATTCGTCAGTTGTCAGTTGTCAGTGCGAAGTCGCGAGCGGCTTTCCTCAAGCCTCACGCCTCATCCCTCGAGTCTCAGTTCCCGGCACGGATGATGCCAACGGGAACAACAGGGGCCTTGCGCTCGGATGCGAGCGTAGCAGCCTTGGCCTCGGCGACCAGGTCTTCCTGGAACTGCACGACCTCGGCATTGCCGCCTCGGTAAATGACCGCTTCGGTCACGCGTGGCGCCGGTTTCTCTTCGAACTTCAATAGTTTGCTGGGCGTGACCAGGTTGTCGTCGGCATCAGCAATTTGGTCGTGGTCTTGCGAACTAACAAGCGTGACATTCAACGTGCCGTAACGCTGGGCTAGGATGAGTTCGTTGGCTTGGGTCGCGGTGACCGCAACGGTCAGAACGTTGTTGCCAGCCGTGCCGAGACGTCGCTGGGACGAGTTCGTGTGATTGGCGTCGAGCACGCGAACAGCACGCATTAGTGTGATGGTACCGATGCCGCGACCAGCCAACCCGGCTAATTCGGGATGATCGCCTTCAATCGTCAAGGCGATGTCGACTAGCGAATCGCTACGGATCAATGTTCCTTGTGGGTTGTCGCCACTGACGGCGATCGACACGGCCCGGTATCCGGCGGGCAGTTCGTCAGCCAACGAGGGGCTTTCACCGACGGCATAGAGTTTCGTTTTCAGAACGGCGTCACCAGCGGTGATCTCGTCCTTCACGTAGCGGCCGACAACGGACGAGAGATCCGTGACCTGCTCTTTCTTGGGGATCAAGCCCGGGGCCAGCGGGACGAGCGTGACGTCGCTCGCTTGAATGATGTCGCCACGTTCCAGATGAACATTCGTGACGACGATGGTGGGAATTTGCTGGACGACAGGCTCCTGGTGCATCATTTGGCGAACCACGAACGCGGCTACCAGGGCTGCCAGGACGGCGAACACTCCAAGGGTTACGGTGGCTGTGCTGATACGTCTCATCGTGTGTCCTCCTCGATCGGGCACATTCTTGGTGGACGGACAATTTGCGAAAAGGAGAGTTACTCCTTACGCAAAACGAATTCTGTCTTCAAATCCTGACCAACGATCGATCCGCCGATGAATTTCAGCAGATCGGGAACAGCGTCGGTCGTCGGTACGGTTACGCGAACGGCAACGGCATCGCCAGTGACCGCGTTGGTGAGCGGGTTGCCGGCATTGACGGGACTGCCGTTTACGAAAATCTCAGTTGTCTCTTTGCCGGCGAAGTGCCAACCGGCCAGCACCTGCGACACGGCCGCTTCGACACTCGCTTGCGTAGCGCTCGGCAGGGTTGCCTGTCGCGTGCCGACACGGGCCGCGGCGGTGATCCCCTGCATCGACATCAACGTGATGCCAAACTGAACCAAGGCCAACACCACCGCCAACAGGATCGGAATGACCAAGATCATTTCGACCGTCAACACGCCGGATCGGGCGCGAGGGCGTCGCGGCGATTTGGCGATTCGTGTTGTCGTTGATTGGTTGTGCATTGGTGTCTTCAGTTGCGTGTTTTCAGTTCTCAGTCCCTTTATCCCTCAGCCCTCTCACATCACCACGTAGGCCATGATGCAGAACGTGCTAACGGCGACAGGCACGGCGAACGGCAGAATACGGCTTGTGCCGCGGCGTCGTACGCCGAGGCGTTGACCGACTGCCAGGTATTTCTTCTGAGTCGCACGAACACCCTTGGATGCGGTGTGCGTGGTGAGCGTAATCATGGCGATTAGGGCAGCCGCCACGATGCTGGTCGCCAAGGCGGCAAGCAACATCATTGGGCCCAACCATGCGCCGAGTGCGGCAAGCAGTTTCACGTCGCCCATTCCGCCGCCGCCGAGCAGTGCCGGCAGCAACAAAACACAGAATCCAACCGCCAGTCCAGCCAGGGACATCAGGGCTCCCCAACCGCCAAACAGGAAGTAGGGAAAGACCGCATGAAACGCCACACCCAACAACGCCGCCGGCACGGTCAGGTGATTCGGGATGCGGTGCTGGCGAATGTCGCTGGCGGCAGCCAAGACGACGAATCCACCGAGCAGCACCAGAAATAGCGTTGTGGCCAACATGGCAGTGGTTTCTCTCTGTGAGGAAAGGGAACTAAACCGCTACACCGCAAACTAACCTACGGAGGGTTGCCGCCGCCGGTGGGATCCTGCTGATTCGCCAATGGTTCTCGCGTGCAATCGGAGAACGCGGGCTTCGTATCCTGGAACTCGCTGTCCGGGATACCCAAGTTGGGATCGCCTTGAATGAAGTAGCTTTGATCAATGCAGATCGCGGCTTCGGCGATGTCGCCCAATTCGTCGATGATGGCGTCGCGGGCCGCGGCGAGTCCGCCGACGATCCCGATGGTCAGTAGCGTCAGCAGAAGAACCCATTCGAAGCTGAGGACGGCTTCGTCTTCCCGCCAGATGCGTTCTAGTTGCACAAGGAGAAGTTGTTTCATCGGATGTCTTCCTGGAAGTAAAGGGTGGCGTGTAGTGTTCGCCACAATCAGATAAGCTGCTGCAAGGCCTTCGGTCTTTCTCTGCCAAGGTTGGCGGTGAATCGACATGATGAGCTTGCCCGGTCGAGGGCAACCGAGCAAGCTCGGCTCACGTCGGATTCAATCTGCCTAAACGATCTTAGGGAGGGTTACCGCCTCCGGTGGGATCCTGCTGTGCAGGCAATTCCTCTCGCGTACAATCAGTGAAGACGAAACCGTCCTGGAAGGACGAGTTGGCAGCGTTGCCGCCAACACCGTCGTGCACACTGATCGTGAGCGGATCGTTAATTACGTACGACTGGTCCAAATCGAGCATCGCTTCGGCCACGTCACCGAACTCGTCGATGATGGCGTCGCGCGCGGCGGCTACGCCGCCGACGATCCCGATGGTGAGCAATGTCACCAGCAAGATCCACTCGAATGAGAGGACGCCCTCGTCCTCCATCCAAACTCGCTTCATGAAGCATTTCACGGGGTGACTCCTTCTACGGAAAACCACGTAAACGACGAACAGACCGACCCGACGTCGAATCGGCCTCCCGGGCGCTTATGTAAGTGCCCAAGCGCCGGGATTATCTGCGTCCCTTTGCTGCACAGCGCGTGCCAAAAGGCGCCAAACGCGACTCGCACGCCCTAAGTCGTTAGACATGAATGCCTTGCGAACTCATAAAGACTTTGACTTTCCAACGAGTTCCCTGGTTGGTTGGCGTTGCGAAACCTGAACGTTTCGTTTTTGAAACGCGGCACGGACGAGAATGGCCAGAGATGTTTCAAATGTTGAACACGCGGCGTGAGGGATGAGACGTGAGACTTGAGCGATGAGGGAAGCCGCTTGCGGCTTAGCCCTCGGGCAGGGGACATCCCATGACATCTCATCCGGATACCGTGTGATTCGACGACTGACTCACACTTGCAAGTTCACCTCGGCCAGTCGAAAATGCACGAACGGTTTGAATCCAGCACTTCGGCACAACCTGCGCGACCCCGACGATGACGAAACGCGAAGTAGTACGAATGGCGCTCTCCGGTCAAAAGCCGCCGTATGTGCCCTGGTCGATGGGATTCACCCAAGAGGCCAAGCAGAAGCTGCAGCAGCACTACCGATGTGATGATATCGAAGGCCCACTCGGCAACCACCTGCTCAAGCTGGGCAGCGATATCGGCTTTTTCGAGGATGTTGGCAACGCCCGAGTCCGCGATGTGTTCGGTGTCACCTGGGACCGCTCAATCGACAAGGATATCGGCAACGTCGAGGGCCAAGTGCTACCTGAGCCGTCATTGTCGGGTTATCAGTTCCCCGACCCATTGGACTCGCGGTTTTTTTGTGACATTCCCAAAAAGATCGAACGCTATCCGAACCGCTTTCGCGTCTTTCAGATCGGTTTTTCGCTCTACGAACGGGCCTGGACGTTGCGGAGGCTGGAAGGCTTGATGATCGATTTCCTGGAGAACCCGCGTTTCGTCCGTGAGCTATTCGATGCGGTTGCCGACTACAATATCGCCCAGGTCCGCCAGGCGCTCACGCACGACATCGATGCCGTCTATTTCGGCGATGACTGGGGGCAACAACGCGGCCTACAGATGGGCCCCAGGACGTGGCGAGAGTTGATCCTGCCTGTGCTTCGTCGCATGTACAGCGTGGTGCGGGACGCCGGCAAATTCGTGATGATCCATTCCTGTGGCGACGTCGACGAGCTGTTCGACGAGCTGATCGACGCCGGCGTGAGTTGCTTCAACCCCTTCCAGCCGGAGGTGATGGACGTTTGCTCGTTGCTGCCACAGTATCGCGGGCGGCTGGCCTTCCACGGCGGACTTTCGACCCAACGCACGTTGCCGTTCGGTACGGCCGAGGATGTGCGCACAGAGACTCGACGACTGCTCGACCTTGGCGAAGGCGGCGGTTACATCTTCGCCCCCGCCCATGATGTCGAAGGCGATGTGCCGCTGGAAAACATGCTCGCGGCGATCGATCTCGTGCAAGGGCAGTCGGAAATCGCCGAGGGTTAGAGCGTCGAAAATCGTAGCTTCGGTCGCCAGACCGCAGGGAGTTTGGCGGTTCGCGGCTCGGTGGCTGGGGTTGAGTTGCGAGCTTGCGAGAAGCAAACCCCCAGTCCGTGCGACTGGGGGCTCGCCACTCGTGCCTCGTGGCTCGATCCCAGCCACCCATCGCGACATTCTGCGAAGATCCAAAAAAAAACGCCCGCCCCGCACTAAACACGGAACGGGCGATTTGAACGATACGGTTACTCGCCTTTGAGCAGCTTCACCATCGCTTCACCCATCCCAAGGCCGACGTTCATGTAGGTCTTGGCGTTGCCGCCGTAGTGGGCATTCGAGGCGGAACCCATGCTCAGCGGGTTGGTGTAAACGGTTGCGACATCACCCTTGAGTGCAGGGTACTTCGTTGCGTCGCTAATACCGAACATGGCGTCGAGGATCAACTTTTCGTTGCCCTCGGCGTTTTCCTTGCTCGTTTGGCCGAGGGTCGCACAGACGAACTTGGCTTTCGGGGCGTCGAAGTCCTTTCGCAATGCCGCGATCAGGTTGTTCAAGTTCTTCTCGTACATCGCCGCGTGGCCTTCGTTGTAGCGGTCCTTGTCACCCTGCCACCAGAGGAAACCAGCGACCTCATACTCGGTGGCGCCAGGGTAATAATCGCCAAGGTTCTTGAGCGCGTCCTTGGCGCGAGCGACATCGCCAACGTATTGGATACCGGCCGTCCAACCGATGGGTTTGGGTTCGGCGCCCTTCTCCCACTTGTCTGGGCTTTGGCCGTGGCCGGCGTAGACATAGGTCTTGCCATTGAGTGTGTACTCGTAGGACTCGGAGCCGGGCGGCAACAGGTCCCAGCCAAGGCTGCGGTTGCCGATCGAGCTCTTGAGAATGAGAACTGGCGCGTCGATCGCGTTACCCAGTTGGTGACCGATGCCGGTCTCGATGCCGATCTTTCGGCCGGAGACGGTCAGCCAGTCGTTGCGCATCAGGCGGGGACTGCCCGGGCCGCCGCTGCCCATCACGTGCACGTTGCGGACGTCTTGCCGAGTCGTCCAGTTGCCGTCGGCATCGACCATGAAGGGGTAGAGATTCTCATTCTTGACCGCGTGTTCGAGCGATCCTTCGCCGCCCTGGACCTTGCCCATCTCCAGCGTGTTCGACTGGCCCATGATGATGAAGACCTGAACGGGCTTGGACATGTCGGCCGGCTTGCCGTCTGGGTCGGGCAGGTCGGCCGCAGCGACGGGCATAGCGAGCAGCGCGATCGCAACGGCGACCGAGAGAAACGCGGACAGAGTTCTACGGAATGTCATGGAAGGCTCCTTGGGGTGGGGTTCGTGTTCATCGTCGGCGCCACGCCGACCAGACTCTCAATCACGAACGGTGTTTCTGGATGGTGGGACTGATTATACCAAAACGCAAAACCGTTTGTGGGACAAAACAAGCGGTTTTCGCGACATCGCCGTGCGAAGCGTACGGATGTTCGGGGTCTGGTCCATTTTTCGGCGAGTGCGTGTTTTACGGTGGCCGATCAACGTAGCCCGAAAATATGGACCGGACC
>Ga0180435_10002351_pt1 | contig 19403 bp, 15 predicted proteins | sample SS_ome_3_FD_132467 | JGI IMG/M metagenome (GOLD analysis project Ga0180435, IMG submission 132467) | Hypersaline lake sediment archaeal communities from the Salton Sea, California, USA - SS_3_S_1 metaG | ecosystem: Environmental > Aquatic > Non-marine Saline and Alkaline > Hypersaline >...
CCGCACGGCGGATCGACCGAGCCGCGTAGCCCGCACCGATCGAAGCGCGGATCGCGCCAGCGCACCCGACGCTGGACGCGGTCGCTGGAACCGTGGGCGAAGAGCCAAACGTCCTGGCGAAGCCCGCCGTGCGGCAACTCGCGAGGGGAGTTGCTTGGCGCCGGGCAAAGCCCGGCGCACGGCAGCTCGCGAGGGGAGTTGCTTGGCGCCGGGCTAAGCCCGGCGCACGGCTCCTTCGAACGCCCGCCCCAGACGCCCGAGCGCCCGCAACGCGGCGTGATCGAGGTGCATCGAGGCGTCGGGGTGCTCCTGGCACAGTGCCGCCAGCGTGCCGAGCCAGCGCCCGTCGGGCCCCCACCAGACGGCCACCTCATGGCGCACGCCGGTGATCCAGCCGCCCTTGGCGCCGACCGTGAGGTCGTCGCCGACGTGACGCAGGAGGCCGTCGCGGAACGCGCTCGAGCGCAGCGTGGCGGCCGCGCGGGCAGCCGCGTCGTGGGGCAGCCACCCCAACTCGGGGCGGACCAGGGCGCTCGCGAGCAGGGCCGTCTCGGCCGCGGTCGTGTGCGCGCGTTCGCCGCGTTTCTGGGCGGCGGTCCAGCGCTCCAAGCTCACCTGCAGCGGGCCGACGACGCGCGTGGACGTCAACCCGTGGGCCTCGCCCCAGGCGTTGCAGCGCTCGATGCCCAGGCGGGCCATCACCACGTTGGTGGCGAGGTTGTCGGAGTGCGTGATCATCAAGGTGAGCAGGTCGCCCCAGGTGGGGGCGAGGCCGGGCGCCAGCAGCTGCAGGACACCGCTGCCGGTCGCCCAATCATCGGCCGTGAGGGCGATGCGCTCGTCGCAGGCCGGCGCGTCCACGGCCGGATCGAGGGCCGCGCCCAGCAGCAGCAGCTTGATCAGCGACGCCGCCGGCGCGCCCGCGTCGGCCGCGTGCGCGACCCGCGAGCCGTCCGCGAGGTCCGCGGCGAGCGACCAGCGCCCGGGCTCCTCCGCCAGTTCCGCGGCGAGCACGGCGGCCAACCGCGCGCCCTGGGGCCCGTCGTGCCGCCAGGGCTCGAGGGACCGTGCGACCGGCACGGTCGCGCGGTCCACGCGTTCGGCCACGGGGCGCTCCCGCGCCCACAGTTCGGCGAGCGGTTCGGCCTCCCGCAGCAGCCATGCGCGGCCACCTTGGAGGGCGACCTCGGCGACGCGCACGTGCGACGCGTACCAGGAGCCCATCGTCCAGCCGTAGGCGCCCGCCTGCCCGACGGCGATGAGGTCGTCGGGGGCGACGTCGCCCAACGCGACACCCTGCGCGAGACGATCGCCGTTCTCGCACAGCGGCCCGTCGATGTCGGTGGTGACGAGGGACCCCGGCGCAGCGTCGTCGCCCGCGTCGACCGGCGGGATGCGCCGCACCGGGTGTTCGGCGCCGTAGAGCGCCGGGCGCAGGAGGTCGGCCATGCCGGCGTCGGCGATCACGTGCCGGCGGGGGCCCTCCTTGACGTGCTGGACACGGGTGAGCAGGGTCCCGGCGTCGGCGACCAGCGCGCGGCCGGGCTCGAGGAGCAGGCGTACGCCGCGGCGCTCCAGCCACGGTCGCACGAGCCCCTGCAGAGCGTCGAAGTCGTAGTCGGGCACCGCGAAGCCGCCGCCGAGGTCGAGCAGGCGGGCCACGGGGAAGGCGTCGAACAGCGGCGCGACCGCGTCGAGGACGTCTTGGTGCATGCTCACGTCACGCAGCTGGGAGCCGGCGTGCACGTGGAAGCCGGCGAGCACGCCGGCGTCGTCCACCTCGCGCGCCAGCGCCTTGGCGGCCTCGGGGGTGACGCCGAACTTGCTGTCCTCGGCCCCGGTGGCCATGTGCGGGTGGGTGCGCGGGTCGAGCCGCGGGTTGACCCGCACGACGAAGCGGGTGTCGACGGGCAGTCCGTGGCGCCGCCAGGCGGCCCACGTGCCTTCGCCATCGAGGCTGACGAGGTCGGGTGGTGTCGCGCTGGCGAGGCGCCGCATCGCTGCGTCGTGCGCCAGGCCGCCGACGAGGATGCGCGATGCTGGGATGCCCGCACGCAGGGCGCGGGCGAGCTCGCCGACGGTGATGACCTCGGCGCCTACGCCGAGGGTGGCGAGGTGGGCGAGGACGCCCATCGACGGGTTCGCCTTGACGGCGAAGCGCAGGTCGACGTCGGGGAAGGCGTGGCGCAACCGCGCCACCTCGCGCGTGACGGCATCGAGGTCGTACGCATACAGCGGCGTGCCGAAGCGGCTCGCCAGATCACGCAGGGTGGCATCGGTCGGGGTGCTCGTCGCGGGGTCCATGCTGGCGAAGAGCCTATCAGCCGTAGACTGGTCGGCATGATGAACCGTCAGATCCGCCGCGCCCAGGCCAAGCAGGACAAGAAGGCCGAGCGCGAGAAAGAGGAGCGGCGCGAGGCGCGCAAGCGCAAGGTGGCCCAGATGCGTGCCAAGCGCGCCGAGCGCCGCACCGCGGCCCGGTCGAAGCCGGCCGCCGCGGGCGATGGCGACAAGGGTGCCTCCCCGGACGCCGCCAAGGACACCGTGAAGGGCGCCGCCAAGGGCGGCAAGAAGCCGGGCCGGCGCGCCGGTCGCTTCTCGGGCGCGCTGATGATGGCCACGATCTTCTTCATCGTGCTCCAGTCCAGCGTGCCGCCGATGGAAGGCGACAACGAACTGCTGCGCAGCATCACCGGCGCGGGCTTCTTCCTGTTGTTCGGTTACTTCTCGGTGATGTGGCTCATGCGCCGCGATACACCGCGCCCGCTGACGATGACCTGGATCACGGGCGGCCTCCTGCTCGTCGGCATCGAGATCGCCAAGGCGCTGCAGGGCGTGGTGCCGTTCGATCCGCTGATGGTCGCGTTGGCGGCCCCCTTCATCGTCGGCGGCTCGTACCTCGGTCGGCTGGTATTCGAGAACACGCCCACGTGATCCCCCTGCGGGTGACGGCGGAGCGACCGCTGGCCGTCATCGGCGCGATGGAGGAGGAGATCGCGCCCCTGCGCGCGGCGGCGCTTGACCCGGTCGAGGCGGGCGAGGGACCGTACCGCTGGCACCGCGCCACGCTGGACGGCGTGCCCGTGCTGCTCGCCGCCTGCGGCATCGGCAAGGTGAACGCCGCGGCGCTGACGCAGGCGCTCCTCGGAGGCGGGGCCGCGGCGGTCGTCTTCACCGGGGTGGCCGGTGGCGTGGACCCCGATCTCCGCGTGGGCGACCTGGTCGTCGCGCACGATGCGCTGCAGCACGACGTCGACGTCACGCCGCTGGGCTACGAGCAGGGGCAGGTACCGGGGGAGCCCACCGTGTGGTTGGCCGATCCGGCGCTGCGTGACCTCGTCGCCGGCGTCGCCGCCGAGGTCGCCGAAGTCGAGGGGGTGCGGTCGCTCGTCGGTCGCGTGGCCTCCGGTGACACCTTCGTGGCCGACCCGAGCCGGGTGATCGACCTGCGGCGCCGCTTCGCGGCGAGTTGCGCCGAGATGGAGGGGGCGGCGGTCGCCCAGGTGTGCGCCCGCTGGGGCGTGCCATGGTCGATCGTGCGCAGCGTGTCGGACACCGCAGATCACGACGCGGGCGTCGACTTCCGTGCGTTCACCGAGGTGGCGGCGCGGCGGGCCGTGGCCGTGGTGCGGGGCACGCTGCGGCGGCTGGCCTAACGGGCGCTGGCGACGGCGCGCGCCCTCAGGCCGGCTCGTCGAACCCGAGGAGGAAGACGAGCGCGGCGGCGTCCCAAGCCTGCGGTCGGCAGGCGACCGGGTAGGGCACCGGGGGGCCGTCGTCGCGCGGGTAGCCGGCGATCAACTCGGGGAGCCGCAGGTCCGGCTGTGCCGCGGCGAGCGCGTAAACGTCGTCGCGGACGCGCGCGGCCTCGGCATGGAAGCCGTAGCGCGCGAGGCCCGCGGCGAACAGGGCGGTGTCGTGGGGCCACACCGAACCGTTGTGGTAGCTGACCGGGTTGTAGCGCCGCTCGCTCGCCCCGAGGGTGCGCAGGCCCCAGCCCGACCAAGTCTCGGGCCCGAGCAGCGAGCGGACGAGGCGTTCGGCGTGGTCGTCGGGGACGATGCCCGACCAGAGCAGGTGGCCGGCGTCCGAGTTGCGCACGCGCAGCGGGCGCTTGTCTCCGTCGAGCGCCATGGCGTAGGTGTCCAGGTCGTCGAGCCAGAACGCCGCGTGGAAGCGCGTCCGCAGTCGATCGGCGCGCGTGGACCAGCGTTCGGCGGTGTCGGGCTCGCCGAGGCCGGCGGTCCACCCGGCCGCGGCGGTGAAAGCGGCGTACGCGTACCCCTGGACCTCGGATACCGCGACCGCACCGTCGGCCAGGTTGCCGTCCGCATGGCTCAGCGAGTCGCTCGAGTCCTTCCACGACTGGACCGTGTGCGGCCCGCCGGGCTCGTTGGACACGAACTCGATGAAGCCGTCGTCGTCGGGGTCGCCGTCGGTCTCCAGCCACGTCAAGGCGGCCTCCCACGCCGGGCGTAGCTCGCGCACCAGCCCATCGTGGCCCGCGGCGCGCCGGTGCGCCTCGAGCAGCATGAGGAACAGGGGCGTGGCGTCCACGGTCCCGAAGAAGCGACCGTGCGGCACGCGGCCCAGTCGGGACAGTTCGCCGTAGCGGACCTCGTGCAGGATCCTTCCGGGCGCCTCCGACCGGAACGGATCGTGCACGCGGCCCTGACGGGTCGCCAGGAAGCGCAGCGTGGCCTCGGCGACGTCGAGCCGGTGGGGCAGCAGCATGATCGCGGTGAGCAGCGCGTCGCGACCGAACGCCGCCACGTACCACGGGATGCCGGCCGCCGGCACGGGCCCCTCGGGCGTGAACAGCAGCAGGCCGCGCAGGTCATCGACCGCGCGCGTCAGAACGCGGGGATCCGGTGCCGCCGGGAGGGCGTCGAACGACGCACGCCAGGCCGCGTACGGCATGGGCGCGGTGTCGGCTTCGGCGAGCGGGTCGTCGCTGGCGACGGTCACGCGCAACGTGACGCGTTCGCCGGGGGCCAGCGACAACTCCCAGTCTGCGCCGTCCGGGCGGGCCGCGGCCAGCTCGTCGCAGTCGAGTCGGACGGCATGCCGCAGACCGTCGGAGGCGGCGTGCTGGAGCTCGAGCCGGGACGCGGTCGCCGCCACGGTCGGCGGAGCGCGTTCGAGCCGGTGCCAGCCGCGTACCTCGAACACGTCCGCGAAGTCGGCCTCGACCTCGAGCTCCAGGCTCAGCGACTGGCGTTCACGCGAGGTGTTCTCGACGTCCAGTCGATCCTCCAGCCCACCGGCGTCGATGCGGACGGCGCGGCGGATGGCCAGCCGCTGATCGCCCTCGACGATCAACGCGTGGTGGGCGTGGAACTCGTCCAGGCGAGGGCTGTGCAGCATCAGGGTCTGGAACTCGCCACCCCCACCGAGCCAGCGCCACGCGTAGCGTCGGAGAAGGCGCGTGTCGCGCTGGTAGAGACCGCGCTCGGCCCCGCGGGCCTGCCCATCGGCGTCCGTGACGAGGAAGGTGGTCCCCTCCTTGAGCACGACGTTGCGGCTGAAGTCCATGCAGGCCTCCGGGTGCGGGCCCATGCTGGCACGGGGCTGGACGATCGGACGGGTGACCGCCGGGCGGGCTCCGCCGGCGCCAAGACTGTACCAACGTGGCCGGTCTGGGTGGCGGACCTTGTCGCCGCTCGCTCCGTGCCAGCGCCCGTTCGCGATGTACCATGTGGGGCCCTCGCGGACCGTGCCGACCCAGGGGTCGACATGCGTCGCGCCGACGAACGGCCAGGTGGGCCGGCGAACCGTGGCGCACAGCGCGAGCCCTCACGGGCGCCGGCGAGAGAGAGGAACGGACCTGTGGCAGACGCCCACGACGCGCAGAACGGCGAACCCCGCCGCGGCAGTGAACGAGACCAGCTATCCCCTGAGGAACTCGCCGAACTCCACCGCATCGAGACGCGCGAGTGGCTCGATTCGCTCGACTACGTGCTCGACTCCGGCGGCCCCGAGCGGGTCACCGAGCTGATCGACCTGCTGGAGCAGCACGCCCACCGCTACGGCGTGCGCACCCCCTTCTCGTCCACGACGCCCTACATCAACACGATCCCGGCGCACGAGCAGCCCGAGTATCCCGGCGACCTCGCGCTCGAGAAGCGCATCCGCGCCCTCATTCGCTGGAACGCCATGGCGATGGTCGTGCGCGCCAACAAGGAGTCCGACGGCATCGGCGGGCACATCAGCACCTACGCCTCAGCCGCGACGCTCTACGAGGTCGGCTTCCACCACTTCTTCCGCGGGCCCGATGCGGGTGTCGACGCCGACAGCGTCTACTACCAGGGCCACGCCAGCCCCGGCATGTACGCCCGCTCGTACGTCGAACGCCGCTTCGACGTCGAGCGCCTGCGGAACTTCCGCCGTGAGTTGCAGGACGATCCCGGCCTCGCGTCCTACCCGCACCCGTGGCTCATGCCCGACTACTGGCAGTTCCCCACCGTGTCGATGGGCCTGGCCCCGATCCTGTCGATCTACCAGGCGCGCTTCGACCGCTACCTCGTCGCGCGCGGCCTCAAGCCCGAGAGCGACCGCAAGGTGTGGGCGTTCCTGGGTGACGGCGAGACGGACGAGCCCGAGACGCTCGGCGCCATCAAGTTCGCGGCGCGTGAGCGGCTCGACCAGCTCATCTGGGTGATCAACTGCAACCTGCAGCGCCTCGACGGCCCCGTGTACGGCAACGGCTCGATCATCCAGGAACTCGAGGGCATCTTCCGCGGCGCCGGCTGGAACGTCATCAAGGTGGCTTGGGGCAGCAAGTGGGACGAGCTGCTCGAGCGCGACACCGAGGGCGTCCTGGCCCGCCGCTTCAACCGCCTCATCGATGGCGAGTCGCAGCGCTACGCGGCCTTCGGGGCCCGCGAACTGCGCGAACGCTTCTTCGACAGCCCCGAGCTGCAGCAGCTCATCGAGGACTGGAGCGACGACGACCTGGCGCAGCTCAACCGCGGCGGCCACGATCCGGTCAAGGTCTACGCCGCCTACCACCGTGCCGTGCGGCACCGCGGCTCGCCGACGGTCATCCTGGCGCGCACCGTCAAGGGCTACGCCCTGGGCGAGGCCGCCGAGGGCCGCAACCCGACCCACCAGCAGAAGAAGCTCGACATCGACGAGATGAAGGCGTACCGCGACCGCCTGAAGATCCCCATCGACGACGACGAGATCGTCAAGTTCCCGTTCCATCGGCCGGACGTCGACAGCCCCGAGTACCGCTACCTGAAGGAGCGGCGCGACGCGCTGGGCGGCTGGGCGCCGCGCCGGGTCGTCGACGCCGAGGTGGTCGAGGCGCCGGGCCCGGAGTTCGTCGACGAGTTCCTCGAGGGGACCAAGGAGCGCGAGGTCTCGACCACCATGGTGTTCGTCAGCGTGCTGCGCAAGCTGCTGCGCGACGAGACGTGGGGCAAGTTGGTCGTGCCGATCATCCCGGACGAGGCGCGCACCTTCGGCATGGAGGCGCTCTTCCGTCAGATCGGCATCTACTCGTCCGTCGGCCAGAAGTACGAGCCGGTGGACAAGGAGAACCTCATGTACTACCGCGAGACCGAGAGCGGCCAGATCCTCGAGGAGGGCATCACCGAGGCGGGCGCCATGAGCTCCTTCGTCGCGGCCGGCACCGCCTACGCGACCCACGGCATCAACACCGTGCCGTTCTACATCTACTACTCGATGTTCGGTTTCCAGCGCATCGGCGACCTCGCGTGGTTGGCGGGCGACATGCGTGCCAAGGGGTTCATGCTCGGCGCCACCGCGGGCCGCACCACCCTCGCCGGCGAGGGCCTGCAGCACCAGGACGGCCACTCGCACCTGCTGGCGATGCCGATCCCCAACCTGCTCGCCTACGACCCGTCGTTCGCCTACGAGTTGGCCATCGTCGTCCGCGAGGGGCTGCGGCGCATGTACCAGGAGCAAGAGAGCGTCTTCTACTACCTCACGGTGGGCAACGAGAACCGTCCCCAGCCGGCGGCACCGGAGCACCTGAGCCGCGAGGCCCTCGAGGACGGCGTGCTGCGCGGGCTCTACCTCTTCCGTCCCAGCGCCAAGAAGCGCGCCCGCAAGCACGTCCAACTGCTCGGCTCCGGCGCGATCATGCACGAGGCGCTGGCGGCCGCCGAGGTCCTCGAGCGGGACTTCGGCGTCGCCGCGCACGTCTGGAGCGTCACCAGCTACAAGGCCCTGCACCGCGACGCGCTCGAAGTCGACCGCTGGAACCGCCTGCACCCTGGCGAGACGCCGCGCCGACCGCACGTGCACGAGGCGCTGGACGACGCCAAGGGACCGATCGTGGCAGCTTCGGACTACGTCAAGATGCTCCCCGACGCGCTGTCGCGCTATGCCCCGCGGCCGATCGTGTCGCTGGGCACCGACGGCTTCGGTCGCTCGGACGCCCGCGCCGAGCTGCGCGACCACTTCGAGGTGGACGCCAAGAGCATTGCGTTCGCGGCGCTCGCCGCGCTGGCCGGCGAAGGCCAGTTCGGCGAGGACGACCTCGCCAAGGCGCAGAAGGCCCTCGCCATCGACCCCGACAAGAGGAACCCGCACGTCGCCTGAACCCCACGGGCGGAGGAGGAACGCTGTGCCAACCGACATGAAGCTGCCCGAGGTGGGCGAAGGGATCGAGGCCGGCACGGTCGTGGCGGTGCTCGTCGCGGAGGGGGACCGGGTCGAGATCGACCAGCCGGTCCTGGAGCTCGAGACCGACAAGGCCGTCGTCGAGGTCCCGTCGTCGGTCGCCGGCGTCGTCGAGAAGGTCCACGTGCAGGCGAACGCAGAGGCGCGCATCGGCCAGGTCGTGCTGACCGTCGCCGAGGGGGCGGAGGTCGCTGCGGAGGCGAAGGACGAGCCGAAGGACGAGCCGAAGGACGAGGCGAAGCCCGAGCCCGAGGAGAGACCCGACGAGAAGGCCAAGCCGGCCGAGGAGGCGAAGGCACCCAGCCCCGTGGCGGAGACGACCTCGGCGCCCGCCGCCGAAGCGGACGCCGGCGGTCCGCGGCTCATCCCCGCCGCGCCCTCCGTGCGCCGGCTGGCGCGCGAACTCGACGTCGACTTGCGCGCCGTCGTCGGCAGTGGCGTGCTCGGCCGCGTGTCGGCCGAGGACGTCCAGCGCTACGCCACCGGTGGTCCGGGCGCTGGTCGGCCGGCCACGGCCGCGGTCGAGGCCCCGCCACTCCCCGACTTCTCGCGTTGGGGCGAGACCGAGCGCGTCGCGATGTCGGGCATCCGCAAGGTCACCGTCCGCACCATGGCGCAGGCCTGGGCGAACGTTCCGATGGTCACGCACTTCGACGAGGCCGACGCCACCCGCTTCGAGGAGGTGCGTCAGCGCTTCAAGGGGATGGTCGAGAAGGCCGGGGCGAAGCTGACGCCGACCGCCATGCTGCTCAAGGTGATCGCCGTGGCGCTGCGGCGCTTCCCGGACTTCAACGCCAGCATCGACGTGGGCACCCAAGAGATCGTCTACAAGAAGTACGTCAACCTCGGCACCGCGGTCGACACCGAGCACGGCCTGCTCGTGCCCGTCATCAAGCAGGCCGACCAGAAGAGCGTGGTCGAGCTCGCGGTCGAGTTGGGCGAGATCGCGGAGAAGGCGCGCAACCGCAAGCTCACGCCCGACGACATGAGCGGCGGCAACTTCATCGTGTCGAACCTCGGCGGCATCGGGGGCACCGGTTTCACGCCGATCGTCACGCCGCCCGACGTCGCCATCCTCGGCGTCTCGCGCAGCGCGATGAAGCCCGTGTGGGACGCGAAGAAGGGCGAGTTCACGCCCCGCCTGATGATGCCGCTGGCGCTCACCTACGACCACCGGCTCATCGACGGCGCCTCCGCGGCGCGCTTCGTGCGCTGGGTCTGCCAGGCGGTCGAGGAGCCGTACCTGCTCACGTTGGAGGGCTGACCCGCCTGCGGTCGGAAGCGGCCGGCTCCGCAGAAGCGTCTCGAGGGGTCGCCGTCGACGCCGCGGCGTCGAGGGCGACCCGTGCGGCCAGAGGCCGCTACTCATGTTCCGGGTGCTAGCATGACCCGCGTATGTCGGTCGTCCTGCCCGCGCCCCACGCCGAGGCCGCCGCCCGGACCGTGGCGCGGACGCTTCGAGCCACGAACCTCACCAAGCGTTACGGCGGCCGCACGGTGGTCGACGGTGTCGACCTCCACCTGAAGCGCGGCGAGATCGTGGCGCTGCTCGGCCCCAACGGCGCCGGCAAGACGACGTCGTTCTACATGATGGTCGGCTTCGTGCGGCCGGACCGCGGCCGGATCGAGCTGGGTGACACCGACGTCACGCGTTGGCCCATGCACCGTCGCGCCCGTGCCGGGCTGGGGTACCTGGCGCAGGAGCCCTCGGCGTTTCGGCGCATGAGCGTGCGCGACAACCTGCTGGCGATCCTCGAGTTCCAACCGCTGTCGAAGAGCGAGCAGAACGATCGGGCGTCCGCCCTGTTGGAGGAGTTCCAGCTCGCCCACCTGGGCGCCCACCGCGCGGACACGCTGTCGGGCGGCGAGCGCCGGCGCCTCGAGATCGCGCGCAGCCTGACGATCGATCCCGACTTCATCCTGCTCGACGAACCGTTCACCGGCGTCGATCCCAAGTCGATCCGCGAGATCCAGCGGCTGGTCGCCGACCTGCGCGAGCGGCGCGGGTTGGGCGTGCTCCTCACCGACCACAGCGTTCGCGAGACCCTCGCGATCGCCGACCGCGTGGTGCTCATGTTCGACGGGCGGGTGCGCTTCGATGGTTCGCCGGCCGGTTTCGCCGACGACCCGGACGTCCGCGCCTCCTACCTGGGCCACGAGTTCCAGCTGTGAGGCTCCGGGCCGCATCGGGAGGCTGAGCGCTTGACCTACGTCGTCGGGCTCGTCGCGCTGCTCCTGTTGCTGGCGGGGGTCATCGCCTACGCCGGCGATCGGCTCGGCACCTGGGTCGGTCGTCGACGACTGACCCTGTTCGGCGCGCGCCCCCGTCGGACCGGCCAGATCGTCGGCGTGGCCGCCGGCATCGTCATCATGCTCACCACCCTCGGCGTGCTCGCGCTCGCGTTCCGCAGCGCGACACAGACGCTGTTGAACGCGCAGCGCACGGCCCAGCAGCTCACCGAGCTGCAGGGTGAGGAGCGCGCGCTGCAGCGCGAGCTCAGCGACCTGCTGGCGCAGCAGGACGCCCTGGAGGCCGACCTGCGCGCCGCCCGGGAGACGATCGGCGAGGCCGAAGGCGCGCGCGACGCCGCGCTCCTGGAGCGCGACACCCTGCGCGCCGAGGCCGAGGCCACCCGCGCCCAGCTGGCGGAGCTCGGCGACCAGCTCGCGGCGGCTCGAGAGGACCTCGACGAGGTCGAGACGGCCCTGGCGCAGGCGAGGGCCGAGCGCGATGGGGCGGTCGCCGAGGTGGCGGCGGCCCGTGAAGACATCGTCGCGCTCGAGCAAGAGGTCGACCAGGTCGAGCAGGCGCTGCTGGCGGCGGATGCGCGGCTGCTCGAACGCGACGTGCAGTTGGCCGAGGCCGACGCGGCCCTGGCCGCCGCGGACGAACTGCGCCTGGCGTCGGAGGCGGCGGCCCGCGAGGCGATCGCGGCCGCCGATGCGGCCGAGGCCGCCCAGGCCATCGCGGCCGCCGAGCTGGAGGCTGCCGAGGCCGATCTGGCACTCGCGGAGGAAGCCCGTCTCGAGGCGGAGGCCGCGCGGGCGGCGGCCGTCGTAGAGCGCGGGCAGGCCGTCCTCGAGCGGGAAGCCGCACAGGCGCAGGTCGATGAGTTGGGTCAGCGCATCGAGCAACTCGTCGCCCAGGCGGCGGCCCTCGGCGAGGAGGCCAACAGCCTCGAGGCACTCGCGCAGCGCCTGACGCTCGAGGCTGAGGATCTGGAGCGGGAGAACGTCGGCCTGCAGGCGCGCAACGACCAGCTGGTGGAGAGCAACGCCGAGCTCCTGTCGCGCAACTCGGCGCTGCAGGAACTCAACGTCTCGCTGCAGTCTGAGATCGTCGCCGGCAACGAAGAGGTCCGAGCCCTGCAGGACCAGGTGGTGGGCCTGAACGGTCGCCTGGAGGAGCAGGCTCGCCGCCTCGCGGAGCTGCAGCAGGAGTTCGCGCGCGCCGCGTCGGGCGAGGTGACCTTCGCCCGCGACCAGGTGATCTACTCCGGTGCACTGGCCGCCGCGGACGTCGCCGCTGCCCGCGAGGAGCTGGCGGCGTTCGTGCGGGAAGCCAGCGCCCACACCGCCCGCCTCGGTGCCGGCGACGTCGTCCTGACGTCCGAGCAGTTCGCCGGACTCGTCGAGGTCATCAGCGAGACGGAGGGGTCCGACCTGGTTCGCCTCATCTCGCCGCGCAACCAGTTCAACCCGGCGCGCGTCGAGGTGATGATCGAGGCGCTGGAGAACACGCGGCTGTTCGATGCGGGGCAGTTGCTCATGTCGCGGCGCGTGCACCTGGGGACGACCGAGCTGCCGGCCACGCTCGACGAGGTGCGGGGCTGGATCGCGCAGTTCCGTGCCGACATCATCCGCTCGCTGCGGCGGACTGGGCTCGACGAGCTGCAGGCGCCGATCTTCGTCGGATCGAGCGACGAGGCCTTCGCCAACCAGCTCATGCGCCTGCAGGGCGCCGTGGTCATCGGTGTGGTCGCACGCGAGCCCATCGACCGGGCGGGCCCGGCCTACGTCGAGTTCGTCATCCTCTACTGACGTCGTCGCGCCCGCCGCGCGGGCTCAGGCCGCCGCCTCGGCGGGCTTCGTCGGGAGCCGCAGCAGGTAGGCACACAGGACCACCATGATCGCCAGGAGCAGCACCTTGACCCACGCGACCGGGATCACGGCGACGCTGACGCTGATCGTCAGGACGATCGTCGTCACGGCCACCGCCTTGGCGCGCGCGGTCATGCCCTTGCCATCGCGCCAGTCGCGGATCAGCGGGCCGAACACGCGGTGGTTCATCACCCAGTTGTAGAAACGGGGGCTCGAGCGCGCGAAGAAGTAGGTCGCCAGGATGATCCAGATCGTGGTCGGCCACCCGGGCAGGACGGCGCCGATGGCACCGGAGGCCACGCACAGCCAGCCGATCGCGATGAACAGTCCGCGCAGCGCCGGGTTGCGGATGACGCGCGCCTCGTGGCTGTAGTCGATCCAGGGTCGGCCGCCCTCGCGGGCGCCGACCGACACCGCCGCGGGGGGCGTGGCGGGCCGGGTGTCGTCGTCCATCGAAGGCATCCTAACCTCGGGCTCCACGGGCGGTGGTCGCCCCGAGGGGCGCCACCCCGTGGCTCGAGCCCTGGGGTTCTGGTCGGGCAGCAAGTCGCGGATCTCCGTCAGGAGCGCGATGTTGGCCGGCGGCGCCGCGGGCGCGGCAGGTTCCTCGGCGACCTCGTCCTTGGCGTAGCGGGCCTGCGCCGGCCGCCGCGCCCGCGCTACGCTACTCCGTGGCGGTTCCAGGACATCCGATCGTCGACGGTGGCGTACGATGCTCCCGACATGGCTGCCATTCAGGTGCTCGTCGCCGACGACCAAGAGGGCCACCGCAAGCTGCTCGACTTGCTCCTCTCCATCGAGGGGTACGAGTTGACGCTCGTCGAGGACGGTCGTGAGGCGCTCGAACACCTGCAGAAGCACACCCCCGAACTCGTCATCCTCGACGTGGCGATGCCGTTCCTGACGGGGCTCGAGGTCGCGGACCGCATGCGGCGTGTCAGCCGCCTCAAGGACACCAAGATCATCCTCTTGACCGCCTCGCGTGACGAGCGGACGCGTGAGCGCGCCCGCGAGATCCCGGTGGACGCGTTGGTCCTCAAGCCCCTCGAGGGGAAGGACTTCCGGGCGCTCGTCAAGAGCGTGCTGACCGGCGACCCGCAGGCGATCTGAACCGTGCGTGCGGGCCGCGGCCCACGCGCGGGTTCACTCACACACGCCGTTGGCGTCGCGCCTCGAAGAGCAGCAACGCGCCGGTCGTCGCCACGTTCAGGCTGTCCGCGAGGCCCCGCATCGGCACCCGCACGCGCTCGTCCGCGGTGGCCAGCCAGGCGGGAGAGAGGCCCGCGTGTTCGGTGCCCAGCACGATCGCCGTCGGGCCGCGGAGGTCGGCGTCCCACAGGTCGCATTCGGCCGCCGGACTGGTCACCACCAAGCGCACCGCCTGGCGCCGCAGCTTCGCGCGCAGTTCGTCAGGCTCGACGGCCAGCACGGGACGGGAGAACAGGCTGCCCATGCTGGCGCGGACCACGTTCGGGTTGTGCAGGTCGGTGCCGCGCCCGGTGACGAAGACGGCGTCGACGCCTGCGGCGTCGGCCGTGCGCAGGAGGGCCCCCAGGTTCCCCGGCTTCTCGAGGCCATCGGCGACGAGGTAGAGGCCGTCGTCGGGCCACGCGAGGCCCGCCAGGTCGAGGTCGGGCGGCTCGAACAGCGCGACGATGCCGTCGGGGTGCTGGCGCAGGCTGACCTTCGCGAAAGCCGCGGCGCTCAGCTCGACGCGCTCGACGGCGGCGGCGTCGAGCCGATCCGCGTGGCCGGTGACCGCGGGCGAGGCGAGTGCGGCGCAGGTCGCGATCAGACGCGGCCGCCAGCCGCCGTCGAGCGCCCGCACGACCTCGCGGGCGCCCTCCACCAGCGCCACGCCCTCGGCATCACGGGCCCGGCGATCGCGCAGGCGCACGAGTCGCTTGACGAGGGGGTTGGTGGGGCTGCCGATCGCGCGGGCCATCGCGCGCCATGCTACCCCCGTCGGTAGACTGCGGCATGACCCCCTGGATCTCGCCCGAGGCGCTGCGGGCACGGCTCGCTTCGCCCGACCTGCGCGTCGTCGACGTTCGCTCCAGCCTCGCCGACCATGCGGCCGGCCGCCGTGCGTATCGGGCCGGCCACCTGCCCGGCGCCGTCTTCCTCGACCTCGAGACCGATCTCTCCGCTCCGCTCGCCGCGCACGGCGGGCGCCACCCGCTGCCCGACCCGGAGCGGGCGGCGGCCACCTTCGGCGCCGCCGGCATCGGCCCAGACACCCACGTGGTGGCGTACGACGATGCCGGCGGGATGGTCGCCGGTCGCGTGTGGTGGATGCTCCGCTGGCTCGGGCACGAGCAGGTGCAGGTCCTCGACGGTGGCGTCGATGCCTGGTCGGCCGCGGGGGGCGCCATGGTGACGGAGGTCCCGTCCATCCCGCCGGTCGTCTTCGAGCCGCGCGTGCGCGACGGCATGACGGCGGATCGCGGCTGGCTGCTCGCGCACGCTGGGGATCCCGGTGTGGTCGTGGTCGACGCGCGGGCGCCCGAGCGCTACCGCGGCGACGTCGAGCCGATCGACCCGCGCGGCGGTCACATCCCCGGGGCGATCAACGTGCCGTACGCCGACAACCTCGAGGGTGGCCGCTTCCGCGCGCCGGAGGCGTTGAGGGCGCGCTATGCCGCGCTGGCGGACGCGGACACCGTCGTCGTCTACTGCGGCTCGGGCGTCTCCGCGGCCCACGACCTCATGGCGCTCGAGGCCTGCGGCATCGCCGGCGCGCGGCTCTACCCGGGTTCGTGGTCCGACTGGGTGTCGTACGCGGACGCGCCCGTCGCCCTCGGCGGCGACCCGGCCGGCCGCTGAGTGTCTCGCGGCGCCGTCGCCGCCGGCCCGTAGCGGGTTCCCATCCACCGCCCACGTCGGTCCCGTAGGCTTGGCGTATGGATCTCGCCCCGGAGACACCCCCTCAGCCGCTCGGCCGCTGGCTGCGCGAGCCGGTCAACGCCCTCACCCACGGGTTGGGCGCGCTGCTGGGCGTCGTCGGTCTGATCGTCCTGCTCGTGCTCTCGGAGGGCGAGCCCTGGCGCACGGTCGCCTTCACGATCTACGGGACGTCGCTGGTCGCGCTGTACCTCGCGAGCAGCGTGATGCACGGCGTCATCGCGCCCGCCGGCGTCATCCGCCGGCTGCGGATCCTCGACCACGCGGCCATCTTCCTGCTCATCGCCGGGACCTACACGCCGATCACCCTGGTCGCCCTGCGCAGCGAGAGCCCTGGCTGGGGCTGGGCGCTGTTCGGCACGGCGTGGGGCTTCGCGGCTCTCGGCATCGTGTTCAAGCTGTTCTGGCTCGATGCGCCACGTTGGCTCTCGGTCGCGATGTACATCGCGATGGGCTGGATGGCGATGGTCGGCGTCGTGCCGATGGTGCAGGCGCTGCCCTGGAGCGCGCTCACCTGGTTGCTCATCGGCGGCCTCTTCTACTCCTTCGGGGCGCTGATCTATGCCCTGAAGCGGCCCGACCCGTGGCCGCGGGTGTTCGGCTACCACGAGATTTGGCACCTCTTCGTGCTCGCGGGCAGCGCGAGCCACTTCGTGATGATGGTGCGCTACATCCTGCCGGCCTGAGGCCGGCCGCCGAGCCGCGCCCGTCTTCCTCGGCGGCGAAGCGATCGGCGGGGATTCGTCACCCTACGGCGCGCTCGCCGTCGCGTAACCTGCGTCATGACCTCAGACGTCGTTGCGCCGCTCCGTTCACGCCTGCAGGAGATCGAGGACCTGGGGGCTGCGATCTCGCTCCTCACCTGGGATCAGAGCGTCAAGATGCCGCCCGGTGGCGCAGAGGCGCGTGGGCGCCAGCTCGCGACGCTCGGGCGGCTGCGGCACGAACGCTGGCTCGATCCGGAACTCGAGCGCGCCCTGGCGGCCGTGGAGCGGGACGCGCCCGACGGCGAGACCACCGACCTCGTGCGCGTGGTGCGTCACGACCTCGAGCGTGCGTCGCGCGTGCCCAACGACTACGTGGCCCGCTCGGCCGCCCACGCGGCCGCGAGCTACGACGCCTGGCTCGATGCCCGCCGCACCGGCGCGGTCGAGCGCGTGGTCGGCCTGCTCGAGCGCACGCTCGACCTCTCGCTCGAGTATGCGGGCTTCTTCCCGGAGGTCGCGCACCCGGCGGATGCGCTGATCGAAGACGCGGACGCGGGCGCGACGGTCGCGTCGCTCCGGCCACTGTTCGGCCGCCTGCGCGACGAGCTGGTGCCGCGCGTCGCTGCCTGGTCCGCCGCACCCGCGGCGCCGGCGCTGCCGGCGGGCCCGTTCGCCGTCGACGAGCAACTCGCGGCCGCCCTGGAGCTGGCACAAGCGTTCGGCTACGACGTCGGGCGCGGCCGCCAGGACCTGACGGCGCACCCCTTCGCGATCCGCTTCGCGCACGGCGACGTGCGCATCACGACCCGTGCGAAGCTCGACGACCTGACCGAGGTGCTCTTCTCGACGCTGCACGAGGCCGGCCACGCGATGTACGAACAGGGGGTCGATCTCAGCCTGGAGGGGACGCCGCTCGCGGAGGGCGTCTCCGCGGGCGTCCACGAGAGCCAGGCGCGGCTGTGGGAGAACCAGGTCGCCCGCAGCCGCGCCTTCTGGACCTTCGCGCTCCCCAGGCTGCAGCGCCGCTTCCCTGCGCTGGCCGCCGTCGACGTCGAGGGTGCGTTCCGCGCAGTCAACCGTGTCCAGCGCTCGCTGATCCGAACCGACGCCGACGAGGTGACGTACAACCTCCACGTCATCGTGCGCTTCGATTTGGAGCTCGAACTGTTGGAGGGCCGCCTGGCGGTGCGCGACCTCGCCGATGCGTGGGCGGAGCGGTACGCCGTCGACCTCGGGGTGACACCGACCGGCGCCGCCGACGGCTGGCTGCAGGACGTGCACTGGTTCGCGGGCACGATCGGCGGCAGCTTCCAGGGCTACACCCTGGGCAACGTGCTCAGCGCCCAGTTCTTCGCGGCCGCCGCCCGCGAGCTCGGTGACGTCGAGGCTCGGATGGCGGCCGGTGACTTCGCGCCCCTGCGGGCATGGCTGACCGAGCACGTCTACCGCCACGGGCGGAGCAAGCCGGTGGAGCGGCTGGTGCACGACGCGACCGGCGGTCCGTTGGACGTCGATCCGTACTTGACGTACCTCGACCGCAAGTTCGGGGTGCTGACCCGGACCGACTGACCGCGTCCGTCCGTCGCCACGGTGCCGAGCGCGACGCCGCCGCCCGGCGCGACCCTGGCGGCGCGCGTCGGCGGGTTAGCCTGGCCAGCATGACCGATGCCTCGCGCCGCGCCTACCTCGGCCTCGGCCGCGCCTTCGTCGCCGTCGGCGCGGTCGTCGCCGTCGGCAGCGTGCTCGACCGGGCGCTCGGTTGGGGGTTCTTCAGCGGCAGCCCGCTGGGTACCGCCGGCTTCCTCGCACTGATCGGCGTCCTCCTGCTGTGGACGGTGCGGCAGGCGGACGCCGCGCACGCGCATACGGAGGCCGACACGGCCGAAGCCGTCGGCGAGACCGAGGGCGATGAGGCGCACGAGGCGGCGGCCCGGGAACCGGCCGACGAGCCCGCGTGGTCTGACGCTGAGCGTCCCTGACGCGTGTGACCGGCGTGCCGCAGGCGGGTCGCCGCTCACCCCGTGCTAGCCTCGGCGACGTGATCCGGGTCGACGGTCTGCGCAAGGTCTACCGCGTGCACGAGAAGGACGCGGGCCTGCGCGGCTCCATTCGCGCCTTCATCGATCGCCGCTACCGCGACGTCCTCGCCGTCGACGACGTCGCCTTCGCCGTGGCCCGCGGCGAGATCGTCGGCTTCCTGGGTCCCAACGGCGCGGGGAAGACCACGACCCTCAAGGTGCTCTCCGGCCTGCTGCACCCCAGCGGCGGGACGGTGCGGGTCGCGGGTTTCGAGCCGCGCCGGCGCGAGGGCGCGTTCCTGCGCCGCATCACGCTGGTGATGGGCCAGAAGCAGCAGCTGTCGTGGGACCTCGCCGCGGTGGATTCGTTCCTGGTGAACCAGGCGGTGTACGAGATCTCGGACGCCGTCTACCGCGAGCGCCTCGGCGAGCTCACGGAGATGCTGTCGCTCGAGGGGCTGCTGCACAAGCAGGTGCGCAAGCTCAGCCTGGGCGAGCGCATGAAGTGCGAGTTGGCCGCCGCGCTGCTGCACCGGCCCGACGTCCTCTTCCTCGACGAGCCGACGATCGGGCTGGACGTGACCATGCAGCAACAGGTGCGCCGCTTCATCGCCGACTACAACGCGCGTCACGGCGCCACCGTGGTGCTGACCTCGCACTACATGGCCGACGTGACGGCGCTGGCGCGCCGCATCCTGGTGATCGACCACGGGCGCCTGGTGTTCGACGGCGATCTCTCGGCGCTCGTCGAGGCGCGCGCGCCGGAGAAGCGCCTGCGGCTGGTCCTCTCCGAGCGCGTCGACCGCGCCGACCTCGCGGCGCTGGGCCGGGTACACGTGGTGGATGGGCTCGAGGTCGAGCTGGGCGTGCCGCGCGTGGACGTCGCGCGCGTCGCCGCCGCGGCGCTGGCGCGCCTGCCGGTGGTGGACGTCGCGATCGAGGACGTTCCCGTGGAGGACATCGTCGCCGAACTGTTCGCGCAGGGGCGCGCGGCGCGGGCTGCGGACGCGACGCGAGCCGC
>Ga0180435_10002352_pt1 | contig 19402 bp, 12 predicted proteins | sample SS_ome_3_FD_132467 | JGI IMG/M metagenome (GOLD analysis project Ga0180435, IMG submission 132467) | Hypersaline lake sediment archaeal communities from the Salton Sea, California, USA - SS_3_S_1 metaG | ecosystem: Environmental > Aquatic > Non-marine Saline and Alkaline > Hypersaline >...
CAACCCTCTTCGAGCATCCGGCGCCGTTTGGGGCTCAAATAGCCCCACGGATCGAAGAGATGTTGCTGTTTGTGGTCCTTGATGCGGATCATGGCTTCTCCAGGATAACCGTCCGTAATCGTTGGGTATCCTGTAGCATGGAGAAGAGAAAAAGACAAGAAGTAATTATGCCCTTTATGAAATAATTCAGGTAGATAGAATGTTTTTACTTTTTACGAGGCCATCAAAAATTCCTTGAAGCAACTCTTTCCGATCGATGGACTCAGCGTCAAACCTTTGCCGAAACCGAAATTGCCTGCCGGAGTCGATTTCGCAACCGATGACCGTTTCGAAAAACTCCAATTTAAGATGATAATCGAAGTTGTGGCAGGCAATAGTCTTCCTATCCTGAGGAACAAGATCGCCAGGCTTTAATAAGGAAAGCTGGCGCTATCATTATAGCGTTAAAAACTTTTATAAAGTTGAAGAAAATTATATCAAAAATTTGATAATTTTAGAATAGGAAATGAATTGATAGATATAGTCAAAGATTTTAAAGCGCACCATAAATCTGAAGGTGAGTATCGGCAATATGGCCATTTCAAGGCAAAGGTTATTCAGCCTATGATGGATAGTTTTACTGCGATCTTCGACCAAATCGATTTTGAACTTAAGGGTTGATCGGGTGGCAAATCGGTGGTTCCCTTGACGGGAGGATACAGGAGATGGCAAAATAAACAGAAAATCGATCAAAAACGCCTGCTGTCAGCATAAACCTACTTGTGCACCGCGACAATCACTATGCCTCCAGGCTATCTTCCCATAAGAAAGCATTCTGTTCCCCTGAGTATGGGTGGCGTGTTTGCTTTGCTACTTGTCGTTGTCGTCTGTATGCCGGTGCAGGCGGGTTCCCTTAAAAAGCGAATCGCCGTATTCACGCCAACGACCGAAAACAATACTTATTGGCCCCAGGTTTACCGTCTGTTAAACGCTGTAGCCAACGATCTCGGAATTGAAATCAGCCCTCATGAATTTGATGTTCAAGACCGATTTTCCAAGCATATCGAAGGTGTGCGCATCCTAAGCCAAGCTCCCCGGCCCGACGCAGCCATTTTGTCGGTGGCTTACGGCAACACCAAGCCCCTGTTGGAGGCTGCCGAGACACTGGGCATACCCGTTTTTGTTCAAGGGCCGCTTTTCCCTTCCGAACTGCCCGAGATCGGGTACCAACCACGCAAAAAGTATGGTCGTTGGGTGGGATATTTTTATCAGGATGAAAAAGAAAAAGGGTATCGACTGGGATGCACCCTGCTTTCGGCTGCGCGTACGGCCGGCGCGCATGATGCCAACGGTGACATCAATGTTGTAGGCATCGGGGGGGACTTCACTTGGTTCGGCTCTCAGTTGAGGAAAGAGGGGTTGCGGCAGGCGGTGGACGAGACGCCGGGGGCTGTGCTGCTTCAAGTCGTTCCGACAAAATGGACGCAGCCGGAGGGCGCCAGGGTTGCAGCCCTGCTGCTGGAGCGCTACCCCCAGACGAACGTGGTGTGGGCGGCCAGCGATCAGCTGGCCATCGGTGCTTGCGAATCCCTGGCGGACACCGGAAGGATATTAGGAGAAACCGCTTTTGTAGGTGGGTTGGACCTGTCCCTTAATGGTTTGCGCCATGTCCAGAACGCGGAACTTTACGCCACCGTGGCCGGCTCCATGTTCAGTTACGCGGAAATCCTCGTCTATCTCTTTGACTATCTGCACGGTATCGACTTCGCAGACGAGGTGGGCACGGTGATCAGCACCTCCCTCTACACCGCCACTGCGGCCAATGCGAAGTTCCATCTCTTCCTATCACAGCAATACGACTGCGTTCAATTCAAGCGATTGTCAAAATTTTATAACAGGAATATGGAGCGCTACGATTTTTCGCTGGGTCACATCATGCACCTCGCAACGGATCAGTCGCTGCCGGAATAGAATAAGACTGAAAGGGCCGCTCTCCTGAAAAGCGCACCGCTTCAACGACGATGGCTTGCAACATGTCCGAACCAGGTCTCCCAAGGGTTTCCCCCATGAAAAAGCGCCTGGCCCGTAAGCACCTTATCTTTGTTGTCGTCTGCAGCACTTTTTTTGCGATCATTGCAACGGGCGTTCAACTTCTCACCGACTACCGCAGAGACGTCCAGGCAATCCATGAGGATTTGTCCATTATCGAAAGAAGCCACCTTCCAACCATCGTATCGGCGCGGTACGATCTCGATGACGAGCAGCTCAACCTGGTTCTGAAGGGTATCGTAAGGCTGCGGGACATCCAATACGCAGAAGTGGTCGAAGAGCGCATCGGTAGGCCGCTAATCGTTGCGGCCGCCGGTGATTCCTCGTCACGAAAAGACATCTCCAGAGCCTATCCGCTTGTTCATGAAAGCGATGGCCGCAGCGTCACATTAGGGCATCTGTCGGTCCACGCCGATCTGGACAATGTGAAGGCAAAGCTTTGGGACCGGCTTGTCGTGATCGTTGTTTCCAACACGGCCAAAACCCTCTTGGTGGCGTTTTGTATCCTGTGGATCATCCAGATGCTGACCGTGAGGTACTTGAATCAAATCGCAGCATTTGCGTCCCGGCTGGACATCGACTCCCTTGACCGGAAACTTTCTTTGATCAGAAAATCCTTCGGCAGACACAGTAAGGATGAAATCGACGAGATCGTGGATGCCATCAATCTGATGATCGAGCGGATTCAAAGGGACGTAAGCAAGATCAATGCTGCGATGGCAACGCAGCAGGCCTTGAACGCACAATTGGCCGCCAAGAACGTGCAATTGAACGCCGAGATCGCCGAACGCACCCAGGCCGAGGCGGCGGCGCGTGAAAGTGAGGCACGCTTCCGATCCCTGGTTGACTCGGTGCCCGACGGCATCGTCGTTTTCGATGCCGAAGGCACCATCCGAATGTGGAACAACGGAGCCCGCACTATTTTCGACTTCGAAGCAGAGGAAATCATCGGCCGGCCGGTGGCGCGATTGATAGCCGACGGCCTCGAATCACCCCCTCAAGAAATCCTGACTCGGCTGTCGGCCTCCACCGCACCGAACTACACTTTCGTGCGAGACACCGGCGTGCTGCAGGGCATTAAGAAAAGCGGCGCCGTATTTCCCCTGGAATTGTCGCTTTGCTCCTGGCAAGCGGGACAAGCCCGTTTGTTTGCCGCCATCACCCGCGACGTCACCGACCGCCAAAACCTTCAGGAGCGGATCCGGCAATCACAGAAGCTGGAGGCCATCGGCAACCTGGCCAGCGGCATTGCCCACGATTTCAACAACATCCTCTACCCCGTGGTGGGCTGGGCCGAGATTCTGATGGAGGATTTGCCTTCCGGGAGCAGCGAGCACGAAAGCGTCGAAGAAATCTTGAAGGCGGCCCTGCGGGGAAGCGATCTCGTCCAGCAGATCCTGGCCTTCAGTCGCAAATCAAAGCAGCACAAAAAGCCGGTTCGGGTTCAGCAAATTCTCCAGGAGGCCCTCAGGCTGAGCCGTTCGACCATTCCTGCGGATATCGAAATCCACCAAGATTTCCAAAATGACTGTGGTCCTGTGATGGCAGATCCCGTGCAGATCCACCAGGTGATCATGAACCTGGTCACCAATGCCTATCATGCGGTCGAAGCCACGCAGGGGTGCATATCCGTCAGTTTGTCGGAGATCGAAGCAAAATCGGGCACGGCGGGCGAACAGGCCCTTGAACCCGGGCGATATGCCCTCATGACCGTCTCCGATACGGGGTGCGGCATCCCCCCAGCGGTGATCGACAAAATTTTCGACCCCTATTTTACCACCAAGGAGCAGGGCAAGGGCACCGGGCTCGGGCTGGCCACGGTCTATGGAATCGTAAAGGAACACCAGGGCGAAGTCACCGTTGACAGCAAGCGTGGAAGCGGCGCGACTTTCAAGGTTTACTTGCCTGTCATTGCTCTAAACCACGACACCAGGCCGGCCCGCCCGGCGTCGACGGACGAGACCGGCACCGAACAGGTCCTCCTCGTCGACGACGAGGCGTCCATCGTCAGGTTCGCAAGCCAGATGCTCGAGCGTCTCGGCTACCAGGTAGCGGCCTACACCAGTAGTTCAGCGGCTCTCGATGCCTTCGCGGCCGATCCCCATCGGTTTGATCTCGTAATATCCGACATGACCATGCCGCAAATGACCGGTGAGCAGCTTGCCCGAGCCCTGTTGACGATTCGGCCCGCTACCCCGATCATCATTCTAACGGGTTTCAGCGAAAGATGTAACAGGCACGACCTTGAAAAAATCGGCGTCAAGGGCTTTGCCATGAAGCCTATCCAGAAGCTCGAAATGTCCCGCCTAATTCGGAAAGTACTCGCCAAGCCGCCGGTATAGCAAAACGGTTGTCGGCCATAATTGGGCGGTCCTTCCTGCGCCTTTTCCCGCACAAGGCCACTTCCCCTGAGGCCGCCTCCACCTGTGCGCTTTCCTCGCGGCCGTTTGCCTGCATCTCCCGCGGCGATCAGTGAGTCCCTCGGTTCGAAGCCCTTCGCGCCAAAAAAAACTTGACATAAGTTTAAGACCCGTGAAATGTTTAAAATGTTTCCGATGTTTATTTTGTACACTTTGTTTTATTTGATAACGGAGCCGGACATTTGAGCGAAGCGAAAAAATTTTACAGCATCCCCAAGGCGGCCGAGATGTGCGGCGTCAGCCGCACGGCCATGTGGAAGTGGGTCAAGTCCGGTGAAGTCCGAGCACTTGTCACCCCCGGCGGGCACCACCGCATCCTGCACGCTGAAATCGAAAGGGTCCTGGAAAAAGCCGGGCAGGGCGCCAACGCCGGCCCCCGCCGCAAGAGCATTCTGATCGTCGACGACGACGCGGCGCTGCTCAAGCTTTTACAGCGGCGGTTCGAAAAGGCGGGTTACCGGACCGAAATCGCCGCGAGCGGTTTCGAGGCTGGCTTCAAACTATCCCAGAGCGTGCCGGACCTGGTACTGCTCGACCTCTACATGCCGGGCATGGACGGGTTTGAAGTGTGTCGTATGATTAAACAAAACAATGCATTAGGTGCGACCAGGGTCGTCATCCTGACGAGTTTCAACACCCCTGAAAACGAAGCCCGCGTCATGGAACTCGGCGCCGACGCCTTTCTGCCCAAATCGATGACCCCCGGCCGTTTGGTTTCTTGCCTCGGCCGGATGATCGATGGTTCCGGAGAAAGCAAATGACACTGCCTGCTGCCGACAGCGTGCCTGCCCCGTCCCGTCCCTGGCCGCCCGCCGCTTCCGGCGAGGGGTTTTTGAGAATCATTGGTCTCCTTGCCATGATGGCGACGCTTTTGGGCATCAGCCGCTACAACTACTTGCTTTTCCACGCCTTGGCGGAGATCTTTTCGATCGCCGTGGCCTGGGGCGTTTTCATGCTGGTGTGGAACGCCCGGCGCATCGTGGCCAACGAGGCCCTGGTGATCCTGGGAACGGCCTACCTGTTCATTGGCCTGATCGATCTCCTGCACACCTTGGCCTACAAGGGCATGGGGGTCTTCCCGGACGAAAGGGGTGCCGACCCGGCCACCCAACTGTGGATCGTCGCCCGCACCATGGAGAGCATCAGCCTGCTGGCCTTTACCTTCCTAATCGGCCGCAAAGCCCGCCTTTCATGGGCGTGGGCCATATATACCGCCGCCACAGGTCTTGCGGTGGCCGCCATCCTGGTCTGGCCGGTGTTTCCCGACTGTTTCGTGGAGGGGGTGGGCCTGACCTCGTTCAAGAAGGGCAGCGAATACCTCATCTGCCTAATCTTGATGGCGGCCCTGGTTCTGCTGCACCGCAAGCAGCCGTTGATCGACGCTCCCGTGTTCCCTCTCCTGAAGGCCAGCATCGCGCTCACCATCCTGGGCGAACTGGCCTTCACCTTCTACTTGAGCGTCTACGGAGTCTCCAATCTCGTGGGCCACCTCGCCAAAATCCTGTCCTTCTTCCTGGTCTACCTGGCCCTGATCCGTACCGGGCTGAACCAACCCTACGAAGTGCTGTTCCGCAACTGGCGGCGATCGGAAGACTGTTTCAAGAAGCTGATCGACGCCGCCCCCCTGTCCATTATGGGATTCGACGCCCAGGGCACCGTCACCTACGTCAACCCCTTTCACCTGAAAACTTTCGCGGCCGACAAGCACGAGGCCGACTTTTTCGTAGGGAAGAAAATCCACGAACTGCCCGGCATCGTCCGGGCCGGCATCGCCGAGTCCATCGCACGGGTTTTGCAGGGCGAGGAGGTTTCCCTGGGAGATGTCTACTTTCCCCAATTCACCGGCGGCCACAGGGGCCACCAGTCCATCAGAGCGGTTCCTTTCTACCACGAGGACAAAGTGACCGGTGGGATTCTTCTGCGGGAGGACGCCTCCCTGCTCAAGTGCTACGAGCAGCGCCTGACCAGGGTCCTGTCCACCACCCGGGACGCCTTCTGGGTGGTGGACAGCGCCGGCCGCTTCCTGGAAGCCAACGCCGCGATGGTGGCCATGACCGGTTACGACCTCGAAGAGCTTACCAACATGCATGTCTGGGACATCGAAGTCGAGGAGACTGCGGCGCAAGCGCGTCGCCGCATGGCCCGGATCGAGCAGAAGGGCTACAGCCGCTTCGAGTCCCGACACCGCCGCAAGGACGGCACGATTTTCGATGTGGAGGTCAGCATCAGTCTAGTGCCCGACAGCGGGAGCCAGATGGTGGCCTTCGTCCGGGACATCACAGCCAGGAAGCTACGCCAGGAAGAGTTGCAACACTCGGAGGAGAAATTCTCCCGGGCCTTTTACCACAGTCCCCAATTGATGGCCATCAGTACCATCGACGAGGGAAGCTATCTGGACGTCAACGATGCATTTGTGCGGACAACCGGCTATGCCAGGGAGGAACTCGTGGGGAAATCCTCCACAGAGCTCGGCCTTATTTCCGAAGCGGACCGCCTTGGTCTGAAAGATCATCTGCTGCATCACGGCAAGATTATCGGCGAGGCCCTGAAGCTGAAGAAGCGAGACGGCAGCGCCGTCATATGCGAGTATTGGGGGGAAATCATTCAGGTCGGCGGACAACACCGGTTGTTATCCATTGCCAGGGACATCACGGCCGTCAAGCAGGCCGAGCACGAACGGGACGCCACGGTTGCCCTGCTGCAGCTGATCAACCGCCAAAGCGATCTGGATGACTGCCTCCGTGAGGCCGCCGAATTCTTGCATCGCTACAGCAGCTGCGAGGCCGTGGGCATCCGGCTGGAAGAAGACGGTAAGTTCCCCTACGTCCAAACGCTGGGGTTTCCCTCGCAGTTCCAGACGTCAGGCAACCGGTTTTGTTCGTCTTGCGAAACCGGAGGGTGCTTCAAGTGCACTGATGGCAAACCCGCCATGGACTGCATATGCAGCGAAGTCATCCGGGGGCGCTGTGACCCGGCCTTGCCCTTCTTCACCGAAGCCGGAAGTTTTTGGACCAACAGCGCCTCGGAACTGTTGGACGCCGATGATGCAACGTGTCGCTTTCGCCCCCGCCGCCTTTGCAGCGGCGGGGACTTCGAATCCGTTGCTCTGGTCCCCCTGCGCTACGGTGGCAAGACACTGGGTCTGCTGCAATTATACGACACCCGCCCGGGGCGTTTCCACGACGACGCCATCCAGCTGTTCGAGCGCCTGGCAGGCAACCTGGCGGTTGCCGTCAAGGAGCGCCGGGACTTTCAGGCCCTTCAGCAAAGCGAGCGCCGTTATCGCAACCTCTTCGAATACGCTCCCGTAGGGATCTTCACATCGCTGTCGACAGGGCATATCGTCGACATCAACCCGGAGATGCGCCGCATCGTCGGCTGCGTCGGACCTGCCGAAGCCAGGGAGCGGTTCACCGATCTGGAGCGCCAACTCCATGCCGACCCCCAGCGACACAAAGCGTTCCTTGCCGAACTGCAAGCCGAAGGTCAGGTGAGGGGCTTCGAATATGAGGCCCTGAACGCCGACGGCCGGCGCTTGTGGCTGCGAACGGACGCGCGCATTGTGGAAACGCGAGAGGACGGCGTTTTCACCATCGAAGGGTTCTCCACCGATATCACCACCAGGCGCAAAGCCCAGGACGCCCTGGCCAAGGAGCGTTCTCTGCTGAAGGCCGTATTCACCACCACCCCGGACTGCTTCGTTCTGAAAGACGCCGATGGTATCTACCGGTCGGTCAACCCGGCCTTCTGCCGCTTTCTCGGCAAAGGCGAGACCGAAATCGTTGGCCGGACCGACTTCGATTTGTTCCCGGAAGACGACGCCAGACAATATGGGCACGGCGATCAGGAAGTCTTTGAAAATGGGGAAACCCAGGACATCGACTGGCCGGTGCTGGGGGCTGAGGGGCGGCGCTGGCTGAGGGTGGTGAAGACGCCCGTCCACAGCGCTGACGGTCAGGTTGAAGGGGTGCTCTGTTCGGTTAGCGACATCACTCAGCGCCGGAGGATGGAAGCCCTTCTGCGGGCCCGTCTCAGACTGAGCGAGCACGCGGACGCCCACAGCCTGGATCAAGTCCTCCGCAAGACGTTGGACGCGGCCGAAGAAATGACCGACAGCCGAAGAGGATTCTTTCACTTCGTAACTTCCGACCAATGCCACGTCAACCTCCAGGTGTGGTCCACCAAAACCCTGCAGGCCATGTCCGGAAGGGCTGCCTCCGGTCGTCACTATCCTGTCGAAAAGGCCGGTGCCTGGGCGGACTGCGTTCGCCGGATGCAACCGGTCATCCACAACAACTCCCTCGACCCGCCCCACGCCAAAGGCCTGTGGCCCGAACACGCCCCCGTGGCGCGGGAATTGGTGGTGCCGGTCACCCGCGACGGCCTCGTCACCGCCATACTTGGGTTGGCCGACAAACCCGCGGATTATTCCGAAGAGGAGGTCGCCGTCGTCATCGAACTGGCCAACATGGCCTGGGACATCGTGCTGCGTAAACGGGCCGAACAGCGTCTTTTCGAGGCGCATCAGCGCATGGAGCATCTCCTCTCCGAAAGTCCGGCCGTGGTCTATACCTATTCCCTGAACCCCGAACCGGAGCTGACCTTTGCCAGCCGCAACCTTTCGCGGGTGCTGGGTTGGGAGCCCGAGCGTTTTTACAGCAGCCACGATTTCTGGAAAACTTGCGTGCACCCGGACGATCTGGAGGATGTACTGGCGAAAGTGGCGCAAATGGTGGTGCGCGGCAGCATGTCGTATGACTACCGGTTCAAACACGCGGACGGACAATACCGTTGGATCCACGACGAACAGCACATCACCGCTGCCAGCGGCGGACGCCGGGAAGTGGTCGGCGCCTTTTGGGACACCACCGAGCAACACCGCGCGGAAGAAGCGCTGGAAACCCAGAAACGCATGCTGCGGACGATACTCGACGGGGTTCCCGACGTGATCGGGCTCCAAAAACCCGACCACACGATTATCGAGTACAATAGGGCCGGATACCGGATGTTGGCGAAAAATCCCGAGGACGTCATCGGCCGGAAATGTTTCGAGGTGACCGGCCGCGATGCCCCCTGTCAACCGTGCGCCACGTCCTTGGCCTTGAAATCCGGGCACAACGAAGCGCTAGAGCGCTACGACCCACTGCTGAAACGCTGGTTTCACGTCAACGCCATTCCCATTGTCGATGAGTCCGGCAAGATCGTCATGGTGGTCGAACAACTCCGGGACATCTCCCTGCGTCGGGAGCAGGAAGCCGAACTGAGGCGACTGGCCTCGGCCATCGACCACGCCGTGGAGGCCATTGTCGTCTCCGACAAAGATTATCAGGTGGTGTACATCAATCCCGCATTTCAGACCATTACGGGCTATTCGAGAGTGGATATCGTGGGGCGGCGATGCGATTTCCTGCAAAATTTCCAGAACGTGCAGGGCGTGATGGAGGATTGCTGGCAGAGGATCGAATCCGGGACGAGCTGGAAAGGGCGGCTGGAATGCCGCAAGAAAGACGGCGCCTTTTTCATGGCCGAAGGCAGCATCTCGCCGGTCGTCGACGAAACCGCCGCCGTCGTCAACTATGTGTGCGTGCTCAGGGACATTTCCGCCGAACTCAAAATGGAGGAACGGCTGATCCAGGCCCAAAAAATGGAGGCCATCGGCTCCCTTGCCGGCGGCATCGCCCATGATTTCAACAACATCCTCTTCCCTCTGATCGGCTATGCCGAAATGCTGCGTGAGGATCTGTCGGCTGACAGTCCACTCCAGGACAGCGTCAACGAGATCTTCAACGCTTCGATTCGCGCGCGGGACCTGGTTAAGCAGATCCTCGCCTTCAGCCGGCAGAGCAAGGAGGAGAAGAAACCCATTCGCGTGCAGTCGGTGCTCAAGGAGGTCCTCAAACTGGTACGGGCCACACTGCCCGCCAATATCCAAATCGTGCAGGACATCGAGACGGACTGCCCTCCCATACTGGCTGATCCGGTTCAGATCCATCAGGTCGCAATGAACCTCGTCACCAATGCTTTCCACGCCATGGAAGCCGACGGGGGTACGCTGACAGTGTCCCTGGCAGCCGAGGTGCTGGATGGCGGGCTTGATCAAAAGGCCTTGCTGCCCGCAGGTTCGTATGCGTACCTGGCCATCGCCGATACCGGCTGCGGCGTTCCCGCTGACGTCCTCGAGCGCATCTTCGAACCCTATTTTACCACCAAAGAGCAGGGTAAGGGGACCGGTTTAGGGCTTTCCGTGGTCCACGGCATCATCCAGAGCCACGGAGGAGACATCACAGTGGCCAGTGCCCCCGGCCGCGGAACGGCGTTCCAGGTGCTGCTGCCCTGTGTGCCGGAAGCCGGCGATGCCGTCGAGTCGCAGGAACCAGAGACTGTTGTCGGCGGCAACGAACGCATTCTGCTCGTGGACGACGAGCATTCGATCCTGGCAATGGAGCAGCGTATGCTGCAGCGGCTCGGCTACCGGGTAACGGCTGCCAGCAGCAGCAGCGAGGCCCTGGCTGTTTTTCGTCGGGAACCGGATCGCTTTGATCTCGTCATTACGGACCTGACCATGCCCAACCCCACCGGCGACCGCCTGGCCCGGGAACTCCGCGCTCTGCGGTCGGATGTTCCCATTATCGTCTGCACCGGTTTCAGTGATAAACTTTCGCCTGCCCAAAGGGAATCCCTTGGCATCGAAGGGTATCTTCGGAAGCCGGTCCTGAAGCGCGCGTTGACCCGTGAAATCCGGCGCGTCCTCAAAAAGAGCGACAGCAGCCGTCGTTACCACGAGTGCGCGGCGTCATAGTGATCGAAACCTTGAAAAAACACGAAGTGTCTATAAGGAATAGCCGAAAAGGGCATGGTTAATTCCTGTTATGCGTGGGGTCTTTTTGCCGATGTCAACGACACAGGCATCGACTACCGGCGGCTTGTTTCTCGAAGAATTTTGCCGATCCGGGTGGATGTCCGAAGAGGGCTGCACCTTGTTCACTTTCCGGGGAGCCTCCCCTCCCCGCGACCGGCAGCCTGCAGGGGCCGGCTCTGCAGGCTGCCGGTTTGCCTTCATCACGTTTCACCTCAAAAGTGTATATTTCGCCCCTTCGAAGGTGGGCACGGCAACATCCGAAAGCTTGATTTCCTCAACGCCCCTGGCCGCCATTATCGCCATTATTGACACAGTTGAAAAAGTTGTGTGATAAACAATATCATAACGGATAGTTACTTTTTCCTGGACTGAAAATTCCATTGAAATAATCAGGAACCCAAGGAGGCAAGTTGCAGTTAGAAAAGTGTCCAACCGGCATTGAAGGCTTCGATGAAATTACCGGCGGGGGGGTGCCCGCCGGGCGCCCCACGCTCGTTTGCGGCGGCGCGGGCTGCGGCAAGACGTTGTTCGGGATGGAATTTCTTGTCAAGGGGGCTACCCGCTACGGGGAGCCCGGCGTCTTCATTGCGTTTGAAGAAAACGAAAAGGAACTCGCCGACAATGTGGGCTCACTTAACTGGGACCTGGATGCGCTCGTCGCGGAAAAGAAAATTTTTCTGGATCACGTCCATATCGAGAGGAGCGAAATCGAGGAAACCGGCGAATTCAATCTGGACGGGTTGTTCATTCGCATCGAAGCTGCGGTGCAGGCCGTCAAGGCAAAACGTATCACCATCGATACGATCGAAGCGCTTTTCAGCGGATTCACCAATGAAGCCACGTTGCGCGCCGAAATCCGCCGCATGTTTCGGTGGCTGAAAAACAAAGGATTGACCGCCGTTATCACCGGCGAGCAAGGCGCCAAAAGCCTGACCCGGCACGGCCTGGAGGAATATGTTTCGGATTGTGTCGTATTTCTGGATCACCGCATGGTGGATCAGATTGCCACCCGACGATTGCGGGTGGTCAAGTACCGTGGGTCTTCCCACGGCACCAACGAGTACCCCTTCCTGATCGATGCAAAGGGGGTCTCGGTCGTTCCCGTCACCGCCCTCGGTCTGGACTACAATGTGTCCACCGAGCGGATTCCAACCGGAGTAGCGCGCCTGGACACCATGCTGGGCGGCCAAGGATTCTATAGAAATTCGAGCATCCTGGTGAGCGGAACGGCCGGTACGGGGAAAAGCAGCTTGGCGGCCTATTTCCTAAACGCCACCTGCAAACGGGAGGAGCGGGCGCTTTATTTCTCCTTCGAAGAACCGCCCCAGCAGATTATCCGCAACATGGGCTCCATCGGGATTGACCTGGAGCGGTGGGTCAAAAAAGGCGCGCTCCTCTTTCGCTCCTTGCGGGTGACCACCCTGGGTCTGGAAATGCATCTTGCCGTCATGCTCAAAACGATTCAGGAATTCAAACCCCAAGTCGTGGTGATCGACCCCATTTCCAACTTTCATTCCATTGGAAGCGGTAGAGACGCCAAGACCGTTTTGACGCGCCTGATCGACTATATGAAAACCAACGGGATCACCTCCATGTTCACCGATCTGGCCCATGGGAGGAGCCACCTTGAATCGACGGAAACGGAAATTTCCTCCCTCATGGATACCTGGATCCTGTTGCGCGACATCGAACAGAGCGGCGAACGCAACCGCGGTCTCTACATCCTGAAATCCAGGGGGATGGCCCACTCCAACCAGATCAGGGAGTTTCTGATTACGGAAAACGGCCTCGATTTGATCGACATCTACAGCGGGCCGGAAGGCGTCCTGACGGGAACCGCGCGTGTTGCCCAGGAGGCACGCGAGTCGGCGCAAGCCATGGACCGCACTTATCAAATCGAACGTATCGAACGGGAGATCATGCGGAAAAAAAGAGGCTTAAAGGCCCAACTGTCCGTTGTCGAGGATACCTTTCAAAGGGACATCGAGAATCTCGAGCAGTCCCTGAAGGAGATCCAGCAGCAGCAGGCCATTTCCCGGAGCGAACGCAGCAAACTGGGCAAAATGCGCGGTAAAGACTGACAAGGAGGCCATCGAATGAATACCAGCAAGCCGGCCTCGACGGCTACGACCCTCGAGAGGCCCCGAAATACAGCCGAATGGGAACTGCGGCTCTACGTGGCCGGCCAGACCGCCAATTGCATCAAAGCCTTCGCGAATTTGAAAAAAATCTGCGAGAAGGAGCTAAAGGGGCGCTACCGTATCGAGGTTATCGATCTCTTGGAGAACCCGGAATTGGCCAAAGGGGACCAAATCGTAGCCATTCCCACCCTAGTCCGAAAACTGCCGACCCCCGTTAAAAAAATCATCGGTTCCTTGAAAGACACCGAGCGGGTTTTGGTGGGGTTGGATTTGCGAAAACAACCTCTGAAGGACGTGCAATCATGACGAAGCCAACCAAGGATGCCGCGAAGCGTTTCGAGGACGCTTTGAAACGGCGGGAGCAGGTCTCCTACGTGCTGCGCTTGTATGTGAGCGGCACTACGCCCAGGTCGGTGAGGGCCATAGCGAATATCAAGCAGATATGCGAGAAGCATCTCAAAGGCCGCTTCGAACTCGAGGTCATCGACTCCTATCAAAAGCCCGACTTGGCCAGGAGAGACCAGGTTGTCGCGCTGCCGACCCTCGTCAAGGAACTGCCGACCCCCCTGCGGCGCATTATCGGCGATTTGTCCGACACTGAAAAAGTGCTGGTCGGCCTCGATTTGGTTGAAAAAGATCAGGATAGCAGCGCATGAAGGCCACCGATGGGCGGCTGAAACAACTTGTTGAAGAGAACGCAATCCTGCGCCAGCGTCTCGATGAGGCCCAGGAAACCCTGTCGGCCATTCGGAGCGGGGAAGTCGACGCCCTGATCGTCGACGGACCGAGGGGCGAGCAGATCTTTTCCCTGAAGGGTGCGGATCACAGCTATCGTGTTCTCGTCGAAGAAATGCAGGAGGGCGCCGTTACCTTGGCTGGTGACGGTACCATTCTTTACGCTAACAAGTTCATGGAGAAATTGCTGGGGGTGCCGCTCCAAAAAATTCTTGCCGGCGATTTGATGCGCTTCGTTGAGCCCCCTTACCGGCCTACCCTGGAAGCCGCTCTGGCGCGGCATCAAAAAGGCCGTTTCTCAGCCGAAATCCAAATGGTCTCCGAACGCGGCGACGGCATTCCGGTTTACATTTCCGCCATCCACGTCTTTTTGGGCGAGGCCCGGCTCCACTGCCTGACCGTAACCGATTTGAGCGAACAAAAACGGCACGAGCGCATCGTCGCCGAAGAGCGGTTGAGCCGCTCGATCATCGAGCAGTCGGCGGACGCTGTTGTCGTCTGCGACCAGGGCGGCACGGTGATTCGGGCCAGCCGGATCGCCGTCGAACTGGCCGGCCGTTCCTGCCTGAACGAAACCTTCGACGATATTTTCGCCATTGTTCTGACGGGAAACACCCTCGAACCGGCCGGAGCGGAACCCCCGCCGAAGCCGTTCAGCATCCGATCCGTCATTCAGGGGGCACGTTTCAATTCCTGCGAGGCCTACATCGAACATGCGGGGAAAGCCAAGGTCCATTTGCTCTTAAGTGCGGTGCCATTGATGGACGATGCCGGCCGGGTGATCGGGGGCATCGTCAACATGGCGGATATTACCGAAAAAATTCTACTGGAACAGAATCTCAAGCAAAACAGGGAGTGGCTGGCCGCAACGCTAGGCAGCATCGGCGAGGGCGTGATTGCCACCGACATGGCCGGACGTGTCGTTTTCATGAATCCGACAGCCGAACAACTGACCGGATGGTCGGAGCGGAAGGCGATGGGCAAGTCCGTCGAGCGTATCTTTTGTATCGTCGATGAGGCGTCCCGCCAAAAAGTGGAGAGCCCGGTCAAGCAGGTGCTTGCCAGCGGCAGGGTGGTAGGCCTTGCCAACCACACGCTGTTGTTGACCAAGGACGGCCGGTCGGTGCCGATTGTCGATTCCGGCGCGCCCATCAGGGATGACAAGGAGGGGCTCAGCGGTGTTGTGTTGGTGTTCCGCGATCAAACGGCGGAACGACGGTCCCGAAAGGCGCTGGAGGAAAGCGAGCGCAAGCTGTCCACCCTCATCGGCAATTTGCCGGGCATGGCCTATCGGTGCGTGAACGATGCCAATTGGACCATGCTGTACATCAGCGAGGGCTGTGAAGCGTTGACCGGTTACGCGCCCGATGCGATTATGGGCAATTCGCAAATCGTATACAACGATCTGATTCTTCCGGAGGATCGTTCACGCGTGATGCGGGAAGTCCAGGCGGCCATAAAGGAGAAGCGGCCGTTTACGATCGAATATCGGATTCTCGACAAAAGCGGCAACGAGCGGTGGGTCTGGGAACGGGGTCGCTGCGTCACGAATGCGAGGGTTGAAAGCCTTTTTCTCGAAGGCTTCATTGCCGATATAACCGCGCGCAAGTTGGCCGAGACATCCTTGCGCGAAAGCGAAGCGCGATACCGCACGCTTTTCGAGCGGGCACCGTACGGCCTCGTCCTCGTTGACGACGCCGGCCATTGTATCGATCTAAATACGTGCATGGCTCGTCTGCTGGATAGAGCGCACCATGAAATCGTCGGCCGCCGTGCGGCTGACCTTTTTGTTCCCGAGGGTGAGGAAGGGGTGGAAGGCGGGCCGCCGGATTTCCTTGCGGATTCCACCCCCCCGCGGGTATGGCGATTCAAGAGGAAAGACGGCGATTTCGTCGACGGTGAAATGACGGTGACGAGGTTGCCGGATCATCGCGTCCTGGGGATGGTGCGCGATTTGACCGAGCAGCGGCAAATGGAGGCGGAAAAGGCCAAGCTCGAGAAAAAACTCATTCAAATACAGAAGATGGAATCCATCGGCGATTTGGCGGGGGGCATCGCCCACGATTTCAACAACATCTTGTTCCCCATCCTCGGCCTCTCCGAAATGCTGCTGGAGGATCTGCCTGCCGAAAGCGCCGAGCACGATAGCGCCCGGGAAATTTACCAGGCCGGGAAAAGGGGGCGGCAACTGGTGCAACAGATTCTATCCTTCAGCCGCCAGTCGGAACCCCTCAAAATGCCGATCCGGATTCAGCCGATTCTCAAGGAAGTCTTCAGGCTGAGCCGGGCCACCATCCCGGCCAATATCGCCCTGTCACACCACGTCCAAAAGGACTGCGGCATGGTGATGGGGGATCCCGCGCAGATTCATCAGGTGGTCATGAACCTGATGACCAATGCCTATCACGCCCTGGGGCGAAAAGGGGGGGGCATTACGGTCTCCCTGAAGGAAACAAATCTAGCGGGAGAGACGCGAACGGGGAGGCCGCAACCATCCGGCCGTCAGGCCGTGTTGAGCATTGCCGACACGGGCTGTGGCATCGCACCGGATATCAAGGACAAAATCTTCGACCCCTATTTCACCACCAAGGAAAGGGGCAAGGGCACCGGCTTGGGGCTGGCCGTGGTTTACGGTATCGTAAGGGATCACGATGGGGACATCCAGGTGGAGAGCACGGTGGGAAAGGGAACCACGTTCCGGCTTAACTTTCCTTTGATCGTGTCCCTGGCGGCCGACGAACCCGTGGAAGCGGCCAAACCGCCTGTTGGTGGACGCGAACATGTTCTCCTAGTGGACGACGAAGCCACTATCGTCAAGCTGGTCAAACAGATGCTCGAGCGGCTCGGCTACCGGGTCACTCCTTACACCAGCAGCCTGGAGGCCCGGGCTGCTTTCGAGGAGAGCCCCGAGGACTTTGATATCCTCGTCACCGACATGACCATGCCGAGCATGACGGGCGATCAGCTGGCCAGGGCGTTGATCGCCATCAAACCCGGCTTGCCGGTGGTGCTCTGCACGGGGTACAGCGAACAGATCGACGAGCGCCAGGCAAATGTCATCGGCATTAAGGCGTTTTTGATGAAGCCGGTGGTCAAATCCAAACTGGCCGAAACGGTGCGCTCCGTTTTGGACCAATTCTAGCCCGCCGGAGTCATACAATCCACTCGAATTGTAACTCACGTAACGTTGCAGGGATAGACACGCCCTTCAGCACCGGTATCGAATGGATTGCGATCCTGGCGTTTCCAGGATGCGGACTGCCCTGCCTCAACCATAAGATTCGGGAACCGCGGGCCGCCGGGAGGATGTCTCGACGCTTTCACACAGCGTCGTGATGCGCTTGACTTCCCGCTTGACGGCATCCCTTTGGAGGTAGGCCTTCCGGTAGGCGAGGGTCCGCATGACCGTTTGACGCAGGTCCGCCGGTTTCCAAGGCTTTAAAATGAACTTGAAGACCCCGGCCCGGTTGATCGCTTCGATGGAGCCTTCCAGTTGGGCATTGGCCGTGAGCATGATCGTCAGGGTGTCCGGTGACCGGACGGCGACCTTTTGCAGAAACGCCACGCCATCCATAGCCGGCATTTTCCAATCGGAAATGACCAGGGCGACCTCGTTTTCCTCGAGCAGCCGCAGTCCTTCCGCCGCTCCGGGGGCCGTCAGAACAACGTGGCCGTCTTCTTCCAGACTTCTTTTCATTGATACGAGGACATAGGGCTCGTCGTCGACCAGCAGGATGCTTTCCTTGGATGACATTAGGGGTACGACTCCTTGCTTTGGTTCGCGGTCAATTCGCGTCGTGTAAGCGGCCGATCGGCTCTGGGCTGGCTCGGTCAAGCGCCAGCGGGCGGCAGAATGAGGGCGGCATCGCTTCAGGATGAACTCTTGCCGCACAAGGCATCCTGAAGAATGGCCGCGCACTTCTCTTCAAAGCGATTATAGGATCCCAGGAAAATGAGTCCCAGTGAACGCAACATGATCTCGTCGGTGGTGGAAAGCCGGCCGCTCAGGTAGACGATCTTGCTGGAGGACATTTTGTGCCGATAGGCCTGGATGGCGGCTGGTTCGACGGCCTGCGTCAGGATCACCAGCGCGAAGGTCCGCCTGATAGGCCGGCATTGGACGTCCCGCAGGCTTTCGAAATGTTCGGCGTTGAGCCCCGCCTGTGTCAGTAGGCGGATAAGGCCTTCTTCCCCTTGCCGCAGGCCGCCGATGACCGCAACTTCGGCAGGGCAATGTTTCCGGCGGACGCGATCCGCAGCCTTGCCGATCGCTTCCGCCGTGCGCTTACCGTGAATTTTGGGAGATACTGCCACCGGCCCACGTCCTTGGGGCTGTCGTGAAAGCGAACGCGGCGCTTCTTTGCCGCTGCAACACCCTGCCGTGATGTGCTGGACAAGATTATAGCAAAATAGATGCCAATAGACGCAGGTGGCTGTATGGACCGTCGTTGGCAGGAAAAGCTCTTAAATGACCGCCTAAAAAGAGACGTCGGCGTTTGACCGCGCAGAGCAGGGGAGAGTCAAAATATCAAAATGACACCTTCCGAAGATTTCGAATATCAAAATGATTATTTTGGTTGAATGCATCGCGGTTATGGGCTAAGCTCTATTTTTAATAATTGGCAAGCTCCCGCCGTGGCCACCCCCGCCACGGTTGCGATTCCCGGCCCTCGTGGCGTTTGCCTGCCGTCGGGGCAGACGTACTTGGCAACCGCGGCTGGCCATGCCCAGGAAAGGAAACGCCCTTGACCGCCCACGCCTCTTCCTTCGGCCTGTTGCTGGTGGACGATGAAAAAAGTCTCTTGTTGTCGCTCAAGCGGGCCTTGGCCGACGAGCCCTACCGGCTTCACACGGCTTCCAGCGGCGAAGAGGCCCTGGCAATCCTGACCTCCAACACGATCAATGCCGCCGTGGTCGACTTGAAAATGCCCGGTATGAGCGGCATCGACCTGAACAAGAAAATCAAGAAAGAATACCCCCACGTGTCCGTGGTCATTCTCACGGCTCACGGCGGAGTCCGCGAGGCGGTGGCCGCCCTCCAGAGCGGCGCGGTGGATTTTCTTGAAAAGCCCTTTTCCCCAACCGGTATCCGCGCCCGCCTCCGACAACTTTACAAAATATGGCAACTCAAAAACGAGAACCGAGAACTCAACGACCAGTTGAAATTCCAATTTGGGTTCAGACCCCTGGTGGGCAATTCACCGGCCATGATGGACCTC
>Ga0180435_10002353_pt1 | contig 19396 bp, 13 predicted proteins | sample SS_ome_3_FD_132467 | JGI IMG/M metagenome (GOLD analysis project Ga0180435, IMG submission 132467) | Hypersaline lake sediment archaeal communities from the Salton Sea, California, USA - SS_3_S_1 metaG | ecosystem: Environmental > Aquatic > Non-marine Saline and Alkaline > Hypersaline >...
GAGCAAGCCGCTGAAGCAGAGCGAGCTCGCGTACTGTCCGAGGCCCGTCAGGAGATCCAGCGGTTGGCAGCCGAGGCAATGCCCCGCGTTGAGACCGCGGTTGCCTATGTCATCGCCCAAGTCGTCGGACGAGGACGGGTCACCGACTCGAGTAGGTGAATTGTGGCCTCTGCAGTGAGTTCGTACTCAGTCCTGCACGCGGTCACGCGTGCTTTGTACGCAGATCTGCTTGCTGGCCTATCGTGGCAGTCACTGATCCAAGCACCGGACTTTGATGGGGTGCTGACACTGCTTGCCAAGTCCCCCTACGCTGGCTATCTTGAGATTGACAGAGCGCTTCTCACGCCCCGGCGCGCGGTCTACCAGATACGCCAGCACCTTGCTCACGTCTATCACAAGCTGATCCGCCTCGCGCCGTCGGCTGCCTGTCCTGTCCTGGAAAGCCTGTGGCAGCACTATGAGGTCGACAACATCAAAGCTGCGCTACGTGGCTGTCAGGCTCGGGCATCGTGGGACAAAGTGCTGCACTTGCTCTATCCGATGCTCGGGCACACCTCAGTCGATGACGATCACCTTCGGGACATAGTACAGGCTGACGACATAGAGAGTGCGATTGACGTCCTGCGAGGTACCCGATACCATAACGCGCTCTTGCACGCGCTCACGCGGTACAACGAAGAGCAGAATCTGTTCGCCCTGGAGGTTGCCCTCGACCTGGGGTATCGGCGGAGCTTCTGGGAGACCATCACCAGACTCAAAGGGCGGGATCTCGAGATGGCACAGCGCACGATCGGCACCGTACTTGATGCCGACAACCTGCTCTGGGCGATCAGATATCGTGTCTATCACCACCTGTCGGAAGAGGAGATCATCAACTACACGGTTCCGATGGGCTACGAGGTCGCGGATGCCGATATCCGTGCGATCGCCCGTGGCGGTCGCATCTCTGACGTTGTGGCTAGGGTGTATCCTGAGCTGGCAGATGTTCTGAGCAAGGTGGAAATGGACACTGGCGGTGGTCTAGAGCAACTGGAGCGGGCGCTGCTGCAGCTGGCCCTGGCGCGCTGTCGGAAAGCCTTTGTCGGCTATCCGTTTCACATCGGTCTGCCGCTGGGCTATGTCTGGCTGAGTGAGACCGAGATCCGTGATCTGACGATCATCATAGAGGCTAAGTCCAGCGGTACGCCTGTGGAGACGTTCCTGCCGATGTTGCTCATGGTCTAGCCCGTCCAAGCGGCTGGTCCAGGGCGCGCACGGAGGCCGGTAGTGCAGTGTGGGTTCCCATCGGCGGGATGCTGACCTTAGCCAGTGGAGGAGGAGGGCTTGATGTTTCGCTCTCAGAGGATGTACTGGGTAGATGTGGTTGTGCCCGAACAAGATATCGTTGACGTGACCGATGCTCTAGCCGCCTCAGATACGCTGCACATCGCTGACACGTCTCAGTCAGTGGCAGCTACGGAGACGACCGAACCCAGTCCCTGGCCGGAGAAGATGCGCCACTGCCTCGCACTGGAGCAGCGGCTGACCGATCTCATGGCGTCGCTGGACCTCGCAGTGGAGGCCTGTCAAGACGAGACACTTCACTGGATCGACCTCGACCTGGCGGAGCGTGATGTCGAGAGTCTGGAGCGGGAAGCACGAGAGCCGATTCACCACCTGAACGAGGCTCGTGAGAAACTTTCTCAGCTTGAGACGGCGCTCGATCAGCTCACACCACTTGCCGGGATCGACGTTCCGCTGCAGGCGTTTCGAGATGCGCGTTACATCTTCGCGATGTTTGGCTCTATGCCGACTGAGAATGTCTCGCGTATGCGTACGAGCCTCGAGCAGATACCGTCTGCGCTGCTTGTCTTTGGCGAGCGCGGGCATCTCACTACAGTCGGGCTTTTCGGCCAGATGCGCGACGCCGAGATCCTGCGCCGGGCAGCCAGGAGCGCTTACCTGACTCCTATCCAGGTGCCCGCTGAGTACCGTGGCACGCCTCAAGAGGCCATCCAGTCGCTGACCGCCAGCATACAGCGCACGCGTGAGCGCCTTGAGGCCTACCAGGGGGAACTCCATTTGCTACAGGAGACGCGGGTCCGCCGTATGCGACACCTGCTTTGGCGACTCCGGGTCACCAAGCACCTGATCGATACCATCGGCGGTTTCCAGAAGTTCAGATACACGTATCTGGTGACGGGCTGGGTGCCCGAATCCAAGGTTGAGGCCGTCAAGCAGTGTGTCAGTGCGGCCTCGGAGCATGCGGTGACCAAGGTCAGATCTGTAAAGGGAGCGGAAGGCCAGCGCGCCCCCTACTTTTTCAGCAATCCGCCGATATTCCGCGCGTTCGAGCAGCTGGTGACAACGTACAGCTTACCTGCGTACGACGAACTCGATCCCACGCCGTTGCTAGCCTTTACCTTTCCCTTGGTCTTCGGCGTGATGTTCGGCGATGTCGGTCACGGACTACTTCTCTTGCTGGTGGGGCTGTTGCTGGTTAGCCGCAGGGTCAAGGCGCTTGCCGGGCTTGCCTCTCTGGGGACGATCGCCACTACCTGCGGTCTGGCCGCCATGCTGTTCGGCGCCCTCTACGGTAGCCTATTCGGTTTCGAGGAAGTGATCCCTGCGCTGTGGTTGCGTCCCCTGGAACGTACAGAGGACATCTTGATTGCGTCTGTGGCCTTTGGGGTGGTCTCACTGTCTATCGGAATGGTCTTCAACGTGGTTGGCTGCCTTCTGCGACGGGACTTGGGCAGGGCGCTATTCAGCAATACCGGTGTGGCTGGTCTACTTTTCTACTGGTCGCTGCTTGGCCTCGGCGCAGCGGTCGTACTGCCCGTGCCGCCCGTGAGCCTGGACATAGTGCTGCCCCTCGCAGTGGCAACTTCCCTGTTCATCGCCCTTGCCGGGGTGCTTGAGTCATGGATCGACGGCGATACCATGGCTCGTTCCAGCACAGGGATGTCGCTGATGGAGGGTTTCTTCGAGCTGTTTGAGACCGTGATCAGTCTGATGAGCAACACGCTGTCCTACGTCCGCATGGGCGCGTTTGCTGTGGCGCACGGTGCGCTCAGCCTGGTTGTGTTCATCTTGGCGGAGTTGGTCAGCCCAGGCCGGGGGCTGGGCTATTGGGTTGTCGTGGTTCTGGGGAACCTCTTCGTCGTTGGCTTTGAGGGGATGATTGTGGCGATTCAGACACTGCGGCTGGAGTACTACGAGTTCTTCAGTAAGTTCTTCACGGGCGGGGGTGTGCGTTTTTCCCCCCTGACCAAGCTGCCTGCTGGGCAGGGGGCTTGATGGCTACGAACCGAATGCAGGGAAATGGGTGAAGGAGGAGTGGAATGAAGTACGCAATCGCATTATTGGCTGGATTGATCCCAATGATACCGGCTCTTGTACTCATCGTCGGTCGGCGCAGCTCGCCTGAGCGGCTGGCGCGGCAGACCGTGCTGGGGCTGAGCACCATCAATGTTGTGGTGGCGCTGGCCGTGATCGGTGTGGGGCTGGTGGGACTCGTTCTGCCGTCGAGTGTTCGGGCGGCCAACCCGCAACAGGAAGGTGCGCCGACAGAGCGTAGCCCGTTGGCCTACATTGGCGCTGCCGCGGCTGTGAGTATTGGGGCGGTAGGCGCCGGCTACGCTGTGGCCAACGTCGGATCGGCAGCGGTGGGCGCCATCGCCGAGAAGCCCGAGGTTTTTGGGCGCGCGCTGATCTTTGTGGGGTTGGCCGAGGGCGTGGCCATCTACGGCCTAATCATTGCGTTCATCATCCTGAGATGAGCCGATGAAGCTGCTTGTGATCGGGTCGGCGCCGGCGGTGTGGGGCTTTTCGCTGGCAGGGATCGCGGGCCGGATCGTGACCACGGTCGAGGAATTGGACGCTGCGCTGGATCGCGCACTCCAGGACCCGGACAACGGCATCGTGCTGATCAGCAGCGACGTCGTCGATCTGGCACGGGAACGGCTGGGTGGCCTCATGGCCCGCAGTGATTTGCCGCTGATCGTGGAGATCCCGGGACCGGATGGGCCAAGCCCAAACCGACAGTCGATCAACGAAATGCTGCGGCGGACGATTGGGGTGAGAGTATGAGTCTGAGTGATGTCAACGCACTGGCTAAGGCGGTTAGGTCCGAAGTAGAGAGGGATCGGGATCGCGTGCTCAACCATGCTCGGTCTGAGGCACGCCGGCTCCGTGACCAGGCCCGAGCCGAAGCTGAAACTGATGGCGCGCGCCTGATACAGGATGCGGAGAAGGCGACGGCACAGTCCCTGGCGCAGGCACGCGCCTCAGCTGGGATCGAGGCGCAGTCGCTGCGTCTGGAGAGCCGTGAGGGACTGCTCGATAGGGTCTTCGACCAGGCTGCCGAGCGACTGGAATCGGCCTTGTTTGCCGGCGACCACCGTCAGATAGTGGAGGCGCTGTTGCGGGACGCCGTTGCTCATCTGGGCAACGTCAAGTCCCTGCAGATCGTCGCTGACCCGGTCAGCCGCGGCTACCTTGGCGCGGAGACCCTGGCGCAACTCAGTGAGGAGACCGGTATCAAGCTCACGCTTGGGGTTGGGCCGGATCGGGGAGCAGGCCTGGTGGCCCAAAGCCCGGATGGACATCTCTTCTATGACAATACGTTTCAGGCGCGGATGAAGCGTATGCGGTCGTCGCTGCGCGCTTCGGTCTACCAGATTCTTATCGGGGGCGAGCCGTGATGGGTACAGAAGTCCACCCCAGGCAGATCGGCGTCATCACCTGGGTCAATGGTCCGGTGGTTCGCGCGCGCGGCTCCCGTGATATCGGCATGCACGAGGTCCTGCAGGTTGGACCGGAGCACCTTGTGGGTGAGGTGATCCGTCTGAGTGGGGACATCATCACGCTGCAGGTCTATGAGGAGACGTCCGGCCTCAAGCCCGGCACGCCGCTCTACACGACCGGCGCGCCGCTGTCGCTGGAGCTTGGGCCGGGGCTGATGGCGGGCATCTTTGATGGGATCCAGCGGCCGCTGCAGGTGATGGAGATGCGCAGCGGAGCGTTCATCCCGCGAGGCATCCAGCTTACGCCTCTGTACCGAAAGCAGGCCTGGGGGTTTTCTCCGAGCGTTAAGGTCGGCCAGCCGGTGCATGGGGGTGTGATCCTGGGGGTGATACAGGAGACCCAGTTGGTCGAGCACCGGGTGATGGTCCCCCACGGGGCCGCGGGTGACTTGACCTGGATTGCCCCTGAGGGGGAGTATACGTTGGAGGATGAGATCGCCCGCGTGGCCACGCTGCGAGGAGAGCAGTCGGTGACCATGCTCCAGCAGTGGCCGGTGCGCAAACCGCGGCCCACCCGGATGCGGCTCCGTCCCAGTGAGCTGCTGGTGACCGGCCAGCGCGTGCTCGATACGTTCTTCCCGCTGGCCAAAGGCGGCACGGCAGCCATTCCTGGTGGATTCGGCGCCGGCAAGACGGTACTTCAGCACCAGGTTGCCAAGTGGAGCGACGCGGATGTCGTCATCTACGTCGGATGTGGGGAGCGTGGGAATGAGATGGCCGATGTGCTCCGGCAGTTCCCCGAACTACGGGATCCCAGCTCGGGGCGTCCGCTAATGGATCGTACGATCCTGATCGCCAACACGTCCAACATGCCGGTGGCGGCACGCGAGGCCAGTATCTACACCGGGGTGACTCTGGCCGAGTACTACCGCGACATGGGATACGATGTGGCGCTGATGGCCGATTCCACCTCGCGTTGGGCGGAGGCTCTGCGGGAGATCTCAGGACGGCTGGAGGAGATGCCGGCGGAGGAAGGCTTCCCCGCCTATCTCCCGGCCAGGCTGGCTGAGTTCTATGAGCGGGCCGGGCGGGTGACGACGATGAACGGTGATGAGGGCTCCGTGACCCTGATCGGCGCGGTCAGCCCACCGGGTGGCGATTTCTCCGAGCCGGTCACGCAGCACACGCGCCGCTTTGTACGGTGTTTTTGGGCGCTCGACAAAACGCTCGCCTCCGAGCGACATTTCCCCTCAGTGAACTGGCTCAACAGCTACAGCCAATACGCTGAGGAAGTGGGGGATTGGTGGCAGGATCAGGGCTATGAGAGTTGGGCAGCCTTGCGCGAGCAAGCTCTGGAGCTACTGCAGCGCGAGAGCCACCTCCTGCAGATCGTGCAGCTCATCGGTGCTGATGCGCTGCCGGATGACCAACGTCTGATCCTGGAGACCGCGCGGCTGTTGCGTCAGGGCTTCCTACAACAGAGCGCGATGGACGACGCAGACACGTTTGCCAGCACCGCCAAGCAGATGCGCTTGCTGTCACTCATCCTGGATTTCCACGAGCGGGCCACCCAACTCATTGCCCTCGGTTGCCCAGTCGTGGTTGTCGTTGATCTGCCTGCTGTGGGGAGGATCGTGCGTCTCAAGGATACGGTGGCGAACGACGCTGTCGAGCAGATTGATGTCGCATGGGATCAGCTGCGAGACGAGATGCGTGGATTGGAGCAGCGGTACCTATGAGCAGTGTGAGTTCTGCAGGTGGTCGCGTCGTGAGCGGGGTCTCTGAGATCAACGGTCCCATCGTGATCGTCGAGGGGGCCGTCGACGCCGGCTACGACGAGATCGTGACTGTGCAAGGGGCCGATGGCGTGGAGCGCCGGGGTCGAGTGCTGGAGGCCGGTGAAGGGTTTGCTGTTGTGCAGGTCTTCTCCGGCACCGAGGGGCTATCACCTGCGGCCACGTCGGTCCGGTTCAGCGGGGGGCCGATGCGGATACCCGTGGCGGTTGAGATGTTGGGGCGCGCCTTCGATGGTCTGGGCACTCCCGTCGACGGCCAACCTGATCCGCTGCCCGAGGCATGGGCGGACATCAACGGCGAGCCGGTCAATCCCACAGCGCGGACGTATCCCCAAGACGTGATCTGTACGGGGATCTCCGCGATCGATGGTATGAACACGCTGATTCTGGGACAGAAACTGCCGATCTTCTCCGGCAGCGGTATGCCGCACGATCGGATTGCCGCGCAGATCGTGCGGCAGGCTCACGTGCTCCAGTCAAGGCAGAGCGACGGCCAGTCGCACACAGAATTCGCGATGGTCTTCGCGGCGCTGGGGGTGAAGCACGATGTCGCCGATTTCTTCCGCCGCTCCTTCGCCGACAGCGGCTCCCTCTCAAGGGTGGCGATGTTCCTGAACCTGGCGGATGACCCGGCTGTGGAGCGTGTCGTCACACCCCGCGTGGCGCTCACATTGGCTGAGTTCCTTGCCTACCAGCGGGGTATGGATGTCCTGGTGGTGATGACGGATATGACCAACTACTGCGAGGCTCTCCGTCAGGTCTCCAGCGCCCGCGGCGAGATTCCCAGCCGCAAGGGGTACCCAGGCTACCTCTACAGTGACCTTGCCGCGCTCTATGAGCGCACTGGACGCATTGCCGGTCGCCCCGGCAGCATCACGCAGATCCCCATTCTGACGATGCCGAACGACGATATCACACATCCCGTACCGGACCTCACGGGTTACATCACGGAGGGTCAGATCGTGCTGGGCCGGGATCTGCAGCAGCAGGGGATCTACCCGCCCGTGAGTATCCTGCCCTCGTTGTCCCGCTTGATGAAGGACAGCATTGGTGAGGGATTCACCCGCGACGACCATCCCCACGTAACCTCCCAGATGTACGCAGCCTATGCAGGCGCGCGGGAGGCCCGCGCATTGGCCTCGGTCATTGGCGAGGAGGAGTTGAGCGCTGTCGATCAGGCCTACCTCCGGTTCGGAGAGGACTTCGAGCGTGGGTTTGTGGCGCAGGGGGGGAACGAGTCCCGGTCGATTGAGGAGACCCTCGATATCGGCTGGGATGCGCTGGGCGTGCTGCCCCGCAGCGCGCTGACCCGCGTCCGTGAGGAAGAGCTCGATGCTCACTACAAGCCCAAAGGTCGGTCGGCGAAGGGCTCCCGCGTCCGGGGTGGGAGGCTGCGTTGAGCCAGCAGCAGGTTGCGCCCACGCGCAGCAATCTCTTGAGCACACGCGAGACCTTGGCTCGAGCACGGGAGGGACAGGAGATCCTGGACCGGAAGCGCGAGGTCCTGACGACCGAGCTGGTTCGCATTGCCCACGATTCGGTGACGCTGCAGTCTGAGATGGGAAAGCATCTGGCGGATGCCTATGCTGCGCTGGACGTGGCACGACTCGAGATGGGACGGGAGCATCTCGAGTGGGCAGCGCTCTCGGTCAACAGCACCATTGAGGTGGATATCCGACCTACCAGCGTGATGGGGGTGGCCATCCCACGCGTGACCAGCGCGGGGGCGCCTCCCGAGAACCCGTACGGCCTGGGCAATACCACAGTGGCCCTGGACGAAGCTGCAGCTCGCTTTCGTGCGGTTCTGGAGAGGATCCCGGAGCTGGCCGAGACGCTGACGACGGTCTGGCGCCTGGCACGGGAACTGCAGAAGACTCACCGGCGCGTGAATGCCCTGGAGCACGTCTTTGTGCCGCAGTACGAGGGTACCGTGAAGTTCATCGAGAGCGCGCTGGAGGAGCGTGAGCGTGAGGACCTCTTCCGGATGAAGCGCATCAAGGCGGATCACAGCCAGGAACACGGGAACGCCGCACGGTCCGAGGGTGCGACCGGCTCACACTGAGCCGGTCCTCACGCAGTCTGGGTCCGCCGACCATTCTCCCCGCTTGCCCCAGCGCTTGACGCTCTCTCTCGCCCAAGTATAGTCGACTCATCTCACCCCTCTGATGTCACCTACTGAAGGAACGGCTCTATGGTCAACCACGTGGAAACTGCCGATGACCGCGTCAGCGTGCGCCGCGTGCTCATCAGCGTATCGGACAAGACGGGACTGGAAGAGCTGGTCACGGGCCTGCTCTCGATCAACCCCGAGATCGTGATGTACTCGACGGGCGGCACGTACCGGCGCATCGCCGACATCCTCGGTCCTGAGCCGGCAAAGGAGCACCTCGTGCAGGTCTCCGACTACACCGGACAGCCGGAGACGCAGGGAGGTCTGGTCAAGACGCTGGACTTCAAGATCTACCTGGGCCTGCTGACCGAGACGTACAACCATGCCCATCAGGCCGATCTGGCGCGCACCGGCGCGGTGTCCCTGGACATGGTCGTGGTGAACCTCTATCCCTTTGTGTCGACGGTGGCTCAAGCCAATGTCACGGTGGAGAAGGCTCGGGCCAACATCGACATCGGTGGCCCCAGCATGCTCCGCGCCGCTGCGAAGAACTACCTGCGCGTGGTGCCCGTCGTCGATCCCGGCGACTATAGCGCGCTGCTGATCTCGCTTCGGGCCGGCGATGGATCGCTGGACCTGGCGACGCGTTTCGGCTACGCGCGCAAGGCCTTTGCCCACACCGCGGCGTACGATGCCGCTATCGCCGCGTACCTGTCGTCTCAACCGCCCGAAGAGGTGCCTGGCATCTACACCCTGATTAGTTGAGGAGACCATGACAAAGAACCTTCGAAGTGCCTATCGAACGATCCTCGGCGACAGTTTCCCCCAGCGGATGGAGATCAGTTTCGTCTTCGACGACCGCCGGTCGACGATGGTCTACGAGAAGGTGACGTGGGAGATCGACGGCGAACGCAAGGGGCTCCGCTACGGTGAAAACCCCAACCAGGAAGCCGCGCTCTATAAGCTGGTCAACGGCAATCTCGCGCTGGGCGCGGTGGAGACCATTGCTCCCGGGCGATACCTGGTGTCGGACGCCGAGCTGCTTCAGTTCGGCAAGCACCCGGGCAAGATCAACCTCACGGACGCCGACAACGCCCTCAACATCCTGCGCTATCTGATGGACCGCCCCGCCGTCGCCATCATGAAGCACAACAACCCCGCCGGCGTCGCGACGGCGAACATCATCGAGGAAGCGTACCTCAAGGCGGACCTAGCGGACCACACAGCGGCGTTTGGCGGCTGCGTGGCGCTCAACCGCCCCATGGACAAGGCGACGGCGGAGGCCATCTCGGAGCGCTATGCCGAGGTCGTTTTGGCGCCCGAGTATGAGACTGGGACCGTGGAGATACTGGCGGGCCGCAAGAACTTGCGCATCATGCGCATCGACGCCATCGAGCGATTGGCGTCGTTCGCGCCGGAGCGGGTCGTCGACTTCAAGAGTCTGGTCGATGGTGCCATCGTCGCACAACTATCGTACGCCCTGACCACTCAGAGCGCGGATGACCTACTCCCGGCTGAGACCACGCGCCGTGGCGTGCACTACAAGGTCGATCGGGAGCCGACCCGTGCCGAGATCGAGGACATGCTCTTCGGCTGGAAGGTGGAGGCCGGTGTCAGCTCCAACTCGGTGCTCTATGCCAAGGGTGGCGTCACCGTCGGCATTGGGGCGGGAGAGCAGGACCGTGTCGGCGTCGCTGTCGTGGCGCGTGACAAGGCCTACCGCAACCTGGCAGAAGCGTTCGCCTACACGCGCTACAAGAACGCGTACCGCTTCTTGCCGCCCGACCAGCAGGCCGAGATCGACGCCGATGTCCAGGCCGAGAACGGGGGACTCAAGGGCGCCGTGATGGTTTCCGACGCCTACTTCCCCTTCCGCGATGGCGCAGACGTGGGGCTCTCCGAGGGCGTCACCGCGATCATACAGCCAGGTGGCTCATTGCGTGACTTCGAGGTCATCGAGGCCGTCAACGAGGCCGGGGCTACGATGGTCTACACCGGCCAACGATCGTTCAAGCATTGAGCGCCGTGGACCATCACCCCACCTCCCTTACCCAGCTTCTCTTCGCCAGCGCGAATGCCTCCGTGCACTTCGCGCTGGCGTGTCTTGAGCCGGTGGGCGCGAACCTGCGCGCGACGAGCACCTTCGTCGATGCCGCAGGCAACGTGATGCACTGGCACGACTTCGGTGACCTCGAGGGACCCGGCTGGGCCGCCAATGCCATCGGCGGCGCCACGCTGCTGTTCGAGTGGGGACGGAATGTCGGTGACGCCACAATCTGTGATAGCGCGCTCCGGCTGGCCGACCACATCCTGGACGATGGTTTCGTCCGTGACGATGGCTTCATCTGGCCCTACTGGAATCTGGCTCGGGAACGCTTCTGCCTGAACTACGCACACACGGATGACTGGTTCTGTCCCGGCTCCCTGGCCAAGGTAGGCGTGCAGATGCTCGACCTGGCGACGCTCCTCGGCGCCGACCCGCGGGCGGTCCGGTTGCGCGATGCTGCCCGGGGATTGGGGGGCTGGCTGCGAGACCACGTCGAGCTGCTGCCCAGCGGCTGGGTGCCGCGACGCGTGACGCCGGAGGGACTTGCCTATGAGGCCAGGCCGGAGGGTGGACCCGACCCATTGTTTGCCGCCAGCGCGGACGGTCTCACCCTGGCTGACCTATGGCTGAGGCTCGGCGACTTGGACCGTGCCCGAGCACTGATTGACGCGTTCGTGGCCGCGGGTGGCATCTGGGGGAGCATCAACCATGACACGTACGACAGTCAGGAGAATGTCGCGTACGCCGTCGGGTTCCGCGTGCTCCGACGCGCGGCCGATCGGCTCAACCGGCCCGACCTTCGGCACTTCGCCTACGACGTGGCCCTGCCTGCGATGTCGGCCTTCCGCATGGATCGTGACGAGCACGGCGTGGTCACGGAAGGGCTTTTCTGGATGGAGAGGAGTTGGGATACGGCCTACCTCTGGGAGAACGCCGAGGTGGCCCAAGCCTACCTGGAGGCGTGGCAAGAAACCGGCGACACCAAGGCACGCGACACGGCAACGGCGACGTTGACGGCGATCGCGCACCACCACAGCGGAGGTCTTGGGTTCCTGGCCGAGGGCATCGACTGGAACAACCATGTCAGCCAGCGTCACCATGTTGGGCTGGACTACTACGGCGCGATCCGCTACACGGAGCCCCTGCTTAACAACCTGCATCTGGTCGGTCCGACGCTGACCTACCTAACGGAGGTCTCCGAGCCGCCTCCGGCGGCCGTCGACCTGCGGTCCTGCCTCGCTACCTTGAGGGAGCTACCGACGGTTCCTGCGTCAGTCCGTGCTCTGGAGAGTCGACAGGGGCGACTGTTGCTGCGGCTCTTCTACCCGGTGATCGCCACCGATGCCGGCGTGGCGGAGGCCGTCGCCTTCTGCAAACGGGCCGGTGTCGCGGGCGTGTTGCTCTTTGACATGAGCTACGACGCGGACCCGGCGATGATGACCTTGGACGCGCTCGAGCCCCGGTTCCAGCGGCTCAGGGCGGTGGTGCCGGTCTTCCGGGATGCCGGGCTGGAGGTCCACATCGATGTGATGGTAACGATGGGACACACCGACGGTGGCGGCGCTCAGCCCGAGGCCTTTGGCCATCAGTGGCTGGTGGACGCCGGCGGCGCGGTGTCGCGGGTGTCGCCGTGCCCGCTCGATTCCAGTTTCCTCGGTCGCGTCGACCGAGTCTATCGATGGGCGGCGGCGTGTGATGCAGACGCGGTGTGGGTTGATGACGATGCACGGTTCCTCGGCCACGATCTGGATGAGATGACTTGCTTCTGCCCGCGCCATCTGGCGGAGTTGCGGGAGAGGACCGGACAGGCGTGGACCCGGGAGAGCCTCGTTTCGGCGCTGGCTGACGATGGTCGGGGAACGTTGAGAGCGACCTGGCTTGACGTGCAGGAAGACGCCATGATGGGCCTCGCCCGCACGGTGGAGCGAGCCGTGCACAGCGTATCATCTCGACAGGCCGTCGGTCTCATGAGCGTTGGCATCGAGGCCGTCAGCGCGGAGGGGCGCCGGACCGATCGTCTGCTGCGTGCGCTGTCCGGCCCGGCGACGCCGCCCATGCTGCGCCCCGGTGCGGGGTTCTGGCACGGTGAGGCGCCGTCCGGACTGCTGACCAAGACGGAAGCAGTGTCGCGCCAGATTGCATACCTGGGACGTGACGTACGAACTGTGGCGGAGATCGAGAACCATCCCTACTCACCCTATCAGAAGTCGCGCCGGCTGCTTGCCCTCGAGATGGCCCTCCACATCCTGGCGGGCACGCACGACATCAGTCTCAACATCCTTCCCGAGACGCATCCGTTCCGGTCCGGTGAGGTGGACTACGCGGCGTTCCTCCAGACACAGCATCCATTTCTTCGCGAGCTGGGACGGGCGCGAGCCGGGAAACGCCGCATCGGTGTGGGCGTTGAGGGGCGAGAGGACGTGCCCCGGACGCTGCGTATGCGAGGCGGCGGTCTGAAGGCGTGGACCGAAACGAGGCCCTGGGAACTGATCCTGAGCCGGATGGGCATCCCGGTCGGCAGGCTGTATGACGCACCACATCTGTTGGGGGAGGCCGTGGTCTACACCGATAGGTACGCGCTCGGCAGCGCGCTGCAGGACGGCGCGCTCTTGAGCCCTGGAGCAGTCTGTGGCCTGCTTGACCAGGGCTGGGGCGACGAGCTTGGCGTCCTCGATGTGGCACCGGCACGGGCCGATGCGAACGAGGTGATCACCGGTGACCCGCTCAATGGGGCGCACGTGGGCAGTGTCTTGCCCGTGCGACACTATTGGAAAGCCCTGAGGCCGCATGCCTACAGGTTGTCGGCCGACGCGGAGACGTCCGTTCTGTCAACCTGGCGGGGTGTGGACGGTGGCGACGCCGGCGTCGCGGCGGCAACGGTGGCGTTGGCCGATGGTCGCCGCGTGGGCCTGCTACCCTTCGAACCCACGTCTCCATTGCCGGCCGTGCTGCAGCCCGCGCACCGGGACCAGTGGGCGGCGATGCTGGCGTGGGTCGCCAGAGCGCCTTTGCCCCTTCGCGTGGTCGCTGGGATGAACGTGGTGCCTCAGGTCTTCGTCGATCGGGCCGGAGGTGTGTTGGTCGCGCTGGTAAACCTGTCATCGGATGACGTGGTGGCGCAGCTCGACGCCCCGGTCCTGAGTGGCGTATCCCTAGTCGAGCGACTGTGCACGGACGGCACGTGGGTGGAGGTAGGCAACACGAGCTCCATCGACGTCGCCGCCTGGTCGCTGACGATCTTGCACGCACGCCGTCCCTGACCGACCCGTTCGCTTTGCCCTTGCGGATGGGTCAGACGGACGTTCTCGCTGCGATGCCCTGTGGAGTAGGTGACTGGCTGACACGCTCAGGATGACAACTCTGGAGGAGGCGCGCTCGTGACCGACCAACCGTGGTATCGCACAACCGCACGCTGGGGTCAGACCAACATCACCGAGCTGGATCCCACGCGCTACGACATCGATTGGTGGCGGATGCATTGGCGACGCTCGCGGGTCCAGGGCGTGATCATCAACGCCGGCGGTATCGTGGCCTACTATCCCAGCAGCTTCCCGCTGCAGCACCGCGCCGAGCACCTGGGCAACCGCGACCTCTTCGGCGAGGTCGCCGCTGCAGCTCGTGAGGAGGGCCTGGTCGTCGTCGCCCGGATGGACTCCAATCGCGCGCACGCGCCCTTTTTCGAGGCCCACCCCGACTGGTTCGCGCGACGGCGAGACGGTGCGCCCTACCGCGCGGGCGAGCTCTACATCACGTGTGTCAACAGCCCTTATTACGAGACCTATCTGCCCGGCGTCCTTCAGGAGATCATCGAAGCCTACAAGCCTGAAGGTTTCGCGGACAATAGCTGGAGCGGTCTTGGACGCGACCAGGTCTGCTATTGCGCTCACTGCGCAGCCGGCTTCCACGATGCGACGGGACACGCCCTACCTGAAGCTGTAGACTGGGACGATCCTGCCTACCGGGAGTGGGTTCGTTGGAACTACGCCCGCCGGTTGGCGATCTGGGACCTGAACAACCGAACCACCAGCGATGCTGGTGGCGAGCACTGCCTCTGGATCGGCATGAACTCCGGGAACATCCTCAACCAGGCCCGCGCCTTCCGCGACTACAAGGCCATCTGCGAGCGATCCGAGCTGGTCTTCCTGGACAACCAGAGTCGTACTGCCGAGACAGGCTTTCAGGCCAACGCCGACATGGGGGCGCTGATCCATGGCCTGCTGGGGTGGGACAAGCTGGTGCCCGAGTCGATGGCGATGTATCAACGGTCGCCCGTCTTCCGTGTCGGCAGCGCGAGCGTCCTGGAATCACGGATGTGGATGCTCTCCGGCTTCGCCGGCACGATTCAGCCATGGTGGCACCATATCGGTGCCTACCACGAGGATCGGCGCCAGTACTGGACGGCCCCCCCGGTGATGCGATGGCACACGCGCCACGAGACACGTCTACTGCACCGCCGTCCGGTTGCCGCGGTGGGCGTGGTCTGGTCGCAGGAGAACGTTGACTTCTTCGGGCGTGATGTGGCTCTGGACCTCGTGGCGCGTCCCTACTGGGGCGTCGTTCAAGCCCTCATCCGCGCGCGCATCCCCTACATACCCGTTCACGCTGACCATATCGCCCGTGACGGTGCAGCGCTATCTGCGATTGTGCTGCCCAACGTAGGCGTGCTGACGGCGTCGCAGTGTGACGCGGTGCGTGCCTTTGTCGCGAAGGGTGGGGGACTGCTGGCGACGGGGCTCACGTCAACCCGCGACGGCGATGGCGAGCCCGGTGCTGACTTTGCGCTGGCCGACCTACTGGGCGTGCACTGGCGCGGCACGCACCGCGGCGTGCTCGATCCAGCCACGCCCAATTGGGACGCCTGGGACGTTCATTCCTATCTGCGGCTCAAGCCCGAGCTCCGCGCCCGGGTCGACGGCCCGATGACGGGAACCGAGCGGGCAATCAGCGGCGAGAGGCACCCCGTGCTGGCCGGCTTTGAGGCCACTGATATCCTGCCCTTCGGCGGGCGTCTGGAGGAGATCGACGCGGCTCCCGGCGCTACTGTGCCCCTCACCCTCGTCCCGCCCTTTCCCATCTACCCACCGGAGACTGCGTGGATGCGGGAGCCCGACAGCGGCGTGCCGGCGCTGATCCTCAACGAGCATAACGCCGGTGGGCGGGTTGCCTACCTGCCGGCGAGCTTGGACCACGCCTTCGCCAAGAACAATCTGCCCGACCATGGCGCGCTGCTGGCCAACATCGTTCGCTGGGCCGCGCAAGACCGTGTCCCGCTGTGCGTTGATGGTCCCGGTCTAGTCGACTGCCGTCTCTACCGGCAGCCTGGGCATCTGGTGCTGCACCTGGTCAATCTCTCGCACCCCGGCACCTGGCGGCCGCCACTCCACGAGCTGACGCCGGTTGGCCCGTTCGAGGTCTCCCTGAAGCTGCCGGAGGATGTCGTCCCGGAGGGCGCCCGGCTTCTGGTTGCCGACCGTGACGTGCCCGTGACCGTCGAGGACGGCTGGGCGCGCCTCCAGGTGGCCTGGGTTTCGGACCACGAGGTCGTCGTGGTGTGACCGAGCGTGAGGACGCAAGAGAGCCGGGTGCGACACGCATCCGGCTCTCTTGCGTTCTGGGAGAGGCTAGGCGTCGAAGCGGGCCCAGAAGGCGGCACCCTGATGGGGACGGTCGTCGCCGAGCTCGGTCTGCCAGCGGCGGAGTTCGCGGCGCAGCACGGTCACCTTGTCCGCGAACGCAGGGTCCTTGGACAGATCGCTCAGCTCCCACGGGTCCCCACGCAGGTCGAAGAGCTGCGTCGTGCGCTCGCCTTGCACCACGTACTCGATGAGCTTGTAGCGTTCGTCCTGGACCGCGCGCTGGAGCCCGCGGTACGCGAAGTGCAGCGTCGGTCGCTGGGTCGGTACTGTGCGGTCCAGTACCGGTGCGAGGCTCTTCCCCTCCACCGATGCCGGCTTCTCGATCCCAACCAGATCACAGAGCGTGGGGTAGATGTCGAGCAGATAGGCGTAGGCCTCGCGCGTCTCTCCGCTGGGCACGCCCGGACCTGCGAAGAGCAGCGGCACGTGCAGGCTGTGGTCGTACATGTTCTGCTTGCCCATCAGTCCGTGCCGTCCGATGGCAAGACCGTTGTCGCCTGCCAGGACGACGATGGTGTTGTCGGCCAAGCCCTTCTGCTCCAGTGTGTCCAGCACGCGTCCGATCTGTGCATCGAGGTGTGAGATCATCGCGTAGTACTCGGCGATGTGCACGCGGATCTCGGCTTCGGTCCTGGGGAAGCCTGCCAACAACTCATCGCGCAAGACCAGGTCGCCGTTGTCGAAGGGGTGCTCGGGCATGAAGTTCGGCGGCAGCTCGATCTCGTCGGGATCGTACATCTCCAGGAACTCGCGCGGCATCGTGCGCGGATCGTGCGGGGCCATGAAGGGCACGTATGCGAAGAACGGCGAGCCGGCGTCGTACCCCTCGATGAAGTCGATCACTGTCTCGGCGAAGAGCTCGCTGGAGTGCTTGCCGAAGTGGACGTGGTCCACATGACGGCTGAGCACGTGGTTCTCGCTGAAGGCGTCGCGGATGTAGGGCTGGACGTTCTCGTACCTGCCGGTAGGATCAAAGTCGCAGGCCGGCACGTTCCAGTGGTCGTCCATCCCGCCGAAGAAGATCTCGGCACCATCGGTGTGCGAGCGCGCGTAGGCAGCGGGGCCGTTGTGCCATTTGCCGGTGCCGAATGTGCGGTAGCCGGCATTCTGCAGGGCTTCGCCCATCAGGACGTGGTCCTCGGCGATCCCCTGGCCCTCACCCTGGATGTGGTAGAGGGTGCGCCCGGTCAAGAGCATCGCCCTGCTGGGCATGCATACCGCGCCGTGTGACCCGCCCATGATGTAGGCGTTGGTGAAGGCGGTGCCCCGCTCGACGAGCCGGTCAATGTTGGGTGTGGCGACCGGGTAGCCGAGCGCGCTGATGGTATCGAAGCGCTGGTCATCGGTGAAGAGCAGAAGAATGTTGGGTCTTGAGTCTTGGGTCATGTCTGTCTCCTAGTGTGTGATTGTCTGCCAGTCCACCAAGTCGCCCGCGGACCATGCCCGATGGCTAGGGGCCAGGACGGCATCGGACGTCGAGACAACGGCATAGGGCGAGGCGAAGGCCTCGGCGTCCGCCTGGAGCTGGGCAGGCGGTGCGTCGCCCTGGTACGGCGCCAGAAGCAGGGAGAACCGTTCGTGTCGGCCCCCGTACGACGGCGCCATCGAGCGCAGGGTATCCGACATCAGGACGGCCACCCGCTTGCCCAACCCCGTGTCGGCGGTGGGGTAGGCCATCTGCCGGCCGAAGTACGTGCCAAACGGGTTGAGGATCACCTGCGTGTGGTCACCGGTCTGCCGCGTGCGCATCGGGCAGAAGGCGAAACACGTGGCGGCATCGGCGCTCTGGGCAACCAGCAGGCCCCGCGTCTGGTCGCTGACCGCCACCCACCCATGCGTGATGGCGTTGTTGAAGGCATCGATTTCATCGTTGTCCGAGAAGGTGCCGTAGTCAAGATCAAAGTGGCTCACGTGGTCCAGGTAGTTGTGCTTCCACACCCGCAGGTACAGTCCAGGCGCATCGACCAGGCCGGGCCGTATTTCGCATGGCAGAACCTCCTGCCAGCGGTCGTCGAAGTCGCGTTCGAGACGCTGGACCAGAGCCCGGTCACGGGTGTGTGCCGGCGTCGCCGGGTATGCGATGTCGGTGGTCACATGGAGGTACGGCAGCCCCATCGCCACAAGATACTCGCGTCGCACCGTGACGGGTTCGGTCGCCGAGGGGATGGGGATGGTGCCGCGGGTCGTGACGGCGCCGACCAACCCGTCTCCAAGCACCTCGGCGCTCACCAGCTGCCAGTCGGTTACCCTCAGCCGGTCACGCCCATACCGGACCGCAGTGTCGATCAGCGGCGCGCCCTCCAGGGCAACCCCTTCACGGGCTAGCCTCGTTGGATTGCCGGCGCCGTCGAACCGGACCTTGACCAGCGCGTTGGCGAGTTCGCCACGCTGCGGCTGCCAGACCACGCCGTCCGTGACCGGCGGCGGAGCGTTGCTGTGTCCCCGCGTGAGGCAGTAGCCGCGTTGCTGTCCCCCTGCCATATCAGCGACGAAGCACAGCTCACTGTGCCCATTGGGCGCGCCCAAGCCCGCGCGCACCACCGACGGGACACCATGGCCATCGCCGTCGGTCAGGGCAAGCTCGGAGCCCGGTGGCACGTCCTGTAGGGGTAGGCGGACAAGGGCGGCGGAGCCCTTGAGGCGGTACGTGACGGATTCGGTTGACCTGCCGCGAGCGTAGTCCGACAGGCTGAAGGACGCCAGATCGCCGGCGCCGATTGGAGGCAGCCGTGTCCCGGCCAACGCCAGTCTGAAGGCGGCCTGAGACTCGGTGATCGCGGTCGCCACCAGCGCGGTCGCGGCGTTGAGCCGGCTCTGATTCATCACGGGGCACGCCAGTCCGAAGTGGGTCGTGGAGAGTGCGCGCAGGCGCGCCTCGAAGGCGGCATTCAGGTGGCCCAGCATCTCGTCGTCCGCGTCTGTGCCGCCCAGCGCTCGAGACTGTTGGCAAAGGATGCGGCTACGCTCGATGCCGGTCCAGAGCGCGTGGTTCGACCACTTTTCGGCCCAGCTGGTGTAGCCGTCGAAGCTTCCATCGCCCGTGTCCTGTCCGATGCAGACCTCGGCCACCGGCTCGTGGC
>Ga0180435_10002355_pt1 | contig 19387 bp, 20 predicted proteins | sample SS_ome_3_FD_132467 | JGI IMG/M metagenome (GOLD analysis project Ga0180435, IMG submission 132467) | Hypersaline lake sediment archaeal communities from the Salton Sea, California, USA - SS_3_S_1 metaG | ecosystem: Environmental > Aquatic > Non-marine Saline and Alkaline > Hypersaline >...
CGAAATTAACCGACTGATTGGTTTGGTACGTCGTTTTGCCGCCCGATCGCCATGGTCGCGAAAGTTCGGGGATACATGGCCGAGTGGGAACAAGGTCTTGAGCGTAAGGGTGCGTCCCGAGATCATGGGCGTGAAATGTGCAGCGCCGCCACAATGTTGAGCGGGGTTCACCTATTCGGGCATTCGTGCTACAGTATATTATTTATCTTTCACTTGATTCTGGGCAATGAGAATGGTAATAATGACGTCCTTCGAAAAGCCGGAAGAATCATTTGTAAATGAGCTTAAGCTTTTCAGGGAATCAGCTGTTCCACTGCCCGTTCTTCATGAACGGACGGTTCTTTATCGCCTATTCGGGGCGTAGCGCAGCCTGGTTAGCGCGCCTGCCTTGGGAGCAGGAGGTCGCAGGTTCGAATCCTGCCGCCCCGACCAATGATATCAAGGGTTTCAGATTTCGGTCTGAAGCCCTTTTTTCAATTTTTCAGACTTTTTGCAAACAAACGTGTTGTTATGGATAGTGAAGAAAAGCCGGATTAAACCGGCCTTTTACAACTACTCCAGAAACATCCTCACCGACCATCCTTCCCCTTTCGCCTCTCATTTTATCACATTATTTTCCCCTTGATGATCAAGCTGTCAGATCCAGGTGATATCTCCTGCCTGAAAAACAAGGGGCGTCACATGGAACAAAAGATGCGCGCCGTGATAGTTTGTCCCATCGGGGCGAATCCAGGCAGGTCTGTTTGTTGTCCATGCTGAAAAGCGGCTCAACTCAACAGCATGTTTGCAGGAACCGGGAAAAGCTTACCTTCGCGCTGAAATGCATACGGTATAATGGGGTTATTTTGCGCTGAGATCGACGATGCGCATATCGGGAAACTGCCCGGGCTCGATATTGACAAATTCGGGTACCAGGCACGCATGGGTGATGCCATTGAATCGTGACAGCCGAACCGGTACCGAACCGTTGCCGACTTCATCGATATGGGTGAGAAACAGTTGGGTATAGGGAGAGAGCGCCTTACTTGAAAAGACCACCCACTTACCATTGGGTGACCAGCTGTGCCAGGAGTTCATTGCCTCCATATTCGAGGAGAGCACCCGTGGGCGGCCACCCGCAGCAGGAATGATCACCAATTTACTGGAAGGCTGGATGGCAAGACCGGTATCACTCTGGGTAAACACAATCCATCTGCCATCTGGCGAATAACGCGGGAAATAGTTGCTTTTGCCGTTGTTGCTTGCCCCCGGAAGCGGTGTAGCCGTCCCGCCTTTGCCGCGGTTAAACGGAATCGTGTACAGATCGTAATGGATCCGATATTTGCGGTTCAGATCATCGATTCGCTCATCTGGCTCGCGCGTGAAGGCCCCCTTATCATCGACCATTGCCAGCAGTTTTTCATTGACTGGAGCACGAGCGAAAACGATGGTCTTCCCATCAGGGTGCCAGGCGGGAGAGGTCTGCACCCAGTCGGACAAATCCGCCCCCGGCAGCAGGGCAAACCGCTCACGCCTCCGATCATAGCAGGCGAGCTTCCCCTTTATGGGGAAAAAGAACTGGGAATAATCGATATCAGGAATAGTGGCAAAAAAGGAGGTCTCCTGGACGGTGCTGATCACCGTGCTGTTGTCTGGTGAGATTCGTGAGAACAATCCCATGCTGTCGCTATCAATATCAGTGCGATCATGATTCCAGGAGATAAATTTATCTCGAGTCACTTCCAGCCCGGTTCTGATGCTGGAGAGGAAATAGGCTCCCTTGTCTCCGTCAAGGTCCATATCCATACCCATGGTGCTGCCATCAGGTGAGAATGCATGACAATTCCCGCACATGGGCAAGCCACTCATGACCTCACGGGGCTGATCATAGGAGGAGATATCACCGATAAACCAAGAGGAAAGCTGGGGATTGTTTTTGGCAAATCTGAAGGGAAGGGGCATATGCTGGAAAAAGAGAGGCGCACCGACTTCATCCGGTGAGATCGTTACCTGTATGGATGCCTGGGAATGCACGAGTTGATCGGCACCAGGGCTTGTACCATAGATGGAAACGATGATTGGAGCGCTGGCGGAGCGTTTTTTCAGCCATTCCCATACCTGCTGAGGAGGAGTCCATCTGGTGCGATCCGTAACACAGAACGCCATGCCATCCTTACCTGCCGCTGACAGGACGACCAGCCATTGGGTGCTGGTCGGCGAGCCGTCGTTCCAGGAGATTTCCGGCGAAGCCATATCTTTTGGAAACACGGCCCCGTCAAAGGGCACTATGATATCCAGAGCACGGACGCTCTGGTGCCCAGCATCCGCTAGAATCGCCTGAGCCCGGGCTCTCAGCTCCGGATCATGAGGGAGGCTGTTGCCCCCCGGATCGGAGAGATAGTGTGACCCGTCAAGCATGGGGTGGTGCGGAGAGCGCTGGCAGGCACATCCCTGCAAAACACCAATACCGCTGCCAGTGGAACAGGCCAGCAGCAGCACCAGAATCAGCGTACATGCAGTGTTCTTTCTGTTTCCTATTGGAGCCGCTGGCTTGCGATACATGTTTTTGACCACCCGCTCCCAGAGAAAATATTGAGATAGAGTTCTTTGTCAGTGGCTTGATCGATGGTGAAATTTTCCACCACCACAGGCCATCTCCCGGGTTCCGGGTACCAGTCCTCACCTGCTTTGCCAAATAGTTTCCGCTGAAAGGGACTCACCCGTAAAGAGATGGGTTCTCCTGGCATGGGGCGGTCAAAGAAATAGGCAAAAACAACAAAACATGCTCCTTTGACGGCTTTTTCCCTGAATGAGTTCTGGTCCAGCGCCTTCGATTGCACCGCACCTAAACTCTCAAAGCCTTGATAAAAATCACCTGGATTTTGTTCAACTACCGCTCTCGGAACCACATAAACCCTCACCCGGGGATTTTTCGGAAATATCATGGTGCTGCTCATGGATTTGACATCAAGAAGAGGAAATGTATTCCCGATGCAGGCTGCAGTCTGTTTGCCCAAATTACCGTCAACTTCCAGCCCGCACCTCTGCTGGAGCGCTTCCACTCGCTGTTTGAAATCAGCCTTATCAATCTTTGGATGGCCCGTTTTACGTGCTGAAGTTATCAGAGTGGTTATGTCCCGGGCAATGTCAGACGATTCATCCGCGTTGGGATCTCGAAAGCCATAGGTGATACGATCGTCACGCAGGTCCAACCGCCCGAGTTTATCGACCGACTCGACCAGCATGCGCTGCTGGAACCAGCCCTCCTGAGAAAGCCCCGCTTCAATGACCATGACATTGGTTTCGGTCCATGGCCCCTGTTCCTCGTTTTGTTCAAACGAAACTCCGGCATCGTCAATGTTGATGTATGGCGAGACAGGCAGCATGCCATTTTTAATCATATGGTTGAGTTGAATAGCCAGGGATGAAACTGCGGGCAACTCGGACAGGCTCTCCTGCGTATAGGTCATGCTCGGCTGCGACATGGAGCGCTGCATATTCTGTACACAGCCTGTCAAAACCAAGGAGAGGGACAACAAAACAACATGGGGTATAATCCTCATATGATCCTCCCAACTGAACTGAACATCGCTGATATGTTTTGATTACCAAAATAAATACAAATGTAAATCTCCCTCAAACAAGAAATTCAAGATGATGGATTCTGCCCATACTGGAGAAACTTGGTCTTCTTGATTTTTCTTCTGCTTGCCGGTTGTTTTGCTGGTTTTACCGGCTTCGTATGTTTTGACTTTGCTATCGATAAATTTTTCTATTTCCTCGCCGGACTTGCCTTCCCTCAATAATTGTATCCCGTCTTGCAAACCGTTCAGTATAGCTGCAGCCGCTTCATTCTGCTTATCCGTCTTTGAGGGTTCGCCTGGAGATGTCGGCGGGGTGGAGGCTGATGGGTCGGTGGCCGCATTGGCTCCTGCGCCATCAGCGGACGACTGGTTTGTCACGCCATCCAGAAAATTCTGTGCCTGTTCAGACAGCTTAATACCCACACTCTGAGCCCAGCCTAATTGTTCCCTGACCTGCTCCTCATTGTATTGCCCCTGGTCGAGGCCCTGAAACAGCGCCGCTTCGGCGTCCTCGACAGCTGTGTCAGGTTGATAGGGGCCGTGGTGGAGGTTTTCAGAACGCCCGTCCCATATAGAGGAGCCCATCACTCCAGCACCGTTTGGGTTCTCTCCCCAGCTTACACCACCACCGGCAGCCGTTGTCGCAAAACTCTTATCATCGCCATCATCACTGCCACCGCTGTCATCTCCATATCCAAAAACTATGGTGGTATGGTTCAACACGAGCAGCAGCGCAATCAAACAAATCAATGTACCATGAGGCTTCATTTTCACACCCTCGCGAGAATGGATTTACTCCCATTACGAATGAACCGTCGATTCATACGCTCCATCTAACAGACGTCCGTTTTGAAAAACCTAACAGACTTATCAGGCCCGGGCAAGTGCTTCTTGCCGCTCTGGTGTGTCAGTCTCTGCTTCTGATTGCTGGCGTGCGTCGGTACAAATAATCTCTGGCAGGCATAGTTTAAACTGAGTCTGAGCTGGTGTCTGCCAGATCTGATCTGAGCTACTACATCAGTTCAATAACTCGATTTGCCATGACACGAGAGTCCCTGTCAACGATGCCATCTACTGAACTGAATGATGCCAAGAAGACTGGATGGTTTTGCTCCAATCCTTGCTGGTCATTTTTTTCAGCTGCTTGGGAGAAAACAGGGAAACAAATTAGAAGGCGGGAGGTTGAGGAAAAGTTTATGGTGCTGAACGGAGCTGATGCCGGTGATTTAACGGAAAAGGAGATTGATCCAAATGAGTCAGGAGGTAAGATTAACATTGCTGGGAAGTGGACTTAAAATATGTTGTAATATCGTATATTACCGGAATTTAGGTGTGATAGATAGCATGTAGCAGTTATCGACAACCCCTGTTTTCAGAGAGTAACTGAAATCATTGAATAAAATCGACATTACAACATCCAGAAAAAATATGAATCTGAAAAAACAAACAGCCATCAAATCAATTATTGGGATCCTGCTATCCATTATTCTCTTCTTCTCTTCAGGAGTTCAGTTTCCATTCATAGACTCAAGAGCAGACAACTACTTTAAAGACGCTATCACGAAAGCAGGAGTGAGCTATGGAGTGAGCAGGATCATTAATGCGACGGTTTCTGTGGTTCAGGAATCAGATATACAATTGGAACCGGCCGGCATAGGCATGTCGCTGGCTATCGGGCAAATCGTAGATCCTATAAACGACATGGTTGAACGATTGTCGAATGTACTCGTGATGTCAATAGCTTCTCTGGGGGTGCAGGAATTAGCGTATGAAATTAGCATTACGGTTGTCCCGCAAATCCTGGCAGTCTTTCTTCTCACCTTGTCGATACTGGTCTGGTTTGAGAACGAGCGAATCTACAAGCTCCAGAAAATACTGATGAGTGTTCTTGTAATAGCTGCAATAGCCCGATTCTGTCTGCCCCTGTCTTCTGCGGCAAATGAATTCCTGCAGGGGACGTTCTTTGAAGAAAAAATCATCGAGGCAAATCAGAAGCTGACTGCCAGTACTGCTGATCTGAACAAATTAGAGGATATTGACGTACCAAAGGTTGAAGGGTTGATGGGCACCATTGGGAACAGTGCCGTTTACATAAAAGATAAAACTGTTGATTTCAAAAATACGGTCACCGTCCTGATGGACAATAGAGGGGTAATCGTTGAGAACCTGTTGCGGCTGACGTTCCTGTATCTGGGAGTCTTCATTATTCAGGTGTTAGTGCTTCCCCTGTTGATCTTCTGGCTGCTCATGCGGATTGTGAATTCCTTGTTTATAAGCACGACCATGACAACGATGAGACCGCCAGGGAAAGAAGCAGAGGTTTCGGCATGAACGCAATTGGAATTGCGTGCTGCAAAGCCGGATGGTTCCCTGATACAGGATTACCAATGGAAATGGTCCATGCTACGTTTCTCCGTATCGAATTATTTCCCGTACGGTAGCATCCGCCATTTTCTCTTTAACCATCATTGGAAGCGAATAATGACAGAATCAAAGACCTATATTTGCGATTCCAATATAAATAACATCGTAAGCTATGATATGGATAGAAGTGGAATAATCTACCGACCGTATCATGCCGATGAAATAGAGATAGGTTGGAGAGATATAGCATATATTGAGGATCGTCCCCACAATCGAGTTGTTATTTCTCTGAATAATTCAACAGAAGTTCCGATCCATTACACGACGAATGATTTCCCTGAATTTCTGGAAGCTATTTGTTTAAAACTTTCTGAAATTCGGCAAGACAATTTTCGTCCACAGAAATTCATATTAAATTTTAGATACTTATGTCAGCTAGGCGTTGTCATCCTATTGTTGCTGCTTTCACTTATTGTCAGTCTTGCCGTAAGTAAAATACTATTCATTTTATTCTTTATTCTTATAGTTCCTCTCGTGATATTCTTTCAACACACCCCTGTTTCTCTGGCACTGGAAAATGATCAGCTGGTGTTACTCTATTTGTTCAAAGAAACCTCAGTAAATTATAATGAAATATCTGCTATTAATTTTGCAGTGGTCAGCAACGACTATGGAAGAACATTACACCTTGAAATACATATTAAAAATCAGAATAGATTGGCTATTAAAAAATTTGGAGACATGATTATTTTATTCATCATGCTGCAGATAAAATTAAATGAAAAAAAGATCATAAAAGTGGATTAAAGATTTCGTATCTTTGATTAAGTTTCTAACCGCAAGATAAGACTCACTCCTTTAATTTCACCGAGCGCTTGCCTTTCACAGGCTGCCAGGACACAAATGTGCCTGGCAGCCGCCCTGTGGTGATTGATATTCCCCAATTCCAATATTTCGCCATTGCAGGTCAGGGTGCACGGATTTTGGCGTATGAATCATCCCTGATAATCGACTGAACACCAGTCGATAAGGGCAGAAAACTGCTTATAATAGAGCTATGAAAATTATATCTCGAAACCGCCGGTCTCCGGACAGCTCTATTCAGTGCAGTGTCAGGCGGGCATTTCGTCCCGTTTATCTGGCCCTGCTCGTGATTCTGGCTGTCGCCCTAGGGGCGTGTTCGCCGCTGAACATGGTCAATACCATTGCTCCTGATGATGGCTTCGTCCTCGACAGGGCTATCAGCTATGGACCGCTGGAACGCCAGAAGTTAGATATCTACTACCCTGAGGTTCATAGCCCCCAGGCACCGGTGCTGGTATTTTTTTACGGCGGCAGCTGGCGGCGCGGAGATCGGGAAAAATACCGGTTTGTCGGCCAGGCCCTGAGCTCACGCGGATACGTGACCGTCATCCCCGATTATCGACTCTACCCGGATGTGCAGTTTCCGGTCTTCGTCGAGGATGGCGCCACAGCAGTGGCCTGGGTCAACGAAAATATTGCCGAATCCCAAAACGGCATTGTGCTGATCGGCCATTCTGCCGGAGCTCATATGGCGGCGCTGCTAACCCTCGATGATCGTTATCTGAGCCACTACGGTACTGCCGGCCGATCGATCAGCGGTATGATCGGGCTGGCCGGTCCCTATGCCTTTGAACCAGAGAATTTTCGGCGTTTTAGAGCGATCTTTGCCACGGCTCAGCCCCCAGACATCTCCAGACCCGTAACCTATGCCCGCGGAGACGCCCCGCCGCTGCTTCTTGTACATGGGGCTGACGATACGGTGGTTCTGCCTCTTCATTCCCAGCTTCTGCAGGAGCGTGTGGAAAATCAGAACGGCAGGGTGACGCGCCTCGAGCTCGAGGGAGTCAATCACTTCGATATCATACTGGGACTCTCCGAGCCCTTCACCCGCCTGGCTCCCGACCTTCTTCCCAGCCTTGAGCAGTTTCTCCAGGAACAGACCTGAGTCGAATCCGTCATTTCCCGGCCCTGCGGCCACTTTTGTCCGGAATCTAGACCCCAGTAGAGCCAGGGCTTCCAGGTCCACGGGTGGTTACGATCCGCCGCCGAATTCCCTAGCGGTAGGCTTTGATCCAGTCGACCTCAAGCCTGAATGATCCCGCCTGTTTGTCTGAAATGAGAAAACCGATCTGCTGGATCTTCGCCGGCACGGCAGGGCCCACGCTGCTCAGTTCACGACCGCGAAATACGGGAACGCATTCGTTGAAGGGTATTTCAACCAGCATCCACGCGCCTGCTTCCGTCTGGAACCTGCAGCGATAGGCGACACTGTCGAAAAGGTCATCGAGATGCAGTCGGAACTGGTACATGTTGCCGTCGCCCCGGACCCGCAGGGTGATGCCTTCGTAACCGACCAGGTTGTAGGGACGGGGGAGCGTGCGGGTCGAGGAGAATCCGCCGTTGTTTTCCAGTGATAAAATTCCCTGGAACACGGCGGTACCCGAGCCGGTCATGATGATTTCACCGCGGGATAAACCGCCCATCACACCGTCATTGACCACCCGCCAGTCCACCAGATCGTCCTGCTTGCGAAAGTCGAATAGAACCATTGCCGTTTCATCGTTGCCGGTAGTCTTCTCTGCCGCACATGCAGGCTGCAGCAGGAGCATGGTGATTAAGGCCTGCAACACCAGTTTGAAAAAGAGTAACGGTTTCATGTTTTCTGCTCCCTTTACCGTGAACATAATCATCATTGACCCCGATGATGCATGGATTACGGCAACGGATGGACGGCGAAATCACCTGAAGCGCCGCCCGGGATAACCCCTGCCGAAGATGTAAACACCTGCGCGAGGCAACTGACAAAAGCAGATGATGTCGATGCAATGAAGAAAGAGTTGATAGGGATGTTTCCTGCCAGATACCGGGCTTAACCCGATTACGCTACCCGATCCCGGGGTTCTACCCCGGCAAAAACAGCATCGAGATTGTCGAGTGCTCTAAACCCCATAGCCTCGCGCGTTTCGGCGGTGGCACTGCCGATGTGCGGCATCAGGAATACGTTGCTCAGTTCCCGATAGCGCGGGTCTATTTCCGGCTCGTTGTTGTACACATCAAGACCGGCCGCGTAGAGTTTGCCCGATTGCAGCGCGTCGATCAGCGCATCGTCGTCGATCACGCTTCCCCGGCTGGCATTGACGACGATTGCACCGTCAGGAAGCAGCGCGATTCGCTCGCGGTTGAGTAGGTTATGCGTCTGCGGAGAAGCGACACAGTGCATCGCCAGAAAATCGCAGTTCGGCATCAGTGCTTCAACCGAATCATGATAGACGGCTCCAGCCTCCAGGTCCTCATCGACCCGGTTGCGGTTGTGATAGTTGATGGTCATATCGAAGCCGCGGGCCCGTTTGGCCACCACCTGCCCGACACGGCCGAATCCGACAATGCCGAGCCGTTTGCCGGTAACCTGCCGACCGACCATGAAACCCGGGCTCCAGTCTTTCCATTGACGGGTACGAACCAGCCGTTCCCCCTCACTGGCCCGCCTGGCGGCACCAAGCATCAGCATGAGGGTGAGCTCGGCCGTCGCATCGGACAGCACGTCCGGCGTATTCGTAACGATCAGCCCCCGCTTCTTTGCCGCATCACAGTCGACGTGGTCGTAGCCTACCGAGAAATTGGCGATGACCTTCACGTTGTCCGGCAGCCGCCCGATTACCTCGGCGCTGAACTTTTCGGTATGGCACGGAAGGATGGCATCGACCGTCCCGGCCAGCTCGATGATTTCATCGCTTGAGTAGAGCGTATCGGTCGGATTGAGAAGCGGTTTGTAGTCACGGCGCAGACGATCTTCGACTGCATCGGGAAGTTTTCTCGTCACAAGAATCGCGGGTTTCATATCGATTTCCCCCTTAAAGCCTTTACCCGGCCTGTCCCTGGATCCGGTATATTTCGCCGTGCAGGCTTAACCACACCTGAATACCGGGCACCGCCAGTTAGATGTGGTCCTCACCTTCTTTGATCGACTTGTAATAGTCATACAAAAGGGCCACCATATTGACCACGATAATGATCCACAGAATCGGGGTTTTTAATTTGACGGCATAAAAAAGAAAAAATACCAGCGCCATCGAGACGGCTATTGCTCCAGCAATAATATTGCTCATAATTTCTCCATCTTCTGATTCAAATGATAAAATATCATGCATCTGACAGGTAACTCAAGGACCGGTCATCATATCGACCAGCCATCGCGCGGTGCGCAGAAGCCTGGCGTCGTCTCCGCGCGGACCGACCAGCTGCACCCCGATGGGCATTCCCTGTTCGCCCTGAAGCAGCGGCAGGGAGATTGCCGGCATGCCGAAATAGGTCCAGATCGTAGAAAATACCGGACTCCCGGTTGAGTCAAGGCCAGTCGGAGCCTCTCCAGGCGCGGCCGGAGTTATAATTGCATCATGCTCTTCAAAAAGCCGATCGAACGCATGATAATATTCGCTCCTCCGGGCAACGGCCTTGTTGTAATCGACGGCCGTCACCTTCTGTCCCCGTTCGATCATTTCGCAAAGGATATCACTCAGCTGACCCTTGCCGCCGGTATACTCCCGCTCGAAACTGCGGGCCAGATCTGCCTCCATTATCTGTTGGTGCAGTCCGTGGACCTCGTTGAGCAGCTCGTCCAGTGCGCACGACTCAACATACTTCTCAAATTCCGACACCAGCTCACCGAAAGCGGACTGGGTGTCTGCCGCTGCCTGTTCCCAAACCGGGCTTTTCACGAACGCCAGGTACGGATCAACCGGGGGGGGCTGTCCCTGGGCGTGAAACAGATCGGGTCTCACCTGCAGCCTCGTATCCGGATCCATGCTGTCGTACCCGATAATAGACTCTGCCAGCAGGGCCGCATCTTCGATACTCCTGGCAAAAACACCAACCTGGTCGAGCTGCCGGGACTGCTGCAGTACCAGGTGACGGGAAATAAGGCCGAACGTCGGTTTGTATCCGTACACCCCGCAGAAAGACGCAGGCCTGATCATTGAGCCGTTGGTCTGGGTTCCGATCGCAAGCGGTATCATACCCGCCGCCACCGCCGCCGCGGAGCCGCTCGACGATCCCCCGGGAGTGCGTTGGAGATCATGGGGATTTTTCGTCTTCCCGGGAGAAAAAACCGCCAGCTCGGTGGTGACGGTCTTTCCCATGATGACTGCCCCGGCCTCTCGTAACCTGGAGACCAGCGTCGCATCGTATTGCGGCCGTCGACCCTGGTGCAGCACGGTACCGTCTTCCGTCGGCATATCCTTGGTGTCGATAATATCCTTGATACCGACCGGAACGCCATGCAGCGGGCCAAGTGTTCCCCCGGCCCGCAGGGCCGCATCTGCTGCTTTTGCCTGCTCCAGGGCCAGGTCCGGGTCGATGAACGCCCATGCTTCGACACGGTCCTCCAGTCGTTCGATCTGCCGCAGACATGCAGTTACCAGCTCTTCCGAACTGATCACTCCCTTGCTGATCTTGCCAACCGCTTCGGCCGCTCCCAATAATTCCAGATCCATTATATTGCTCCTGCTTGTGTAAATATCAATGCACGCCGTAAACAATATTGGGCAGCCACGTGGTAATGAACGGGAAGTTATAGAGAATCACCATCGCAATCAGCACCATTGCCAGAAACGGCATCGATCCCTTGAAAATCGTCGTCAACTGGATATGCGGCGGGGCAATGCCTTTCAGGTAATAGCACGACATCGCCATCGGCGGCGTCAAAAACGAGGTCTGCAGGTTAAACGCGACGAGGATACCGAAGAAGAGCGGATCGATTCCAAAGCTGTCAAGCAGCGGTAAGAAGATCGGCACGAAAATGATAATGATCTCACTCCATTCCAACGGCCAGCCAAGCAGGAAGATGATGCATTGAGCTAGAACCAGAAACGCGACCGGCGGGAGATTCAGGCCGATGACGAATTCCTCGATGACATGGTGTCCGCCCAGATAGGAAAATACCGATGAAAATGTCCAGGACCCGACAAAAAGCCAGCAGACCATCGCCGATGTCCGCACGGTCAGGTAGATGGAATCCCGCAGCCTGAACCAGGTCAATTCCCTATATGCAGCTGCCAGAATAATGGAGCCGAAGGCACCGACCGATGCTGCCTCGGAAGGGGTCGCCAGACCGAACAGGATCGAACCCAGTACCGACAGGATCAACAGAGTCAGCGGGAATACCGAGGTCAGGAGCATCATGAACAGCTCTTTGTTCGGTATATCCGTCTGTTCTTTCGGCGGTTTTGGTGCCAGTTTCGGGTTGATCCAGGCTCGGCCGATCACATAGCAGATATAGAGTCCCGCCAGCATGAAGCCCGGAATCAGGGCTCCGGCATAGAGACGTACGACTGAAACGCCGGAAATCGCGCCATAGACAATGAGCATGATGCTCGGCGGGATCAGTATGCCGAGACAACCGCCTGCGCAGACAACGCCGGCGGCCAGTTTCTCGTCGTAACCGGCTTTCAGCAGGGCCGGAAAAGCCAGCAGACCCATCAAGGTCACAACCGCTCCGACAATACCTACAGCAGTGGCAAAAATGGCGCAGGTCATCAGGGCCGCGACAGCCATGGCCCCCGGTACGAACCTCGCCGCGATATTGAGACTATAGAAAAGACGTTCAACGATATTGGCCCGTTCGACAATATATCCCATAAACAAGAAAAGCGGGACGGCGACCAGAACGTCGTTGATCATTACCGAATAGGTCTGGTTTACCAGCAGATCGAAAATATTATTCTGCAAAGGATGAGCCATCCAGTCCGGAGGCGCATATGCGTAATAACCGAATCCAACCCCCATGGCCACCAGTGTGAAACAGATGGGAAAACCCAGAAGAATCGAGGCCACGAAGGACCCCATCATCAGCATTGCAACTTGCGGATCTGTCATTTTGCGGCCTCCTCTTGCTGGGTGGCTTCGCTGGTCGCACGTTCTGCTTGTTTTTTCTCGTGTTGCTCCTTCAGTATGGTTTCCATCTCCTCGACATCATGCAGCCGCTTCGGCCATTTACCGTTTCTCAGACACTGGATGCAGCGAATGGTTTCGGCGATTCCCTGCAGCAGCAATACTGCCGATGCTACCGGTAAAATCGTCTTCAGCGGAGACACCGGCACACCGGCCGGACTGTTGATGCTGATCTCGCCTCGCGGGCCGTTGAATCCATAGGGCATATAACTCCAGGATTCACCCGCGTAGATAACCCCTGCGTAGATAAGCGCCAGCACACCGGGGTAAAAAAACAGGAAATAAAGGATAAGTTCGATACCCGCCTGAATACGCGGCGGCCAGAGCCGGTAGACAAAGTCGCCGCGCACGTGGGCGTTTCTGGATAACGCATACCCGCCCGCCATCATGAAGAGAGTCCCGTACATGATGTAGCTGATATCGAAAGCCCATGAAGTTGGTGCATGCAGAACATAGCGGACAAAAACCTCATACGTGGTCGCAAAAGTCAGAATCAGGATGCACCAGGCAAATGATTTCCCGACCCAGGCAGAGAACCGGTCGATAAAATATAGAAATTGATTCATGCTAACGCCCCTTACTGGATTTCATATAACAAGAACCGGAAGGGGACGCTCGTCTTCCCCCTCCGGGTCATTTAGATTACTGCATCGTTAATGGTCTAGAATCCCAACTCGCCTGGGAAGTAATGATCATAAGCGAGTTTGTAATCAGCCGCATTCATCAGTTCATAGTATGCCACCCGGTGGGCGAACTCCTTGTAGGATTTGACGACTTTGGCGAAGAACGGATCTTGTTCCAGCTGCGGCAGAACCTTGTCCCACGCCTTGAGTTGGTCTTCCATAACCGATTTCGGTGTACGGTAGACATTTACGCCGGCTTCGTTCTTGAGCCACTGGAGATCCTGTGAGTAGCGGTCCTGGCCCTTCCAGAAGTTGTCGGAAGAAGCCGCTTCGGCCGCATACCTGAGGATCGATTTTTGCTCGTCGGCGAGCGCGTCGTACTTGGTCTTGTTGAACAGGATCTCGAAGAACTCAGCTGCCTGATGATAGCTGCCGAGCATGTAGGTCTTGCTGACATCCTGGGCCCCGAAGCTTCTATCGGAGGTCGGATTGTTGAACTCGAACGCCTCGATAACACCGCGTTCCAGCGCCGGCACGATCTCACCGCCCGGAAGCTGCGTTACCTTGACTCCCATGGCCTGCATCAGGTCGGCGGCCAGACCGACGGTCCGGTATTTGAGGCCGACCATGTCTTCTGATTTTTCAACCGGCTTCTTGAACCAGCCCAGCGGCTGCGTCGGCATCGGCATGCAGAAGAAACCGACCAGGTTCAGGCCGAGGGCTTCCAGCAGCTCCTGGTAGAGTTCCAGTCCGCCTCCGTAATACATCCACGCAAGCCCCTGATGTGCATTCTGGCCGAAAACCGGACCTGTGCCGAAGAGCGATGCAACCTTACTCTTTCCATACCAGTACACCGCTACCTGATGGCCGGCATCGAGCACCCCTTTGTGAACCGCATCCTGCACCTGGAAGGGTTTGACGACCGCGCCCGCGATCAGGTACTGGATCTTCAAACGCCCCCCGGCCATCTCATTGACGCGCTTCACATAATCTTCGGCAAACTCGTTGAAGATGTCCTTGGCGCCCCAGGCTCCCTGCATCTTGAGAATTGTCGTTTGCGCTCTTGAAACCATCGGAAATCCCATGGTCGCAACGGTGGCGGCCCCCGCTGCCGTTGCCGCTGTTTTCAGGAATTTCCGGCGGCCGGCTTCAGGTTCCCTTTTGACGATCTGTTTCACTTCCTGCTTTTCCATCTACGATACCTCCTCACATAGTTGAAATAGAACCAGTGATCAGCGACAGAGACATTCTGCCGCTGTCTCTGCGCAAGCCGGCTGTTTCCAGACTGCCGACTGCACAACCCCCATCAAACATCACACTTCTGTTACGATACTGCCGGTAAAGCGAAACGTATTCTGTGAATTTTAAAGGGTCTCGGATACGCCAGTTTTTCAAGGATACCCAATATACTGTTCTTACTGCCTGAACGACCGGTGCCGGGTGAGGGTAAAACGTGACGAAACCTGTGCCCGGCAACGAGAGCGAACTGGTTTCCTCTATGGCAAGTTAAAGAATTTTCAAGAGATGTGCATAGGACGAACTGTCCTAATGCCTTGCGAATTTCCAGGAAGCGCAAAGCGGCGAATGGGAGAAATAGATCGAGAAGTAGCACCATACATATTCCTGATTATTACCCTTCGACGAGCAACCGTGCTGACTCATCAGGACATACTGCTTTTCAAAACGTGCTTTCTCAAACGAAAAATATCATCATAACAACAATTAAACTATACACCAAATCTGAGAATCGTCTATTATTTTCCCAAATATTTTTCAGAAACACATGATATTCAATTTGTCGAGCATATATTTGTTATTTTGGTAAAAAAAACTACCCACATCGTCCGTGCATGCGGTCTTCAGGGCAGATATTAGATCGGGCTGAATTATTTTTATATCTGCAAAAAAAATTCGTCACCTGACTGCTTTGAAGTCACTTTTGAGTGGCGAAACCAGGCTGGATATTGAATTTTCTGATTTTCTATGCAAAATTTATCTTTGATTGAGTACAATTTATGCAGCAGAATCTTATCTGATTACATATGAAACTCAGCTGTTTCCTGTCTTGTGCGTGATTTGCTCAGTTGTCAGGGGACTGATTGTATTTTTTATGCTCCGGAGCATGTGACGGAATTATTTCCGTTGAAAACCGCGAAAATAATTCTGTCCCCTGAGCGCGGTAAAAGTTTAATCTGTATCCCGTAGTTGAATTATAGTGATGATAGTTACATCATAGGAAAATATTAACTTAATAAAGATGGCAGAGAGCGCTGCGATATGAACAAAACGATTACTTCGGTTGAAGCCGGTAAACAGGATGCTGAGCAGTTAATAAAAGACGAGCGGATCGACTATGAACCGTTTATCGCCATCAGCGACATGGATCTGGTCCGGAGAACGGTTCCGGTCAGTTTCGCGGCTCTGGAAAAAACGCTTGCCGTCGCAGATCCGGAACTCAGTGCGGTCATTAAAGCCAGGGCCGAAGAATGGGCCGAAGAATTGGGTTCATCGTTCAGTTACGACCATTATGCGGCAGGAATCGCTGCAGGAGTCGCTGCTGTCTGGGAAAAGATACGGGGACAGGTGTTGTGATACCCGCATTGGTCACTCCTCTGGCCCACTCCCCTGGCCACAAAAAAGGTCGTCATGGTTGATAATAAAAGACTGCTTCAAATTATCGCTATTATCATTGCAATGTTGTGGTTTTCCATGATCATTCACAAAGGTTCAAATGATATATCTTTTATCGTCAAGGAGAATCCTGATAGCTGGGGCCCAGCGATAGGCAGGTATTTTTTCGATAATTGGGCCGGCGGTAAAGGGGGCGGGAACTAATAGGTATTCCCATACTATTCATGCCGGCACATCTATTCTGGTGGAAGTAAATCGCCCGCATCATTGAATTTCATCGCGACTAAATCTGAAACCTTTTCCGCGTCGTCGTTAGTCGAAACGTCCTCCAGCAGTGCCTTGGATACATACATCGTATTCAGCTTCATCGTGTTTCTTATCCAGCACAGCCGGATGTCGGCTGGGGTTACCGGACCCGCGGTGGCTATGGCCTGGTTCACGGCGTCGCGATCCGTTTCGGTGACTATTGGCAGGCGTGCTTTTTCAGGAGTAACGGCTGTAACGCAGTTCAGATCAGTTATCGAGCGGTCAAGTTTGTCGACGAGCCGTTTGGTGACAAAGTCAGCCAAGCCGACGCCGAGCCCATTGCCATGGGACGTATCGGTAATGTCGCGCAGGACGATGCGCGTGATATAAGGATGTGTCAACGGCGGTTCGTAGATATTCATGATCCTGCCGATTACTTTGGTATCCATACAGGTACCGCTGATATCCTTTCCGCCTTCGTCGACGATGAGAACATCGAGCTTGTCGAAAGGAAGGTGGGGGCAGGTTCGGCGAGCATAATCGAGCAGTCTGGCTTCTTCTTCGACAAAGTTTTCCGGGCTTACCGCTTGAATTCTGGCGGCCTGGCCGAGACCATTTTCTACGATGCCGATCCCCATGGAGACCGGCACCTTCTTAATCAACAGATCGGCAGAGGATATCAACGTTTGTTCGTAGCCGTATTTGACAGCCCAATTGTGAGCAAGGATTGCTCCCTGGTGTTTGCCCATTCCGATAACCAGCATCTTCGTCAGTCCACTTTCAATTCTGCCGCTGAATTCGGTATGGGGCTTGATACGGTTAATCACGATGACGTTGTCGCACGCCAGTGCATCCTTGCTGAAGACGACCGGTATCCCTTCCTCCGTGCTGCCGAGTTCCACCACATCCATTGATGAGACGACCGGAACACCGAGGCTCTTTTCGCTGATTCCAAGGCCTTCGAGCATCTCCCTCTGCCCTTCAGCGGTGGCCCCGCCGTGGCTGCCCATTGATGGGATGATGACCGGTTGGGCGCCGATTTGTTTGAGCTCGTGAATGACTGCCCTGATAACCGCCACGTTGTCGGTGATTCCGCGGCTGCCGGCCGACAGTGCCACCCGGGCACCGGGTTTGACCCGGTCGTAAAGTTTGAGCCGTTTCGTCTCGTCGGCTATGACCTGATCGATATCGGTTACCTTCGTTGTATCGATACGCTGGCTGATTTTTGCAATCTCAGGATAGACCATTGTGTTTCTCCTAGATAACCGGACCGGTCACGTAAATGTCCATAGCCCTCGTGTAGCCGGTTATTTCCGCCCTTGTCTTCCTGCCCGAGGCTGTTTCAAGCAGTACCTGTACCAGGCGTTCACCTGCCTCGGGGAGGCTTTCCGATCCTTCGATAACGCCGGCAACGGACATATCCATATGGTCTCTCATGCGTTCCCATGTTACCGAGTTGGCAGTCAGTTTGACCACCGGTACGAAGGGAAATCCCTGCGGCGCGCCGCGTCCGGTTGCAAAGGCGATCACATTGCAGCCGGCGGCAGCCAGTCCGGTCAGGATCTCCGGTTCCCGGCCCGGTGAATCCATTACCACCAAGCCTTTACCTGTTGGTTTCACACCGTACTCGTAAACGTCCTGAATTTTTGATATTCCGCCTTTAGCAAAGGCGCCAAGCGATTTTTCCTCGATCGTTGTCAACCCGCCTTTGATGTTTCCCCCGGTGGGCTGCCCCCCGCGCATGTCGCAGCCAACAGACTTGGCACGTTTCTCCATACGGTCGACCAGTTCGAGAATTTTATTTCCGGTTTCCTTATCCTTGGCATGGGCGGCTGCAATATGTTCAGCACCGATGAATTCGGTGATTTCGCCAAGAATGGACGTCCCGCCGGCCGCAACCACGGTATCTGATGCGACCCCTATGGCAGGGGTTGCGGCAAGTCCCTGGGTCGTATCGGAACTGCCGCACTTGAGGCCAAGAACCAGTTCTGAAATGTCGCACTCCTGCCGAACCGCGGTTGATGCGTCGGCAACCATGTTCTGCACTGCCAGCGTCCCCTCCGCCCTGGTTCTGGCGGCGCCGCCAATTTCCTGGATGGCCACCAATTCAACCGGTTTGCCGGTCTTCTCGATACCTTTCTTTACCTCATCTATCGCCGTGCTCTCGCAACCAAGGCTGACCAGCAGTACGCCGGCGAGGTTCGGATTGGAACCGAGACCGATCAGCACCTCGTTCACCCGCTGGATGTCCACCGGTGTCTGGCAGCACCCCTGGTGATGCGTAAAGCTGACCGTGCCGTCCACCTGTCGGGCAATGTCTTCGGCAACTTCATTGGCACATACCACCGTGGAAATAACGCCGATATAATTTCTCGTGCCGACCTGGCCGTCCGGTCTCCGGTATCCCGCAAATTTCATCATTTTTCCTCTTTCTTTATTTCAACCCAGATCACCGCGGCCGCGGAGACTCTCGACGTTTTGAATGTGCACGTGGGCGCCGGTGGCGATGTTCGCGGTGGCCCTGCCGATAATTTCGCCGTATTTCAGGATCTCATCCCCTGTGGAGATGTCTTTGATCGCGAACTTGTGTCCGTATTCCACCGATTCAACCATCGCGATCGATATGATTTCATGATCGATGCCAACCGATACGCATTCACCGGTGCTCAGGTTTCGAAGAGCGGTGGCGACATTGTCATCTCTTCCTATAACCATTGCATCCCGTTTCATTTTCCGTCCTTTGGTAGATATTTACAAGGGTGGTGATTAAAGTGGCCTTGTTGACCGCATCAGATTTTTGCTTACCACCAGTTACTGCAGAGATCAACCTATATTGAGCATATGATCAGAATTATTCATGTATCTTTGTGACGAGTTTCTGATCGAACACGAAATGAAAGGCGTTTTCATCAAAGAACATGCGCTGGCCTGGTCAATCTCGGTTCTTCTGCTGCCTTGACGAAAGGAATGGTTAGCATGTCAGTGCCTTAC
>Ga0180435_10002356_pt1 | contig 19380 bp, 12 predicted proteins | sample SS_ome_3_FD_132467 | JGI IMG/M metagenome (GOLD analysis project Ga0180435, IMG submission 132467) | Hypersaline lake sediment archaeal communities from the Salton Sea, California, USA - SS_3_S_1 metaG | ecosystem: Environmental > Aquatic > Non-marine Saline and Alkaline > Hypersaline >...
TTCTGGTACTTCATGCTTGGTGAATTCGCTGGTGATGATATCGACGCCGTACACCTTGGTCAGACCTTCCAGGCGAGAACCGAGGTTCACCGCATCGCCCAGGATGGTGTAATCGACACGGAATTCGGAGCCCTTGTTGCCGACATTCATGATGCCTGTATTGACGCCGACACCGACATAGATCTGCGGCCACTGCTTCTCGGTGAACTCTGCACGTAACGATTTCATGCGTTCGACGATGGCGATGGCTGCATTGAGCGCGTGCAGGGCATGTTGCTTGTCTTCCAGTGGCGCGCCCCAGAAGGCCATCACTGCATCGCCCATGTATTTGTCGATGGTGCCGCGGTTATCGTGGATCACCTGGGTGATCGGGGTGAGGAATGCATTGATATAACTGGTGAGTTCTCTCGGCTCCAGGCTCTCAGAGATGGTAGTGAAACCGCGTACATCGGAGAACAGTACGGACATATCACGCATCTCACCATCGAGGTTGATGTCGTCCATCTTCTTACTCATCTCGTCGACCAGCTCCGGCGGAACGTATTGACCGAACAGGTGAGCCAGCTGGCGTTTACCGCGTGACTCGACGAAGAAGCCATAGGTCATCTGCAGCGCGAACAGCAGGATGACGAGAAGTACCGGTGCCGCAATCGGCAGAACCAACTGTGCCGACGTCCAGGCATAGAAGTTACTCGCAATCAGTATGATGATGCTGACGAGGGTAACAAGTGTGGAATAGAGTGCTGACAACATCGGCAGGGTATAGGTGAGGACGATGCCGATCAGGGCGATTAAGATGAATTCGAAGCCCTGTGTGTAACCGGGAGCATGCAGGATGCGGCCATCGAGGATCCCCTGAATGATATTGGCATGCACTTCAACCCCGGGAGATGCCGGTTCCAGCGGTGTGGTTCGCAGGTCGAGCAGGCCAGGTGCTGAGGCACCGAACAGTGTAATTTTGCCTTCGAGCTTTTCTTTTGCAACCTTCTTGTTCAATACATCGCTGGCTGACAGGTATTCGAAACTCTTCTGCTTGCCGATATAGGGTACCAGTACACCGGAATGATGATCGACGGGAATGGCGATCCCTCCAATGGTTACCCATTCGAGGAACAGGTCACGACCGTCGTCATTGGTCTCGACCACCATCTCGATAGCAGGCGAACCCAGTGCTACACGGGTCAGCGCAAGCGCGAGTGACTCGTGCAGATCGCCTTCGTAAGCCTGTAGCAAAGGCACCCGGCGGAACACGCCGTCATCATCTAATAGCGGGTTGTCGAAAAAGCCACCGCTGAAAGCGCTGTTCTGTAATAATTCGAGATTGGCGGTATGACCTCTCGGTTTGACCAGCGGCAGGCGCTCGAGTGTATTATTGTCGAGTTTGGTGATGGCGGGTGGCAGGGTGCCTTTGATGGTGTCTGTATCCATCACGAAGCCCATCACCGTCTTCCTGTTCTTGAGAGATTCTGCGAACAGTTGATCGTGACGCAGCGATGACATCACGCGGTTATATTCAGTGATAAATTCAGCATCATCACGCAATACGCCGTTGGCCATCTTTTCGAGCATTTTCGCACCTTCGTCGATATCTTCCTCGGCGAAGACGATATCGTAGCCTATTGCTTTGATGTTGTAGTGATCGAAAAGCACATCGTTGATACGCGCCATAATGTTGCGGTTCCATGGCCACTGTCCAAGCTCATTGAGACTATTTTCATCGATGTCGACGATAACCACCTGTTTATCGACTTTTTCCGGCAGGGTTATTTTCAGACGTGCATCATAGGCCTGGTTTTCCAGGCTGGTGAGGATGGGGATACGAGAGACTTCGCCCACATGAAGAAGAAATACAAAGGTAAGTAGGAGACTTAATGCATAACGGATGATGCGTTGTATTTCCACGTGGTCTCCCTGGCTTGATTTTTTACTTGTATCTGGTTCTTGTTATTTTTTATTACTCCTGAAAGTAGCAAATAAAGCATGTTTTAGCTACGAATACGGACTAAGTTCTTCATTTTATGTACAATGCTCTGAATTGAGCTGCAGCTGTTTTTTCTGCTGATACGGGCTGCAACAGCTATCTTGTGAAACAGCTATCCGGCAGGCTTTGCGCCGTGTTGATTACGATAAACGTCGATAATCAGCAGGGATAGCTAGATATTATTGGGAGACGATTTCAAGTGAAAGCCAGTCAATTACTGTTAGGTGTCAATATCGACCACATCGCGACATTACGACAGGCGCGTGGTACGCGTTACCCGGACCCGGTACATGCTGCCCTGCAGATCGAACAGGCAGGTGCAGACAGTATCACCCTGCACCTGCGTGAGGATAGACGACATATCCAGGATCGTGACGTATATCTGCTGAGAGAGCGCATGCTGACTCGAATGAACCTGGAGATGGCAGTGACGGATGAGATGGTCAAAATCGCCTGCGAGGTGAAACCTGATGACTGTTGCCTGGTGCCGGAGAAACGTGAAGAACTCACCACGGAGGGTGGGCTCGATGTGATCCGCTACGAAGACTCGATAACTGACGCATGTGCAAAACTGGCCGAGCAGAATATCAAGGTTTCTCTGTTTATCGATGCCGATCTGAAGCAGATCGATGCAGTGAAACGGACGGGTGCACCGGTGATCGAGATACACACCGGTCATTATGCTGATGCAGAAGACAAGGCAGAGCGTCAGCAGTTACTCAACGAAATTATCGTCGCCTGCGAGCATGCTGATAATATCGGCCTGCAGGTGAATGCCGGCCATGGTCTGAATCGGCAGAATATTCATGACATCGCCCGCCTTTCACCGCTGCGAGAATTGAATATCGGTCATGCCATCATAGCGGATAGCGTTTTTATGGGGCTGGAAGCCTCTGTTCGGGAATATAAACGCCTGATGCTTGAGGCAAGGATGTAGTTATGTATCAGGCGGTGGAAGGCTGATCAGATGTAAGTATCAGGGTGTTTCATTTCTATCGTAATTAGCCACGTTCTCGATGGCTGTAAGAAGGGTGCGGCTTTCTTCTTCGATATCGAAGTTTACCTTATTATCGATCAGGCTTTCGATATGACTGCTGGCCTGTTTCAGCTCAGTCGTTCCACAGCATCGGCTTGCACCGTGTAATTTATGTGCCTGTTCACGCAGTTTAACCAGGTCTCTGTTGTCAGCTGCCTCACTGATGGCGCTGGCGTAGTTATCCAGTTCAGCGCGCAGCATATCAAATAATTCGTAAGCAAGTTCTTCGTTGTTGCCGGTGAACTCCTTGGCGAGTTCGAGAGAGAAGATATTTGTACTGCTTGTGCTGCTTTGTTTGCTGCTTCCCGTGTCAGCTTCTGTTGTACTGCTGAGATCGATATCATCGAGACTGCTGGAGTTGGTCGGTGCTTTCAATATCCACTGATCGATCACTTTATTAAGTACAGCGTCACTCACTGGCTTTATGAGGATGCCATTCATACCGGATTGAGTGACTTTCTCTCTTTCCTGGGGCAGAGCGTTTGCCGTCAGGGCAATGATGACTGGCTGTTTTACAGGTGTTATCTGTCTTATCTTGTTCGTGGTTTCGTAGCCATCCAGTCCGGGCATATGCAGGTCCATGAAGATGATGTCATATGTGTTCATGCTGGCATAATCGACGGCCTGCTCGCCAGACCTTGCCGTGGTAACCCTGGCTTTGTGTTTGTGCAGGATGATCTCAGCCAGTCTCAGGTTGACCTCGTTATCATCAACCACCATAACATTTATCGAAGACCAGTCAGAGATTTCCGAGGCTTCAGTGTCGAGCAGGAGAAGCTCTTTCTCCATAACTTTTCTGTTGATAGCACTGATCATTTTCTGGCGTATACGTTCTATCTTTTCAGAGGTGAATGCCGCGTTGTCGAACTGGTGCTGCTGTATAGTCTTGAGTTCGGTATGAGAGCTGGTGCTGACGATCAGAAGGGAAGGAATGTGCAGTTCCACCCTGCTGATATCCAGTCGTATTGCATCATCGTTGATATCTTTTCTGCCGAGGAAGACGACGACGATGTCATTTGTTTCTTCGACAGTGCTGTCTTCGTTGGCGATATTCTTCAGTTCACTGAGAGGGTAGTCATTGACCTGGCATTGAAAGCTTTCGAACAGTGTCCGGTAAGTCTGTCTGGCGATGTAGTGATTACCGTAGAACGCAACCGATTTGCCTTTAAGGTCATCTTCGGTTCTATCTGGCTGCTCAATGATCAATACCGGTATGGTAAACCAGAACGTAGACCCTTCGTTTTCGGTGCTGTCAAAGCCGATCTCACCCTTCATCAACAGCGTTAGTTTTCTCGAGATGACCAGGCCGAGCCCTGTACCGCCGAAACGCCTTGTTATGCTGGTGTCTGCCTGTGTGAAAGCCTTGAACAGTTTCTGTTTGTCATTACTGTTCATACCGATACCGGTATCGGATACGGTGAACTTGATGCTGTCCCTGCTGTTCTCCAGCTCACCGCGCGTCACCTGCAGATAGACGTAACCCTCATCGGTGAACTTGATGGCATTGCCGACAAGATTGGTCAGGATCTGATGGATGCGGAAGGGATCAGACTGGATGATTATCGGTACGTCTCTTTCTATCCTGTAGAAAAGCTCGATGTTCTTGTCCATCGCTGTCGGATTCAACAGGTTGATGATATCTTCGATGATATCGACAAGATTGAACTCACTGGTCGATATTTCCGTCTTGCCAGACTCGATCTTGGACAGGTCGAGGATGTCGTTGATGATCTCGAGAAGATTGCGTGCTGATTTCTGGATAGTGTTGGTGTAGTCTTTCTGTTGACTGGATAAAGTCGTTTCCTGCAGCAGCTCGGAAAAGCCGATGATGCCACTCAGCGGGGTTCGAATCTCATGGCTCATGTTGGCGAGGAACTCGGACTTGGCATTGTTGGCGTAGATTGCTTTCGAACGTGTGATATCCAGCTCGGCGTTTCTGATCTCGAGCTCTTCCATGGTCTGCTGAAGTTCCCGTGTGTACTCGTTCAGCTGCTCTTCCATGTTGCTCTGCGAATGCCTTAACTCCTCGGCCATGTTGTTGATACATGACTGCAGCACGCCGATCTCACCACTGGCGTTCTTTTCGATGGGTGTCTCCAGGTTGCCTGAGGTGATACTTCTTACGGTATCGGTCAATCGCTTTATTGGTCTGGTGATGGCATTGCTGCGGTTGATGACGATCCATGCCGTCGGTAAAAGTATGAGCAGGGTGATCAGTATGTCGAACTTTATGTGTTGGATCTTCTCATCGATGATATAACGTGTCGTCAGAGTGACTTTTATATCGCCGATGATGTTGTCATACGTGGTGACTTCGGCTGCAGATAGTTCGTCATAATCTTCGACTTTAAGCTTGTCTGGCCGGATGAAACCATTGTATACGACGGACTTTTCTTCTTCGAAGAACATCTTCAGCAGACTGTCACTGTTATCAACTGGCAGCACCTTGTTCTTCATATCGAGGATGCTATTTGCATACTTATCATGAACCTGGATGCGAGTGATTGATCGGTTGTCAAGGATGGTTTCAGCCAGTGGTTTTATATATTCAGTATTGCCAGAGTAAACAGCATATTCTGCGGCAGGGGATAGCTGCTTGACGATCAGTTTGCCCTGTTTATCCAGCGATTCAGAAATATAGCTGAACTGGTTTAATACGAAATAGGTGGACAGGATGATCGATGTTATCAACGCGGGTGCGATAGCAATAATGATGATCTGCTTGCTTATGTTTATATTCTTCATTTCAGAGATCCTTTGCGATCAGCAGAGCGGTGGCTTGCTGAAGCTTCGATTTCGTCTTTTAACTTTTCTATGTCTGGCAGATCCATATCAAGCGCTCGGAAAACCTGTCGGTTGATGCTTATCTCGAAATCATAAGGGTAGTTCTGTTTGCGTGAAAAACGCTTTCCCGAGGTGATGTAGTTGCCGATTATGGCGGTGGCAGTTTCAGCTATCTGTGTCGGTGTGCTGTAGATAGAAGCCAGTGCGCCAGCTTTGGAAAAGTTCTTCGAGAAGCCGATGACAGGTTTTCTTGAACGATAGCTGGTTAGCAGGATGTTCTTAACGGTCTTGCTGTTGTATATGTGGCTGTCTGGTAGCGCCAGCAGCAGATCAGAGTTAGATAATATTTCTTTGAGACGGTTAGTGAGTTGCCCTGCAGAATCTATCGTGGATATGTTCGCAGTCAGCGTGTTCTTTTTTGAACAGCTGGTGATCGTTGTTTTGTTCAGTGTCGACTTGTCACTGATGATAACTCCGATTGATTTCCATTTCGGGTTAAGCGTCTTGACGAATTGCACCAGTCTACATACTGGCTGACTGATATACAGAAGCGAGGAATTTCTACCATCGGTTGATATAGGTCCTTCATCAACCGGCCTGGTCGAGAGTAATAGTTTATCGTTTTCTGGAAACTTCTTGTTTACAATGACGATGTTGTCTTTACCGATGGCGACGATCAGAGTATTTCTGTCGATCTTGCTTTCATCATATGAAGCATTACTGGTCGACATGATTTCTGTCTCTGACAGGCGGTATGCCAGTGTTACGGATAATTTCTGAGCAATAGTGTTCTGCAGACGATTGTCAGGTGTATGTAGCAGGAGTATCGTTAACTCCTGGTTTTTCGCTGATGCTTGCTGCAGAGGGAAAACAAAACAGATGAGCAGCAGAATGAGCAGGCTGTAGAGATGTGGCAACCTGCCTGGATTCAGAACTCCTTGTTCAGTCTTGTTCATTAAGAAAAACTGTCGATTAAAATCTTAACCTGAGATCAATGTACGCCGTTGTGTTCTGAATGACAACAGGCGCAGTACTGCTGCTAGGCTGTCTCTGATAATCGCTGTAATCGTCCAGCAGGTTCTTGAGCACGAGTGATAGACTGCCGTCAGTATTGCTGAATTTCAGGTTTCTTGATAAGCGCATGTCGATGGTGTGATAGTCATCAGTTGAATATTGTCCGCCTACTGTCGATGGGCGCGCGTCTGTCCACTTGAATTTATCGACATAGTAATAACCGAGGCTACCGTTATATTTCTCATTGAAAGACTTGCTGGCAAGCAAGGAGAAACTGTGTTGTGGAACTGAGAACTGGGTCGCTTCGGAGTTACTGGTGATGTTTAATACCGCACCGCTGGCGATAATTCTGAGCGATGGATCTATACGGTAGTCGAGTTCGAGCTCGACCCCCTGTGTGGTACTGTTGATCGGGTTCTGAAATACATGTATGACATCATCGTATAAAATGATCGAGGGATCGTCGTTAGTATCTTCCTCCTTGATAGTATCGATGTAGTCATCGACCACGTCATAAAACAACCTCGCGTTGAACAGCAGCGAAGAATTCATGAAGTCACCGAAGTAGACGATCTCGTGACTGGTGATCTGTTCGTTCTTCAGGTTTGTGTTGCCGCGTATGACATTTTCCAGCAGGGTTAATCCCGTTGGATTACCGCCAGCAGTGAGTTCATGAGAATAGCTCAGTGCGCCCAATGATTCATAGGTAAAAGGGGTTCGTACCGCACGGCTTACGCCCAGGCGGATTTTATGCTGCTGGTTGAACGCATGGATGAATGAAAAGCGCGGAGAAAGTTCGGTATCACTGTAATCATTCTTCTCGATGAGTCCGCCAACGTTGATCGAGTTGCTCTTGTCGATATACCACTCGATGTTTGCATAGCCGCGATACTGTTTCTGTTTTATCTTTTCATCGGTTCCCAGGTAGAGAGCTGACTGTACATAGTCAGCCTGTGCGCTCAGGCCCCAGACGAATTTCAGGTTGTCATTTGGATGTATGAAATGCGTTAACTCCAGGTTGTGTCGTTCAGTTTTTATGTCTGCATTAACACTTAGTACAAAGGGATCGAACGGATCGGCAGGAAGTGTTTCCGAGTCATAGCTGTCTTCCTTGTCGGAGAAGTTGTAGTAATACTGTATCTGTAGCGCATTCTCTTCATTGATGGCATTTTCCCACTTGATGAACTGGAAGAACCGTGTGTTGTCGACGGTGCGTTCCGTCGGAATGACATCAACATGGTTCCTGTCTGCCTGCTGCTCGTTGATTCCGTAGCCACCCTGGTAACTGATGGAGTTTTCATTGTCGATCTGGTAATCGAATCGGTAGTCGATGTTGTTACTACTGGTATCATCCGGGTTGTCGTACTGATTTGCGCTATCGAGACCATCATCGTTCAGTGTCGATGCCGTTACCCGGAAGTCCAGCTTGCCATTGCTACCGCCAAAACGGTAGGTGAGATCTGCTATGTTGTGGTTACCGAGGTTGGTGCGTACATAGGATCCCTGGTCCTCAGCAGCAGTACGTGTAATGATGTTGATCGCAGCCTGAAATGTGTTCGAACCATAGGTCGCAAGGTTAGGGCCGCGTGAGACCTCGATACGTTCGATATCATCGATGTTTACTGGTATCGCTTTCCAGTTGATGCCGCCGAAGAATGGTTCGTAGATGGAGCGACCATCGACCAGCACCTGCATCTGCTTGGAGTACTGATCACTATGGCCATGATAGGCCACCACATACTTTGGTTCGTCGCCAAACTCGTTACCGCTATAGCCGACCTGCATGCCCGGGATCAGCCTCAATACTTCCGGTATGGTCCTGGCGCCAGAAGCTTCGATGGTGTCGCGATCGATGACCGAGATACTGACCGCGGCATCCGAAACGGGTTGTTCGAGGCGGTTGGCTGATAGCACAACCGGCATGTCGAAATACAGTTCGTCTTCGACGGAGAAGGCAACAGATGGGAAGATTAATGTCAGGGGAAGTGCGGACTGATAAAACGTTCTGTATATATTCAAAATGATTCTTCTAGTTATAGTCAGGGTTGGTCTGTATTGTAGTAATCAAGCGCTGTGCCGGGCTTTGCAAGACCATATCAAAGTAATCCGAAGGCAAGGTAATCCGAACTTTAATGTAATATACTGTGCGCCTTTACATTAACACGCAACAGTAACACAGAAACATGGCGAATTATCCCGCGAGATATCCAGATAAGCGTTCAAAAATTATATCAAAATAATGAATAAAACGAAGTACTTAACGCTCGCCGACACCATCGGGAATACGCCGTTGGTGCGTTTGCAGCGTCTCAATGAGGGCAGCAGTAATATCATCCTGCTGAAACTCGAAGGCAATAACCCCGCAGGCTCAGTCAAAGATCGCCCGGCATTGAATATGATCACCCAGGCGCAGCAACGGGGCGATATCAAACCAGGTGATACCTTGATCGAGGCGACCAGTGGCAACACCGGGATCGCACTGGCGATGGCTGCAGCCGTGATGGGCTATCGCATGATACTCATCATGCCTGACAACATGAGCGAAGAGCGTTGTGCTGCGATGAAGGCATATGGCGCCGAGCTGATACTGGTGACGCAGGAACAGAGTATGGAAGGTGCACGTGACCTGGCGCTGCAGATGCAGGATGAAGGCAAGGGTATCGTGCTGGATCAGTTTAACAACCCGGATAACCCGGAGGCACACTACATAGGTACAGGTCCAGAAATCTGGCAGCAAACTGGCGGAGAGATAACCCACTTCGTTAGTGCGATGGGTACAACCGGCACCATCATGGGTACCTCGCGTTATCTCAAAGAGCAGAATCCCGCGGTACAGATCGTCGGTGTACAGCCTGAGGAAGGTTCGAAGATACCCGGTATCCGTCGCTGGCCAGAAGAGTACCTGCCCGGTATATTCGATGCTGCCAGCGTCGATCTGACCCTGGATGTCGGCCAGCAGCTCGCCGAAGATACCACGCGCCTGCTAGCCTCGAAAGAAGGCATCTTCTGTGGCGTTTCATCGGGTGGTGCTGTCGCCGCTGCCCTGATGCTCAGTGAGCGGGTGGAGAATGCCGTCATCGTATCGATCGTGTGTGATCGCGGTGACCGCTATCTTTCTACCGGCGTGTTTTCAGGATAGACAAGATGGCAGGCAATAGACGAAGACGCAAGAAAAGACTGCCCGAGGAGCCGGTCGAGGTCGAGATTACTGCACTGTCGAACGAAGGCAGGGGTATCGCACATGTCGATGACCGTGCCGTGTTCATCGACCAGGCCCTGAAAGGCGAACGGGTACTTTTTAAATACACGCGCCTGACCAGCAAGATCGCAGAAGGGCGTGCTGTCGAAGTATTGAAGCCTTCACCATTGCGTGTCGAGCCTGCCTGCAGCGCATTCGAGATGTGCGGCGGATGCAGTCTGCAGCACATGTCATCAGAAGCACAGATCGAATTAAAACAGTCGATGTTGCTCGATCAGCTGGCGCATAACGGTGTAAACCCTGCCGAGGTGATTCCGCCCTTGCTCGGAGCAGAATATGGTTACCGTCATAAAGCCCGCCTCGGGGTGCGTTATGTCCATAAGAAAGAGATGGTACTGGTGGGATTCCGCGAGAGGAACTCATCCTTTATTACCGTGACGCAACGTTGTGAGGTGCTGCATCCATCAGTCGGCGCTATCATCAGTGAGATTGCCGATTGCATCAACAAGATGGAAGCCAGGCGCTCCATCCCGCAGATCGAAGTTGCTGTCGGTGATAATCAGACCGTGCTGGTGTTCCGGCACCTTGAAGCATTACCTGAGAAAGATCGAGCGCTGTTGTCGGATTTCTGCCAGGCTCATTCGTTGGTCTGCTATCTACAGGCCGGTAAGCCAGACGAGCTTGAATTATTGTATCCGCAACAGGCTGAAACACTGTATTACATGTTGCCAGCGGCATCGGGTGAAGATCTCAAGATCGAATTTCAGCCATCGGATTTCACCCAGGTTAACCCGGACATCAACCGCCGCATGGTCTCCAATGCGATAGGATACCTGTCGCTCAAGGACAGCGACACCGTGCTCGATCTATTCAGTGGTCTGGGTAACTTCTCACTGGCGATGGCAAGAGGATGCGGCAAAGTGGTCGCTGTGGAAGGCTCTCTCGTCATGGTCAGGAAGGCGCGCGAGAATGCTGAGTTGAACGGCATTGAGAATGCTGAGTTCTGCTATGCGGATCTATATGGCGATGAGGTTGCTGCAGCACCCTGGTTGAAGCAGAAATACGACAAGATACTGCTCGATCCACCTCGCTCAGGAGCAGCTGAGATTTTGCCGACACTGAAGAAGATGGGGGCGTCGATCATCGTCTATGTTTCCTGTCATCCGGCAACACTGGCAAGAGATGCCGCGGTGTTGGTGAATGATCTTGGATATAAACTGACGAAGGCGGGTATCATGAACATGTTTCCGCATACGGGGCATGTCGAGTCGACCGCGGTGTTCGAAAAGTAAACGTTTTTTACTCTGTGTTTGACTCTGCATCGGTGTTTTTATTCAGCTTGCGATGCAAAACTCTTGACCCAAAATACTTCATGCATAACAAACGAGCCTGGCATAGCCAGGCTCGTTTGCTTTGCAGCTTGTTGAGTGTGCTGGTCTGTTATTAGATCAGTGTAAAGCTCATCTTCACGCCAGCGACTTCGATGATGTCTCCGCTTTCCAGCGGATGCTGTTTCTCGATGGCTGTATCGTTGACCAGGGGCATCTTGTTGTCTTTGCCTGCATCGACCACGATGAGGAAGTAACCCGCGGGGCGACGTGTGATAGCAGCGACCTGCACGCCTGGTCGACCCAGGGTTGTGAGAATCTTGGTCAGCTGTAATTCCTTGCCTGCATTGGTACCGGAGATCAACTGCAGTTTGGCAGCACCCGGCCCGGTAGTCGTCGAGCCGGCAGTGGCGAGGTCGGCGGCAATCTTGCCGATAGATTTCTCGATATCTTTATCAGCTTCTTCAGTCTCCGGCATGCCTTCGGCATCCGGGCGGATAATCATGGTTTTTTCAAATTCACCTTCATCACCGGCTGCGCTTTCATTGACGTATTTGAGCTCATGCTTACCGATGACGATGCTTTCGCCGTTCTGCAGGGCATGCTTGGTAATCTTGTTACCAGCGATGAAAGTACCATTGGTACTGCCGAGATCTTCGACGAAGGAATCATTAAGGATAGTCAGGATCTTTGCATGGTTACCGCTAACGGCAAGATTATCGATATGGATATCGTTATCCGGTTTGCGCCCGATGCTCATAACTTCTTTATCGAGCTCATATTCTTTAACGATGTCGCCGTTGAAACTGAGAACTAGTTTAGCCATGGTGATTCCTTGTAATACTTATTATTGGCAATCATATTAAGAGAATAAGTCAAAAAAGCGAGAAAACAAGCTATTTTGCGCAGGAAATGATTTAATTGGCCTGGCCAACAGGGCGGAAATATTGTCTTTTCCGCCGTGTTCATTGGATAGTCGTATTATTTCCGATGAGGCTTTTTCAAGATCATCGCTATTTTCGATAATCGCTGATTTAATCAGGTGGTCTTCGATCATGTCGGTAACGCCATCTGAGCACAGCAGGTAGATATCATCGACCATAGCGATGTCTTCCTGGATATCGATCTGTACATTGCTATCGATACCGACAGCGCGCGTGACCAGGTTCTTGTTCAGTGAGTTCCTGGCTTGCTCCGGCGTGTAGAAACCGCGGTCGATCAGTTCCTGCATCAGGCTGTGATCGCGGGTGATCTGTTCCAGTTCACCATCTCTCAGGCGGTAGAGGCGAGAATCACCGACATGAGCCACGGTGAAGCGGTTGTCATAGAATAGCACCACGACCACGGTGGTGCCCATTCCCCGGTACTGTGCGTTTGCTGCTGATGAGTTGTGTACGTTCCGGTTCGCCAGGCTGACCGCTTCGTGTACGATGATGCTCTCCGCACTGTAGCCTGTCTCGTCATCGGCCTCACCGGAGTTGATGCTCTTCGATTTATCGAGGATGTACTCCAGGATGGTACTGACGGTGATAGCGCTGGCCATCTCGCCACCGCGATGGCCGCCCATACCATCGGCGAGTACGGCGAGGCCGATGTTCTCATCACAACCGATGGCATCTTCATTATGGTCGCGCAGCAAACCGACGTCCGTCTGGCCATGCAACAGAATTTTACCTTTAAGCGACATCAGACCTTGCCTTCAACTTCCATGATCTTCAGGCATTTACTGATGTCATCGACCATCTGTTTACCGCGTTTGTAGCGCTTCTCGACATCCTTCTGCATCGCGCGGTTGATGATGACGGTGACGCAGCGGGGAACGTTGGGATTGATCGATTCAGGTGCTGGGTGTTTCTCGTTGGCGATTTTGTACATCAGTGTTGCCATCGAGTCACCGGTAAATGGCAGCTTGCCCGTCACCATCTGGAACAGCATGACGCCGAGCGAGAAGATATCGGACTGACCGGTAACCTTCTTGCCGGCCAGCTGCTCGGGTGACATGTAGGAAGGTGTGCCCAGCACCATGCCTGTCTTGGTCTTGCTCGAATCTGTGATGCGGGCGATACCGAAATCGGTGATCTTCAACGAGTCAGTCTCCGGATCCCACATGATGTTGGCCGGTTTGATATCACGATGCACCACGTTGTACTGGTGGGCATAATCGATAGCATCAGCTGAGCGCTGGATCAGTGACAGCACCTGCTTGATCGGTAGCAGGCTGTCTGCCTTGATGTATTGGCTCAGGTCGCTGCCTTTGAGGAATTCCATTGCGATGTAGGCGAGGTCATGTTCTTCACCGGCATCATAGATGGTAACGATGTTAGGATGAGTCAGACGACCAGCCGTTTCGGCTTCACGGAAAAAGCGCTGTTTCACTTCGACCAGTTCATCGTCTTCGAACTCCTGAGACAGTGCCATGGTCTTGATCGCCACGGTACGAGATATCTTGGGATCTTTGCCCAGGTAGACGGCACCCATCGCGCCTTTACCGAGTTCACGTTCGACTTCGTAGCGGCCCAGCATCGGTTTCTCGATACCGCAGCCTTCGATGATCAGCGTACCGCCGGGCGATGAACCCCCGGCGCCGCCGAATACCACGGTCTCTTCCAGCGACTGCGCACGGCTAGAGCGCTGCTTGATATCGCGGAACTTGCTGTCGAAATCGGCCATGTAGTCATACACCGATTTCGCCTTGTTGAACTGGCGTTTGCGTTCATAGTCGAGCGCAAGGTTATACAGCAGTTCGAGGGCCGAGTTATCCAGTGGCAGCTTGCGGAATTTCTCGAAGGCCATATCGAGCTGGCCCTGACCCTGCAGTGAGAGGCCCAGCATGCGGTTGCTCTCGGCAGATTCCACATCGAGGCGTGCCTTGCCTTTTTCAGACACGAAGAAACGCTTGGTCGTCAACAGGATGTGGCCGGCAGCAAGCAGCAATGCAGGCATCATCAGCTGTACCCACATGCCCTGTGTCGTCATTATGATGTAATGGGTAATGAACAGTGCCGCGAGCAGGGTAGTGGTGATGATGAAACCGATTGCGGCGCCAAGCCTCGGCAGCAGCAGCATGAGGTACAAGGCGACGACCAGGATGGCTCCGAGTCGTGCATATGTTCCCCATTCAGGTTCGACGAAGAAGTCTTCGTTGAGGATGCTGGAGACAGAATGAGCAAGGGTGACTACCGGCGGCATGGTCGGATCGATAGGGGTGACAAAAGAATCGCCGACACCGAGTGCAGTCGCGCCGATGAGCACGACCTTGTCTTTGTACTTATCCGCAGAAATCTTGCCCTGTAGCACGTCGAAGAATGAATCGATGGCAAACGCACCGTTGTGTTCATCATCGTGATAGAAGAAGGTGTTCATCAGGGAGTGGCCATCGGTCTTGATGTTGAGACGGCCCAGCTGCACATTCGATCCGACGGTGATGCTGATATCTTCGATGCCGAGATTGAGGCTCTTGGCCGCAAGCAATAGTGCCATCGAAGGATAGAGCTCACCGTAGTAATCGACGATCAGTGGTTCCTGACGGATGCCGCCATCGACATCTGGCAGGGCGACCAGCGCGCCGATAGCATCAGCCTGTTCGCCTAGCAGTTCGATCGGCTGGTAGACATCGACCATCGCCAGCGGCATAAAGCCATCAGGATTGGTCGTTGCATTGTCGATGATGTTGCTCTCTATGAGTTTGTTCTTGCTGATGAACGCTGGCAGGGCTTCGTCTGGCTGTCCATAAGGCTGACCAGGGACAAACGGCATGTTGAATATGATGTTGCCTGCATTCTGCATGCTCAGTGCCAGTGTTTTATCGGTATCCAGGATGGTTTCAGCAGAGTTGATGTATTCCCGATAAGCATCGAGTTCTTCGGCAACCTGGTAGCGCAGCGGTGACTCTTCAAGTGCGTCTGCTACCTTGTCGAGCGCTGCCCGTCCGTTGGCGTCTCGTTTGTTTTTAACCAGTTCACGACTTTCGTCGATGTTGAGTGCGATCTCTTCGATCAGCTCTGGCACGACGGCAAGGCTGCTTTCTTCGAATGCCTGTCTGAGTTCACGGATGAACTGCAGGCCAGGGTCGATCTGCGGTTCAGAGAAAAACACGGTCTGACCGACAGCCTTTGCGCCGCCTTCAGCGAGGATATTATGCATCTCTGCGTGGATGTCGCGTGACCATGGCCAGCGACCGATGTTGTCGATGCTTTGGTCATCGATGGCGATGATAGCTATCTTGTCGTTAGGGATTCGAGAAGAAGACCGGACGCCGAAGTCATAAGCGCTGCGTTCCATGCTTGCAATGAAATCCGATCCGGCAAAGATCAGAATGATCAGAGTGATAACCAGTCCAGTAAACCAGTCACTCTTAAAAATTCCATTTTTCATGGTTTGCCCCTTGGGTGTTTTTTTGTTGTCTCGAAGATGTAAAAACGTCCTGTTTATCACCTGAGCATATTATTCTTTAGATTGAAAACTATGAGCAAAACCATAGTGAGCCTGGTTTTAGATATATTTTTCTTATCGGTTATTTTAATTATGTTAGTGAAAATAATAGCAAAAACAATCTGTTTGGCCTTATTTATTGACCTTAATAATTGGCAATATTAATTAACCTTAATAAAAATGATGTGCATCACGTTGCTGTTGTTGGATCTTGTAGCAAGGAAACAGTGTCTTAGATCAGAGAGGATGTAAGAGCATAGCGTTGAGCAGGAGAATATGGGTGGTAAAAAATGACTGCAGCCTGATGTTTGGTGTCAGGCTGCAGTCTGCTGGTAGTTGGTTCAAAAAGTGGCTGCTATCTAAAATAGTGCCTGTGGTGAAGTTGTTGCTAACGGGGTGTGGTCGAGAAAAACTTTGTGCTGATGACCTGTGCCACGGATGAGCCGAGACGTTCAGCAAAACGTTCCAGGATATCTTCCTGCACGGTGTAATCGACGATGCTCTCTTCACCGATGACTTCACGTGCGACATAACTCGAGCTGCCAAGCTCGTCGACCAGGCCGATCTTGACGGCTGCTTCGCCTGTCCAGATAAGACCTTCGAACAGGCCTTCGATACCTGTATCCAGGCGATCGCCACGACCTTTCTTCACCGAGTCGATAAACTGCTGATGGATCTCTGTCAGCATGGTTTGTATGTGAGCTTTGGTGTTTTCATCTTCCGGAAGGAAAGGATCGAGCAGCGCCTTGTTGTCACCTGCTGTCAGCGTGCGTCTTTCGATACCCAGCTTGTCGATAGCCTCGACGAAGCCGAAGTTGTCCATCCGTACACCGATGGAACCGACGATGCTGGCTTTATCGGCATAGATCTTATCGGCGGCCGAGGCGATGTAGTAGCCGCCGGAAGCGCCGATGTCTGAGATCACGGCATAGAGCGGGGTATCAGGGTGTTTTTCGCGCAGGCGTACGATCTCGTCATAGATGTAACCGGATTGAACAGGTGAACCGCCGGGGCTGTTAATCCTGATGATAACGCCGGCACTGTTGTCACTCTCGAAAGCGCTTCGAAGTGATGTGACGATACTGTCTGCACTGGCTTTCTCGTTGTCAGCGATAACACCGGTGATATCGACCAGGGCAGTATGCTTATCCTTGAGATCGACCTTGGTGAGAGAAGCATCACCAAACATGTAAATAATCGCGCCGATGTAGGCGAAGGTCAGAGCTTTGAACAGGATGCCCCAGCGTCGCGAGCGGCGTTGTTCTTTAAGGCTGGCTTCGGCCAGCTGTGTAACAACTTCTCTTTCCCATGAAGTGTTATTGTCGGACATATGTATTTCCTTCTTTATTCAAGTGTTTCTTTCAAGCGTTCTTATCGGGCGGTGTCTTGCCAGGCTGTAAGTTGGCCTGGTTGTGATTTATCCTGATTTTAATTTAGCTGGTTGCAATTTAGCTAGTTGTCGTTTGGTTAAGTAAATAGTATTAAGTTCATTGAGACAGTTTCTTTGCTGCTAGTGCGCTATTAATAGTAGCAGAGTTGAACAGTATCAAAGATCCATACCAGGCGAGGCGCATCAGTTCAGCCTGCTGAGATACTCACAAAGCCCGGTTACATCATTCAGGCAAGTTAACGGATCAAATCTTTCCAGTGTCTCTGCATCGTGTACTCCGTGAGTGACACCGATACTTTTCATGTTGGCGTTCTTCGCCATCTGCAGGTCGTGTTCGCTATCGCCGATCATCAGCGTATCGCTTGCAGTAAAGTCTAGTTCATCCAGGATCTCATGCAGCATCTCCGGATGTGGTTTTGATTTATTCTCTCCCGCACAACGCGTTGTTGCAAAGTGTTCTGCAACGCCATGCTGTTTTATAGACATATCCAGTCCACGACGACTCTTGCCTGTCGATATGGCAAGCGTGTATCCATCATTGCGCAGCTCGACCAGCATCTCGCTAACGCCGTCGAACAGGGGGGCAGGAACCGTGTTGTCGAACAGGTAGTGCTGGCGGTAGGCCTCGGCGATACCTTTGAGCTGCGTTGCATGCTGCTGTGCTTCAAGTTCGGGGTGCAGTCTGTGTATCGCTTCCATCAGACCGAGACCGATGACGTCTTTCGCCTGTGATTCGCTCACTTCGGTATCGATGGCCTGTTTGCTGGCGAACTGCAGGCTGGTGACGATACGTTCGATCGAATCGACAAGGGTGCCGTCCCAGTCAAAGACGAGAAGTGGGTATTTTTTGCTTCGGTTGTTCATCAAGTTTGTAAAGGTGTTCAGCTGTTTTGATCAGCGCCAAGTTTTTGCAGCAGGAGTTCTAGCTCATCACTCAATGGCGCTTCGATAGTAATAGGGTCGGTTAGCGGTAAATACAAGCGTTGAGCGTGCAGGAATAATCGATTCAGACCGTGCTCTCTGAACAGCTTGTTGGCCGCTTTATCACCATACTTGCTATCGCCGATGATGGGAAAGCCGCTATATTGTGAGTGCACACGTATCTGGTGAGTGCGGCCGGTCTCGATGGTGATCTTCATCAGGCTACATGGCGGGTAAGGCTCTGTGTTAAAAGTCTCTAGCAGTTCGAAATGACTGATGGCAGAGTCACCGTCTTCATCGGCCTGCATCATGTGTTCGCCGCTGCGTTTTATTTTACTGATACCGATATCGATCGTCGCCCGGCTATCCGAAGCATATGCACCTTCTGACCAGTCACCGAGCAGCAGGGCGATATAGGTCTTTTCTATATGGATGGTCTTCTCCTGTCTCAGTAACTCGTGAAGCTCCGCCAGCATCTGACGGTTTTTGGCGAGCAAGAGGCAGCCACTGGTCTCACGGTCTAACCGATGAACCAGCTCCAGCGGCTGATCAGGTCTTATCTGGCGAAACGCCTCTATCACGCCAAAACGCAGCCCGCTGCCTTTATGGACAGCGATGCCTGAGGGCTTGTTTATCGCGATTATGCCCTCATCTTCGTAGAGGATGGCGTCATTCAGCAGGCTGATGATGCTGTCAGGCACTGTTTCATCATTGTTCTCAGAGACGTGAACGGGTGGAATGCGCAGTACATCTCCCGCCTGAAGTTTGTAATGAGGCTTTTTGCGACCACTGTTGACTCTGACCTGGCCACTGCGGAGCAGACGGTAGACATGGCTTTTGGGCACGCCTTTAAGGTTTTTTACCAGAAAGTTATCGATGCGCTGGCCTGACTGGTGCTCATTGATGGTGAGCTGTTTGACACCTTTTCTATTACGCTCGTTTTTATTGTCGCTAGTATTATCTTTAGGCATTTTTGTGTCATCTGGACCAGATAAATGTTGTTAACTTAACGTGTATTTGATCGAGTGACTACAAGGGCTCGCAGTGTGTAAGGGCAAGGTTGCTGGAAGCGTTTAAACGCCTCCTTAAACTACCCTTTATGCGACGAGAATATATAGTAGTTGACCAAAAGGTTGCATTTTGACAGACTTGTCAGCCCAAATGCCAGTAATAGATTGATTTTCGGTACAAAGTTTACCGGACAGGTTAACCAATTAGCATTTGTCAGGAATTAGCCAGAAAGCAAAAAATAAAAGGCACAGATAAAGGAATATAAGCTTGATGAATGGTCATCAA
>Ga0180435_10002357_pt1 | contig 19370 bp, 21 predicted proteins | sample SS_ome_3_FD_132467 | JGI IMG/M metagenome (GOLD analysis project Ga0180435, IMG submission 132467) | Hypersaline lake sediment archaeal communities from the Salton Sea, California, USA - SS_3_S_1 metaG | ecosystem: Environmental > Aquatic > Non-marine Saline and Alkaline > Hypersaline >...
CTCGTGAACACAGTCGATGGATTCTTCTTCAGTGATCTCAAGCTTCTCGACCTTCTCACAACCATTGAAGACACCGTTCATATGGAAGTGGATACGGATACCATCAGGAAAAGCTTCTTCCGGATAGTTGGGCGCAGTTAGTGAAACCCACCATATAGGCGCGAAATAGATTGCGACCAGGATACCGATAGCCGCAAGTACGAAAGCGTTTGCAACAAGTGATCGGTTATTTGTCATAACGGTGCCCCTTAGCGACAAAACCAGTTATTAAAAACCACACGCAGGGATCAACCGCTACCGTGTGGTCATATGTGCATAAAATTGTCATCAAACGATTCTGGCCATGCCTGACAGCAGGCCAGAATGAACAGCTTTAATCGAAGTCCGGATTCAACCAGTCTTTTGATGGCGCCAGCTTCTCTTTCGGAACCGGAATGCGTGATACATAGTTGATCACCATCTGCATCTCCTTGTCACTGAAGCTCTTGATCTGTTTCACCATGTCAGGATTTGCATTACGGCGTTTGCCATCACGGATCCATTCGAACTGGCGCATCATGTATTTGTAGTGCTGTCCCTGAATCAAAGGATAAAACTTATCGGCTTTACCTTCACCGTTCTCACCGTGACATTCAACACAGTTATCTGCATACAACTTCTTACCCTGCTCGAACTCGGGTGTACCTTTCGCCCATTCGCCCTTGCCGTTTTCCGGGTTCATCGGAAGTTTTGCTGTGTAATGGACAACATCTGCCAGTGCCTGTGCACCACCGATGGAAGAAGGCAGCGCGAATGGGTACATGGTTGGATTATCCCGGTTACCTTCACGGATATCCGCCAGCTGTTTCACCAGCACCTCTGGGTGCTGCCCAGCCAATTGTGGAAATGTACCATCTGGCTTACCCCAACCCTCGGTAAGGTGACAGCCTGCACAGACCTCATAAACCTCAATACCATTCTCATGGTTTGGTGTCAGGGTCAATGCTTCCTCACGTTCACCACCTGCTTCCAGCCAGGCATGTGAGTGTGTAGATAAAGCCATACCAGCGATAGCTACAGCGGTAGCACTAAATAATCGAACGTTCATAACCTTGCTCTCCGGTGATTCACGAAATCACATAAAATAATTGATACAACTGTGCGTAATGGTACCACTCAGCATTGACCGGTCATTTGAGCTACATCAAGTCGTAAAATCACCTATATTTATTATGGTCTTTGTGCATTAGTTGTCGTCCAATGTAGCCAGATAGGCCAGTATCCCATTAACAGCGTCCTCACCGAGCTCGATAAACAGATCGGCATCGTCTTTTTCATCATCGTGCAGGCGCTCGCCGGTACTGTAGAGTTTGAACTGCCGTAACAGGTATTCGCTGTACTGGCCGGCCAACTGCGGCGCTTTTTTCTTCTTTATACCAAAGCCATCTTTGCCATGACATGAAGCACACTCTTTCTTATAAACCTTTTTCCCCAGCTCTCTATCACCGGGATAATCCTTGATATTGACAACCCGTTTACTCGCTTCCAGTCGCTCGAGAGCGTCGAAATTTTCCTCATCGATAGGCGGCAACCTGGTCGGCAACTGGATACGTGAAAGGTATTCAGAAATCACTCGCACATCATCTCCCGGTAACTCCCTCTCGTTGGCGAATGGGATCATCGGGATATTTATACGTTTACGCTGTTTGAAATCATCCAGCTGCTTGGCGATATACTCGGCTTCAAGTCCCGCTAGCCTGGGATAATCTCCTTCGAGACTTCCCTGGCCATAGACACCATGACAACCAGCACAAGTCTCGTTGATCTCTTCCCCATACTCCATAACCTCTTCCAGATCCTCAGAATCGATATCTGCTGCGACCTGAAATGAGATAGCAACAGAGAACAGCGCGTAACAGAAACGAGCTGAGATATGACTCACACGATGACAGGTCGAGCTGTTTACCATAGCAGCTATACCACTACCGATCAGTTTCTAAGGCGCCATCGTTGCTATGTACTTGGCAAGTGCTGCAATCTCTTCTTCAGTAACGAGATGCATGATGCCTTTCATACCTGCAGACATGCCATTTGCACGTTCCCCACTCTTGATATCTTTCATCTGCTGCAGTGAATAGGCTTCATTCTGACCCGCAATCTTCGGGTAACTTGGCAGGATAGGTGACTTGCCATCTTTACCATGGCAGGTATAACAGGTTTTGCTCTTGTATAACTCGGCACCGTCCAGTGCAGATACTGATGGTGACAACATTATTAACACTGCTGCCAGTGAAGCAGCCAATGGAGTCACTGCTTTAAATTTAATACGGAACATATCGACTCTCTCTGAAAGTAATTATTTAAGTAAAAAGGGGGACAATCACTCTCGCCCCCCTTTTTTTGCTTCCTTTACAACAGAAGGTTGTTATTTAACCTTCTTCGCACCATTTTCCTCCAGGTGGGTCTTGGCGCGTAATCCAAGGTCTGCAGTCTTAACCTGGTACTGCCACCACTGGTTAGCCCAGAGCATAGCGTTGTTCCAGTCTTTCTTGGCTGCAGCTGCTTCCGATTTCTCTTTCGCGCCCTTGGCGAATCCGAGCTGGTCAGTCGCATCTTCAACCAGTGCGACGACTACAGGGAAGTCCTTGTAGTTGTGGCTGGTGATAAAACCAACAACCTGATCGATAACTTCCTGGGTTGCGATATTGGTAGCAACCTGTGCCTTGTACTCGTCTTCCGTATAGGTAACACCTTCCTTCAGGCCGCCCTCTTTTGCTTTATAGCCCTTAGGTTGAACCAGCAGGTAGCCCTGCATCTCGAGATGCAGCGCTGAACAGAACTCTGTGCAGTAATAAGGATAGACACCCGCCTTATCAGCGACGAAGGTTGCTGATGCAGTTTTGCCCGGTTCGATAGAGAGCTGGACGTTCTGACCGTACATTGCGAAGCCATGTACCTGATCCTGCGCACGTTCAAGGTTGGTGAAGTGCAGTGATACAGTATCGCCTTCGGTCACCTCGATGATCTCAGGTGTGATATGTGAACGGATGGTCGTACCATATACATGGACAGTACAATTACCTTTTGCATCACATTCACGCTCGGTTTTCTCACGACCAGCACGGGTCTTGTAAGGTGATTTAGAGTCGGTGCGACTGTTCCAGCCAGACTTGTAACGAACCACCGGTTTCAGCTTGTCAGCAGCGATAGAAACAGCATAGTGCGGTTCGCCAAGTGGCAGAGGCATATCGTATACCAGCTCCATCTTCTCGCCACTGATATCGATCAGCTGATGATTCTGCGGATGCAGCGGACCAACAGGATTGAAGCGATCGATAGACAGTTTATTCAGAGCAACCAGGTATTTACCTTTAGGATCCATGGTATCGCCCTGCATGGTCATCAGGTGACCGACGTTATAGTGGATAGGCAGTTGATCGAGGACCTTGCCTTCACAGTAGTCCCACTTGGTGATCATTGAGTCTACATAGATCGATGTATAGGCTACACACTTCTTGGCGTCATACTGCGTATGCAGTGGACCCAGACCTACATTAACTGATTTATACAATGCATCTTTAAGTGCGATGATTGGAACACCGTATGGGTCCTTGCCTTCAAATTTCTTGTTGTCGATGGCTTTTTTGATCTTCTCCCAGCTGTATACCCAGGCATGGCTATCGAGCTTACCTGAAACGGTGATGTATTTACCGTCAGGTGTTACGTCAGCACCATGTGGGCTCTTAGGCTCAGGGATAAGATAGAGCAGACCTTCTTTGATCGCCTGTTCCATCGGGATCAGGTAGCTGCCTTTAACCTTTTTAACCTTACCGGCTGCAACCAGCTCTTCTGCTTTTTTCCAGTTGGTCACATGCAGGAAGTCAGTGTCCTTGGAAGAGCAGCCTGCTTCGAACGGTGGACGGCCACGCTCGTTACCACCGACATAACGTTCTGAACAGAACGAGTTGTTAAAGCCCCAGCCGTAAGATGGGCCTTTACCCGCATCAGCCAGATCCTGGCTGTAAGGCCCCATTTCGAAAGTGAAAGACTTCGACTCATCGATACGACCTTTTTCGTTATCGAACTTCCAGTAGGTAAGACCACCACGGTATTTTTCATTGAACTCTTCGAGTGGCACGAAACCGTCTTCCAGCGGAGCAGCATACTGCGCCGGGTCCATGATGTATTCTGAGTTCGGTGTCACATAAGCACCACCGTGGGCACTCTTGAAGAACGGGTTAACCACGATCTGCTTGGTCTCGAAGTCATGCAGGTCGATGACAGCAATACGCGGATTGGCCTTATCATTGATAAACAGGTAACGACCATCGGTCTTACCATCTTTCTCGGTAATCGCCGGGTGATGGGTGTCACCGTAGGTGATGTCTTTACCCTGGATCCTGCCCTGCGCCAGTACCGCTTTCGATTCATCATCGAATCCATAACCCTGCCATGGCTCCGGCGTGAATACACCGATGTATTTGAGGATACGCATTGAAGGGATACCGTATACGATCACATGGCCACTCTGGCCACCTGAACTAAATACGAGGAATTCGTCTCGGCCGCCTGTCGGCGTATATGTCTTGGCGGCAGCAAGAATATCTTTCTGCGTCAGACCACGGTCTTTCATTACTTGCTCTAGTGATTTTGCTGACCATGCTGCTGTCGATACTGACAGCCCAAGCATGACCCCGGTACACACTGATAGAGCGCGCTTGCTAAAGGTATTCATACCACCCTCCGTTAGATGAGTCTAATTTTTTTGTTATTTCTATGGATTAAGACGCCACAGTGATAGAAAGATATGACAACATGGCACTGGTGAATTTGATCTACATCAAATAGCTATAAAAAAGTGCGTCATATCACACACTCATGTCAATATGACAGCGCTCACTTGAAATCAAAAGGGTTATTCGCGCATGTAGACTAATGTCTTACATAACAGGTGCATCAGTAATGTGACAGCAGCCGGATATAACTGACCAGTGCATCGACGTCTTCCTGTGTAAGCACGCCACGCCAGGCCGGCATATAACGTCCTTTACCATCGAGGATACTGTCAGCCAGTGCTTCATTACTGAGCCGGTTGGTCTCATTGGGGTTGGTGTGATCCATCGGCGAAATACCCATGAGACTGGTCATGATGCCGTCACCATCACCCTCTTCACCATGGCATACGTGACAATATTTCTGATAGAGCCGCATGCCGAGTTCCGGATTGCCCATCAGTTCATGCTTACTCCTGCTAAGGAACCGAAGATAGGCTATCAGGGCACTGACCTCAAATTTATCGAAGACATCTTTCCATTCCGGCATCGCTTCACTGAGCAGGTTATGGCGATCTCTACCAGTAATGGTCTGCCGCCCTTCACCTGTGATGATCTTGGTTAGGATGGTGTCACTTCTCGAACGCACCGTGGTTCTTAGATCAGCAGGGCTTATCTCCATGGTCCTGGCGAGAGGACCATCACCTTCACCGCCCTGGCCATGGCATAACTGACAATAGGAGACATAGAGTCGCCGGCCTTCATAAGCCTGTGGTGAAACTGCGTAAGCATCCGCAACAACGCTGGCAAACAGCCCGAATAACATCATGCTATGGATCATATTCTTCATACACACCTCCACAGTCTGCAAAGCCAAATCTGTACACAAGCGACTGCACAGAAATAGCAGAATGGTCACTTCAGATGACAAACAATACTGACAATGCCCTCTTATTACAAACGACTTAGCCAATTTGGACATAATGATGCTGTCCGAAACAATGTAGGTTTCAGGCCATGCTACCTCTGCAGCAGCAGAATCTTGATGACAGATTCCAGCTTGCTCTTATCTTTATCCCGAAAACCAAGATATGACGCCTGGATACTGCCGTCCCTGCCGATAATATAACTGCCCGGTATACCGCGCAGATCATAACTTTCAGCAGACTTGCCTGATTCATCGAATGCCACCAGGAAGTTGATCTCCCTGTCTTTCAAGAACGCATCGGCCAATGCTCTATCCTTATCCAGGTTAACGGCGACGACCTCCAGCCCCTTTGGTCCATACTTGTGCTTGATCTCTGCCATCCACGGAAATGAAGCACGACAGGGAACACACCATGATGCCCAGAAATCGAGATAGACGACCTTACCTTTCAAATCGGCAAGATTCACTTCACCGTCACTCGTCGGCAACTGAATATTGGGGGCCGTTGCAGGCGCGGCCATACTGACCAGAGACATCGCAGTCAGGTATATCGCTGCGACTGTTTGAAGAAAATACTTCATAGATTACGCCATAGAAGAGATAAACTGTTTCAGTTATTGAAATGCGTCGGCAACCAGGAAGGTACCCAATATGACAGCTATCCAGAACACCATACTGCCCGTCGGCCAGCTGGCTGCAAAATGGAAACGCCCGGCACGCGTATCTCGCATGCCGGCACCCGCCCGCTTGATCGAAGCATGGATCATATCCTCAGTGCCTTTTACCAGGGCTTGAGAAGACCTGAATACTACCGATGCTGTTGCAGGCAGAAGTTTTCGGTACAACCACTCAACATCGATATTCGTCGAATGCAGTTCAGGCGGTGCGTAGCCCTTTATCTCCATCCACACGAATGCCAGCGCAGCGAAGAACAATAATTGCAATTGTGCCAGTACATGACTGGCATCATACGGCCAGTAGTCCATCTCCCATGGCAGCATGGCATACAGGTATTGCGGCTGGACACCGATAAAAATACACAGCAACGCGGCGATCGCCATGGCGACCAGCATATTGGTGGGTGCTTCCTGTGTGCGGATACCCGAGTCGTGCGCGAAGAAGGCGAAGAACGGCACCTTGATTCCCGCATGGTGCAACACGCCGGCAGAGGCAAACAGCAGCATCAGCCAGACGATCGTCAGCTGTTCCTGGAGCAATGCTGTCATCACCAATGACTTGGCGACGAAACCACTGAACAGTGGCACCGCAGAGATCGATGCCGCGCCGACAATGCATAACACGGTGGTCTTCGGCATGCTCTTGTAGAGACCGCCGAGATCCGAGGCATAGATATTACCCACCCGGTACAGTACTGCTCCCATCGACATGAACAGCAGTGACTTGTAGAGGATGTGCGAGAATGCATGGGCGACGGCGCCGTTCAGCGCCAGCGCGGTACCGATCCCGATACCGCATACCATGAAGCCGAGCTGGTTGATCAGGCTGTAGCTGAGCACCTTGCGCAGGTCGTTCTCCAGTACCGCGTAGAAGATAGGGAAACAGGTCATCACCGCACCGATGTAGATGAGTATGTCTGTACCGGGGAATCCCCTCGCCAGCGCATAGACAGCGACCTTGGTGGTAAACACGGACAGTACGGCTGCACCGGTATGCGTCGAGGCCGGGTAGGCTTCGGTGAGCCAGGTGTGCAGGAACGGGAAGGCACACTTGATGCCGAAAGCGAGCAGGATCAGCCAGCCACCGATATTGTCTACACCGATGAAATTGAAAGCGAGCGAACCGGTATAGCGATAGTAGATAAGGGCGCCTGCCAGCAGGATCACGCCGGAGAGTACCTGGTATATAAGATAGCGGATGCCTGCAGCCATCGAGCGGGCATCACGACGCGCCCAGATCAGGAACACCGAGCTGACTGCGAGCAGTTCCCAGAAGATGAACAGTGTGATCAGATCACCGGCGAATACCGCTCCCATCGCGCTACCGGCATAGATCAGGCCAGAGACATGCTGCAATGTATCCTTCAGGTGCAGGGTATAGATGACAAGCACGAACGCCGCGATATGGAAGATGTAACCGAATACCAGGCTCAGCTGGTCTGTCCGCATCAGCACCAGGTCGTATTCCAGTACGGCGATGCTCATGTGGATTCCTGGCGGTACCCCGAACCATAGCTGCAGGCCACCGAGCAGTGGCGCTGCCAGCATGATCACAGCCTGCAGCGCCCCACGCGTGACCAGTGCCAGCATCGCTGCCACGAAGAACGGCACGAACGGAGGCAGCTCAGTCATCCACATCGTAATAGTCCTCCTTGCGCATGACGAGCTTGCGTAACAGTATCGAGCCGACGACCAGGGCCACGAAAGCGACGAAGCCGAACACCGCATAGAAACCGGGCAGCTCTTCCAGGCTGTGCATGGTATGACGGTGGATGATGAAATCGAGCACGAACAGGACAACGCAGATCACGTAGAACACCATCAGCAAACGATCGATGTTCTGCTGCCTGTCGAAGAAGTACTCTTTCTCGTCCGGATTCTTGTCTGCCATAGAATGCTCCTGTTTCATATCACCTGTCACATTACCTAGTCATATCACCTGGTCACATCACCCTGTTCACGGGGCCTGCTTAACCAGCATCGATGCCAGTGTATAGAAAGGTTCAGGGTAGATGAACAGGTAGATACACATCATCGATGATATCGCCATAGCGATCAGGCAGCTCACCGGCGCCTCACCGCCGCTGTAGGCATTTTTCTCTCTGGCCTGGCTGAAGAATGCCCGCGCCGGGATGACCAGCAGGTAGGCGATGTTCAACAGCGAGCTCATTAGCAATACCGCGAGCATGACCCACTGCCCTGCCTCCAGCGTACCCATCGCGAGATACCACTTGCTCCACATACCGCCGAACGGTGGCAGACCGATAATGCTGCAGGCACCGATAGTGAAGAAGACAAACGTCAACGGCATCTGTCTTCCCAGTCCATCGAGCTGGCTGATCTCTGTCTTGTGCGCGGCGACGAGTATGGCACCGGCGGCAAAGAACAGTGTAATTTTTGCAAACGCATGCATGGCGATATGCATCGTTCCGCCTAACAGCCCCATGTCAGTTGCCAGCAGCGCACCGAGTACGATGTAACTCAATTGACTGATGGTCGAGTAGGCGAGCCTGAGCTTGAGATTATCCTGCGTCATGGCAACGAGGGAAGCGAGCAGGATGGTCGCGCCGGCGAACCAGATCAACCAGTCGCTGGCACCGGAACTGGTGATGAAATCGGTACCGAAGATATACACGGTAACTTTCAACACCGTGAACACACCGACCTTCACCACGGCGACCGCATGCAGCAATGCGCTGACCGGGGTCGGCGCCACCATGGCCGCAGGCAACCAGCGATGGAACGGCATGACCGCTGCCTTGCCGATGCCGAAGATGAACAGAGCATATAGCAACCCGGCCCAGGCAGGATCAAGTTTTCCCGCCAGTATGCCGCCATCACTGAAATCGAGGGTACCTGCGACGCTATATGTAATCAGTATTGCAAACAACTGAAACAGGATAGAAGTCGTCAGCAGGATACCGATATAGGTACGCGCACCATCACGCGCTTTCTTTGTACCTGCATGAGCCACCAACGGGTAGGTCGATACGGTGAGAACTTCATACCACAGGAACAGGGTGAGCAGGTTACCGGAAAAAGCGGCGCCCAGCGCACTACCGATGGCAATGGCGAATAGCGCATAGAAGCGCGTCTGGTTCTCTTCATTGTGCTTGCGCATGTAACCGATGGCATAGATAGCGGTGACGAACCAGAGCGTACTGGTCACCAGCGCAAGCAGCATACCGAGCGGCTCTATCTCAAAGCGAAGCATTAGCCCCGGCAACGGCTCTGCGATATCGATAGCAAACACAGCACCGCCACTGAAGCGCATGTAGATAGTGAATACAGCGATACTGAGCAGCGCCGAAGACATCAGCGTAACCGCTTCACGCAGGTTCGGCCACCGTGAAGTCAGTGTTATACCAAGCACAGCGAACAGCGGCAGACACAAGGCCGTCAGCAGAAGTGCTGTATCACTCATGGTAATCTGCTACCCCGAGCAGATCGACCGCAGTAGCTGTCGCCTTCAACAACACTTGCGTTTCGATACCGAAATAGATATTTGCCAGCACCAGCAGCCACAGCGGAAGTAGCAGACTTAACGGCGCTTCACTGCGCTGCTGCACCCCTTGCCCTATCTCATGTTGTTCCGCCTTCTCGAAGAACAGGGTCTCGATCAGTTTCCACATATAGATAACCGCAAGCAGCGAACCGATCAGGATGGCCAGCGCCACCGGCCAGGCTTGCTGCTCGATCGCCGCAAGCATCAGGTACCACTTACTGATGAAGCCAGCCGTACCCGGCACTCCGATCAGGCTGAGCCCGGCGATAAATATCGCCGCGAAGGTCCACGGCATCTGTCGACCAAGCCCGGCCATGTCTTTAAACCGACTTGATCCTATGCGGTAGACGATGATGCCTACCGCCATAAAAAGTGCACCCTTCATCAGTGCATGATTGAAAATATGAACGATGCTGGCTGTAAGACCATACACCGAGGCGAACCCCATGCCGAGAACCATATAGCTGATCTGCGCCACACTCGAATAAGCCAGCATCCGCTTGACATCATGCTGGCTGATCGCCGCGGCCGAGGCCAGTATCACTCCGATAACACCGAGCAGCAGGAAGAGATCATCGGCCGGTGTGATGCTGACAAAATCATTGGAGAATACACCGAACACGACTCTCAGCATCACGTAGACGGCAACCTTGGTCGCGGTTGCGGCGAGGAAAACGCTGATCGCCGTCGGCGCATAGGTATACACATTCGGCAACCACAGGTGCAATGGGAACAGCGCGAGCTTCAGGGCGATGCCAACGACCATGAAGGCAAAACCGGTATGAACCGTTCGGTGCTCCAGTATCGGCTGCAGACGCTGATTTAGGTCCAGCATGTTCAAGGTACCCGTCTCGACATAGGTGAGGCCAACACCGATGAGGAAGAAAGTCGCGCCGATGGTACCCATGATCATGTACTGAAACGCAGCGGTCAGGGCACGCCGGTCGCGTCCCATGGCGATGAGTGCATAAGCAGAGAGCGAGGATATCTCGAGGAAGACGAACAGGTTGAAGATATCGCCGGTCTGGGTGATTCCGAGCAGGCCGACAAAACACAGCAGGAAGACCGAGTAGAACAGCGAGAGCTGTTCCTTGTTTATCTCCTGTTCGATACTGAGCAGCGCATACGGCAAGGTGACTGCGGCGATAGCGGCGACGAGCAGAGCAACGATCGCATTCAACGCATCAATGCGATATTCGATCCCCCATGGCGGTGCCCATCCCCCCAGTGAATACTGGATAACATCACCATCGATAACCACCATCAACTGCCAGGCCGCGAGGATGAAACATAGCCAGCTGACTGCCAGTGCCAGCAACCAGGGCAAGCGACCATTGGGCAGCATTGCAGCGATCGGTGCTGCGAGCAGCGGCACCACGACGAGCAGTAAACTCAGGTTCTGTTCGATCACAGCGACTCATCCTGATTATGGATATCGTCCTCTTCGATCGTGCCATAGGCTTCCTTGATACGAATGACCAGTGCCAGGCCGAGCGCGGTGGTCGCCACACCGACGACGATCGCGGTCAGGATCAAAACATGAGGCAGAGGATTCGAATAGCGGGTAAAGCCTTCGGCGATGATCGGCGCCGTGCCATCACTTACATACCCGATACTGATATAGAGAAGGAAGACCGAGGTCTGGAATATATTCAGCCCAACGATCTTCTTGATGAGGTTACCGCGGCTGATGACGGTATAGAAGCCTGCCATCATCAGCACGATGACAATCCAGTAATTGTAGTGGCCGATGATGACGTCTATCACTGGCCCTCACCATCGGCAGGCATATCTCGCCCGGCAAAAGCATAGAAGATCATCAGCGTCACCGAGCTGACGGTGATACCGACACCGGCCTCGACCAGCAGGATACCCAGGTGCTGACCGGAAACCGGATCTTGCGACAGCAGGTCATAATCGAGGAAGTTTCCGCCCATCAGCATGCTGGCCACACCGGTACCGCCATAGATGAGCACGCCCATACTCGCCAGTACGCGCAACAGGCTCATCGGCACGGCCTGCTCGACAGTCTTTAGACCGAAGACCATGGCATAGAAAATAAAACCAACACTGAGGATAACACCGGCCTGAAAACCGCCGCCGGGTCCGTAGTCGCCATGGAACTGGACGTAGAAGGCGAACAGCGCAATGATGGGGAAAAGGTACTTGGCGATGAGACGCAGGATGAGGTTATGTTTCATCACTGTTTCCCCTTAGATGCCCGCTGGACGCATCCCTGTCACGCTTATACCTGTTGTTACGGCCGCTTAACAGCAGCAGCACACCGACGCCTGCGGTAAAAATCACCGTGACCTCGCCGAAAGTATCATAACCACGGTAACTCGCCAGCACGGCGGTGACAATATTCGGCACACCGACCTCGCCCATACTCTGCTCGAGATAACGCGGCGCAACATGTACCTGCGCCGGCGAGCCTGGATCACCGAAAGCCGGAATATCATAGGTACCGTAGACCAGCACAGCACCGGTGATCAATACCACGATCAGCGGCAGTGGTGCATGGTGTGTCGACCACTTTTCCTTTTCAGTCCGGGTCAGTGCCATGGTTACCAGCATCAGCACGGTCGAAATCCCGGCGCCGACCGCAGCCTCGGTGAATGCGACATCGGCCGCGTCCATCACCACGAACAGACCTGCCGAGTGCAGGCTGAAGATACTGAACAGCATGATAGCGACGAACAGGCTTCGTATCCTGATGATGGCGAAGGCGGTAACCGCCAGGAAGATCATCAGCGTTATATCAATCAGTGTATCGATCAAAGCAGTGACCCTTGTTTTTCTTGTCGAGTAGCGGTTTGAGGCCGCCGAGATGCGCCGCATTAGCCAGTGCATGCGTCGATGTCGGACTGGTAAAGAACAGGAAGACGAATATCAGCAGCAGTTTCAGCGTGGCGATGGTAAACCCGGTATGCAGCCCCAGGCCGATGAGGAATGCAGCCGCACAGGACGTATCGGTAACCCCGACCGCATGCGAACGTGAATAAAAGTCAGGAAAACGATGAATGCCGATGCCGCCCGCGATACCGAGTAGCGCACCCAGGGTGATGAACAGCCAGCTTGTTATTTCGATCACTGTCATCCCGCTTTCACCTTAGAATCACCCTGCTGCTCATCAACCCTGTTGCCCATCAACCATGGTGCTCGTCCTCACCTGAGGTGTGAAAGTTTCCCTGCTCGACATACTTGAGCACGGCCACCACACCGACGAAATTGATCAGCGCATACATCAATGCGATATCGAGTATATCGGTACGGCCGGATATCACGGCGAGCACTGCGATTAGCAGAACGGTCTTGGTGCCGACCATATTTACCGCCAGTATCCTGTCATAGATAGTCGGCCCCATGAAAGCACGGGCCAGTCCGAGCGAGATCGTCACCAGTATCGCCAGGGCCGCAGCTGAGAATATCATTGGCCCATCTCCTTATTCCCTGGCTCCTTATCGACTATCGCCTTATCCTCAGGATATAGCTTTTCGATCTCGGGTACGGCGCTTGCCATACGACCACTGCAGAGATCTTCAGCCGACTCGATACTGAGCGAATGCACCATGATACTTTCCTTCCTGGTATCAACTTTCACACTCACCGTGCCGGGTGTCAGGGTGATGGCGTTGGCGTAGATCACGCGTGACAGGTTACTCTTCAACCTGATCGGCAGCTCGAAGAACTGAGGACTGATGCTTTTACCCGGGGTAAAGATCCGTTTGAGCACATCGATGTTCGACTTGATGACCTCGACACCGAGGAACAACCAGAATCGCAGTAGTTTTCTGGGAACATGAACCGGGTAGATCTCAAGGTCGATGGCATCCATACGCAAGGTAACCGCGACGATGACAAGTACTGACACGAAGCCGAGAGACAACAGCAACGCGTCGAAGTGACCAGACAGCCCAAGCCAAAGGAGCGATAGTAGAATTATCAGGCTGATTGCGTGTTTGACAGGGTAACTCATAGCTTCCTTTGTTGTTATTACCAGCTGCTAATGACCAGCCATTTATAATCAGCTCTTCTGCATTATAACAACAGCTGAAAAAATAGGAATGACAGCAATGGCAGATAGATGACGGCAATACTGTTTTTATCAGCCAGTTCACTTCAGTCAGATCACCTCAGCCGGTACAGTCCGGCGATAACTGCGATAGATTCAGGTCCTGCTTGCCGCTAAGATAACTCGCCTGTGCCAGTAGCAGCTCAGCCGTCGCCTGCGCATCGGCCAGCGCGTCATGCTGGCTTCCTGATTGCAGGCCGTAACGTTCACGGCATTGCGCCAGCCGCAGCCCCATCGCTTTCCCCTGAAGATGGATGCGTCTCTTCTCTATCTCCATGGTATCAACATAATTGAACAGCAGAGGACAGCGAAAGTTCTCCATGGTCGCCTTCTGCAGGAACTTCACATCCAGCGGCGCATGATGAAACACCAGTACCGAGCCCGGGATCTGTTTCATCAACAGCATCAATACCGAGGCCGCACTGCTGGCGCCGGCGATACTGCTGTCGAGCAGACCGTGTATCTTACTGCTGTCACCGGCGCCGCGGTCGGCATGGATCAGCAGGTGCCTGGCCGTCGAGTTGACGATGCGGCCATTCTCGATCACCACCCAGCCGATACTCAACAGCTGACACTTATTCGGATCGAGGCCGCTCATCTCGCAATCCAGCACCAGGAAACGTGTCGACATAAAATCCTGTGACAACGACAGCGGCGCCTCTTCATACAGCGGTTGCAGCGGTGAACCCTGGGCTTTCTGCCGGTAGCGCCACTGCCCGTACTTGTATTTCAGCTTATATAACACCGCCGCCAAACCTTACGCGCATCGCTGACTGAGCTTCACGCACCACGTTAAATGCTTCTTTGATCTGGTGACGAACCAGCGGCGATAACTCTTTCGGATCGAGATAGTTATTCACCTCGACGTTGGCTCGATACTGTTTACCCTGCGCTTCCAGGCGGATACCCGCAATGAACTCATGCGCATCGATCAGGCTGTTTGCCATCTCCTTTGACATGGCGCCTGCCTGTTCCATTGCCTCCAGGCGCTCGATGGTATTCAACGGCTTGAGCCCGGCAGAGAGCGTGTAGTTTCTGGCGATATCGACGATCGGGATGGTGCCCCGCTTCTTCAGGTTAAGCGTATTGTTGTGGTCACCATCACTCTCCAGCACGAAGGTCTTGAAGAAACCCAGCGGTGGTGAATGCTTCAGTGCGTTATCACACATCATGGCGAGGAAGATACTGTTCTTCTGGGCGCGCTTTATAACGTAAGCCTTGAGTGCATCGGTCAGATCCATATCTCCGGCGATATGACGCATATCGAAGAAGATGCTCGAATGCATCACCGCCTTCGGTGAAGGTTCTTCGATCCAGTGGGCGAAACATTTCTTCCAGTCACTGAGCGACTGCCGCCACTTATCGGTCTTCGCCATGATCTCACCGGGACAGTACGGCATACCGCATGCAGCCAGGCCGTCGTTGACGAACTCGGCAAGTTGTTTGAAATAGGCTTCCGCTTCCGGGTAATCCTCTTTATAACCATCCGGCAATAACAGGCCGTTATCCTGGTCTGAGCCCAGCACCTGTTCCTGCCTGGCCTGTGAACCGAATGCCAGCCAGGCATACTTACATGGCGCCGGACCAAACTTTTTCTCCGCCAGCCTGAGCAGACGCTTGGTGATACCGTCACTGAACGAAGTGATGATCTTGCCGACTTCTATCGCACGGGTATCACGTTCGATCAGTTTCACCACCAGGTCGGGCAACCGGTCTGCGGCGGCACTCAGATCGTCTACCGAGTAAGAACGGTTGATGGCGCGGATCAATGACAACGGTTCGATATTGTTCGCACGCAGGATATCACTCAAGGTGATGATACCAACCGGTTCCTTATCCTGCACCACCGGCAAATGATGGATACCTTCAGACATCATCCTGAGATGCGCGTCATGCAAGCGGCTGCTGACATCGATACACATCGGGTCACTGGTCATCACAGATGCGACCAGCTCATCAGAGGAAACATTATTTGCCAGTACGCGTGAGCGGAAGTCACGGTCGGTCAAGATACCTGCCAGACGATCATCCTGTTTGATCAGTATCGAGGAAATACGGTGCTGCTTCATCAGCCTTGCTGCCTGGTGGATGGTGGTCTGCGGATCGACAGTGATGACGGTGCTCGACATCATATCTTTTACCATCTGGCTCAGGTAGTCATCGTTACCCAGATGCGGCAGATGTCCATCTGCGGAACTCACCGCGTTGGAAACGTGCGACTGTATAATGCGCGCTATCTCTGTATCACACAGCGCTGCCATCTCACTGTTACTTGCCGTGAGCGAGTTGAATGCATAATTGCTGAGTTCATAATAGAGATAGTCTTCCAGCACCAGGATACGATGATTGTTTTCCTTATCGTTCAGCAACACCGATGGCACCAGATAATCACCGGCACTCAGGCGATCGACAAGCACATCCTCATCGGTACGCACTTCGAGGCTGCCGGATCGAACGATAATCATACCAACTGATTTTTCATCATCGGTATCGCCAGACTTGCCGGTGGCGAAACCATCGAATGACAGCTCGTTACCGGATTTGCTGAAGGCGACAAAGATATTATTGCTTGCAAACTCAAGCTGGCTTTCAGAAAGATGATTGAACGGTGGATGCTGTGCGAGGAAGACCTGCACATCTCCGACTTCACTGACCATTTACCTTAACCCTTAACATGCATCGGAAAATATTCCTGGGTAATCACTCTTGCGAGAAGTTATCACGTGAGAAAGCCGTCTCATAATCCACGAAAACAGCTGTCGTCTCTGCGTAATACATCGAGCCGGCAATTCCTGCCGCCAGTCTGAGCACACTCCTTTGCGGATCGAAGTTATCGAAGGTCGCATGCAATACATCACTCTGCCCGTCTTTTACCTGCATCTGCACCGGTCGCGCATCCGCTTCACTATTAGCCAGCGAGATGAGCACGTCATCGACTTCGAGTTCAGAGCTAAGCACCAGTTCTACCGTTCTCTCATCGATGCGCCTGGCACGAATGACGAGTTCGATATCAGCGTTCCTTAAAGTACACATCCCACTCTGATATCGACAGTTGGAATTACCTACCAGTTTATAAGTAGCACCCTGTTTGGCCGCTGACGGTTTTTCCGAGACGACATGGTCGACAGCAAAATAAGCGATGATCGCCAGCACAGGCGCAACAAACATCGCAAGAATGAGGTGTTTATTCTTAAGAATATTCATGGTTGAAACTATACCGTAGTGACTAAAACAATGCGATGAAAACTACGCAATAATAAAAACGGGGAACACAAAGAAAAAGCGCGCAGCCTTTCGACTGCGCGCTTCTGATTTTATCATCGCTCCTGATCGCTGTTCTAAATCAAACGACTATCAGGAGCAACGTTTAACGTATTACCTGGTGGTATGGCCTAGTGGCCGACAGCACCGCCGCCAGCAGGAATACGGATATCTTCCACCAGGTGCTGGATGTGCTCTGGTGGAGGCGCAGTTACTTTAGATACAGCAGTTGCAACAACGAAGTTGACTACTGCACCGACCGCACCGAACGCATTTGGTTCGATACCCAGGAACCAGTTTGGTGCCATGTCACCCAGGTATGAAGTTTCAGCAACAAACATGATGCCTTTATGCTGGAACACGTACAGCAGTGTTACCGAGATACCTGCGATCATACCGGCGATTGCGCCTTCCTTATTGATGCGTTTATTGAAGATACCCATCATCAGTGCCGGGAAGATCGATGACGCTGCCAGACCAAAGGCTAACGCTACCGTTCCCGCGGCGAAGTCAGGTGGATTGAATCCTAGATAGCCAGCCAGGGCGATAGCACCTGCCATCGCGATTCGACTGGCGAGCAGTTCCTGCTTCTCGGTGATATCCGGTCTGAACACCCCTTTCAGGAGGTCATGCGATATCGCGGAGGCTATCGCCAGCAACAGACCGGCCGCGGTAGATAACGCAGCCGCCAGACCACCAGCAGCAACCAGCGCGATCACCCAGTTAGGCAGTTTCGCGATCTCCGGATTAGCCAGCACCATGATGTCACGGTCGACTTTAACCATCTCGTTAGTTGCCTTATCTGCATTGTATGTGATGCGGCCGTCACCGTCCTTGTCTTCGAATTTCAGCAGACCAGTAGTCTCCCAATTCTTGAACCAGGCAGGACGCTCATCATAGACAAGGTTATCCTGGCCTGGAGGAGCGATAGTGTCATGCAGGTTCAGACGAGCCATAGCAGCAACAGCAGGCGCAGTTGTGTACAGGATAGTAATGAATATCAGTGCCCAACCGGCAGAGATACGTGCGTCACTCACTTTGGTTACAGTGAAGAAGCGGATGATGACGTGTGGCAGACCAGCAGTACCAATCATCAGTGACAACGTATAGACGAAGGTGTTCAAGGTACTAAGTCGTGCGCTCGTCGTGTACTCGGCAAAGCCGAGTTCGGTCACCACCTGATCGAGACGATCCAGCAGGTAGGTTTCAGTACCCGCCATCATGCTACCCAGACCCAGCTGAGGGATAGGATTACCCGTCAGGTTGAGCGAGATGAAGATCGCGGGGATAGTGTAAGCACAGATCAGGATACAGTACTGTGCGATCTGAGTGTATGTAATACCTTTCATACCACCGACAACGGCGTAGATGAATACGATACCCATACCGACGACCAGGCCCATCTCGTAGCTCACTTCGAGGAAACGAGAGAAAGCCACGCCGATACCTTTCATCTGACCGATGACGTAAGTTACCGAAGCAACGATCAGACAGATAACCGCAACGATACGTGCAGTCCTGGAATAATAGCGATCACCGATAAACTCAGGCACGGTGAACTTGCCGTATTTACGCAGGTAAGGCGCAAGCAGCATCGCCAGCAGTACATAACCGCCGGTCCAGCCCATGAGGAATACCGAACCGCCGTATCCGAAGAACGCGATCAGGCCTGCCATCGAGATGAACGATGCAGCAGACATCCAGTCGGCAGCTGTTGCCATACCGTTTGCTACCGGGTGGATACCGCCGCCAGCGACGTAGAATTCACTGGTCGAGCCAGCGCGTGCCCAGAAGGCGATGCCGATATAGATCGCGAACGTTATACCGACGACAATAAATGTTAGTGTTTGTAGTTCCATGATTCTCCCCTAAAACTAATCGTGAAGATCGTATTTACGATCCAGTGCAGCCATTTTTTTCGCGTAGATGAAAATAATCGCTACGAAGCCATACATGGAACCTTGTTGTGCAAACCAGAAGCCCAGTTTGTAACCACCAAGACGTATAGTATTTAATTCTTCAACGAAGACGATGCCGCACAGATATGAGATGGTGAACCAGATAGTCAGTAGCACCACCATCAATCTGACGTTTTCTCGCCAGTATTGTTGTCTTTTTTCTAGATTGTCGACAGACATAGTATCCTCCGAAATTTATCAGTGGAGAATGTAAC
>Ga0180435_10002358_pt1 | contig 19358 bp, 17 predicted proteins | sample SS_ome_3_FD_132467 | JGI IMG/M metagenome (GOLD analysis project Ga0180435, IMG submission 132467) | Hypersaline lake sediment archaeal communities from the Salton Sea, California, USA - SS_3_S_1 metaG | ecosystem: Environmental > Aquatic > Non-marine Saline and Alkaline > Hypersaline >...
ACCGGCAGCTTTTTCAACCGTGAGCCGGAAGCGGAGGATACGGACGAGTGGGCCCTTCAGCACAACTACCTCGCCGTGGTACCGGTGAAGACCGATTTTACCGATTATGCACTGCTCGGTAACATGGACAGATGGGAAACCAATAAGATTGCAGATGAAAACCGCTGAGAAGTACGACCGTCTTGCTGTCGGACTGGTGGCTGGACTCCTGTTGCCGGTGCTGGCGTTTTTTGTTTCGTGGCTGATCCTTTCCGACGGACCATTGTCGCAGTATATTGAGCGGTTTCAGAAACTCAACCGGGTCTCGAGTCTCATCAGCCTCAGCGCCCTCCCCAACCTGCTGCTGTTTTTTCTTTTTTTGTGGAAGAACATGAACCAATCCGCCCGCGGTGTGATCTTCGCCACGCTGATCCTCGCCTTTGCCATGCTCATTGTAAAATTCATGTAAGGCCCATGAAGTATTTTGTCATTGCCGGAGAAGCTTCAGGGGACCTGCATGCATCCAACCTGATGCAAGCACTGCAGCGGGAAGATCCGGCCGCGGCATTTACCTTCATCGGTGGCGACCTTATGACAGCCGCTGCAAGTGGAAGCAGTCAGGCTGCACCAGGAAGTGGCCGCAGCACGGATGCAGCTCTCACTACACCGCTGTTTCACTTCAGGGAGATGAATTTCATGGGTGTTACTGCGGTGCTGGCCAATTTCAGGAAACTGAGCGGAATACTGCAACATACGAAAAAAGCCATAATTGCGGAGGATCCCGATGTGGTGATCCTGGTGGACTATGCCGGGTTCAACCTCCGTATTGCAAAATATGCCCGTCGGCGGGGACTGAAGGTGTTTTATTACATATCGCCAAAAGTGTGGGCCTGGCGGAAATCGCGTGTGAAAGCGCTGAAAAAGTATGTGGACCGTTTGTTCGTGATCTTTCCCTTCGAAGTGGATTTCTTCAGGGAGCAGGGGATGGAGGTGGAATACCACGGCAACCCGCTGATGGATGTGGTGCAAGCGTTTGAACAGGTCAGGCCGTCACGTGCAGCCTTCCTTGCCGCGCACCGGCTGGACGAGCGTCCTGTGATTGCACTGCTTGCCGGGAGCCGCCGGCAGGAGATCAACAGTTGTCTGCCCGAAATGATCAAAGCCACTGCTGCTTTCCCGGAATACCAGTTCGTGGTGGCCGGGGCGCCTTCGGTAGACCGCGAACTGTATGATCAGCATCTTGCAGGGACCGGGATCGGGATAGTCTTCGACCAGGCCTACGCGCTGCTGTCGCATGCCCGCGCTGCTGTGGTCACCTCCGGGACGGCCACACTGGAGACCGCGTTGCTGGGAGTACCGCAGGTGGTGATCTATAAGACCGGTCCGCTGACTTACAGAATTGGGAAATTATTTGTTACTTTCAGGTTTTTTAGCCTGGTGAACCTGGTCCTTGGCAGGGAGCTGGTGAAGGAATTTTTGCAGACCGGACTGTCCGGGAAGGTGGAGAAAGAATTAAAAAGAATACTAAACGACAGGGATCATCAGTTAATGATAACGACAGGTTATGCGCAGATCAGGGAGATGCTTGGGGCGCCTGGTGTGGCAGGTCGGGTGGCAGAGGGGATGATCGCAGAGATGAAGAAAGAAGTGTGACCGGCAGGGAAATGCAGGGAAGAAGCAGAAAGTATTCCTGACAAGGAAACTGGTATAAGGGAGGCCGGACAGGGAAACTGGTATAAGGCCGGACAAGGGAGTCCTGACAAGGAGACTGGTATAAGGGAGGCCTGACAAGGAAGGCCTGACAGGAAGACTGGTATAAGGGAGGCCTGACAAGGAACACCGGACGAAGAAAGATGAATAAAGAAGGATGAAGAAAATTTTGACCATCGTATTGTTGATAATGGTATCACTGGGGGGAGCGGCCCAGGTGATCAGGATCGGGTTGTACCACGACGAAGTGGTGGAATCTGTGGCCGTCTATGCCACCGGCGGTGAATACGAGATCAAGACGGGAGACCGGCGCATAGGTACATTCAGAAAAGGAGATATCCTGTTTGCCACCCTGAAGCAGGGAATGATCAGTCTCCATGATGCGGGTGGGGTATACGGCACATTCAGTTCCGTGGAGCTTTCTGGCCTCAGCCTGGATGCCACATTCCGTCTCCGTCCGGTTGCTCCCGCGCTGGAGTCACGTTCGTACGACGACGGGCTGCTCCTGGAGGGGAACGATGCCTACATGACGATCATCAACCAGGTGGATTTTGACAAGTACATTGCCGGTGTGCTGGAAGCGGAGGTGGGACCAAATACCCACAGGGAACTTTACAAGGCGCATGCGCTGCTTACCCGGACCTACATGCTGAACCATTTCGACAGGCACATGGAGGAGGGCTTTTCGCTGTGCGACGGCGTGCATTGCCAGGCCTACCATGGCAGGGCGCAGTATAACCCGGAGATTGCGAAAGCGGTATTCGAAACTTCCGGGGAAGTGGTGGCCGATTACCACTATAAACTGATCACAGCGGCCTATCATGCCAACAGCGGGGGAGAGACGCAACGCGCATCCGATGTCTGGCTGCGGGATGTGGATTACCTGCAGGCAGTGCTGGACCCCTATTCGTTGCACCAGCCGGCAGCCAAGTGGTACGATACCATCCAGTACGACGCGTGGAAGGACTACCTGGTGGAACGCGGAATGGAATCGGCGAAGAAAGTGCCGGAAGAGTTGTTGTATATCCAGCAACGGCACAGGAGCAAGTATTTTGTGCTCGACGGAGATACGCTGATGATGACGCGTATCCGCGAGGACTGGGGATGGCGGTCGTCGTTCTTCAACATGTTCCCCGAAGCGGACGGAAAGATCGTGGTGTGGGGAAAGGGATACGGTCATGGCGTGGGACTGAGCCAGGAGGGGGCCATGAACATGGCGTCACAGGATTTCAGTTACAAGGACATTATCAAGTTCTATTTTTTCAATATTCGCATCATGGATTACGACGACCTGCCGGATTCGAGTCTGCCGGACCTCAGTTACGAATAATAGTAAAGGTCAGGAGATTCAACCGGGAAGTTGTCGTTCATGTACAGGGCAAACCATTTCAGAATAAAAGATATACTGCATGTGGCAGATTTATGGTAAGGAAATAACGGGTTTTTTCAGTTCTCTCACAGGGTACGTGGTGATGGTGGTGTTCCTCACCCTGAACAGCCTGTTTATGTGGGTTTTCCCCGGGCAGATGAATGTGCTGGATACCGGCTATGCATCGCTGGAAAGCCTGTTTGCATTCGCTCCCTGGGCCTTCCTGTTCCTGGTGCCGGCCATTACCATGCGCATGATCGCCGATGAGAAGCGCATGGGGACCCTGGAGTTATTGTACGTGCGGCCGGTGACAGAGCTGCAGATCGTTTTTGCCAAGTTTTTGGCTTCATGGAGCCTGGTGGTGCTCTCCCTGGTGCCCACGCTGGTGTTTTTCTGGTCGGTGTACCAGCTGGGATCACCTCCCGGGAACATTGATATGGGCGGTACCTGGGGTTCCTACATCGGGCTGGTTTTCCTGGGAGGAATCTATGCTGCCATCGGGGTCTTTGCCTCGGCGGTCACCGACAACCAGATCGTGGCCTTTATTGCCGGGGTGCTGCTCTGCTTCATGGTATACCTGGGGTTTGATTTCGTGGGCGGACTGGCTGGGTCGGGCTACCTGGAGCTGTTGATTTCACGACTGGGAATCGATCATCATTACAATTCCATCAGCCGTGGTGTACTTGATTCGCGTGACCTGCTCTACTTCCTGGGTGTGATCGCGCTGTTCCTCATGTCCACCCGTCTCGTGTTACAAAAAAGCAAGTGGTAAGCAATGGTGAACAAGCAACTCATACAAAAACATATTGTGCAGTACCTGGTGCTGGTGGTGGTGCTCGTGATCGTTGCGGCCATTTCAGCCAATACCTTTTTCAGGATCGACCTGACGTCGGAAAAGCGGTACACATTGGCGTCATCCACCAGGGAGGTGCTGCGCAACCTGGATGCGCCCGTTTATTTCAGGGTATACCTGGCCGGCGATCTTCCGTCCGGATTCGTTGAGTTCCAGGAGTCGGTCCGCGAAATGCTGGATGAGTTCAGGGCCTATGCCGGGGAGAATATCCAGTACGATTTCATCAATATCTACGACGAGCAGGATGAAGCGGCCAGGAACAGGACCATCATGAACCTGTTCAACAAGGGATTGCGCGTCACCAATATCAAGATGCGTGATGCAGAGGGAGGCTCGAGTGACAAGATCATTTTTCCCGGGGCGGTGCTGAATTACAAGGGAATGGAGTTCCCGGTGAACCTGCTCAAAAACAACCCTTCGCTGCCCCACGAAGTGAACCTGAGCAATTCGATCCAGACCCTGGAATACGAATTTTCCAAGGCGCTGCACAGTTTGTCGAAGACCGATGTCCCCAGGATCGCCTTCATCGAGGGACATGGCGAGCTGGACTCCCTGCAGACCTACAGCATCATGAATGAGCTGAAGAATTTCTTCCAGGTGGACCGCGGGGTGATCAACGGCAACATGGAGGCATTGCTCGGTTACGAGGCCATTGTCATTGCCCAGCCGATGCGGCCTTTCAGTGCGGCAGACAAGTTTGCCATTGACCAGTACGTGATGCGCGGCGGCAAGGTGCTCTGGTTCATCGATCCCGTGGTGACCCTGCCCGACAGTCTTTCGAGCGGCATGACCCTCTCCCTGGTGAATGACCTGAATATAGAGGACCTGCTGTTCAAATACGGGTTCAGGATCGATTACAACATTGTGACGGACCTGCAGTGCAATTACATCCCGGTGAATATTTCCGTGCAGGGAACTGCCGAAGACACCGAGATGCGTCCGTGGGTTTACAATCCGCTGCTTACTGCACCCACCACGCACCCGGTAACGCGCGGACTGAATTATGTGCACGGGCAGTTTGTTTCGTCGTTTGATACCATCGGCGTCACCACGGAGATGCAGCGCACCGTATTGTTGTCCACCTCCGAGCGCTCCCGGGAGCGGCAGGTGCCCTTGCGGATCACCATGGACGAAGTATCGCGTGACCCGGATCCGCGGCTCTTTACGGACGTACACCTTCCCGTGGCTGTGCTGGCTGAGGGAGTCTTTCCGTCGTTTTTCAGAAATTATTCCGTTCCTTCCGGCGTGTATCCGCCCGACGCTGAGATCCTGGACGAAAGTGCGCATACCTCCATGCTGGTGGTTACAGACGGGGACATCATCCGCAACGAAGTGCGGGTGGAAGGGGGGCGGTATTCAGCTGGGGTGCTGGGGTATGATCCATACACGCGGCAGACCTTCGGGAACCTCGAGTTTATACTGAACGCGGTGAACTACATGACCGATGAAACCGGACTGATGGAACTTCGGGCAAGGGAGTTCAGGCTGCGGCTGCTCAACAAGGCGATCCTCACCGACAAGGGCCAGGTGCTCAGGTGGAAGCTGGTCAACAGCCTGCTTCCGGTAGTTTTGATCGTTGTGTTTGGTATCCTGTTCAGTATTTACCGGAAACGAAAATTCAGCAGGTAGCGATACAAACCACCAATTAATGAAACCCCGGACACTACAATCAATAACTTATCGCATCATGAAAATCCTTCCAGCATCATGAAAACCCTTCCAGCATCATGAAAACCCGCACCGCATAATGAAAAAAAGCACCGCATAATGAAAACCCGCACCGCATTCATCATACTGTTTGTACTGCTGCTTGCAGCTGCTGGACTGGTGTGGCTGATGGATCCGTGGTCGACCACCGGCAGCGGGCTATCCGCATTGCTGCCACAGGAGCCGGAAAAAGTAACCGAAGTGCAGGTGATCAGTGAATTCGACACCCTGGTGTTTCACAGGTCAGATTCCCTGTGGATGATGGAAGGGGAGGAGATGAACCCCGGTGCCGTGGAGAACCTGGTGTATGCAGCCAGCCGCTTGTCGTTACGGTCCATCCTGCCTGCGGGCGAAGTAAAGGAGCCCGGCACAGCGCTTGAAATACTGTTCAGGAAAGGCAACAGGGAGTCAGGACATTTTTTCTTTGCCTCTTCGGCCTCCGGCTACCTGGTTGTTGCGCCTGGCGGGGACCAGTATTTCGGGGTGGAACTCCCGGGGTATTCCGGGGTTTCGCTGGAGAAATTTTTTTCCGGGAACGCCGACCATTATCGTCAGCACCTGCTTGCGGATCTGCTTCCCTCGGAAATTGCCCTTGTGGAGGTGACGCCATGGAAAGGGACCGCTTTCGTGGTAAGCCAGGATTCGGCGTACAATATCAGCGTAAGGCTTGCTGAGACTGGTGCCGGTGTTACCGCGGAAGTGGATGAACACAAGATCAGGATGCTGCTCAGTTATTTCAATGCCATCAGGTACGACCGCGTGGCCGGTCCCGGTGAGGTGGTCCCGGGAAGCGTGCATGGTGCAGTAGCTGCGGATGGTCAGCACGGGGAAGCGGTACCGGGAAACCTGCCTGGAGCTGCGGATGGTCTGCACGGGGGAGCGGTACCGGGAAACCTGCCTGGAGATGCGGATGCGGATGGTCTGCACGGGGAATCGGTCTCCGGAAGCGTGTTGCCGGCGCCATGGGCAAGTGTTGCAGTGACAACGTTTGACGGGGTGCGGCGACAGTTTGATGTATACCAGTGGGTGAAGGCGGGAGCGGAGGGTCCTGACCTCTTTGAGGCGCTGGTGGTGTTCAACGGGAGGCCTCTTCTGCTGGTGATGAATTATTACTACCTGGACCTGTTGGTGCGCGGATTGGAGGATTACCGCTGACTGTTTGTTGTTTTATGGGTTGTGTGGCGCCTATTTCACAATTTTTTTGTATAATTGGTAGTCCAAATAAAAGAGAAAACCCTTGATGTTTTAAAAGATCATAAAAACCTGATATTCTATGAAATTCGTTGTTTCCAGCATGGAGCTGCTCAGCCATCTGCAGGCCGTCAGCAGGGTAATAAGCAATAAGAATACGCTACCCATTCTTGACAATTTTCTTTTTTCCCTGGAGGACGGAGTCCTCGAGATCACGGCATCGGATCTTGAATCGACGCTGATCACCACCCTGGAACTCGAGAACACCGACGGATCGGGGGAGATTGCCATACCGGCCAGGATCCTGACCGATACCCTGAAGGAATTTTCTGAGATCCCGCTGACATTCGAGATTGATACCAACTCGATGATGGTGGTGATCCAGTCGGAAAGCGGCAAGTTCACCATCATGGGGCAGAACGGGTCAGAGTTCCCGCAGGTGCCGCAGATCAAGGACGACCAGCGTCGGGAACTGGAAATCGACGGTGAGGTGCTTCTTTCGGGAATTGTCAAAACGATTTTTGCCACTGCCGATGATGAGCTCAGGCCGGTGATGAACGGAATCTTCATTGAACTCTCTGCCGACGACACCACTTTCGTGGCTTCCGATGCCCACAAGCTGGTGCGTTACAAGCGTACGGATGTGATGGCTGAAAGCGAAGCATCTTTCATTCTTCCCAAGAAACCTGCCAGTCTGCTGAAAAACATTCTTCCCAAGGAAGAGAACATGGTGAAGCTGGAGTTTGACGACAAGAATGCGGCCTTCACGCTAACCCACTACAAGATGGTGTGCCGCCTGGTAGAAGGAAATTACCCGAGCTACAACTCCGTGATCCCCACCGACAATCCATTCAGGATGACCATCGACCGGGTGGAATTCTACAATGCTTTGCGCAGGGTTTCTGTTTTTTCCAACCAGGCCAGCAACCTTGTGAAGCTGGCGCTGACCGGTAACCAGCTGACGGTTTCCGCGCAGGACATTGATTTCTCCATTTCCGGTACGGAGCGGCTGAACTGCCAGTATGAGGGCGACGACATGGAGATCGGGTTCAAGTCGACCTTCCTGATCGAGATCCTGGCCAACCTTGCCACCACCGATGTGGTGGTTGAAATGTCGGATCCCACGCGTGCGGGCATTTTGCTTCCGGCCACCTCCGACGATGAGAACGAGGACATCCTGATGCTGCTGATGCCAATGATGATCAATGCCTGATGGCCTGACGGGTGGTTGGTGCATAATAACTTACTTATGAAATTAGTACTTCGGAATCCCATTATCTTTTTTGACCTTGAAACCACCGGCATCAATGTGGCTGCTGACCGGATCGTTGAAATCTCCTATCTGAAAATCGACCTGAACGGCAACGAGTTGTCGCGGACCCTCCGTGTGAATCCCGGTATACCGATCCCGGAAAAAGCCTCTGAGATCCACGGGATCACGGATGCGGACGTGAAGGATTCCCCTGCGTTCAATGAAGTAGCCAGGACCATCGCCCAGGAATTTGAGGGATGTGACCTGGCTGGTTACAATTCGGTACGGTTCGATATTCCCCTGCTTGCTGAGGAGTTCCTGCGTGCAGGTGTGGACATTGACCTGCACAAGCGGAAATTCGTGGATGTGCAGATCATTTTCATGAAGATGGAACCAAGGACCCTCGGCGCTGCATTGAAATTCTACTGCGGGAAGGAGCTGACCGATGCCCACAGTGCAGAGGCGGATACCCGGGCCACGTATGAGATCCTGCAATCGCAGCTCGACCGTTACAGCAATTTGCAGAACGACATTGCATGGCTGGCCGAATTTTCGGCACACAACAGGAACGTGGACTTTGCCGGCCGCATCATTTTGGACGACAAGGATGTGGAGGTGTTTAACTTTGGAAAATACAAGGGCAGGGCAGTGACAGATGTGCTGGCACAGGATCCGGGTTATTATGGCTGGATGATGCAGGGTGATTTCCCGCTGTACACCAAGAAAGTACTGACAGCCATCAAATTGCGTGCACTAAAGGATAATACATAGATTGTTTTTCCGAATGCGTCAACAGGTCGCTGTCCGGTTCATTATATAAGACAATTTGTTTCCAGCAACGATTTAACAAGACAGTAACCATGAAAATCATTTGTATCGGCAGGAACTATGCGGACCATGCCAAAGAACTGAAAAACGCCGTACCGGAAAAGCCTGTATTTTTCATGAAACCCGATTCTGCACTGGTGCTGAGGAACCGGCCGTTTTTCTACCCGGAATTCTCCAGCGACGTGCATCATGAACTGGAGCTGGTAATCAGGATCCAGCGGCTGGGCAGGAGTATTCCTGAAAAATTTGCCAGCCGTTATTACAGCGAGGTGGCCCTGGGTGTTGATTTCACGGCACGTGACCTGCAGTCGGAAATGAAGCAAAAGGGATTGCCCTGGGAGATTGCCAAGGGATTTGACTACTCGGCGCCGGTAAGCGATTTTGTGCCTTTATCGGAAATTTCGGATAATGGTGTGCTGGATTTTTATCTCGATCTGAACGGAACGACGGTACAGACGGGGAGCAGTACAGATATGATTTTCAGCTTCGACAGTATCATAGCCTACGTTTCCCGGTTCATGACACTGAAGACCGGTGACCTGATTTTTACAGGAACGCCCGCAGGCGTGGGGCCGGTTCAGATCAACGACCAACTGGAATGCTACCTGCAGGGCAGGAAGATGATGGATTTCTTTGTCAAGTAACCTGCCTGATCCCATGACCCTGGTAAAGATCAAAACCGTCAGCTACGCCAACGTGAAGGGTTATCTCCTGTACAACAACGATACAGTGGTACTGGTGGATACGGGTCATAAGACGACTGTAAACAGCCTGCTTTCAGGGCTTTCAGAAATCAGCAAGCAACCTTCGGACGTGCAACTGATCATCCTCACCCACACCCATTTCGATCATGCCGGCGGGGCGAAGGAGATCATGGACCTGACCGGTGCGCCCCTGGCAGTGCATCGCGATGAAGCCGGATTCCTTCAGAAGGGAAGGACCCCTTTTCCCAGGGGAACGCGGTGGAAGGGAAAGCTGATCGTTGCCGTCGGGCGGATCTTTGCCCGGAGGCTGTCGAAATATCCCCCGGCCGATCCGGATATTCTTATCGACAGAGAGCTGGACCTTACCGGTTACGGAATCCCGGGCAAAGCAGTGCATACCCCGGGCCACACCTCCGGTTCGGTATCCGTGTTGCTGGAAACCGGCGAGGCGCTGGTGGGTGACAATGTTTTGGGCCTGTCGTTCAAGACCCATTACCCGCCGTTTGCCAACGACAAGCGCGGCGTGCTTGACACCTGGCAGTTTTACATCGACCGCGGAATGAAGACCCTGTTGCCTGCCCACGGCGGCAGGGTGAAAATCGAAGCGATTGTCCGCCAGCTTCCCGCTGCGCGGAAGAAATACGGGTGATCCAGTTTTCGACCGTCAATCCTGCAAAAAACCTGTCAGTACACCGAAGATCTCATCCTGCTGTTCCTGTGGCATGTTCCTGATGCGGGTGCGGTGGGAGCCTTTCTCCTTGAAGAAGATGCGGGAGTTGGTGTTGCCGTTCAGCTCGACGGCGGTGGCGGACCAGGTGTCGTATTCACCATAGATGAAAATAAAGTTTTCTGCTTCGTTGCGGATGTATGCATCCAGTGCCAGCTGGATACTGTCGTTGAAGGTTACTTCTGCATCCGCCGGCAGTGCAAATTCAAAACGGGCCTGGTCGAGGTGTTTGATGTAGGGCCTGAACGCCTCCAGTTCGTAGCCATAATAGCCCATTTCGGTATAGGACTGGTAGAAGAAGGGCTGGTATTCGATGACGAATTTATCGGCAAAGTAATCGAAGCCCCCGACCTTGTTCATATGGGCGATGATCTCTTCCGGCAAGGCTTTTTTCCCGGGAATTTCCGAGCAGGGAACATAGCCCCATTGCCAGAAGGCAAAGGCGTATTCCAGCACGCAGTATTCAAAGGCCTTCTCGTAGCCCCCGGCCAGGGTATAGGTATATCCCTTGTTTTCGGAAAACTCCCTGAACGCCGGAAGCAGTTCGTCCTGGTGTTTCAATGCGTATTTCTGGAACTTCCGGATCTTCTTCCGGCAGGCTTTTGTGCCGACCTGGTCGAGAAAACTGTAAATCCGCTGGTCCTCAATGCTTTTGTTGAGGGGTGCGACATAGGGGATCCGCACATCCACATCGCCGGGGTAATAGAAGCTGTGGTACATCGCGGTCTGTCCCCCTTTGCTGATCCCGGTGGAAATCCACTTCCCTGTATAGAAATCATTGAATTGTTCCACGATGCGGTGGTGATCGGAGGCCGACTGCCAGGTGTCGAGGTATTCCCATTGCACGCTGTCGGGCACACTTTCCCCGAAATAGCGATGCTCGGCGATGATCTGGTTGCACCGCAGCAACACAGCCGGCTCACTGGTATAATAGTACCCGGCCGAATACCCTTCCGTAACAAGCACAACCGGCATATCCACCCCTGTATGGGAGATGTACAGACGCTGGAAAAAGCTTCCTTTTTCCGGGTTCCTGTGGTCGACAGGTTGTTCGAACATCACTTCGTAGATATGACTGTAGAAGGATTCCCGTTCCAGTACCTTCACGTTCTTCAGCGGCAGTTTGCTGAGGAAATCCTCGATGGAAGAGGTGGCCTGCAGGGTGCTCCACGATACAATGAACACCAGCAACAAGGCAAACCGGGGTATGCGTGCTAATTTTGTCAAAGTTTTCAAATGGTTATAATGACCAGTTGCAAATGTAATCAAAATGCCTCATTCAGAAAAACCACCAACGTACCTGTACACCGGGTACCTGCGGTAGGTGGGTTCCGACCACGGGGAATGTTCATAGATCCACCGCAACTGCGCGTACCCATCGGACGAAAAGGCAGGGTCCGCTGACCTTTTTTCCAGGAACCGTTTGCGCAGACCGGCATCTTCTTTCAGCAGGGATGCCGCCGTTTCTTCGAACAGGTAGGGGGAGAAGTATTCATTCCTGGAGAGCACTGCATCGAAGAAGTTCCAGCTGAAAAAAGAGTCGTATCCCTGAGGTTCGAGGGTCTGAACAATATAGCCGGCCCCGTGCTGACGTACCGGGACCACGTAATCGCCTGCATGGAAGCGGATCGGCCCGTGTTCCTTCCGCACCGTGGTATGATAGTGCCAGTAATGTCCATTGTAGGGTTCCTGCGTGGTATTGAAATCCTCAATATGGTACATGTCGACCAGCAGGGTGGTATCGTGGGGCAGCTGTATCATGCTGATCCCGCTGATTTGCAGCCGTTCGATCACCTCCTGCCAGGCCGAAGGAATGATGTAATGACTTGGTTTTTCGACCGTTACCACCGGGTTGAAATCATTGTAGAAAGGGATGGAATCCTGCCACGGATCATCCTGGTCGTAGTACAACCTTTCCAGCCCTGTCACCTCGCTCACCCTGGTCCTGGCCCGGTAGCCCCTGAACAGGATTTTGTCGAAACGCGCCTTGTCGTTTTCCCAGCGCAGGACATGTTCCTTTTTGTCGATGCTTTGCTGAATGGCACGTTGCTTGTTCCGGGCGATCTCTTCTGCATGTTTGTGGGTGAACATCACGATCTCTTCCAGGAAATATTTGGTGGACAGGACCCGCTCGTGGTATGGTTTGAGCATGTGGGTCTCCAAGGTGAAGGCAAGGATATGGAAAAAGGTGGCATATCCTGACAGGTACCTCGGGGTGTCGATGAACCCCTCAAATCCCTGGTCGGGAGTGGTCCTGAACACATTCACATACCGGCACATTTTATAGGGAGAATCATTCATTGCCTGGTAGAGGGCCGGTTCCATCACCTCCTGCATGAAGGTGGCCTGGGGTTCCTCAAGTTGTTGGGGGTGGCTGGCAATGAGTGTGACGGTGGCGGGGTAGTCGGCCCCGTTGGTGCTGTGGGTGTCGACGAAAATATCCGGGTCCCACGCCTGGATGGTCCTTGCGAGGGACCGGGCATTGCGGGTATCCATTTTCACAAAATCCCTGTTGAGGTCCAGGTTCCTGGCATTTGCGCGGAAACCGTGTTCTTCCGGACCGTTCTGGTTGGCGCGGTTGTAGGGGCTCCTGTTGAGTGCTCCGCCCACATTGAATACCGGCACGAAAAGCAGTACCGTGTTTTCGAGGTACCCGGCAGACCTGTTGTTGCCGGCGAGCACTTCAGCAGCAAATTCCAGGCTGGCATCGATGCCGTTGCTCTCCCCGGGATGGATCCCGTTGTTGACCAGGATGATGCGCTTGCCGGCCGCGCGGACCTCTTCGGGTTCAAAAAGTTCATCGGGGGAGATGATGAACAGGTGCAGTGGCTTTCCCGCATCGGTGGTCCCTGTTTCGATCAGCCGGGCAGCCGGGTAGATGCTGTCGAGCGATGCATACATTTCAATGACCTCGTGCCATTCCGGTGTGCGGTTGCTGGTATATGACAGGTTGATCTGTGCGTCGGAGGTGAAGGGACAGAGGATAGCCAGCAGTCCCGCCAGGAAAAGAATAGCGGAACGTTGGCGGATGGCTGACCGCTTTGCCTTGAACGGGCAACCGTCGCCACGGTTGGTGATGTGGCTTTTTTGTAGGTGTAAAGAGATCATACAGGGGATAGTATTTATGAATGTACCTGTTTTTGTAAACCGTGCATCACTGCTCCATCATACAACCTTACTCAGTTTGATCATATTGGTTTTTCCCTTTTTGAGCACCGGGATGCTTCCCACGTGCACCACCAGGTCGTTCTTTTTGATCAGGTTCTGGCTGAGGAGGAATTCAAGTGTATAATCGATGTAATCGTTGATATTCCCGAATTCACCAAAGTAGTATGCCCTGACGCCCCAGACCAGTGACATTTTCCTGAGCAGGTTTTCGTTCATGGTGAAGGTGAAAATGTTGGCCCTGGGCCTGTGGGAGCTGATGCGGTATGCGGTATAGCCCGAGTTGGTTAGGCAGATGATTGCGGCGGCTTCGGATTGTTCTGCCATGACCACGGCATTGTAGCATACTGAATCCTCCAGGAAGGTGTCGTTATGTATCCTGGGCGGGTGTTTCCTGAAGAAATGGAATCCCCGCGATTCTGTTGAATCGATCACCAGCTGCATGTTCTTGATGGTCTCCACGGGGTATTTGCCCACGGAAGTCTCCCCGCTCAGCATCACCGTGTCGGCCCCGTCCAGCACTGCATTGGCCACATCGTTGGCTTCGGCCCTGGTGGGAGTGGCATTGGTGATCATGCTTTCCATCATCTGTGTGGCGATGATCACCGGTTTGGACATGGCGATACATTTGTTGACGATGTTCTTCTGAATCAACGGCACCTTGTGGAACGGCACCTCCACCCCGAGGTCGCCGCGGGCCACCATGATCGCATCTGAGGCCTCGATGATCTCATCGAGCTCCTCGAGTGCCTCCGGCTTTTCGATCTTGGCGATCACGCTGGTGTTTTTACCCGAAGCGGCGATGATCTCCTTCAGGTCATGGATGTCCTGCGCCCTCCTTACGAAGGAGAGGGCGATCCAGTCCACGTTGTGTTCCAGTGCAAAATGTGCATCTTCAATGTCTTTTTCAGTCAGGCTCGGCTTGGAGATTTTCGTACTGGGCAGGTTCACGCCCTTTTTGGAGGAAAGCGGACCGCCAACGATCACTTCTGTGCGGACGGAGTTCTTCCCGTTGGTGCCGGTTACTTTCAGTTCCAGTTTGCCATCATCGATGAGGATGATATCACCTTTCCTGACATCCTGCGGCAGCTGGTCATAGCTGATGAAGGCCCTGGTGGTTGTCCCTGTGCATTCCTCCGTTGTAAGCTCGAACTCCCTGCCTTCTTCGAGCAGGACCTCATCGTTTTCCATAACACCCACACGCAGCTTGGGTCCCTGCAGGTCGGCCAGCAGGGCCACATTCGAGTTGAGTTCCTTGTTCAGTTCCAGCACTGTTTTGATCCGGGCCAGCTGTTCATCGTGGCCACCGTGGGAAAAATTCAGTCGTACCACATCGATGCCTTCGTGGAACATTTTTTCAAGGATAGCTTTGTTTTCCGTGGCGGGACCGATGGTCGCAATGATCTTGGCATGTGAGCGTTCGTGTCTCATATTCGTTGGTTAATTTTCAGGGTATTGTATTTTTTTTGCGGAATACACCATATACTGGAATACACCATTTATGGGAATATACCATTTTCAGAATTGCATTTTTTTCAAGGTTGCTATTTCATCCTCCCACAGTTCCGGGTCGGGTGTTTCAAGAATCAGCGGCATGTTATCGAAGCGTGCGTCGGTCATAATAAACCGGAATGTTTCGGCACCCAGCGTTCCTTTTCCCAGGCTGTCGTGCCGGTCGACGCGGCTGCCGAACTGTTTCTTTGAATCATTCAGGTGCATGCCCAACAGGTAGTTCCTTCCCACAATCTCATCGAAGTCACCAAACACCTTATTGAATGTCGCTGCGCTTTTCAGGTCATAACCCGCGGAGTAGGCATGGGCAGTATCGATGCACACCCCCACACGGTCCTTGTCCTCCACCAGGTCGATGATGTACCGGAGGTGTTCGAAGCTGTATCCCAGGTTGGTTCCTTGTCCGGCAGTATTTTCGATCACCGCGGCAACGCCCCTGGTGCTGTCAAGTGCGATGTTGATACTTTCTGCAATGATTTGCATGCATTGTTCTTCGGAGATCTTGTTGAGGTGACTTCCCGGGTGGAAGTTCAGCCGGTCGATCCCCAGTTGTTCACAGCGCTGCATCTCGTCGAGGAATGCTGTGCGGGATTTTTCGAGCCCTTCTTTTTCCGGGTGACCCAGGTTGATCAGGTAGCTGTCGTGCGGCAGGATCTGTCCCGGTCCGAAGCCATGCTCTTCACAGTTCCTGCGAAATGCGCTGATGCTTTTTTCCTCCAGGGGTTTTGGGGTCCACTGGCGCTGGTTCCTTGTAAAGAGGCCGAATGCAGTGGCCCCGATGGCTGCTGCATTCACCGGGGCGTTTTCCACCCCGCCGGATGCGCTGACGTGTGCACCAATATACTTCATAGGTGATTGCTGGTATTTGGGTGCAAAGATACGGAGTTCCGCGGGAAATGAAACATAAAAATGGACGGTCCGCCAGTCATGCACCCGGGACCGCTCACTTTTTTATATAAAAAAACAGGCGGTCCGTGTGTTACGGACCGCCTGTTATTCCACTAACTCAACCTGCTTATCGAAAGATCACAGAGCTTCTGAGTCTCCTTTTCCAAGTAAAAGTTCATCGATCATCTGGACAAACATTTGTTTTGTTTCTTCGGGGGTCCTTGCAATCCCGTTGCTCATGGTTGGCTTTCCCTCTTCAGGAATAAACAGGAAAGCGGGAATGCTCCGGATACCGAAAACAGAAGAGAGTTCGCGCTCAACTTCAGTGTCCACTTTGTACACGTAGATTTCATCCTTGTATTCGGATGCAAGTTCTTCCAGGATCGGGGCCGCGATTTTGCACGGTCCGCACCAGTCTGCATAAAAATCAATGATCGCAGGCTTGTCGCCTTTATAGATCCACTCTGCAGGATTGGATTCATAATCCATCACCCTGGTCAGAAAATCAGCTTTGGTCAGGTTGATGGTCGTCCCCTCATTTGCCGTTGCCTTTGTTTTGCTGGCAACCGGTTCATTTTCAGCAGATATTTTCGCTGCAGATGCTTCTGAAGGTTCACTGCTGTTTCCGCAGCCTGTGATGGCTATAGAAACCATTGCAAGTACCAATATATATTTCCTCATCATTTCAAGGTCCTTTCTTTATTAGTTGACACTCAATACTTCTGATATTGCCTGCTTGAAGGTCTCTTTCGGCAGGGCACCCATGGCCATCTGGGGCTGTCCGTCTTTCGGTATGAACAGCAGTGACGGGATGCTCTGGATTCCGAATACCGCGCTCAGTTCCCTTTGCTCCTCGGTATTTACCTTGTAGATAGTGAGTTTGTCACCATATTCCTCGGCAAGTTCTTCGAGGATCGGTGCCACCATTTTGCATGGTCCGCACCAGTCAGCGTAAAAGTCAATGATCGCGGGAGTTGTACCCTCGTATTTCCAGTCTTTGCTGGCTTCGTAGTTGAATACCTTTTCTTTGAAGGTATCAATTGTTAAATGTTCTAAACTCATAATTTTTACTGTTTTGATTTGTGGTTTATATTTTTGTCGTTCATTTTCTCAAACCTTACACTGCAAAAATATAACAGCAGATCCGGACTGTATGTAATAAAAGTCACACAACCTGCAGATCATTCATTTCCTTTGAATTCCAATGCAGTATTGATGAATTGAGTAAACGGAACCAGTTCCCTGAAGCGGCCTGCGATCACTGCCGGGGCATTTTCAGCAACCAGTTCCTGTTCCGAAAGCGGATGTGAGAGCAGGTAGTGTTTGTATTTCAGGTATTCGATGTGGGGTGAATCCTTGGGAAATCCCATGGGGCCTTTAACCAGTTTATCATGTTCAAAGGTGGAATAGCCCTGTGAACGCTTCGTTTCCAATAGAGTACCGAAAGCATCCGGCTGGAAGAGGATTTCCTGCCTGATCGCATGGAGGTCTGCTTTTTCCGGGCTGTGGACGCCGGCGGCCAGGAACATTTCATCGTTGCCGATATGCAGGTAGTATCCGGCCTCCCTGCTTTTCCTGCCACCCCGTGCCATGTATGCACCAAAATGCGTTTTGTAGGGAGTCTTGTCTTTCGAAAAACGGATGTCGCGGAATATCCTGAACATGGCGTCCTTTGCTTCGAGACCCGACAGCCTGGGATCGTCAAACTGCAGGAGCTCGATCACTTTTTGCACTACCCCGAGGTATGTGTTGCGCGCGCCGTTGTACTGTGATTTATTGGCATGGAACCATTCCCTGTTGTTGTTTGCAGACAGGTCAGAAAGGTAATGAAGTATCTCTGTCATATTGCTTTTTACATTAATTAACAATGATTTCGTGGAATAGTTTGCCTGTGGGCAGGCATGCCTTGCGGTGCATCGGTTTTTTCTTACTCCAAAATGACTATTTTTAATGCATAAAGCTTTTGTATGGTGCCTGGAAGTACTGAAAAAATCCCGTTTGAGCTTCAGAATCCCTCGGAAGGTCTGGCTGCCGGCATGCGTGCCATGGAGATGCACTACTGGTACTGGGACATCCTGGAACGGCGCCTGACCATTGATCCGGAGACCATTGCATTGCTGGGGTACAGTGTGAAGGAATTTGATCCGGCCATGCCCACGTTTGACCGGAACATACACCAGGATGACATCCAAAGGATGTACGAAAGTTTCAATGGTTTCCTTGCAGGTGAAACGGAGGTGCTCGAAATCGAATTCAGGCTAAAATCCAATGAGGAATGGAACTGGTATTATGCCAGGGGTGCGATCCTGAAGAAATCGGAAGCCGGTCAGCCGGAATTTGTGGGCGGGTTGTTAATGGATATTTCCAGGCGTTATAAAAGTCTGATAGCGAGAGCTGAAGAGGCTGGCAAGTTTGAGTTTATATTCAGGAATACCCGGCAGGCAGTGCTGATGCTGACCATGGGTGATGAACATACGCCCGGGAGGATACTGGAGGCCAATGAAGCTGCTGAGCGTCTTTTTGGTTTCAGGCTGACAGGCATGGATCCGTATGAGCTGATCGACAGCGAATACCTGGAGCAGCAGCCCGAGCTCAGGACCAGGCTGGTCAACCAGGGTGCCGTTGGAGTGGAAGTCCGGACCCGGGATATCAACGGGAATTTGAAATACCTGGATGTATATGCGCATGCCTACAATTACACCGGGAAAAACCTTTTCATTGCCATTGTTACAGACAAAACAGAATCGCACCGGGTGCAGGAGGAACTGCAGGCTTCTGAGAGTGCGTTGCGGCAGAGTGAAAAGATCTACCGGTCGCTGATCCAGGCGGCGAATGACCGGATCGGGCTGTTCCGGACCGATGGTACGCCTGTGATGCTGAACAATGCATTTTCGGAAGTTCTTGGTTTTTCCAACGAGGAGTTTATGAAGCTGGAGGACAGGGAGCGAATCCACCCCGATGACAAGGAGCGGCTTGAAAAAATGGCCTCGCAGTTGTTCCGGGAAAGGTTGCTGGCGGCGGAGTACAGGGTGCGGCACAGGGACGGACATTTGCTGCACATGAGTTCCAAGAGTGTGTTGTTGAAGGACCCGGAGCTGGAGCATGATTACATACTCATGATCATCCGGGACATTTCGGGGAAGATGGAATTTGAAAGGCAACTGATCGCTGCCAAGGAGAAGGCCGAAGAGAGTGATTTGCTGAAATCGGCATTTCTCGCCAACATGTCGCACGAGATCCGTACCCCCATGAATTCCATCGTAGGATTTGCCAACCTGCTGTCAGATGAGGGGCTGGATGAAGAGACCAGGAGAGAATACATTCAGCGGGTGAACCGGAATTCAGAACAGTTGCTGGCATTGATCTCCGACATCATTGATCTTGCCAAGATCGAAAGCAACCAGATGACGCTGCATTATGCTTCGATCTTCGTGGAAAACCTGTTCAAGGATCTGATGAATTTCGGGGCGCTG
>Ga0180435_10002359_pt1 | contig 19358 bp, 18 predicted proteins | sample SS_ome_3_FD_132467 | JGI IMG/M metagenome (GOLD analysis project Ga0180435, IMG submission 132467) | Hypersaline lake sediment archaeal communities from the Salton Sea, California, USA - SS_3_S_1 metaG | ecosystem: Environmental > Aquatic > Non-marine Saline and Alkaline > Hypersaline >...
AATCCTCTATGAGGTGAACCATCTTCTGGAGAGCCGTGTGCGGGAGAACCGCACGCACGGTTCGGAGGGGGGAGGAGCCGGGAATACAACCGGCTCTTCCTACCCCTATCTCCCTGGCGTAATGAAAGCGGCATTAGATATCGGAATATATTAATTCAAACCACTATAAGCCGGTTGGAGGGAATAGTTCGATGCATGATCCAACGACCATCCGCCAGGTTCTCGAGGCGGTGAATGCGGATGAATTGATTGCCATGACCGCCGATCTGGTGCGCATCAACTCGGTGTGGGACCCTGAGGCGGGGTCCAGCGAACAGCCCGTGGCCGAATACGTTGAGCACTGGGCCCGCGCCCAGGGGTTCGATGTCCAAATGGACAGCGTGGCCCCGGGCCGGCCCAACGTTATCATTTCCTGGACGGCCGGCCCCGGAGAGCGCATCCTGATGTTCGAAGGCCATATGGATGTAGTCACGCCGGGAGATCGCGCCGCCTGGACCCATGATCCCTTTGGCGCGGTAATTGTGGGCCGGCGCATGTACGGGCGGGGCACCAACGACACCAAAGGCAACCTGGCGGCCATGCTCACCGCCATGGCCGCACTGAAACAGTCCGGTGTCCCCCTTTCCGGCACCATTGTGGGCGGTGTGCTGTGTGATGAAGAGGACCGGATGCTGGGCGTGCATGACTTTATCCGGCGCGGGCATGCCGACCGTGTCAGCGGTGCGGTGATCTGCGAGCCCCAGGACGGTATGCTGTGCACGTCCCAGAAAGGCGCCCTGCGGGCACGCTTCACCATCGGCGGTCGCATGAGCCACGGGGCCATGCCCCTGGCCGGATTGAACACAGCCCCGGCCCTGGCCCGCATTATCCAGGGATTGCACCAGTTGGAAGCCGCCGCCGTGGAGGCCTGCGGCGCCGATGCACACCTGGGGTGGCCCAGTTTCACACCTACGGTAATTCAGGCCCCGGCCGCAGGCCCGCCCCAGCTCAATGTCATGCCCGGAGAGGCGCTCATCCTGGTGGATGTACGCACCATTCCAGCCCAATCCCACGACGCCATCCGCAGCGATTTGGAAGCACTGGTCCGGGAAGTCCGGCAGGAAACAGCCGCCCACTACCGGGCGTACGACGAGCAACTCGATTGCCGGCGCGATCCCCGTCTGGACATCAGTATGGAAATCCTTACGGACCGTCCCTGCACCCTCACCGATCCCCGGGATCCGGTGGTGCGGGCCGCCCATTGGGCCACCCGGCAGATCTGGCAACAGCCGCCGGTCTACGGCGGCGTGCCCGGTGCAACGGACGGTACATTTCTATGGGCATTGAAGGATATTCCCATCATCACCATGGGTGCCGGCGACCGCGAAGTTCCCCACCAGGTGGATGAGTGGGTGGACCTGGACCAGCTGGTGGACACGGCCCGGATTTACGCGTTGACCGCGCTTGATTATCTGGCAGCGAAATAACCATATGTCCGCCGAACTGCTCCATATTCAGGACTTAGCGGTTGAATTCCAAACCCCGGAAGGCACGGCCCGGGCCGTGGACGGCATCACCTTCTCTTTGGGCAAGGGGGAGACCTTGGGCCTGGTGGGGGAATCCGGCTGCGGCAAGAGTGTCACTTCGCTGAGCATCCTGGGACTGGTACCCCGGCCGCCGGGAAGGATTACCCGGGGAGAAATCAATTTTAACGGCCAGGATCTCCGCAAACTCAAGGAAGACCAACTGCGGCGGGTTCGCGGCCGGGACATCGCCATGATCTTCCAGGAACCCATGACAGCCCTCAATCCGGTGCTGACCATCGGCCGCCAGGTGGCCGAGCCGCTCATGGCCCATCAGGGGCTGTCGCGGCCGGAGGCACACAAGGAGGCGCTGGCCTGGCTGGAAAAGGTGCAGATCCCTGCCGCCCGGATGCGGCTCAACGACTATCCCCACCAACTGTCAGGCGGTATGCGCCAGCGGGTGATGATTGCCATGGCCATGGTCTGCCACCCCCGGCTGCTCATTGCCGATGAACCCACCACGGCCCTGGATGTCACCATCCAGGCACAAATCCTGGCATTGATGGCGGAACTGAAGGCGGCCCTTGCCATGGCGATCCTGTTGATCACCCATGATCTGGGCGTGATCGCCCAGAATGCCACCCGGGTGTTGGTGATGTATGCCGGCGAGATCATCGAGGAGGCGTCCACCGATACCCTGTTTGAAGACCCCCGGCACCCTTATACCCGGGGATTGATGCGCTCCATCCCCCGCCTGGACAGCCCCGGGAAACAGCCGCTGAAAGAGATTTCCGGTACTGTCCCGCCCTTGACGGAACGTATTGCGGGATGCAAATTCGCGGCCCGCTGTCCCCAGGCATTCGAGATTTGCCGCCGCGCGCATCCCGAACTTATGGGGGATAATCCCGGCCACCGGACGCGCTGCTGGCTCATCCGGTATCCCCGGAGGAGGCGCCCCCATGGCTGATGCCCCCTTGCTCGAGGTCGCCCATCTCAGCAAACACTTTGCCCTGGGCGGAGGCATACTGGCACGCCCCAAGGCCTGGGTGCAGGCCGTGGATGATGTCAGTTTCAGCGTAGCCGCAGGAGAAACCTTTGGCCTGGTGGGCGAATCGGGATGCGGCAAGACCACCCTGGGACACCTGATTCTCAGGCTGGCCGACCCCACTGCGGGAACCATCCGCTTCATGGGCCGGGATATTGGCGGCCTCAGCCGTAGTCAGATGCGGCCGCTGCGCTCCCGGATGCAGATAATTTTCCAGGACCCCTATTCCAGCCTCGATCCCCGTATGCGGGTGGAGGACATTATCACCGAGCCCCTCAAAGCCGCAGGTTCCGCAGGCCCGTCGGACCGGCGCGACCTGGCTGCAGAATTGCTGGCCAGGGTGGGGCTGCAACCGGCTGATGCCAAAAAATTTCCCCACGAATTTTCCGGTGGCCAACGCCAGCGCATCGGCATCGCCCGGGCCCTGAGCGTCCATCCGGACCTGGTGGTGGCCGATGAACCGGTGAGCGCCCTGGATGTTTCCATCCAGGCCCAGGTCATCAATCTGCTGGAGGCCCTGCAGGCGGAATTGGGGCTGGCCTATGTGTTCATCTCCCATGACCTGAGCGTGGTCTGCCATATTTGTGACCGGATCGCCGTGATGTACCTGGGGCGTATCGTGGAACGCGCACCGCGGGAAATCTTCCGCAGTTCACCGCGACACCCCTACACCCGCGCCCTGCTGGCGGCGGTACCCATGCCCGATCCCCGCCGGGGCGCTTCCTCGGCAACCATGACCGGGGATGTACCGGACCCTGTGGACCCCCCGTCCGGCTGTCGCTTTCACCCGCGCTGCCCCTACTGCTTCCGGAGGTGCACGGAGGAGCAGCCCCCCTTGGTGGATATCGGGCCGGAGCATGCCCTGGCCTGCTGGCACGGTGAAGGGCGGGGGATAGTTGCTGAATTGCCATAACCCCACCAACGTTGGGGTTAACCCTGCCAATCTGGCATCATATCAGGCAAAAACCCATGGACCTAAAATAAGGAGATCACCGCATGAGCAAAAAAATAACGGTAAAAGATGTGCAGAACGCCAAGACCGAGGGCCGCAAACTGGTGATGGTCACGGCCTACGACTACCCCTTCGGACTGATGGCCGACGAAGCCGGAGTTGATATCGTCCTGGTAGGCGACTCTCTGGGCATGGTGGTCATGGGCCTGGACGGCACGGTCGCAGTCACCATGGAAGATATGATTCACCACATTCGCGCCGTGGTCCGGGGGTGTAAAAAACCCCTGGTGGTGGGGGACATGCCCTTTATGAGCTACAACACCTCCATCCGCGAGGCCATCAGCAACGCCGGACGGTTGATGAAAGAGGGCGGCTGCGATGTGATCAAACTGGAGGGAGGCACTGATTTTGCGCCCACGGTGGAGGCTATTGTCAAGGCCGGCATACCGGTACAGGGACACATCGGCTTGACGCCCCAGACCGCCAGCGCCCTGGGTGGTTTCGTCATGCAGGGCAAGGATGCAGCGGCCGCCAAAAAAATTATCGACGATGCCCGGGCCCTGGCGTCGGCGGGTGCCTTTTCTCTCATCATTGAAGCCGTGCCCGCCCCCCTGGCCCAACTGGTGGCGGAAGCCGTTGAAATTCCGGTCATCGGCATCGGCGCCGGACCCCACGTAGACGGTCAGGTCCTGGTCACCCATGATATGGTGGGTCTTTTCGATAAATTTGTGCCCAAGTTCGTCAAGCAATATACCCAGATCCGGCCCACCATTCTGGAAGCCCTTGCGGCTTACCAAAAAGATGTACGTGAAAGCACCTTCCCGGGCCCGGAACATAGCTTCAAAATGGCGGATAATACACTGGAAAAATTAAAAAAAATGATGTAGACCGATACCGCCCAATGACCATGCAAAGGGAATCTTGCAAGGCCTCCGGAACCCGCCTGGCAAATCCCATTCAGCGGGCCTGGCGGAAAGTGCCGGAAAAAGAAATGATGCGATAAATTTAAAAAAAATTGAATTACTATCTTGCTTTCTGTTTAAAAATCAGTATTATTCATTCAATCAATAAAGGCCCGTGCTTAGTTGGCGGGCCGGTTTCGTTCCGAGGGTGCGATCCACTTGTCATGGTGGGAACCTTCAGCAAGAAACTATGAGAAATTCTTAAGAAAGGGGGATGTCACTCCATGGCAAATGGAATTGTTAAGTGGTTTAACGACAGCAAAGGTTTTGGTTTCATCGAACAAGAAGACGGTCCGGATGTATTTGTCCATCACACAGCGATCAATGCAACCGGCTTCCGGACGCTCAATGAGGGCGACCGGGTTACGTTCGACATTGAGCAGGGTCAAAAAGGCCCCGCAGCCGCCAATGTCAACGTAGTTTAGTTCAAAATCAGGTCTTAAAAAAAAGGGTTTTGGTCCAGGCGGCCAAAACCCTTTTTTATTCCAACCAACCCATACCCCTGCCGGTACGGTTTTTCGTAGGGTTTTCGTTCAAACACGAAAAATATATAAAAATTACCGTGCAATGCACCCCTGAAATAGGGTATTAGATTTCACCAAATACGGTGTATGCAATTCGACTCCCCAATGCGGTAATTTTTATGGATGACAATCAATTCTTCAAACAGGGAACGCTCCTGATCTGCAGCAGCCTGGAAATTGAAACGGCCCTGGGACGCTGCCGGGAGTTTATCGCCCGGACCATACCGGCCGATGAGATCTACCTCAATATCTATGAACCGCATCTTCAGGGCCTGCGCTATGTTGCCAGGGCGGATGCGGCGGGGGGCGAAAAAATGGAGCGCATCATCCCCCTGCCGCCGGACCTGACGGTGGATATTGAGAGCGGCCGGCGCTTGACCGATTACATGCTGATCAACCGGCCCCAGGATGATCCTGTGGGGCGTATCATCGCCGGCAAACTGGATCGCCGGGATCATTCCTTCATCGCCCTGCGTCTGCATATCGAGGGGCGCCGCCTGGGAGTCATCGACCTGTTCGCCAAGGGATGGGATCGTTTCAGCGAGCAGCACGCCCGGCGCCTGGCCCTGCTCCGCGATCCTTTTGCCATTGCCATGGCCAATGCCCTCAAGCACCAGGAAGTGGTGCAACTCAAAGAGCGGCTCATCGCCGACAACCAGGACCTGCAGGCGGAGCTCAGCGCCCACTTCGGGCATGAAGTGGTGGGCGCAGACCGGGGCTTGCGCGGGGTGATGGCCAAGGTGAACCAGGTGGCCCACCTGAAAAACACCATCCTGCTGGAGGGCGAAACCGGCGTAGGCAAGGAGGTTATTGCCAACGCCATCCATCGCTGCTCACCCCGCAATCCGGAATCTTTTGTCAAGGTCAACTGCGGTGCCATCCCGGAAAATCTCATCGACAGTGAATTGTTCGGCCATGAAAAAGGGGCCTTTACCGGAGCCGTAAGAACCAAGCGGGGCCGTTTCGAGCGCGCCCACAAGGGCACCCTTTTCCTGGATGAAATCGGCGAACTGCCGCCCTGGGCCCAGATCCGGCTGCTGCGGGTCCTCCAGACCCAGGAGATCGAGCGGGTGGGCGGATCCCTGCCCATCAGGCTCGATTTACGGGTTATTGCCGCCACTCATCGCGATCTGGCCCGGATGGTCCGGGAGGGAACCTTTCGCGAAGACCTGTTGTTCAGGATCAACGCTTTTCCCATCCGGATCCCTCCCCTGCGGGAGCGGCGGGAAGATATCCCGGCCCTGATCCGGCACTTTATTGAAAAAAAATCCGTGGAACTGGGCATTACCCGCATCCCGGCCATCGCCGCGGAAGCATTGGCCGATCTGGATCGCCATCATTGGCCGGGCAACGTGCGTGAGTTGGAGAATGCCGTGGAACGCGCCTTGATCCAGCATCGCCACGGTCCCCTGCTGTTCCAGCCCATGGGCGCTAATCCAAGGGACCAGGAATTCACCCTGGCCCTGGACAGCCGCCGTCAGATCCAGCCCCTGGATACCGTCATGGGGGACTATATCCGCGAGGCTTTAAAAATAACAGGAGGACGTATCAGCGGCCCCAAGGGAGCGGCCACCTGCTTGGGACTGCATCCCAATACCCTGCGCAACCGCATGCTGAAGCTGGGTATCGCCTTTGGACGCAAGTATGCCCGGTAAAATGAATTTCAACAGGACCTGTGATAACAACAATCATCATATTAGGAGCGTTTCATGAATCAGGGAACGGTGAAAAAAGCAGTGGTCCTCTTGCTTGCAGCTGCCATCTCTTTGATCTTTTTCGGAATGGTGCAGCCTTTTCTCATGGCGATCTTCATGGCCGCCATATTCGCCGCGCTGACCCGTCCCGTATACCAGCGCATCTCCGGCTGGTGGGGCGGGCGGCACGCCCTGGCCTCCCTGGCCACGCTGATCCTCTTTATCATAGTCGTGCTCATCCCCCTGGGTTTCCTTCTGGGCATTGTCACGGCCCAGGCCCTGAAGGTCGGCCAGTCCGCCACCCCCTGGATCCAGGAGCAGATCGCCAACCCTTCCCGCTGGACCGCCTATTTCGAGGAACTCCCCTATTATGAGCATATCGCTCCCTATCGGGACACCATTTTTGAAAAAATCGGGGCCCTGGTGGGCGGTATTACCCGCTACCTCATCGACAACCTCTCTTCGGCGGCCAAGGGCACCGTCAACTTTCTGTTTATGATCTTCATCTTTTTATACACGATGTTCTTCTTCCTCATCGACGGAGACAAACTGCTCAGGAAGATCATGTACTACCTGCCCTTGGAGGACGAGGACGAACAGCGTATCGTGGAACGCTTCACCTCGGTCACCCGGGCCACGCTCAAGGGAACGGCCATCATCGGCGTGCTCCAGGGCTCCCTGGCCGGGCTGGCCTTAAAGTTTGTCGGTATCGAGGGCGCCGCCTTCTGGGGTACCATCATGACCGTACTCTCCATTCTGCCGGGGATCGGTACGGGATTGGTCTGGGGCCCGGCGGGCGTCATCCTGATCCTTTCCGGAGACTACGTCCAGGGGGTGGGGCTGATCATCTTCTGCGGGCTGGTGGTGGGCAGCGTGGACAATTTCCTGCGCCCGCGGCTGGTGGGTAAAGACACTCAGATGCACGAACTGTTCATCCTCTTCGGCACCCTGGGCGGCATTATGCTCTTCGGTATCCTGGGCTTCATCATCGGCCCCATCATCGCGGCCCTGTTTGTCACGGTCTGGGATATCTACGGCGTGGTGTTCCAGGATGTACTGCCCAAAGTGAAGTCTTTGCCCCTGAAGAGCGCAGCGGTCCGGGAGGAGCAAACACCGGATGCCCCAGAGGGCGATATCTGACAGGTTCAGACCAAATCCCGCAGGGCGGATTCCAGGGTGGGAAATTGAAATTCAAATCCGGCCTGCTGCAATCTAAGGGGCACCACCCGCTGGCTGGCCAGCAGGGTTTGCGCAAATTCTCCCAGGGCCAGCCTTAGCACCGCGGCCGGTACGGGAATCACCGCCGGACGGCGGAGAATCTTACCCAGTGTGGCGGCCAACTCCCTGTTGCGCACCGGCTGGGGGGCGCAGAAGTTGTAAGCACCGGCTGCGGATGCATCCCCGATGAGAAACAATATCGCCGCCGCCAGATCATCCAGGTGAATCCAGGAAAACCATTGCCGGCCATTGCCCAGGGGACCGCCCGCGCCCAGGCGGAACGCCGGCACCATTTGACGCAGTGCCCCGCCATCACGGCCCAGGACCACCCCGAAACGCATCACCGCCACCCGCACACCTCGGGTTCGAGCGTCCCGGGCTGCGGCCTCCCAATCCCGGGACAGGTTCGCTAAAAAATCATGGCCCGCGGGCTGGGATTCCCGCAGCACCTGCTCTCCCCCTTCGCCATAATAGCCAATGGCGGACGCGCTCAGGAGCAGTGCGGCCCGTTGGGCAGGCAGCCCGGCCGCCAGGTTGCGTGTGGTTAATATCCGGCTGTCATACAGCGCCTGCTTATAAGACCGGGTCCACCGTTTGAAGATGGAGCGCCCGGCGAGATTGACAACCACATCGGCATCGGCCAGGACATCCTGCCACGGTCCGCCGCGGGTGGTGTCGGCAGCCACATAGCGGTAATCCGGATGCCGGATTGCTTCCGCCCGGGCTTTGGAGCCCAGAGCCGTAACCCCATACCCCGCTTCCAGGAGATGTCGGCACAGGTGGCGGCCCACAAACCCCGTTCCTCCGGCAACGATAACTTGCATGGCAAACCTCCCAAATTGACAGTGCGGATGGAATGGACTAACAGTCCGGTAATTGGGCCAGGGCCATTGTCCCAGGAATGTTACCATGGCCTGGAGTCGTTATTGACCGGAAATGTACCGGGCGGGTTTGAAACCCGCCCCTACTCCAGGTCATATTCAAAACCACAGGTATCCAGCGGCACGCATGCAGGCAAACCCATACAGGGACTTGCAGCCGGCTCGCTGGAGTCGGATTCCATGCTTACAACCAACCCGGAAAAGGATGTTCAATTATGATCTATCACAAATCTACAGGGGAATATAAGGAGATGATGCCAGGGATTCAACGCCGGAACCTGGTGCACGGCGCCCAAAGCCAGCTCTGCGAGTTCCTGTTGGCCAAGGGAGCGGCCATTCCGGAGCACCGGCATCCCCATGAACAGACCGGCATTCTCCATAAGGGGCTTCTCCGGCTGATTATCGAGGGTGAAGCCCATGAATTGGGGCCGGGCGAGGCCTGGTCCATCCCCGGCGACACGCCCCACGCAGCCGAAGCACTGGCAGAATCGGTGGTCTGGGAGGTGTTTTCACCGCCCCGGGAAGACTATCTTGAAGATTAGGGTGGTTATACGCGCAACTTTCCTGCTGCCGGAAGTTCTTTGCAGACCGTTAACTTTGCAGGGGCGGGTTTAAACCCGCCCCTACGGCAGGCCGGCATCCGGCAATAAGAAAAGCACCCCGCAGCAACGGGATGCTTTTAATTGCAACAAAAAAGGGATGGCGTATCAGTTGGCTGACCCACAGGTACTATCGGATCCGCAGCCGGCGCAGCCTCCCCCGGCACCGAACTGCAGGGAGCAGTCGAGCTTGAATCCCATGCCCAGGAAATCGACCTTGATGGGCTGGGCTTTTTCCATAAAATCTTTATTGACCAGAAACTGATATCCGTCAATTTCGAACTGTTCGTCGGTATCCCGCGGCTCATCCAGAGCCATAGCCAATGACGGGCCGCCTCAGCCTCCTTCATTGAGGAAAATGCGGATGGGAACCACTTCCCGCCCTTTGAAATACTCGCCGATCTGTTCAGATGCTGCCGCCGTTACTGTTAACATACAGTCCTCCTTATAAAAATTAAGCCTGCCGAACCGGCAGACCTTTAGGTACCGCTAATCAAGCGGATATTAATCACAGCGGCCATCCTTGTCAATGCCGCAGCCGCGGGATTATGCACGGATTATGAAGTTTTTGACAGATATTGGTCGTACACCTCGAAATCATCCCTGCCAAAAAGGACGAAAAGCACCCGGGTCAGGGAAACGGCCTGCTTGAGGTATTCACGCGTCGTCTCCACGGCAATGCCGCAGGCCGCTTCAATGGGATAGCCGTAAACGCCGCAGGAGATGGCCGGGAAGGCCATGGAGTGCAGTCCCTTACCCGCCGCCAGCCCGAGGCTCTCGCGGTAGCAGCTTTTTAAAAGGGCCGCATCCCGCGGCTGACCGGAATAGACCGGCCCCACCGTATGGATCACATAGGCGGCCGGCAGGTTATATCCCCGGGTAATCCGGGCCTCCCCGGTGGGACAGCCCCCCAGGGTGCGGCATTCCGCCAACAGTTCCGGACCCGCCTCACGGTGGATGGCGCCGTCCACGCCGCCCCCGCCCAACAGACTCCGGTTGGCGGCGTTGACAATGGCATCTACCTGCAGCCGGGTGATATCGCCCTGATGCAGTTCAAGGGGCCCGTATATTTTTGAGTTCATTGATTGTTTCCCCCAGATGAAACTGCGCCCAAGCAGCACGGTTTCATTTTGCGTAATATGTCATATACGTGTCCATGTTGCCGTATCTGTGAACGAATCTAATGCGTCTGACGCCGCACATATCTTCGGCTCGTCTAGCGTTGATTCATAATAGGGGCGGGTTTGCAACCCGCCCCTACAAATAATTTCTTCAGATTGGCAGAACAGATCACGCTTCCGGATGCAGATCATACAGGGTGTCATCCTTGCGGGGCGGAATCGACCTGGGACCGCCGCCGCCTGTTTTTCCCGGCATAACGAAGGGATCTTCGGATTCCAGCAGGTCCCCCATTTCAGCCTCCAGCGCCTCGGGGTCTTCACCTTTCTCCATGCGCGCAAGGGCCTCCTGCATGCCGGGCCCCAACTCCATTCCGGTCATATCGGTAAATTTGCGCATGAGGTTGGCCGCCTGCCGGGGATCGTTTTCATCCAGGCCGTCGGCTTCGCTGGCCAGGGTTTCCATGGCCCGCTCCATTTTCGATTCGTCAAACGGCAGGTCGTCCAGGTCGCCATCCTCCTTGGCCTTGCCGGTCACGGCAAAGGTGGACATGCGCCGGCTTAAATCGGCAGTTTTACACCGGGGGCACTTGGGCACGGTGGCGGTATCAATGCGCCGGGAAAAAAAATTGTATAGGGTGTGGCATTGGGAACAATAGAATTCGTAAATGGGCATGGGTCCTCCCGTGGGCTTTCAGGTGCCTGGCATCCTTTTGAAAGCGGATAGCCAATGGTCGTTTGGATCAAGTAAAACTGCTAAAAATCTAAAATTTGCCGCCCCGCTTGTCAACCGGAAGATCCACGGTCTCCGGCAGCTACCGATGGTTTGCCCAGGTAGGTTCCAAAAGATGAAGGCAATATCGATAGGCCAGTTTGCAGCGGCGGGTTTCACCCCCCCACCGGTTGTTGGCGCGCACATTGACTCTCCCGTAATCGGAACGGAGACCTGGCCATCGTTCTAACGGGCGGCTTTCAGGGTGAGCCGCCGCCCATCGCTGTGGAGGGTGACGGCTCCATCGAGATCGGTGCGAAAGATGCGCTGGCAATGACGATCCAGGCGTTGCAGAACCGTCTCATGGGGAAACCGATAGCGGTTGCGCCACCCGCAGGGAATGATGGCATAGCGCGGCCGGACCTGCTCCAGAAAGGCCGGGGTGCTTGAGGAACGGCTGCCATGGTGGGGCACGATCAGCACCGTACTCTTAAGCGCCCGGCCGGCCAGGGCGGCCAGTTCCCTTTCCGCCGGCGCCATAATATCACCCGTCACCAGCACGGAATGGTCGCCATGGGTGAGCTTCAATACCAGGGAGTTATTGTTGCTGTCAGCCCAGGGCTGTTTTGCTATGCGCTTAAGGAAGTCACGCGGCGGATAGAGAATTTCCGCCCGAAGCCCTTTAAAATCAAGGGATTCACAGCCATGAGTGCCTAGACGCCGGGCAATCTGCTGCTGGTCCACAATTTCCAGTAAACGACGATATCCCTGGGTAGCGGCGGGTTGGCCGTTGGACCAGAACTCACCCACGTTGAAATGTTCGGCGATATAAAGCAGGCCGTTCAAGTGGTCGCTGTTGGGATGGGTCAGCACCAGAACCTGCACCGAGGCAATCTTGCGCTGCCGTAAAAAGGGCGCCACCACCCTGGCCCCGATGTCAAAAGTCGAGGTATCGGCAAAACCCCCCCCGTCGGCCAGGATGACATCCCCGCCGGGGGCCTCCACCACCACGGCAGCACCCTGGCCCACATCCAGCACCGTTATGCGCAGGTCGTCGGCCCAGTATCGCCGGTGGACCCAGTAACCGATATCCGCCAGGGCCACGGCCAGCACAATCCCACCCACGATACATACCCGCCGCCGATTTTTCGAAAGTTCCGCCGGGGGCGAAGGTCCGGCCGCCTCCTCCCCGCTGCCCAGGGTCCCAATTGCGGTGAGCAGGCATCCCAGGAGCAGATAATAGCAGGCCGTTTCCAGGATGGAGAATGAGACCACATCGGCCGCAGCCCAGGGCAGATCGGCCACCTGGCGCACGATCCGGCAAACCCAGCCCAGGGGTACCGCAGCGGCCTGCAACAGGCCTCCGGCCAGGGAAACACTGAAGAAGGCGGTTCCCACCCCCAGCAACCCCAGGGGCAGAACCCACCAGCCCACCAGGGGCACCAGCAGCAGATTGCAGCCCAGCCCCACCAGGGAAACCTGGTTAAAGGTCCGTACAATCAGCGGCAGGGTCCCCAGGGTGGCCAGCAGGGTCACCAAGGCGCTGAGTATAACCCAGCGCAGTATCCGCACCCCAAGCGCCGGCGATTCCAGTTCCGGCTCCCTTTTTTGCAGCAGCAGGGAGCGGAGTCGGTGCAGGCCGAAGATAATCCAGAACACCGCGCCGAAAGAAAGCTGAAACGAAAGCGTGAACAGGGCCGGCGGGTACCATACGAGAATGGCCAGTGCGGCCCAGGCCAGCAGGTTGAAAAGGTCGGGTTCACGCTCCATTACCAGTCCTGCCAGGGCCAGGCTAGCCATGATCAGGGCCCGCTGGGTGGAGGGCGCCATTCCCGAGAGCAGCGCGTAGAACGTGATCATCGCAATGGCCCCCAGGGCGGCGATTTTGCGGGGCCAGGCCCTCAACAGAAGATTATGCTGGAAACCAAGCAGAAATACCAGCAGGCCATACACAGCCCCGGCCACCATGCCCACGTGCAAACCGGAGATGGCCAGCAGATGGGCCGTTCCGGTCCGGGCGAAGGCGGTTTTCAGGTCCCGGGGAATTCCGCCCCGTTCACCCAAAAGCAGTGCCTTGAGCAGGGCCCGCTGATCCCCGTTGATCCGGGATCGCGGAAAGGTATCGATGATCCCGTGCATGCGGCTGCGCAGCCATTTAAAGGAGGGCCAGCGGCCAGCCGGTGCTTTTTGCACCACCCGGACATCAGCGGCTTTAGCATATAAGCTGCCGTGGATCCCCTGCCAGGCCAGGTAACTCACATAATCGAACCCTCCCGGGTTGGCAAAATTACGGATGGCCCGCAATTTGCCCATCAGCATCAGCCGGTCCCCCTGTTCCAAAGGGGGCAGCGAATCTCCCCGCAGCACCAGGCGCAGTCTGCCGGCAACATCCTGCCACGCCCCTGCCCTGCGGATCTGGTGGAGGTCCAGCACTGTCCGCAAGCGCTGGTTCCCGGCCACCGGCCGGGCAGCAACAGCGGCTATAATTTCGGCTCTTTTGGCGGGGATGAAGTGGCGGATGTCCCGGGCATCGCCGGCCGGATGCATCCAGGGTTGCAGGGATAGATAGCCCAGCAAAACCATACATGCCAGGGGCAGGGTTGCGGATACGGCGCTCCTCCGGAGCCAGCAGGCGGTGAGGGCCAGGCCCAGCACCAGGGCGCCGGAAGCCAGCCAGGGGCCTTGTCCGGGCAGATAACGGCCGGCCACAATACCGGCCGTCAGACCCAGGAGCAGCAGGAAAACCGGCCGCGCCGGATATCGGCCGGGAGAGCTAGACTGGAGAAGGTTGCTAGGATTCAATGGGTTTTTGCCCGAGGCCTATCCCTTGATACGCTGGATCCGGGCGCCCAGCCGGGCGAATTTGCGCTCCAGGCGTTCGTAACCCCGGTCCAGATGGTAAACCCGGTTCACTTCAGTGCTGCCCCGCGCCACCAATCCGGCCAGGATCAGGGAAGCACTGGCCCGCAAATCAGAGGCCATCACCGGGGCGCCGGAAAGTTGCGCACAGCCCCGCACCATGGCGGTATTGCCTGAAATTGAGATATCAGCCCCCATGCGGCGCAGTTCGCTGACGTGGATAAAGCGGTTTTCGAATATGGTTTCCGAAATAATGCTGGTGCCCTGGGCCACGCAGGCCAGGACCATGAACTGGGCCTGCATATCCGTGGGAAATCCGGGAAAGGGCAGGGTCTTGATCTCCAGGCTGCGCAACGGGCCGTTTCCCTTCACCCGAATGGTGTCGTCACGCACCACCACATCGGGACCGGCCGTTCGCAATTTGTTGATGGTTGCCCGGCAATGGTCGGCCTGGCACCGCTTGAGGGTGACATCACCGCCGGTAATGGCCGCCGCTACCATCAGGGTTCCGGCTTCAATGCGATCCGGTATGATGGTCGCGTCCGCTTCGTGAAGCTTTTCAACACCATCAATGGTGATCACCGAATTACCGGCGCCCTCAACCCTGGCCCCCATGCGGTTAAGGACTTCGGCCAGGGCGACGATCTCCGGCTCCCGGGCCACATTGCGCATCACCGTGGTTCCCCTGGCCAGCACCGCCGCCATCATCAGGTTCTCAGTGCCGGTTACCGTGGGCATATCCAGATAGATTTCGTTGCCCACCAACTCCTGGGCACTGGCCTCCACATAGCCGTGCCGGATATCAATCTCCGCTCCCAAACGGGCCAATCCCTTGAGGTGCAGGTTGATGGGCCGCGCACCGATGGCGCATCCGCCGGGCAGGCTCACCCGGGCCTTTTTCAAACGCGCCAGCAGCGGTCCCAAAACCAGGATGGAAGCCCGCATCTTGCGCACCAGGTCATAGGGCGCCTCGGGCGTATTGAGGCCCCGGGCGCACACCCGCCAGACCCCGCCGTCGGTGGTCACCTCAACCCCCAGATGCTCCAGCAGCAGCCGGATGCTGACGATATCCTGCAGATGGGGAACATTGCGGTAGGTGCAGCAGCTATCGGTGAGCAAAGCCGAGGCCAGAATAGGCAGGGCGGCGTTTTTCGCCCCGCTCACTTCGACTTCACCGCTGAGACGTTGGCCGCCTTGTACAATGATTTTGTCCAATTTTGATCCTTATAGTGGTTTGCGTGAATGCAATAGCATAGAGAAACGCAATATTGATGGGCAACAGGCAGGGGCCTGAAATAAAAAATGCGCCCCCCCCAATATTGGCCAGAAAGGGAAGCGCATTCGGTATTAAGGATAAACTGCAGCCGCGGACGGACTAATGGTGGGAGTCGCCGCCATTGCCTTGGAGGGTGTCCAGGATTGCTTTGCCGATGCAGAAGGTCATCCCGGCACCGATGATGGAAAGGGCATACCACAACCCCCCATGGAAAATGACGTGGCCCATATCCCAAACCCATTCGAAACTAAATGGTAACATTCCTGCGCCTCCTTGACTCTTTCAAATCTTATATGACCCGCTTGGTGCCGGGTGGCTGATCCTTTGGTAATCCCTGTGACGACTCCCTGCCCCCGGTGAGAGGAGCCGGGCCAAGGGGGGGATAAACAGCCAGCAAGCATTCACCCCCACCCCGGCCCTCCCCCGTCAAGGAGGAGGAAGATTATGGTTTATATCTGTCCTAGGCCTCTGCAGGCGCTGCATCCGCGGCCAAAGCAGGTTCTTCATCGGTTGCCGCGGCCGGTTCCGTATCAGTTGCGGTCTCTTCCTCGGGCAGGGGATTGAGTTCTGCCTCCTGGGGGAAGATGGGCAGGTACCGGTAGGAGATCATGACCAGGATCACCCCGTAAGCCACCGGCAGGATGGTTGTAGCAATTTCCTGCCAGCTGGGGAAGTAGGTGAACCAGCTTTCATAGCTCACCACCGGGATGGCCAGAACCTGGAGCACCATGACCCAGCGGTTGAGGCAGACCCCGATACAACCCAATATTACCGCCGCCCAGAGCAGGCTGCTGCGCTGCCGCAGGCTGGGCACGATGAGAATCACAGCCGGTACGATGCCACACAACACCAGTTCGGCAAACAGGATCCAGTAGCCGTACCAGGAACCGGGGTTGTTGGAATAAAAGTGGCTTACGGTCTGTCCCATGCCCGGTGCCTGGACAAAGGCCCAATACCAGGTATCAATGATCTTGGCGACAATATAAGTGGCCATCATCCAGCCCGCAATCTTGGCCAGAAGATCAATGACATTATCTTTGACCAGCTTCTTGCGGGCAATGGTTTCGGTGAGCTTGGTGATGAAAATGGTGAAACAGGGACCATAGGCGGCCGCCGACCAGGTGAAAAGAAAAAAGGTCGTGGGCCAGACCAGGACGTGTTCCCGGAAACCGAAGGGCCGGCCGAACATCACACCGGTGACTCCGCCCAGGGAGCCCTGGTGGAAACAGGAAAGAAACGCACCGGTGGCGGCAAAAACCGCCATGTTGGCGTGCATGTTGTGGGTCAAATTATGGAAAAAAGGAATCTTGTCGATCTGCCGGTTTTCCAGAATTAAGGGAATGTACTCAATGGTCAGCACCATGAAATAGCAGGAGAGGCAGAAAGCCACCTCGGTGAGCATGGAGTGCACATTGGCGTGCCAGAAAATAAACCAGTTGCGCAGGGGCTGGCCCACATCGATGGCCAGAATCAGCAGGGCCGAACTGTAACAGATAAAACCGAGCAGCACGGCGTAGTTGATGATATTTTTCAACTCATCCTTGCCGAAGATGTACTTGAGCAGGCCGGAAAAGAAGGCACCGCCGCCCAGGGCAATCACCGCCAGGTCAGCCCAGATCCAGAGGGCGAACCCATAGGCATTGTTCATGTTGGTCTGGTTGAGCCCTTTGATCCAGCACAAGAGCATGGCGACCACCCCCCAGAGAAGAACCGCACCGGCAATGGTCAATCCAAGGGCGAACTGCCAAAAGGGAGCACGCCTAACGCCCTTCGGTATCAATGCTGCATCCATGTTCCTTAGCTCCTCGTCCTTATAATTAATGGCGAAACACTATTTAAATCCATTCAAAATGGCCGTTGCTGCAGGCCGCCGGCCCATCAGTGATGGCCGCCGGCCCGGGTGTGGCGGGGTTCGCCGGTGGCCTCATCGACCAGGTAGTTGTCCAGGGCCCGCTGGACCCATTCCCGGTCGGAACGGTAATATACCTTGGGATTGGTGCCCAGCCGTTCCAGCAGGCGGAAGGCATTTTTGGAATCCTTCAGCTTGTGGACGGCATGCTGGGGATTGTTGAGGTCGCCGAAGGTGATGGCCCCGGCCGGGCAGGCCTGGGTGCACGCGGTTTGGTATTCGTCCTCGGCAATTTCCCGGCGCCCCTCGTTAAAAGCCCGTTCCTTGGCGGCCTGGAAGCGGTGGTAGCAGAAGCTGCACTTTTCCACCACGCCGCGCATGCGCACGGAAACCTTGGGATTGAGGGCCTGTTCCATGCCGTCGGGCCAGACCGGGTCCCACCAGTTGAAGACCCGCACATGGTAGGGGCAGGCCCCCATGCAGTAACGGCAACCGAAACAGCGCGTGTAGATCTGGCTCACAATCCCTGAATCCAGTTCATAGTCGGTGGCCGTGGCCGGACACACCGACACACAGGGGGAGTGGCCTTCGTGTTTTCCCTCGCAATGCTGGCAGGGGCGCGGCAGATAACAGACATCATAATCGGGAAACTCTTTCCCGTTATTCACTTTAAAAACCCGCATCCAGGCTACCCCGAGCATTTTGTCGGTTTCATCGGCCCGAAAGGGGATGTTGTTTTCCGACATACAGGCAACCATGCACGAGGCGCACCCGGTGCATTTATCCAGGTCGATTACCATGCCGAATTTTTTCGGTTTGCCCTGCTGATGTTCTGATTTCATCGATACCTCGTCAACCTAGTGTAACCCTAAGCTCTGGTAAGTTTGGCGCGAATTCCCCAGGCAGCATCCAGCCCGGTGAGCGGATCCGCCGTGGGTCCCATGAGATCGTTAATGTTCACACCCTTGTGCTTGAGAAACTCGTCAAAGGCAGTATGCCCCAATCCCCGGGGCAGGGCCACCAGCTCGGGCCGGATACCGTGACTCAGGTGAACCCGTACCTTGGCCGTCGCAAAAGGAGTGGTCAGCAAGGCCTGCTGGCCCTCTTTCAATTTGTAGGCTTTAGCCGTGGCCGGATTGATTTCCACCAGTACGTCATCCTTTTTCAGCACTGTATCCTCAACGGCTTTCACCATATAGGGCATGGAGCCCACCCGCCGGGGCGCCAGGCGCATGGTATCATAAGGGATCAACTCCAGCGGGTACTTCCCGGAATCCCCCTCAGGCGCCACTTCGCGGTAATCGGGCATTACCTTGCCGCCATGGGCCGTAAAGCTGAAGTTCGCAGCTCCGCCGGCGGATGCCCCTTCCCAGAAGGTGCTTTCCATGAGGCCGTCCCAACGATCCCCCAAGGTTTCTTTTAGGCAAACTTCGTGGGAATCCCAGGCCATGGCACCCGCCAGGGGGTCCCCCACGGCCCGGGCGATCTTAAGCAGTACGTCGCCCACATGGCGTGTATTGTGCTGGGGAGCCACCACCGGACGGCTCAACCCCACGATTTGGCGGGGCATGCCGGAGGCCGCCGGCACATCCTCAAAACGTTCCAGGTAGATGTGATTGGGCAGAATCAGGTCGGCCAGCATGGCCGTTTCATCTTTGAAAGAGGCAAAACTGACAATAAAGGGAATCTTTTCCAGGGCCTCCTGGACTCCGGCTGTGGCGGGCAGGCTGTAGAGCGGATTAGCCTGGTGGATCAGCAGCATTTCGATGCCATAACCTTCGCCCTTGGCCAGATTGGCGAAAAACCGGCTGGCCCGGGAAGGCCCGGCAGCATCGGCACCGTCCACCCGCTCCTGGGCAAGGCCCTGTTGGGCGGTATCGTCCAGGGCGGGAGCGTCCCACTGGATGTAGTCGGCCGCCGGCACCGCCTGAATCCCGCCGTCCCGGTTCATATTGCCCTTTAAGGCGTTGAGGGCCATGACGGCCATGAACTCCTGAAGATCCCCGGGGGTCAATCCCTGTCCAGCCCCCCACAGGGCCAGGGGCCGCCGGGCCGCACTGAACTCTTTGCCGGCCTGGGTGATGAGCGCCGCATCCACGCCGGTGATCTCCGCCACCCGGGAAATGGGGTATTGATCCAATACTTCCTTTTTCCATTGGTCAAAAGT
>Ga0180435_10002360_pt1 | contig 19357 bp, 19 predicted proteins | sample SS_ome_3_FD_132467 | JGI IMG/M metagenome (GOLD analysis project Ga0180435, IMG submission 132467) | Hypersaline lake sediment archaeal communities from the Salton Sea, California, USA - SS_3_S_1 metaG | ecosystem: Environmental > Aquatic > Non-marine Saline and Alkaline > Hypersaline >...
CTACTTCCCGCAAACCAGCAGCATAACCCATCCTGTAGTCAATAACTGTCCTACCCGCTGAAATTTCAGAAGACCCTATAATTTATCGGGTTTTGAGACACCTGTCGAGAGCTGTCAAATTGGTCTAATTGACTATAAGGAACCCGGGCCGTTGATAATGCCCTACAGCTCCTCCCGCCTGATCGGCCGGTCCACCATGTCCACCACCATGGACTCCACCCTCACCTCGAAAAGCCGCTTGAGCGTCTTGTAGTCCAGTTTCTCTGGCCAGGCGTCCTCGTTCGTGTACCAGGCCGCCAGTTCGGCCTCCAGGATGCGCGGAGCCAGCTTCCTGAGCACCGCATCAGCTTTGGACAGGTCAACGATCTCCTTGATCAGGTAGATGTTGGCTCCATCCTCCTGAATACTCTCAAGGGTGATGAAGTCTGGTGGGTCTGGACATCCGTGGAGCCAGTCCAAAAACGCATGCTTGGGCCTCAACACAACGGCGGTACGGTCAATCAGCTTGGGCATCTTCACCCCCAGAATATGTAGGTGGGGTCCTCCTCCACCTCGGCCAGTAGGTCGTCCAGATTTGAGGAGGGGTCCGCGTCCACGTAGAGATGCCACTTGCTGTTCCTGTCCGCATAGTACAGGGCCCAGGTGCTGTCCTTGGGATCGTATCGGAACTGCGCCACAACCGTGTCCACCTTCCTGCTCTGGTCGTTGAACATGGGCCTGGACTCGTAGATGGTCACCGAGTTCCCCCTGACCCTGTGGAGCACCTGCAGCTTGTCGTGCAGGTCGGACGATACCTTATCGGAGCAGTACCTGGTCAACTTGGCATCTACCAGCTGACGGACCAACGGTGGCAAGGGCATGATGACACCTCTCTTGTCATTTTGTCCGCGTTATATCACGAATCTCCCCGGAGAGTGAGGATACCGCCGCCCTACATTCAGTGTGAGAAGAGACCCCGTGGGCTCGAAACGCAACGTCTGTTTCTGACCATCACCTCATGACCAGGTTCAGCAAAATTTTTTCATATAGTCGGAGTTTTTAAACCGCTTGTGGTGGCCAACGCACCATAGTTGACCGATCCCCGGCATTGTCTGATAATCAAAATGAGCTTACCGACAGCTATCACTGGCCCCGCCCAGGGGCTCGACGGCTTCGCTACCCGTGACGGAGAGAGCCTCCGGTCAGCTCAAGACAAACACACTGTGCGAACCGCTGCGGTTTCAGCGGGAGGTAGCCCCTTCCGTTTTGTGCCGGGAGGGCGGGTGGGTTTCATGCACAGTGTGGGCTTGCTCGCCCTTTATATTTTGGGCACCGACGGGAGGAAACGATGAGACCACTGGCGGCTACCAAGATAATCATCGCAATAGGGGCTGTGTTTCTGGTTATCAGCTGTACAGGTGGTTCAGGTGGTGACGGTTCTGGTGGAGATGCAGATGCTGATGTCGATTCTGATGGAGACAGCGACTCGGACTCAGACGCAGGGAAGGATTCGGGTGGGGATGGTGACACCGACGGCGATTCGGATAGTGATTCTGATTCGGACTCCGATTCAGATAGCGATGCAGGTCAGGATTCCGGACAGGACGGCGGTCAGATAAGCTGCACTGGGTCTTGTAGGCGATATGTGGACCTGAACGCATCTGGCCTGAATAACGGCATTAGTTGGACGAACGCCTTTAAGAAGGTGCAAGACGGCATCGATTCGGCCAATGTCTGGGCAACCGCGTGCAGTGATACCTGCGAGGTGTGGGTTGCAAAGGGCATTTACAAACCGACGGACGGGACGGATCGGGACGCTACATTCACCCTTAAATCCGGGGTTCATCTCTACGGCAGTCTCGTTAGTGGCGACACTACTCTGGTAGGCAGAAACTTTGGAACCAACGCTACCACTTTTAGCGGAAGTCTCGGCGCTCCAGAGAACTTGGGTGATAATTCAAAAATCATAGTATCGATAGATTCAAGTGATAATTCGCTTATTGACGGATTTAAGATCACGGATGGATACAATGATAGTGGCAGTTGGTGTTCGGGCAGTATGATTATTTCCTTCAGCAGTCCAATGGTTAACAACTGCACGTTTTCGAACAACACTGCGGGTATTTGCGTGTATTCGGGGAGCCCAACAATAACAAATAGTACTTTTTCCAGTAACTCCGCCTTGGAGCGTGGTGGCGGTATCTACATCGGTTCAGGGAGCCCAACAATAACAAATAGTACTTTTTCCGGTAACTCCGCCTTGGAGCGTGGTGGCGGTATCTACTTCGATTCAATAGGGAACCCGACAATAACAAATTGCATTTTTTCTGGTAACTCTGCAGGCGTTGGTGGCGGTTTCTACATCGATTCAGTAGGCAGCCCAACAATAACAAATTGTATTTTTTCTGGTAACTCTGCAGGCGTTGGTGGCGGTATCTACATCGATACAGGGGGGAACCCGACAATAACAAATTGCATTTTTTCTGGTAACTCTGCTCAAGGGAAGGGTGGTGGAATTGGCTCCTCCACTCTGGGAATTCGTAACGCTCTGATAGGGGACTGCATCTTAGTTGGTAATTCCGCAAACTATGGTGGAGGAATGGAATTAGATAATTGGTCCTCTGAACCTCCGGCGCTAGTCATCAATTCGATTTTTGCCGGGAATAGCGCGACAAGCGGCGGTGGCGGTTTGAGAATCGAGAGCGCTGTTTCAACTACCAACGCTACCTTTGTAGGAAATTCAGCCCCCGCTAGTAGCGGTGTACATGTCTCTGGTAGTTCATCAATACTGAGCAACTCAATCGTATGGGGCAATTCTGATACTAGCGCAATTAGTGGAACCGTGTCTTTCAGCGTTATAGAGGGCGCTAGTTATGCTGGAGACGGAGGCGTCATCGACCAAGACCCGAAATTCAAGACTGTGGCAAACGATGCAGGAACCTGGACGGCGGTATCCTACGAGGAAGCCGACTTTCAAACCCTTCTAACCACATCGGGAACACCTTGGGCCACGGATGCGCTTATAGGGCTATTTGTACAACCGGACACAACAGACCCGCGCTGGGCCTATATCGCGGATAACACGACGAACCAGCTTCGAGTTTGGGGGAATGTAACTGATGACCAAGACGCATCCGTCAATGTTGGAATAGGTGATAAATTTCAGATTTACGACCTGCACCTAGCCAGTGATTCGCCATGTATCGATTCTGCCGATGGAACAAAAGCACCAGTTAGAGACATAGACGATAACTATCGATTCGACCACACCACACTCAATGACGCAGGCGTAGGACCGCCATGGGCAGATATGGGCGCATACGAGTTTGGGACCGGGACAGCGGCAAATGACCCTGTTTGTGGATTGCCGCAGGAGTGGTCGTCGAATAATCACCTGTACTGGAGTTGTTCAACCACAGTCACATGGCAGCAGGCAAGCGACTATTGCGACACCCTCGGTCTGGTACATCTTGCGACAATTAGCAGTCAGGCAGAAAACGACTACATCGATACATTAATCTCAAACCCTGCTTGGATTGGCGCTACAGACGCAGCAGAGGACACCACATGGGTATGGGAGACTGGAGAGAATTTCGATGTATACGACAACTGGATGGCCACCCATCCCTATGTTAACACCTCCTTAAACTGCGCGATAATGAACGGCTCTGCTCCGAATCAGGGAGAATGGGTTGATGTGAGTTGCACGGATACAAACAAATTCGTGTGCGAATCGGACCTTTAGCGGCCAGCAGATACCTTTTCCCTGAGAAGACCCCGGGGGCTCGGATCACAGATCCAGTTTCCCTTGATCCTTTATTACCCCAGTCCACAAAATATATATTTTTCCGGGACAGGCCCCTTATAGACACTTGTCTGCCAATGGCAGATACCTCGTACAGGTGTTACATATATCTTTCCGTGGACATGCCTGAGGGGACGGTTTAATAGAAGTTATGAGAAAGATTATTACGTGTCTGGTCCTGGCCCTGGTCGTATCCATATCTTTTACGGCATCTGCCGATTGCCGAGGCTGCTGCTCACGCCACAAAGGCGTTGTTTGTGTTGAAGGTAAGACCCAGTGTAAAGACGGGTCTCCCCTGTCTGATAAATGCCGTTTAAAGGGCTGTAGTAAGTGCGAGGGGGAGGTTGTCCCCCAGGACCAGGAGAATGTTCAGGAGCCCCCCCAGGGCGCTTATAATCGCAAGGATTGGCCCCACTGGACGGACGCGGACAACGACTGCCAGAACACGCGCAGTGAGATTCTACAGCGCGACAACATCGGCACGATAAAGTGGAAGAGGAATAAGCCGTGTAATGTGTCCTGGGGCGAGTGGAAATGCCCTTACACAGGGAAGACGTTCACCAAGGCGTCTGATGTGGATATCGATCACATAGTACCCCTGGCCCATGCTCATAGGACCGGTGGTACCACCTGGACCCGCAAGCAGAAGAGAGCCTTTGCCAATGATCCGCTAAACTTGCTGGCCGTCGAGGACAACATCAATCAGGAGAAGGGTGCCCAGGGGCCGACAGAGTGGAAACCGCCTCGTAAGGAGTTTTGGGCGGAATATGCGAAGAGGTGGTGGGCGGTGAAGGTTAAGTACAATCTGACTATCCGCCTGACCGAGGCATGTGTGGTGAACAAGATGGCGAATGGAATGGCCACCGACGAAAACCTGGAACTTTGCTTCGTAGGACCGCCACCAGGAAGTGCAGAATAGGAAGGTAAAGATCGAGCTGACCATTGGGGAGTTTGAGAAGAATATTTTGGGGGTTATGGAGAACTGGAAATAGCCACGAAGCGGGGCGGCCACCTATACAGCAACGCAACGGTTGTTGACGAACCCAAACGTCAGGTACAATGGGCATCTACCCATCACAAGGAGGGGACAATGAAAAATGCCTTATACTTGTTGGCGGCTCTAACGCTATCTAGTGGGTGCAGCGATGACGGAAAAGGTTTGGAAACAGTAACAGGAACCGCCAGCGCAAGCGACGAAGTGCGGAATTCAGCAGGGATAGACTCCTACGAATTCACAGTAGCTCAATCAACTGGGGCTAACGTCACGATTAAAGATGTCTCTGGATCAGTGCTGGGCACTGTTGTTATTAGACCATCAGGTGCGAAGCTTATTGCCGAAATTCAGACACAAGGCAGTGAAACGGCAAGAGTCACCCTTTCGAGTTATCTGGATGGAAACGAAAATTATCACCCTCGGTTTCATTTGGAAGTTGGGGATGCAGCCTGGGGAGTCGAAGGCACTGTTGACATCAATGGGAAGATAGTTGGGTCTGTAATGTATTCTGGTAAGGAAACTGCTCATGACTTAATTCTTATCGAGGCTGGCATTGATGTTGCGACAGATGAAGAAGCTGAACAATGGATGGAGTATGTTTCAATTGAGCCCATTAGTTCAAATTCATCGGTTCCGTTGCTCCTGGGCACTATTTCGGACACTGTACTAGCAACCGCAATAGGTAAGGCTATAGCGGAGATCGATACTAGTACATCCAAGCAGGGATTCGGCGTCAACAGACAACCTTTGTCATCAACATGTGAGGTGTCTATGGGCGCTGTGGGGGTAGTTGGAACAGGTTTAGCTGGTTTGTGCTGGAAAGCGTTTGAGTCAACCGGTGGTTTCAACATCCTTGTTGCGGTACCTTGCGCGGGCGCTGCCATTACTGTCGCCGCCGAAGCGCTCGTCGTCTATCTCTGCTATTTTGAGGCTCGAAAAAGTGAAAATGACTGCCAAGGAATCTGCGAACCGTGGCATAGTGTTGCGCTTTCTGCCGATGAATCTGAGTGCATATGTGAATGTGTTCCTGACAAGTGCGATGCGTGGTGCAAACAAAATGCTGGCGATAGAATTTTTATAGAGAGTAATGGCTGTATTTCACCGCTTTCACCAGATGTTAATGTGTGTGGATGCAGGTACGAGGATAACGATATCGATACGTCTCTCCCCGCAGATACACCCTTAACCCATCCCCCCATGATCGACTGCGTTGGCGGCAAGTACGACCCAGACAGCAACCTATGCTGGCAGGAAACGCCCAACGAGAATGATCTGATATGGGAAGAGGCGAAGGCCTATTGCTCACGTTTTGGTGAGGAGTGGCATTTGCCCACAGTCAGCGAGTTGAGATCGCTGTTCCGTAGAGGAAATGATGAGGACTGCTACCGATTAGAGTGGAACATGAAATGGGCCGAGGACCCAGCGGATTATTGTGGGGTGCATGATCGCTGCTTGAGATTCGATTGTTACGATGACAACAAATGTAACCCGATCGGCTGTGACCCTCGGCAAGGTCCAGGTACGGAGGGTTGCTATTGGGATTCCGCCTTGAGTGGGACCTGTGACGATGTATTTTGGTCGTCGTCCGAAGTCACGGACAAAAAAATGCGTGCGTGGTATTTTGCCTTCGGGCGTGGTTACGTGGAACTTTCCTCAAAATTGATGGGGAATTCTGCCCGTTGTGTGCGTTCCGGCAAGTGATTAGCCTTCCCCCCGCCTCTCCCTCACCGCCCTCGCCAGTTCAGGCCACGTAACCGACCCCTTTACCCGCACATCCCGCAGGAACCATACGAAGAACGGCCCAGCACTAAAAACCAGGGGTAGTCGCCAACTAGTATACGGAACCCCAGTCCCTATTCCTGTGCTCATGAAGGCTGATATGCCCAGTCCTGCGATAACGGCCATCAGGATGGCGATAACGCGGCGGTGGGTCTGCTTTATGTAGGCTTGAATGGTTTCGTCGGGGGAGAGTTCGGGCATGGAGAGGAGGAGTTCAATCCTGCCCTCTGACATATGCCATCTCACCTTGCGCCAGCAAGTCTTCTTTTATTTTGTTAACAATAGCTATTCTTTTTCTTCTTTTGAATCGTTCTGGGCCATCTTTATCGGTCCACCTTCCGCCTTCGTAGCCTTCTTCTATTCCAATTTGTTCAAGGATATCTTCATCTATAAATCCCTGTTTTTCTAAGTAATTTATTTGAGGTTCGTTACGGGTTAATATTTCTTCCATTGTATATAGGGTTGATCGTAAGTCACCCTCAATATCTTCGCTCACTAGGTTCGTCATTTTCTCTTTTCGTATTGTGGCTTGGACTTCAGGGCTGCGGTTTGCCGCTTCTTTACGAGATTCCACCCTTGTTTCTGTTTGGCGAAATGCCTCCCGCAGAAAAGGCACCACTCCATACGCCACGAATATTGCAAGAAAACCTAAGCCAAGAAATTCCATAGCTTTGTTCCAATCAGACAGACAGAATCAATTATAACCCAGAAATGGATGAACCACATTTTTTTTAGGCTGCCATCTACCAGACAACCGAGGAAAGCCAAAATGCGCATATACTAATTGACTCTAACAGGTTGCGGCCCTTGCCCGTCCCGCTGCTCTCGTCTATCGTTCGCGGATGCCGACTGAGAAAGAACCCACCTTCTGGCAACGCGAAAAGCACTGCATCCCGTTGACACATAGTTGACACGGCGATGGAAAATGGCGTGATCAGAGGTGACGAACCATGATGCTGCGACATTTTGCAAGTCCTTGCCATGTTTGAGTTTTTTGTTAATATTCGGTCAGTTGAAGGATTTCGAAAAACCTGGTTTACCCATTTCCTAAACCGGGGGTCGAAGGTTCGAGTCCTTCTGGGCGCGCTAATAATATCAGGTAGTTGCAGAATCCCGTGATCGCCGTCAGCGTTCCCGTTGACACGTTGTTGACACGAGATTCCTACGAGCCGCTCTTCATGTGTGGTGGAGACGCGGGCTCCAGGGCTTCCACAATCCGCAGCTGAGCTTTTGAACCCAGATGAGCATACTTGTGGGTACTTTGCTCTGAACGGTGGCCGAGCTGTGCCTGGATGGCCTTGATCGACTCGCCGCCTGTTGCGGCCTGGCTCGCCACGGAGTGCCTGCCGATGGCGTGATGCCCGAGCAGTCGCAAGCCAAGACTTTTCTGTACGGCCTTCAGCGGCCGCTTGTGGCTGTCCAACCAGACCGGGAACTCTCCTGTCTTGCTGAACAAGTAGACCTCTCCGCTGTAACCCTGGTCGATATGCCACTTGATCGCATCCATCACGTCCTGTGAGAGTTCGAGCGTGAATGATTTGTTGTTCTTCCGAGGCACGATCTTCGCAGGCCTGCTCTTGGTGCCCAGCTGCACTTGGCAATCCACAATGAGAGTGGGTGGAATATGTCTGATTTGCTGGTGGGAAATCGCGTAAACCTCGCCCCGTCGAAGCCCTAACCTGCAAGTCAAATAGAAGAACAGGTACCACTGGGGTTGCTTCTGAAACATGCCGTCGAGCAGCCTGTCCCGTTCCTCTTGGGTGTACCAATCTCGGTGCTTCTCGGGAACTTCTTCCTTGGGGACGTAGGGGAGATAGAGCAGTTTTCTCCGTGACCACATAAATCCGAGAATGGCTCGGACCAGTGTCAGGTGATGATTCTTCGATTGTGGTCCCAGGTGTGCCGGCAGCTTTTGTTTGAGAAGGTCCAGTGCAGAGGTGTCTACCTCGTGGATAAGATAGTGTCCTAGAACCGGTTCGATGCTTTTCCAGTGATGCCGGTAGGTATCTATCGACCGATCTTTCATCGTGGTGGCCGCCATATAGGCCTTGTAGGCCTCGGCCAGGGTGATTTGGCAGACACCGTTCTCTATATCCCTGAGGAGCTTCTGGCCTGCCGTCAAAGCGGCCTGTCTTGTTCGATAACCTCCTTTCCGCTCCCGCTTGTGACCGGGAGGCTTGAAATCGTACTGCCATGACTTTGCCAGCTTCCTGACGTGTAATTCAGTCGCCATGCGTGTTCCTTTCCAGCAGGAACTTGCGCATCGCAACATCAGGGTCCGTCAGGTACAAATCTAACATATCCACGCGGAATCGCCGAGACCGAGGTCTGCCGTAGACAGGGATCTGGCCGGAGCACACGAGATTCCTCAACGTGCGCACCGTCCAGCCCGTGTATTCAGCAGCTTGCTTGTAGGTTAGCCACTTCATCTTGGTATCCCCTGTCCTCTAGCGGTTTCTGTTCGGCGGAAGTGGACTGCCCCCCATCCGGATGCACTCAACAACGGCACTTGTGAGGAATATAATCCGCCGCCCCATCCGAAAACCGCCAGGAAGCAAACCGCGGTGGTACAGCCGATACACATGAGCTCGGCTGATTCCCAGGAATTCGGCAACTTGTTTCACGCTCAGTGTGGAAGGAAGGTTCTCCACGGTGGGAAGTCGCCCATAGCCGTGATGAGGGCCTTGTTCGTTGTTCGTTTGATCTGTCTGATAATGCATAATCTTTCTCCTTATAAAAATGTGTTATCAATTTGTAGTCTCATCTGTCAGCCCGGTTGTCCGATGCTGTCCGGCATCTGGCTTTTCCGGGTGTAACACTTTGATTTGTATGGCTTTATTGCCTTGTCCGTCAGTCAGTACCGGACCCGTAGGGTTGGCCTGCGCTGTCGGATAGTGGTTTTCATCCTGAGACTGTTGTGCACGATTGCGAAGTAACTTCGCACAGTCGGACAACGTCGATTCATCTGTATTTTCAAGTAATTCCGTCTGACAAGTCGTAGTACCGGACAATGTCGGACAGTCGGGCATGACCCGCCACGTGGCCGGCTTGTTACCCCTGTTCTGCTCCACGATCTCAACCAGCTCTGCTTTCAAGAGTTCATTGAGCCTCTTCCGGAGTGCATCTGTATCTTGGCCAAGTCGTTGCGCGGCCTGTTTCGGGGTGAAGGTGTCCTCCCGGAATTCTTCTCGCAATTTTTCTGCCAGCGCGTTTAATCGAGGCGAGGTCGTTGAACGTAGGGAGGCGAACAACCGTTCAGCCGCGCGGATATCGTCGTCCGCGGCGACCACCATACCACTGTCGATTTCTCTCTGCCTCTGATGGACGAGGGCATGTGCCGACGCCAAGGTCAGTAGCTTGGAGAAATCCCGCCGACGCCGAATATCCCGAGTAGGAAACCCTTCGCGCATCTTCTCGGCCTGGGGAATACGCACAGGATATGATCTGAGCAGCCCCAGTGCTGTTTGGATGACCGTTCGTTCGCGCTCAAGCCTTTCGACTTCGGAAGCAGTGGGAGGATGGGCCGCCATCCTCGCCTGGGCCTTCAGAATTCTGTCTGTCTGCTCTTCAGACTCATCGAGCAGGACTTCCATTTGCCGGGTCTCATTTTCATCATGGCCCTTGAGTCGGGTGGTTGTAGTGATGAAGCAGGCGGGTCCCTCCACCACATGCTCGCGTGTTTCCACCCGGCCGTCTTCGTTTTTCTCCGCGACCAGGACCTTGAGTCTGCCCTCACTCTGGATTGAGCGCATGGAATATGCGGCTCGTTGAGAACCTTCGTCTTCGGCGATCACAATGATTTTGTGTCGTATGCCTTCTTGCAGATACTGTAGGGCCTTCGGCGACATCTCCGTGATCTCTTTGACATTTTTGAGTGGAAAGCCTCGTACGACGGTCCCGACCACGTGGTTCTTTCCGCTACTAGATGCGGCCTTGACGACCAGATTCAATGGCTTGGGCAAGTGCCTGGAGACCCCGGCCAGCAGCACCGTTTCCGCGGCGGCCTCTTCTCCGACGAGCCCCTCTTTCTTAAAATGAGCGAGCAGCCGAGGGACCAGGTCCGGGCGAGTCAGCAGCTCTTCGGCCTCTTCTACAATTTCCGGATCCGCAACCGCCCGGTCTTCAGGGTCGCCCGACTCACCGGTGCTGAACAGAGCCTTGAACTCGGCAATTTTCTCCTCGACTGCTCCTTTGGAGGCCCCAATAATTGCTCGTGTCTCGGCAAGGAACACGTCTTTGACGTCCTGGGGCGCGATATACAGGGCGGCAATGATACTTTTGTCTCGCAGGAGCTGGAGCCCGGCCATCCTTCGATCAGCTGGTGGCTCAACATCCGCCAAGGCAAACAGCCGCTTGAGAACCTCACCAGGCACGGCCTCGACCAGGAGTGACTTCAGGGCCTCCTTTGGGTCTTGCTGGCGGGCCAGGTAGTCATCCAGACCTACCTTTGCAGTACCTTGTGCCGGGATGCGTAACAGCTGGACGTCGGCTCCGGCATCCAGCAGCATCGAGGCCAGACGAGCCTCCGCCAGAATCACATGCGGGTTGTGCGTCGTGTCGCCACCGTCAAAGGCGATAAAGACAGTGCGGTCTTTCAACGGTATCCGGTTGAAATCTGAATGTAGCCTCCACTGATCAGTCTCTTCGCGGTATTTGATGTCATGCCAGACGGTTGTCCCCTGGGCCGAGATGGCAGGCACCCCGGCCTGGACTGCCGCCAGCGCTTTCTTGATTCCTTCGACAACGATGATGGGCTGACTTCGGTCCCGCCACTTGTCGGCAGGTACCAGTGCCTCCGGTGTGAAATACAGACGCGGTTCGGCCCCCTGAGGTGATTCGTACTTCGGTTTCGATCCATCCTTTCGCTGGACCGGGTTGTCAGGCCGAAGCACTGTAGATGTTACTGCGCCATCCATATCGAAATAAAGTAAGGCAATGGCGGGGGCCGGGCCTGGACCGTTCCACCCGAGCAACTCCCCGGCTTTGGCGGTATCCGTCACGGAGTAGATCCCCGCCGCCTGGATGGTCTCATCGGTGAGTCCGCTCTGGTGCAGATGTTCGCGGTGATGGGACAATAATAAAGGTGATGTATTCGTGATCGTATTCATAATTCCTGTCCTTTAGTCATGTCCGCATAGCTGAGTTGGCATACGCATGCGCATCTGGAGAGCGGTAGGCCAGTACTGGCCCACACATCGGCGGATTCTTTGCACAGAGCGATGTCGCAATCGGAGTACTTTCTTATTTCCGAGATCGCAAAGTTGAAAAGTTCCACTCTCGTGTTTGCGTCAAAGCTGTACTTGCCGACTACAGGTGTCTTCCGGCCGGGGACAATGATCGGCGGGAACATCGGTATCATGTCGTCCACGTATTCCCGGAGAATTCTTGAACCGATGAGCGCGTGGCGCAGCCTGTAAAAACCTTCCTCGAACCGCAGGGTTCCAAGTGTCATTCGCTCGGGCTCAACCGTCTGAAAGATAGTCTCGATGGTGCTCGAATACGCCTCCTCCCATCCATCGATAGGCACGATGGGATCAAGCCTGATCCTCAACCGATATCCGGCTTCCTGGACTTTCCGGGCGGCGGCCAGGCGCCGTTCAAAACCGGGTGCCCCTGTTTCCCATCGCCGCGAAACCAGTGCGGCATTCATGCTGAAGCCGATTACGGTGCGGCCGTTGTGGTCGAGGTCGAGAATGTCGTCCACATTGTCGGACTTGGTGAGCATGAAGAGGTGTCCGTTCCCGGTCTGACCGATAAATGGAATGAATTCCCGCCCGAAGCCGGTCAGGTGATCGAGTGCCAGCGAGTCGGCCAGCTCGCCGCTGTTGAAAAATACCGGCTCATCCGTGCTGTCGAGCTTCCTCTTGATTTTTGATTTGATGTCGTCGTACTGGACGCGCACGGCAATATAGGGAAAGTTCGCGCGATAGGTCAATTTGAGATAACACCATTCACACTGGTAAAAACATCCGTTTGAGGCCATTTTCAGCCGATCAAAATGCGGACAATTCAACCTGCTGTCGGAAATGGCAAACTCGTCAACGACGTCCGCGGTTGGGCCGATGTAGACCACCCCTTTGCCGGCCCGGATCGTGTTCATCATCACGGATCGGGCGCCGCTCAACACCCGCGAGGCCTGTACGATGGTATTGGGTCGGCCGTCGGCTACCGATATGACCGGCACCCCAGGACACCGGTCGATGATCTGCTGTGTCACCGGGTCGGTTCGGACAGATTCATGGACGATGATCTCCTTCGGGCTCCACCGCTCCTGGTTCTCCCCGCTATTTTGGTCTGAATCGCAATTCAGCGAGGTGGGCGGATCAGCGCATCCCTTTGTTTTTGTTAATGTTTCAATCTCTATCATTTATTTTTCCTCCTGACCGTCGAAATGTACGCTCCCTCCTCTGAGCGATTCCTGGGCCATTTCGCGAACCCGATATTGCGGGTCGCGTTTGTGGCGGGCGTCATTGCCCACAACTCCGTTATCGCAGGTGTTTGCGATTTATTTATTGAAACAACGGAAACCAGGCTATTTCACATTTATTTCTTCTTCGGAGGGCGGCCGCGCGCGGGTTTTTTCAGATCCAGCATCAGTCTTTCGGCAAGCGATGTATTATTTTTGGAAATTGTCGATAGGTCCAACGAATCAGAGCCGGCGTAGGTCTCAACTATTTTCTTTTGAGTCCAATTTTGCACCTGATACCGAACGAGCCACTCGATGCGTTCATCTATATAGCTTTCATCTCGTTCACGTTGGACAGGCATGTAAACAACCCCGCGTTCTGCAGCCAATGATTTCAGCCGATCAAAATAGGCGTCGATACAGCCTGTGATTTTTCGATCTATTTCCTCGCGAGCACTGTCGGGATCTTCCATTATTGGATTCCAACCCTCAATTTCGACCGGAGGAAATTCCCACTCATTCAGTTTAAATAGCTTGCGGATACCAACCGCCAGGGGAAGGACCTTCCATCCTTCTGCTGACCCGCGTTTACGCCACCAGTCCAGTGTTCGGTAGGCGTACTGATGGACCCAACCCACGTTAATATTGTACTCCTCGGCCCAGTCATTCATGGCGACAGCAACCTGTTTGGCCTGATGATCGGACGGGTTCTGGTGGATTTTCTCCATAAACGTTTTCCAGTTCCGGATACTTTGAATGGACAAGAAGTCGGCGCGATCACCATCAGACAACTTCTCCCAGAGTGGAAACACCAGTCTCAGTTTTTCGACCACTTCGGGGGCCAGCCGGAACACCGCTTCCAGAAAGGCGCTGCAGGCCTCCATTTTCTGAAGGAGCGGGTAGGCTGGCTTTGGGTCTGACGTTTCTATTGTATTTTTCCCCTTGCAGAAAGGATCCTAATCCGCGTTCAATTTCACTACCAGAAAAAAGTCATGTCATTTTTCCCCACTTTTTGGACTAACTGGTATATTACAGCCTTTTCTCTGTAAAATTTCAATGATTACAATTCGTTGCAGTGTATTCGGATGGTATTCCACCCCATTTTCAGGGTCTACGATGGGTGTAAAGCGCCGTTTCGGAAAAAGAGAATCTTGATGGCCACGGAGCATGCCGGGGGCCCCAATTGAGGGTGGCAAATGGACTAGGTTGGTTGGGGGATTTTTCGTTATTTGGGCTCTGGGCGAAGAGAAAGAAACCTCTATTCCTGAAGTTCCAGATTTAGTTTCATTGCTTCTTTGATTGTTCCTTCAAGACCAGCGAAAAAGTCTTTCATGATTTCTTCTGGCATTGGCGATCTGCCTATTAGTGTTGCGATAAAAATAGCTGTTCCCGCAAGCATATCCGCATTACCAATTTCATGGACTTCTTGAATATTAAACAATCCCTTAGTTACAGTTTGTTGCTTTTCTAAATCTCCAATATGTTCTTCAAGCATGATATCCTCTCTTGATTAATTACGTCTCTTGTTCGAGTTATACGATCACAAAAATATTTAGTCTTTGGCGAAAAGAGTTTTCTATTTCTGAAGTTCCAGTTTGAGCACGCCATCCTTGAGCCCGTACAAGATACCAGGACACTAGATCGGTTTAGCCAGCCAGTTGTGAGATCTCCGTCAGGAGATTCTCAAGCCGGCCACGAAGAGCCAACACGTCGCCGACACCGTCGTTCGAGGAAGCGATAACCTCTTCTTCAACTCGACGCGCCTCGGCGATCTCACGCTCGATGGGCGTGTAGAGTTCACCTTCAACCTCAGCGAGTAGAGAATGGAATTGTGCCTCCAACTCAGTGGCGATTTCCTTGAACTCGGCATGGACCTCGCGACGCGCTTCGGACGCTTTCCGCTCATTCTCGGCTTGCTTGACAAACTGACCAGAGTGCTCAGGGGATTTTGTCGTCATTTCGGCCTTTGGGGAACAGAATTTAGAGCCACAATTTGGCGAATATTTTTGCGAGCTGTTCAAATTATCCAGTTCCGATAAACCGCCCACGCGATTATCAGGATGATCAGAACTATCTCCATTTTGTCCCCCGCTGATGGGCACGAACGCCCTCTCCGGTTAACGTTGATATTTTTTTAAGGGGTAGCTTCTGTTAGCGAAACAATCTTCGGCCAGCCGATATAGTTTAAGAATTTGTTCAGAGCACAATGTAGCAGGCAGCATTACGGGCGATTTGCCATTTTTCAATTTTGCTGTGCGATGACTTCCGGGTTGCAACTATCCTTCTTACCAAAAAGGCAAGCCTCTAAATTCCTATTAATTATGCCCCAGTCTCCACCTGCACATGATTCTGCGTCTCCCAGATCACAGGCAAGATTGTAGTATTTTTTCTGAATATTTTCTTTTCGAGTCGAGCATCCTTGTATACTCGCAATATTAAAGCATGCATCTGCGTTGCCACTTTCACAGAGCTTTTCCAAAGCTTCTTGAACTTTGGGGAAATTCCCTTTTAATCCTTCCATTGGGCGTATGCATTGGCAAAGACCTAGGTTGGGGTTGTCGTGGCCACCCCCACTCGTCTGCCACCGAGTCAAACCATGCAGCCTGGATAATGAATAATACGCTCCCTGAGCTTTGTTATGTACGCCATTGTAATCTCCACGTCTTTCGTATTCATCATAAGCGTTGTCATCTATCCATTTTTCGCGCAAAAAATTGCAAGCTATTCCACTACCATCATGACATGCCTTCAGCGCAGCGTCAGCAGCATTCTCTTTTCTATCCTGTTCAAAGTGCACTAGAGCTATTTTGAAACACGCCTCAGAGTCGCCGTTATTGCAATCTGCTTCGAACATCGATATTGCCATATTGTACTTTTTCAAGGCGAAACAAGAATTCCCACTCCCGTTGTTACAGTTATTTTTATGAACCTTGTCCATGTTTTTCCTGATACTCGCCGCTTTCTTTTTATTCTTTTTCCCGCCAAGACCGGCTTCCATCATACCTGCGAGATTGTGGCAGGCATCTACATTTTCCTTTTTGCAGAGTTCGTCCAATTTTTTTCTGGCTTCTTTCAAGTCGACAGGAAGATTTTCCATGAAACGCCATTCGGCAGGACAGACCTCTCCCCTGTCTGCTGGAACGCTTATAAAACCCTGTATGCAAGCCATGAGATCTCTCTTGTTCTGTTCAGCGAAGCCCTTGTCTGTGTTGGCCATACTAGCGTAGGTGCTGCACGCAGTCTCTTCCCCCGCCTCGCAGGCCTTTCTGAAATATGCCTCGGCTTTTTTAGCTTTTCTAGGTCCTCCAGTTCCGTTGAGCCAGTAACCGGCATACTTAATGCACGATCTGATTTTCCCGGCGTCGCATCTGCTTTTTAGTATTTTACGATTCTCCACGCCATCGGGAATCAGGTCACAACTTATCTTCATACCCAAATCGCAGGCCTTCTCATAATGCTCTCTCGACTTCTTAATTTCTGTATCTCCACCCCATCCTTTGTCTTCCAATATACCCAGGACCATACAGGCCCTTGGATGGTCTAACGCACATGCTTTGCTGTAATACTTTCTAGCATCTCCCATTTTCATTTTGGAATGAATTCCCCCGTGGAGATAAACAGCGGCAGCATAGCAGGAGTCTTTGTTGCCCTCGTCGCAGGCCTTAAAGACATCTGTGACCTTCACATTCTCATCGAGCCCAGGAATAACCTTAATTTCAGTGCTGCTTTCTTCTTTATTTTCGGCGGCGCTTTCTTCCTTTTTGTCCTCTGCATGGACATTCGTTAAAGCTGCAATTATGATTGCGATTGTCACGATATTTCTCAATTTCTTCATTTTTTCCTCCAACGGTGTTCAGAACTGCCTATGAGTTCAAGCAGAGATGCCCTCAACGCACCAATCACCAACTGTCTATCTATTCTTTCTTGTTGCACGCTTCGGTTGCTCCTAGCATACAGGCTTTTTTATAATATTGCCCAGCACGCTTGGGGTCACTTCCCCTTTTGGTCCAGTGCGTAGGAGTCTTTCCAGAATTAAACAGCTCGGCAACTTTCAAGCATCCAACTGCATAACCAGTTCTACACGGCTTCATATAGGCATTTAGCACTGAGCTATATTTCTCTCGTCGTTTACTTTCACTTGTTATTTTTTTTGCTGCTGCGGACAGGCTATCTCCCCAAGCTACGCAACCGGCACTATGCCATAATGCACAAGCTTTTTCTAATAACCCATGTTTAACTTGTTTATTGAGAAGATGTTTCGCATATTCGTCAGAATCTTTGTTGACAGGTGCCTGATCGGCTATTGAGATTGTCTTGCTTAACCGAAAGCAGGCCTCAGCATTCCCCCGCTCACACTGATGTCCCAAATCAGCGGAATCGATTTCGCCTCCTGATTGGCAAGACACAATAACGAAAAGAAATGCGACAAAATAATACGCCTTCATTCGTGATAACTCCTTACTTTGCCCGGACACCTATCTAGCCGCGGTATAAACCACTATTGAGGAAATCCACGCAAAAGCTGTTCACCATAAAAATAGGAAACCTAATCCAACCCTTGTTGTTTGATTAAATATTACCCGATCAACAAAAATAGTTGAAGAGATATTGGCAAGATTGTCAGTCACCCTTGATATAGTCCACCGCTTTCTGACTTTGAGCCGCAGCAACAACAACGAGCTTTCTGTCGTCTTTTAGGGCCTTGAGCCACCCGGAGATATAGCTTGCGCTGTTATCGATAGTGGCCTTCTCGATCCCCGACATCCCGGAGAGAAATGAGGCTCCGATTTCAGCTACGAGTTCTTCTTTTGAATATTTTTCCGTGCCGAAGTGGTTGTTTCCCACCACCCCGTCTCGGGCCAGTCTGGTCTTATGCCCCGTAGAGTGAATCAGCTCATGGAACAGGCAGCTGTAGTATTCTTCAGCGGACTTGAAACTGCTCGGGCGGGGCAGATGCACACTGTCTGTGATGGGCCTGTAGAAAGCCCTACCGCCGCCGTCAAAGTTGATAGGGGGTTGGTCCGGCATACCACTGACAAGCTTCTCACAGGCTTTTATGGGTTCGAATTCTGTCTCCTGTTCTTCTTCGGGCAGGTCGATACCGCTGGTCTGCTCCAGATTGAAGACGTGGTAGTACCTGAGGAATGGCACATGCACCTCGGCGGAGTGCCCCTTGGGCTCCTCGTTGGCCGCTGAGGGTTCCTTCTTATCTTCCACATTGCGGCTGCGTTTGGACGGGACCCAGTTCCAGTAGACAACCGGTGTGGCCTTCTCGCCCTTATTGACGGACCCACCCGCCCTCTTGATCTGCTTGAACGTGGCCCAGCAAGAGCTTGAGTAACCTGCAAATGCCAACATCAGCAGGTTGATTCCGCGATAGGTCTTCTTCGAGACAAAGTTCTTGGGAAGGGAGATCCTCCAGGGCTTTTGCCACGGAACCGTTCCCTCTTCCAGTTGATCAATTATCCGTTGTGTAATGCGCGTATACACATCCATATCTCACCTCCTATTTGTAAATGGGTTATGGGACAGAAACTGACCTATCCGGCCACACACCGATGGGCGTATTCACACCCGCGACAGGGCCAGTCTCTTACCGGGTAGAATGCCCCGGCCTTGATGGCCCTGGTCACGCCGACAGCCATCTCGATGAAATCTTTACGGTCAGCAGCGGTCCTGCGGGTTTCATAGAGCTCGAAAGCCGGGTTCTTGGTCTTGGTGAGCAGCTGAATCGCCACAGGGGCCTCTCCAAGGCCCATCAGCTTTGCTGCAAGCCCGTAAACAGTGACCTGGGTATCATAGGCGACACGGTCCTCGGAGAAGCGCCGAGCACCTGTTTTGTGCTCCAGGACCAGATAGCCTCCGTCACCATTGCGGACCACCGCATCAAAGACGCCGACCAGCCTGGGCAACGCCTCTCCTGTCTGCTCATCGACCAGTTCGATGGACCAGGGCATTTCTACCTCGGCCACCCCGGCATATCGTGGTGCCTTATCCAGGAACACTTCGAGCATCTTGATGCCGGTGTCGGTCAGGCCGTCCACACTCTCCTTGTCGGAAAGCAGGACAGGGACCTCGCCGTCCAGCTGAAAGGCCCAGGAGTCCCTAAATACGGTGCTCAGGGCCTCGTGGGACAGCTCCTCCTTACCGTCATTGAGGGCCTCGTAGTGGGCCGCCAGAGCCTTGTGGATGGCCGTTCCGAATGCCAGGGCACTGGCCCTGTGGGAGGCCTCTGTTTTTAGCAGATAGCGGTGCTGCCACTGTTTGGGACACCGGATGTAGGTGTTGAGCGCCGATACACTGATGTGCTCCTCTTTGCGGAGTAATGCGAGTGCCGAATTCATGCCGCACCTCGCAATTCTTCACTGAACTCGCGGATAAGAGCCGATGCCTC
>Ga0180435_10002361_pt1 | contig 19352 bp, 19 predicted proteins | sample SS_ome_3_FD_132467 | JGI IMG/M metagenome (GOLD analysis project Ga0180435, IMG submission 132467) | Hypersaline lake sediment archaeal communities from the Salton Sea, California, USA - SS_3_S_1 metaG | ecosystem: Environmental > Aquatic > Non-marine Saline and Alkaline > Hypersaline >...
AAATGGCCGAATATGTGGGCATGGTTTTTCAGGATTTTGAGGCCCAACTTTTTTCAACCAATGTCGAATTGGAAGTAGCCTTTGGCCCGGAGAATTTTGCTGTAGATCGCGATGAGATCGGCAGGCGCATCCAGGAAAACCTGGAATATGTGGGCCTGACAGAATTTGGCCATCGGCCGCCGTCCACCCTTTCTGGCGGGCAGAAGCAGAAGCTGGCGATCGCCTCTGTGCTGGCTTTGAAACCCAAAGTGCTGGTGATGGATGAGCCGACCACCGATCTGGACCCGATCAGCAAGATGGGCGTGTTCGAGATCACCCACCGGTTGTGCAAGCGCGATGACCTGACCCTGATGATCTTTGAGCACGAGACCGAAGAAGCCTTGTTCGCCGATCGTGTGGCCTTCATCAAAGATGGCAAGCTGGTCAAGATCGGCCCAACACGCGAAATGTTGAGCGAGGTAGATCTGATGGAAGAGCTGGGTGTGATGCCGCTTGGCATTCCGCGCTTTTTCAAGGCAATGGGGGCTGCTGAACTGCCTTTGACCCCTGAAGAGGGCGTGAAAGTTTTCCAGACGAATGGCTGGAAGGTCAACAACGCAACGTATGACAAGATGGTGGCGGAAGAAAACGCGGCACTGGCCAAACTGGATAACTCGATCATCCATTGCCGTGATCTGGAGTTTTACTATAACCCTGAAGTGCATGCTCTGAGAGGCGTTTCGCTGGATATTTGTGAAGGCGATATGGTGGCGATCGTGGGGCAGAACGGCAGTGGTAAGACCACCCTGGCCAAGCATTTCAACGGATTGTTGGAACCATCCAGTGGTGAGATGACCGTGGACGGAAAGCCAACGGTGGACCAGGGCGTGTTCAAGCTTGGTCAGCGTGTGGGCTATGTGTTCCAGAACCCGGACCACCAGATTTTCTCGGAGAAGGTGTTTGATGAGGTGGCATTCAGCCCCCGGCTGCGTGATATGTCTGAAGAGGAAGTTAAGCAATGCGTGACCGAAGCCCTGGAAGCGGTTGACCTTGTAGGCTTTGAAGACGAAGATCCCTTTGCGCTAACCAAGAGTGGCCGCCAACGTGTGGCGGTGGCCTCTGTGCTGGCTGCCAAGCCGGATGTGCTTATTCTGGACGAGCCGACCACCGGTCTGGATTATGCCGAACAGCGCAGCATGATGAACATGGTACGCCGTCTGAATGAGAATGGCAGTACGATCATCTTTGTCACACATCATATGTGGGTGGTCGCAGAATATGCCAAGCGTGTGTTTGTGATGAAAGACGGCCAGGTAATCCTGCGGGGTTCTACGCGCGAGGTGTTCTCGCATGGCGATGAGTTGAGCGAGGCTTTCCTGCGCCCGCCGCATTTTGTGGAATTCACCAACCGGTTGGGGCATACTTTCCTGACCCCGGATGAAATGACAGACTATATTGCAGGAGGAAAAGCCTGATGGATGCCGAGATTTATTTAGATAATAACTCTTTTATTCACCGCCTGGACCCGCGCACAAAGATCATTACTTTCTTGTTGACCTTTGTTGCCATTTTGCTGTTTCAGGACCCATTGTGGATGCTGCCGGTGGCGTTGCTGATCCTTTTACAGTTGTTCATCTCAAAATCTTTCAAAAATCTGCGCCGCATTCGCTATATTTTGATCGTGTTGACGGTATCCAGCCTGATCCTGTGGAATTTCTTTTCCAATGGAGAAACACCGCTGTTTTGGGTGTTTGAAGTGGAGTCGTTCTATTACAGTTTGGCGCGCACAGCCCTGATGATCCTGATGATCTCCACCGGTATGATCCTGATCAGTACCACACGGAATGAAGAGCTGGTGCTGGGGATGATCCGGTTGGGGTTGCCATACCGCGTAGGTTTTGCCATTTCCACTTCTCTGCGGCTGGTGCCTACGATCGCATCGAGCACAATGACGATCAGCCAGGCACAGCGCAGCCGCGGCTTAGACCTGGACTCCGGCAATGTGGTTGAACGTATTCGCAAGTTCCTGCCATTGCTGGTGCCGGTGTTCATTTCTACTATTCGCAACACGAATATTTTCGCCATGGCGTTGGAAGCAAAAGGGTTTGGCGCACGCGAAGACCGTACTTACTATTTGAAATTAGAAATGAAGAAGGCGGATTATTATGTTCTCGCTTTCGCGGTCATCTTCACCGTTGCGTCGATCGTGTTTGCCATTTTGGGTTATGGCAAGATCGCCGGTTTGACCACTTTTTAGGAGATCATAATGGAACCATTTGAAGTTAATAATATGCTGCCTTTTCTGCTTCGCCGGGAGAATGTTGCCCGTTATGAAGATGGCGCGGTGGTGATCGGCGACAGGCGCAAATACCCGTTTACAAAGGAATACTTTGTTTGCAAGGACGTAGAGACAGTCGCAAAGGCGATCGAAGATATGGTCACCCAGGGCGGTGGGCCATCGCATGCTTCGGCGTACGCGATGGTGATGGCCGCCCGCCAGTGCGCGGACAAGTCTGCTTCGGGACAGCTGGAAACCCTGGATGCAGCACGCAAGCGTCTGGTGGCTACCCGGCCGACCAACACAGCCATGGCGCGCCGGCTGGAGATGATCATGGGTTTCGTCCAGACCTGTCTGGATGAAGGCAAGAATGTGGAAGAATCGCTGCTGGCGATGATCGAGGCCTATCGCGATGATATCTATCGCAACTATGCGATCATGGGTGAGCTGGGTGCAAGCCTGATCGATGATGGCGATGGTGTGCTGACGATGTGCTTTGCTGAGACGGCTTTCATCCTTTCGCTGGCGATGGCCAAGCGGGATGGTAAAAATATCCATGCCTTCACGCCGGAGACGCGCCCCTATCTGCAGGGCGCGCGGTTGACCGCCCCCTGTATCCACGAGATCGGTGTGCCAGTGCAGATCATTGGCGATAATATGCCCACGTATGTCATTTCTCAGGGAAAGGTGCAGAAGTACTTCACGGCTGCTGACTTGGTGACCCTGGATGGACACGTGTGTAACAAGATCGGCACCTTCCAGAACGCGATCGCTGCCCATGCTCACGGCGTGCCCTATTTTGTATTTGCCTGGCCGGACAAGAAGAAACCAGACCGCGCATCGATCGAGATCGAGGAGCGCGACCCGGCCGAGATGAAGGCTTGCCGTGGGACACCCACCACGGACCAGGCGATCGATGCTTACTATCCGGCCTTTGATATCACTCCGCCGCATTACGTTTCCGGTGTGATCACGATTAAAGGTATCCACAGCGCGTATGATCTGAAGCGCCATTTTGGGTAGAAGAGATTCAAAGGAGAGATACATGAAATCTGCCATTATCACCGGGACAGGCATTTACGAGATTCCTGGTTTTGATCTGGAGAAGAAACAAGTAGATACGGAATACGGCCCGGCATTGGTCAACATTGCCCGCAAGGATGATCTTGAGTTGATCTATCTGGCGCGCCACGGATTGGATCATTCTACCCCGCCGCACAACATCAATTACCGCGCAAATATGAAGGCGCTGCAGATGCTGGGCGTGCAGCGGGTGATCGCCACCTACGCGGTGGGTTCGATCAACCGCAATATCCCACCCATGGCCATGGCTGTACTGTCCGATTTTCTGGACTTCACCAATGACCGTCCGCTGACCTTTTTTGAAGGTGGGAAGACAGGATTGGCACATATTGACTTGAATGAACCGTATTGCCCTGTGCTGCGCAGGAAATTGCTTGCCTTGGCGCCGGAAGCCGGGCTGGACCTGTGCGCCGAAGCGGTATATGCCTGCACGAACGGACCGCGCCTGGAGACACCCGCCGAAATCCGGATGTATGAAAAACTGGGCGCGGATGTGATCGGCATGACGGGGGTCCCGGAGGTGGTGCTGGCCCGCGAATTGAACATGCATTTTGCAGGGGTGGCCTATTCCATCAATTGGGCAGCTGGTCTGGAGAAGGAGATGTCCTTTGTTGGACACAAGATGGGGCACCTGACAGCAAAGCTGGCGGCTTTGCTGATCCGCGTTTTGCAGGATGATTATGATTTTGACTGTACCTGTGAAAATACAGTGAGATTTATGCACGCACCGGAAGAATGATCGATCCGTTATTTATCTGTTTTTGTTGATGAGAAGGAGGTGCTTATTCGACCAGTATTTTTCCGTTTCACAGCGCTGTATCGTTGTATTGTACATTTCTAATTCTATTTCTAGTAAAGGAGATCGTAATGAAAGAAGTTGTTACCATGTGGAAGAACACCCGGATGATCATCCTGGTGGCTCTCTCGGCTGCAATTTACGCAGCATTTCTGATCGTCTTTAAGGGCGGTATTCCGATCGTTCCTGGTATCACCGAGGTTCGCCCTGCGAATGTGTTCCCGCCTGTGTTCTCCCTGTTGTTTGGGCCTGCCGGTGCCTGGGGTTCAGCAATTGGCAACTTGATCGGTGACCTGTTCGGCGGTACGCTGGGCATTGGCTCCATCTTTGGTTTTGTTGGCAATTTCTTCCTGGGCTTCATACCCTACAAGATGTGGGGTTCCGTTTTTGGCCTGACCAAGGACGATATGGCCACCACCACCACCAGCGGCAAGAAGATCGCTGCATTCGAAATCGTTGCACTGACCTCCTCCGCTGCCTGCGGTATCATCATCGCCTGGTATCTGGACATTGCTGCTATTGTTCCATTTGCCTTCCTGGCCCCCACCATCACGGTGAATAACTTCGCCGCTGCTGTTGTGCTTGGCCCGATCCTGTTGAGCTTGCTTTACCCGCGTGTGAAGCGCTGGGGTCTGGTGTGGACCGATATTATGGACAAGGAAGAAGTCGCTGCCGGCAAGGCCAAGAACCTGGGCTCGATCCTGATGATCGTTGGTGCTCTGGGCGGCTTGATCGTTGGTGTGCTGGTTGCTGCCGGCGTTGCTGGTCAGACGATCTACGGTTTCACCGGCGAACAAAGCCAGGCTGCTGTGTGGGCGTCTGTATTGCCTTTCTTGATCGTGATCATCGTTGCCAGCTTGATGCTCTCCGGACAGGAACAGTTCGTTGACGACGACGACGAAGAATAAACATTTTCGGTTCGTGTAATTTAAGGCTGCCCCAAGCGGTTTGGGGCAGCCTTCTGGTAAATTGATGGAAAGTTGCAGGAATGACTTGAGCTGTTATGAAAACATAACCACTGAAGTGGTACCTACAATTTACTGCTAAGAGAGAGGGTACGATGCAACCAGTTGAAATTGATATTCTCGTAAAAGGCGGCACCATCGTGACGATGGATGTGGAGCGGCGCGTGATCGATGGAGGCGCTGTGGCGGTCAAGGATGCCGAGATCGTGTGGGTCGGCAAGCTGGAGGAGGTAGGGCAGCAGTTCAAGCCTGCGCAGACCCTGGATGCCAGCGGGAAGGTGGTCATCCCCGGCCTGGTGAATACGCATGGGCATTGGGCGATGACACTGTTCCGCGGTTTGGCGGACGATGCACCGCTGGAAGCCTGGCTGAACAAGATCTGGAAGGTGGAGGCGGAGCAGGTCAACGCCGAGACGGTGATTGCGGGCAATGATTTGGCGATCATGGAGATGATCCGTGGGGGAACGACGTGTGCGGCAGACATGTACTGGTATTTTCCTGAGGCGTATGAGGCTGTGATACGAACGGGCTTCCGCATGGTGAACGGGCCCAGTTTTGCTGACATCCCCGGTTTTGAGGAGCGTGCAAAGCAAGCCTATGACGACGCCAAGGCGCAGTTGGACCGTTTCCAGGGAGAGCCGTTGATCCAGCAATGTGTGCAGGCACATTCTACGTACACGACCAATTTGAAGATGCTGGCAGAGATACGCGAGATTGCGGCAGACCGCGATCTGCTTTTCATTACGCATGCTGCCGAGTCAAAGGGAGAGATGGCACAGGTGCAGGAGAAATACGGCAAGTCGCCGATCGCGGTGCTGGACCAAGTGGGCCTGCTGACGGAAAAGACCCTGCTGGCACACTGCGTCCACCTGACGGATGACGAGATCGCGCGTTTGGCCGAGACCGGCACCAGTGTGGCGCATTGCCCTTCATCCAACCTCAAGCTGTCATCGGGGATCGCGCGGGTGGGGGAGATGCTCAAGGCTGGGGTGAATGTGGCGATCGGCACCGACGGACCGGCGAGCAATAATGACCTGGATATGTTCCACGAGGCGCGGCTGGCGGCGCTGGTGCAGAAGGGCATTACGGGGGATCCGACGGTGCTGCCCGCGGAGAAGGTGTTTGCGATGATGACCATTGATGGCGCGCATGCATTGGGGATGGGGGACAAGGTGGGCTCGCTGGAGGTTGGCAAGCTGGCCGATCTGGCGGTGGTCGATTTTGATGCACCTCACTTGACGCCACATTATGATCTGTATTCCCATTTCATTTATGCGGCTGCTGCTGCAGATGTGAGCGATGTGATGGTGCACGGCAAGGTTTTGATGCAGGATAGGGAACTGCTGACACTGGATGAGGCGGAGGTGAAGGCGAAGGTGCGGCGCATTGCGGAGAAGGTGAGACTGATCTAGGGCCCCTTCCCAACCTCCCCTGTTTTGCGCAAAGATACAAAATGGAGGAGGGACATGATGTATGCGCAACCAAAGGTGTTTTCTGTAGTGGTAAATCAATTTGTTTTGGATAAGGAATCGAACGTATGACAAAAATAAGCAGTGATTATGGGTTTGGCACATTGAGCAACCATGCGGGGAGTGAAGAGAATCCACACCGCACGCATGTTGCCCCTATTTATCAGACATCTACTTTCACATTCCCTGATGCAGAAACCGGTGGTCGTGTGTTTGCGGGCGAGGAGACGGGATACATCTATACCCGTGTGGGCAATCCGAATGCCGCGCAGCTTGCAAAGAAGATCGCAGTCCTGGAGGGGATCGAGCTGCTACAGACCAACCCTGATAAGCCGGTGGAAGAGGTTGTCGCCGGCTGGGTTTATTCTTCCGGTATGGCTGCCATCTCTGCGGCTATTCTTGCGCATGTACGGCCTGGCCAAACAGTGATCGCGCAGCGCTGCCTGTATGGTAATTCCTATGGTTTCCTGGATGACCTGGCCGCCGAGTTTGGCATTAAGACCTGCTGGGTGGATGAAGTAGACGCTACTGCGTGGGAAGAAGCTTTTGCTGCGCATTCAGAAGTTGTGCTGGCATATCTTGAGACGCCGGCTAATCCTACTTTGGATGTGCTGGACCTGAAGGCTATAGCGGATATTGCCCATGCACATGATGCCTGGTTGATGGTGGATAACACTTTCGCCACACCGTACCATCAGCGTCCGCTGGCTTTGGGCTGTGATGTGGTGGTGCATTCAACTACCAAGTATCTTTCCGGACACGGGGTTATTATTGGTGGGGCGGTGGTCAGCCCGCATTTAGAATACATGGACCCGGGTGGAGAAGGACTTGGACGCATGCTGCGTCTAGGTGGCTCACCCAGTCCGTTCGACTGCTGGCTGGTCAATATGGGCCTCAAGACCCTGCACCTGCGCATGAAGGCGCATAGTGAGAATGCCGAGGCGATCGTGGATTATCTACTCCAGCATCCTAAAGTGGATCGGGTATATTACCCGGGATTGGCAACCAACCGCGGACATGATGTGGCCTGCCGCCAGATGCACAATGGTTTCGGCGGGATGGTATCTTTTGAGCTCAAGGGCGGGTACAACGCCGGGGTGTCACTGATGAACAATGTTAGGTTGATCACCCTGGCAGTCAGCCTGGGGAATGTTGATTCATTGATCGAGCATCCGGCTAGCATGACGCATTCCTGCGTACCAGAGGAGGAACGCGCACAGGCGGGCATCAGCGATGGTTTGGTGCGCCTGTCTGTTGGCACAGAGGATGTGAAGGATCTGATCGCTGATCTTGAACAGGCTTTGGAATAATACCTGGACGATTCCCGTTTCAATACAGCAAAGCCAAGCCGCTCCGGCAGCTGCCGGAGCGGCTTACTATGTGCAATTGTACAGTTTGTACTAATTAATTATCGCGCGCAACCAATGTAGATGTATGGACAAGTTGGTATTTTTTTGAATTATTAGTAAAAAAACCGTATTATTGCAGTAATAATACAATAAATTGGGTGTTGACAAAGTTTTTCAGAACCTTATAATAGATAATGTGTCTTAGCGCTGAGGCACATTCCGCAAATCCAATTCTTTATATTTTCATACTTTTCAAGGAGGTTTTCGATGTCTGTTGAATCATCCAAACCGAATGAACTGACTGCTGAGCAGATCTGGACAGTTCAGGAAGGTGAGAAGCGGTCTGTTGGTGTGATCCATATCGTGATCACGGCTCTCCTCATCGGTATCGGCTTCGTAGTGGGTGCCTTTGGCTCCATTAGTTTCCCGCTGGGCTTTGGCGTGAATTTCTTCTGGACCGGTATTGCTGTGCAGCAGGTTGGCGCGATCTGGTTCGGCGCCTGGGGCGTGATCGCTGGTGCGATCTTCCCCTTCTTCTCGAACGCGATCGCCGGTACACCGTTCTATGTTTCATTGGCTTACATTCCTGCGAATGCAGTGCAGGCATTTCTCCCGGCCTGGGTATTCCGCAAATTCAAGCTGGATCCCCGCATGAAGACTGGTCGTGATTTCCTGTACTTCTTCGGCTCCATGATCGTTTCCAGCGCCTTTGGCGCGCTGTGGTCCACCCTGGTGGTGCTGCGCGGCTTTGGTCTGTTGACAACCGACTCCCTGCCCCTGTTCATCTGGGGTTGGTTCGGCGGTAATGTTGTGGCCGGCGTGGTGCTGAACTTCATTCTGCTCAAAGCGCTTTCAAGCGTGGTCATCCGGACCCCGGCATTTGTGAAACGCTGGTTAGCATAAACCCAAAAATGCTCTTCAAATAGGGGGCGGGTAAGCCCGCCTCCTATTTTTGATTTATCAAGAGGCGACTTTAATGAATAAAACCTTATTGGGGTATGTTCCGGATGAATCGCCGATCTATGCGATCCATCCATTTGTAAAACTGTTTTTCCTTTTGATCGTTAGTTTGTTCCCCCTCTTCATTCAGGCTCCCGAGTGGAACCTGCTGATCTTTTTCGTGGTTATCATCCTGATGGCAATCAGCAAAGTCAATATGAGCGTGATGAAGATCTACGTTCCCGTTGCCATTTCTATGGGAACGATCATTTTGATCTCCTATACCATTTTGGGCGGCATTCACCCTGAGTTTTATGAGTGGTTCCGCGTGTTTGGCAGACCGATCTATTGGGAACGTGTGCGGGATGCCCTGGTGGTTTACTGCCGCATTTTGCCGATGATCGCCACGATGGTGTTTTTCCTGAGTACTTCACGTGAACGGGATATCATTGTTGCCATGCGCAGTATCAAGATACCGTTTGTGGTGACATATGTGTTCGCGATGGCTTTGCGTTCAGCCGGTATGGTGCTGGAAGATTTCCAGATCGTACGCCAGGCGGAACAGGCCCGCGGGTTCACCACCGCAGGTAAATCATTGATCTTTAAGATCCGTCAGTACGTGATGTACATGATCCCTCTGTTTGCTCTTTCTCTGCGCCGCTCTGAAGAGTTCACCAATGCTCTGGTGGCGCGTGGCTATGCGTTTACCGGCGAGGCTGCCAAAGTCAAGCGCGCCGATTTTGTGCTTACTCATTATAAGTTTGGCACATCCGATATCATTATGACCACTGTGATTCTTGGGTTGTTCATTGCGCTGCTGGTTTTCCGTTTTGCTTTTGGCTCTTTTGGTCTGGATACTTCCTGGATCACTATCCTGTTCAGCCCATACAAATAAGGATTGAGATAATGGAAATCATTCAATTAAAAGATTATTCATGGACGTATTTGAATACCAGCGGCCCTGCACTGAAAGAAATCAACCTGACCATCAACGAAGGGGAATTTGTAGGTATTATTGGCCCGAACGGCGCTGGAAAAACCACCCTGGCTTATTCCATGAATGGGTTGATCCCTGGCCAGTATCACGGCATCAAGAAGGGGGAAGTGGTGGTTTTTGGCAAGGAAGTTGAGGTCCACGAGCGCGGTGCTTTACAGCGCAAGGTCGGCATGGTTTTCTCGGACCCTGAGGCTCAGTTCACAGCGATGACGGTGGAAGATGAGCTGGTGTTTGGGATGGAGAATATCGGTATGACGATCCCGGAGATCCGCGAACGGCTGGACTGGGTGACGGACCTGACTGAGTTGGGCCCGTTGCTCAATAAACCGCCTTACGAGCTTTCCGGTGGGCAGAAACAGCGCGTGGCGCTGGGGGCGGTGCTGGCCATGTCGCCGGATGTGTTGATCCTGGATGAACCAACCTCTATGCTGGATCCCATCAGCCGCACAAGGGTATTCAATGTGCTGGAAAAGACCAAAAAAGAAAAGAACAACACGGTGATCGTGATCGAACACAGCCTTGAACGGCTTGTGCCTTTGGCTGACCGGTTGATCCTGCTGCATGATGGACAGGTGATCCTGGATGGTCCACCGCGTGAATTTTTCAAAGAGATGGCCTTGCTGGTTGAAAAAGGCATTGAAGCCCCTGGTGTGATCAGCTTCTTCCATCAATTGATCGAGGAAGGGTATGCACAGGGCGAGCTGCCTTTGACAGTTGATGAGGCTGCTGAACGGTTGGATGAAGTGTTTGCCAACCTCAACAAGAAAGCGTGAGGTGTAGTTTGGATACGAAACCTTTTATTCAGGTACAGGACCTGGTGTATTGTTATCCTGATGGGACGAAAGCGCTGAATGGGATCAACCTGGAAGTGGGGCTAGGCGAGATGATGGCCTTGATCGGGCAGAATGGCTCGGGCAAGACGACGCTTTCAAAATGCCTGAACGGCCTTTTCAAACCCACTGAGGGCGATGTGATCGTTGATGGTTTGAATTCACGGGATACGTCGATCGTACAGATGGTTAAGCGGGTGGGGTATGTGTTCCAGAACCCTGATCATCAGTTGTTCAACAATAATTGCTGGGATGAGATTGCTTATGGCCCGCGCAATATTGAATTGCCGGAAGAGGAAGTTAAAGAACGCGTGGCGGAAGCTGCCCAGGTGGTTGGTTTGGACGAGGGGTATTTCACCGAGCATCCTTTCTTCTTGTCCAAGGGGCTGCGCCAGCGTGTGGCGATTGCTTCCATTCTGGCGCTGCGTCCACGGGTGATCATCGTGGATGAGCCCACCACGGGGCAAGATAAGTACCAGTCGATCGAGATCATGAATTTCCTGAAGGGACTCAATGAGGAACATGGGCATACGATCATTATCATTACGCATGACATGCCGATCGTTGCTGCTTACGCCAAGCGCGTGGTGGCCATGGGCACGGGGCGGATCCTGGCGGATGATGCACCGGACAAGGTGTTCAGCCAGCCGGATGTGCTTGCGAAGACTTTTCTGGAACCGCCACAGATCACCCAGCTTGCGCACCGCGCGAGGCTGTTGGGTTTTGACCAGGGTGTTCTGACCGTGGGAGAGATGAAGGAAGAATTTGACCGTTTGATGCCTCGTTGAGTGTGATTTGCCAGCAAAATAAGACTGATTTGACCGCCCCGCAGCTGCGGGGCGGTTGCTTTTTTTGGTTTGATGTGTTTTGAGAGCGGCGAATTTCTATAATTTGGTTAAGCTGATCATAGAACGGAGGTATGCCATGAATCGAATACGTCATATTCTGGAGATAAAAGGTTATGATACCTGGTTGGTCCGGCCGGATGCGATGGTGATCGATGCATTGCGGTTGATGAGGGAAAAAGATGTCTCGGCGCTGCTGGTGATGGAAAAAGGGTTGTTGGTAGGTATTATCACTGAACAGGACTATGCGCGGCGGGGAGAGGTTGCGGGGCGGTCGGCCTATATCACCCCTGTGAGGATGATCATGACTGCGGGGCCGATCACGCTGCACCCGGACCAGACCGTGCAGGAGGCGATCCAGACGATGGGGGAGAAGCACATCGGCCATCTTCCTGTTGTGGAGGGCGGCAAGGTGATCGGGTTGATCTCTGCAGGCGACCTACTGCGTGACGTCATTTATCACCAGAAGCGTACCATCCAGACGCTGGAGTCCCGTCTGCTGGCAGAAACGCCGCGCGGCAAGGAAAAGCAAAAAGCCTCCAATGCGCCTTTCAAGCCAGGGTTTCCGTTGGGAGGATAGTTGTTCCTATTTTGACTATAGAAAGAGAAACCGCCCCGTGATCTCACGAGGCGGTGTGACTTTAATGGGGAAAACTTTTACTTGACTTGAAGGGATTCGATGATGCCATCCAGTTCGCTCAGGTCCGGGTAGAAGCTTTCATTGGTTTGGACATTGAGCATTGCTTCTGTCTCTCCGATATAGGTCATGTAGTTGTTGCTGAAGGCTTCCCAATCGCCACCGGGAACTTGATCACCGGCGGGAGGCAGGGTTGCATGGGAGACGGGAAAGACGGCGGAAACGTACCACTGGCCGTCATTGGTCAGCCCTTGAAATGTATAGAATAGGCCGTTGTTGTTGACCGGGGAAACATCCTGCCCGTACTGGGTGAGGAAGCGTACGCCGATCCCGTTCTGAAATTCCATGTACTCAATATTGGAGGCGAACATTTGCCCGGCGTTCCACATGGGCAGGAAGGGGATGTTTTCTGGATTGGCAGGGCGCTCGAAGAGCAGTGTGTTCAATTTGTCAATGTCCTCGGCGGCATATTCATTGGCGGCGCGGTATGCATCGGTGGAATACACGTAAATGATGGGGGTGTGCATACTGCCATCCCAGACGTAGCTGTTGAAGGTGAATTCCACGTGCGCGGGAATGGTGCCGACCATGTCCTCCATTTCCGCCTTGTTGGCCGGGTCTACGCCAGCGGCCACAGAGGGGGGATAGACAAAACGAATATCTTCAAAGACCACTTCCTGGCCCTCGAGGGGGGCAGCGTGGGCTTCAGCTTCGGCTTGGGTGGGCTGCTCAGCGATGGCGGTTTGCTGCTGCTGGAGCTCAATGATCTTCATCTCCAGGGCGACCTGAGTGGCTTGCAGGGCGACAGCGGTGGCTTCGGCCTGTCCGCTATCGGGAAGCAAGCTGGTGACGCTGCATGCCAGCGAGAAGATCACCAGGAGCATAATGAGTAGGAAGGTGCGGGTTTTGTTCATAAGGGGCCTCCTTAACAGAGGAAATTACTTGACCAGGTAGCTGGTCAGGCCAACGTCACCACGGCCGGAGCCATCGGTAAAGGTGAGTTTTTCATCGACCTGAAGGCGGCCGTCATCAAGGAGGGTAATGGTCTGTAAATTGGTGGCGACAGGGGTCTGCCAGGTGACTTCCAGCGGATTGGCCTGCGGCACGCCTTGCTCGTCCCAGGCACATTCGCCTTCTTCGCAGTGGGTCCACATTTGCACATAGACCGTGCTGCCTTCCGTGCGGATGGTCATACGGGTGACGCCGGGGGCTTCGGGGTCTTCGTTTGCCCATTCTCCGTCCAGGGAGGCGCTTTGTGCGGCCGGGGCGGCAGGTTCTTCGGCTGCAGGAGCGGCTTCTGCTTCCTGCGGCGCAGCTTCCTCTGCAGCCGGGGCTTCGACCTCAACCTGTTCAACGGGGGCCGGGTCAGCAGATGGGCTGATCAGGGTGCAGGCGCTCAGGGTGAGTACGAGGATGGCGATCAGAATGGTAAAGATGGATTTTCGGGTTTTCAGACAAGTGAGCATGAGACTGTCCTTTGGGTAATGGTTTGGCCGGCGGGGTTCGCGGCTGCTGCAGCGGCCGGCGGCGGGTAGCAGCAGCTTGTTTCTAGGGTTGCAAGGTCTATACCGCGCGGCGGTTTCTTCCAGTATACATGATTTTTTGGAATTGGCTGGGGATTGGGGGGTGTGTGTTGTGTGGGAGGGGCGGTTTGCAAACCGCCCCTCTACAAATAAATCGTCCCTGCGCGCGGTTCATTCCACGGGCAAATCAATGCGTATCGCTGTTCCTTGTTCAGGCAGGCTTTCGGCGGTGATGGTGCCGCTGTGGGCTTCGATCACCTTTTTGGCAATGGAGAGGCCGAGGCCCATTCCGCCTGAGTCGGCGGCTTTGTAGAAACGGTCGAAGATGTGCGGCAGGTCTTCAGGGGGGATGCCGGTGCCATTGTCCTGAACCGTGATCTGGGCTTGGTGGTCGTCCGCTGGGCCAATGATGGTGAAGCGCACGTGGATAGTACCATTTGCTGGTGTGTAGCGCAGGGCGTTGGCAAGCAGATTGGCGAGCACCTGGCGCATGCGCCCGGGGTCCAGTGTTACCGGGGGCGTATCTTCCGGTGTTTCGAGGATGATCTCCACGTCGGCTGCATCCGCCTCAGCGCGAAATGCGGCGGTGGTCTCACCGAGCAAAATGGCCAGGTCGATCGGTTCTTTGACTAGGTGCAGCGTGCCGCTCTCCGCCAGAGAGAGGGTGCGCAGGTCATCCACCAACCGCGAGAGGGTCTCGGTTTCTTCCAGGATCGAGTTCAGTTGTTCTTCATCGGCGGGATAAACCCCATCCAGCATGCCTTCGATATTGCCCTGAATGACGGTCAGCGGGGTGCGCAGTTCATGGGTTACATCGGCCATGAAGTTCTGCCGCTGGGTGTTTGTAGCCTCTAAACGGGAGATCATATCGTTGAACGCACGCGCCAGCGAGCGTATTTCTGATGGGCCGCGCTCATTGACGCGGACGGTGTAATCTCCATTGGCGACGCGGTTGGCCTTTTCCAGCAGGTCGCCAAAAGGCTGTGACATATTGCGGAATTGCCGTCCGACAGCCATCAGGATGCCTGTGCTTACCAGGAAGATCACAACTCCTATCGGAAAGATGCCTCTGCTGGGATGTGGAAGGTCAAGATAACCAAATGAGCGTGCCACAAATCCAGCTATCAGGACGATAATGGCCGTCAGTCCGATGATACCCATGAGGAAGCCGCAGCCAGCGCGCCGGGTGAAACGTTTGCGCATGGACTGGCCGGAATGCGGAGCCGGCGGCCAGGGTTCGTTCTCTGGCCACCAATTGGGGCGGCGGTGCTGATGAAAATGCGGGCGATGGCGTTTCATTATCGAGTCATTTCTCTCCCTTATAACGGTCTTCGAATTTGTAACCCACACCGTAAACGGTCAGTACGTAACGCGGCTCTCGAGGATTGGGCTCAATCTTGCGGCGGATGTTCTTGATATGGGCATCGATGGCGCGTTCGTATGATTCGAAGGCAACACCGCGAACGGCATTCAACAACTGCGCACGGGTAAATACCCGCCCGGGGGAGCGTACCATCGTAGCCAGGATCTCAAATTCCGTAGGTGTCAACTCTTCCAGAGAACGGCCTTCGGCGGTCACACGCATACGTGGTAAGTCGAGGGTCAGGTCGGCTGCCCGCAGAATTTCGGAAGGCGGTTTTCGTTCTGCTTCAATGCGCCGGAAAAGGACGCGCACGCGAGCCACAAGTTCTTTAGGGCTGAAGGGCTTGGTCAGATAATCATCCGCGCCCAATTCCAGGCCGATCAATTTGTCGCTTTCTTCACTGCGTGCGGTGAGCATGATGATAGGGGTGTTGGCGTGTTTGCGAAATTCGCGGGTCACATCCAGGCCGTCCATGCCAGGTAAGCCGAGATCCAGGACGATCAGGTCGGGCTGGATTGCATTTGCTAGGGACAGGGCTGCATGCCCGTCGGCTGCCGTACGCACAGAAAAACCGGCGCGTTCCAGATAATCTTGCACCAGTTGGGTGATCTTGGGTTCGTCGTCAACAACAAGGATCGTTTTCATAAAAGTTTCTCCGGGGCTTCTATTTTGGAAGCCCCGGGTTAATTATAGTCCGATTTATTTGGGTACGGCTTCTCCGGTGTCGGGTGATTCAGGATCTACCTTTGATCCCTGTTCGTGTGCCCGGCGGTGCCACTCGTCAAAAATGGGCGGTACGTTATCTTGACAGTATCCATAGCCTGGACCTCTGTGCATACCCCGGTAGCCATACATGTGGTGCCAGTGCCGTGGGCGACCCCAGAACAGGGTGCGGATCGTGCCGAAGACCAGCAGGAACAGAAAGAGAGGGATCAGGAATCCGCAAGGGTGGAACCCACGGTAGCCGTAGCCCATGCCCATGCGGGGGACTATCGGGTAGGTCCCGTCTTCGAACTGCTGCGGGTCAAATTCGATACCGCTGGCCATCCCGGCACGGTAGGCAAAGGCACCTACGCCGACAATCGCACCAATCAGCACTACAGCGGCGATGATCTTGATAATTGTGTTACGTTTCATTTGGTTTGCTCCTTTTGCAAAAATCTATGTGATTAAATCTACAAGGAGTTTATCGGTCAATTGTGAATTGAGTGTGAACACAGTCAGGAGAATTCAAGGAGGCGCTCAGTGAAATTGAGCGGTAAATTTGTTCTGCAAGCGGTTATTTGCCGTTTCAAGTCTCTCATCGTATAATCAAGAGCGATTGAAACGTTCTCAGGAGAAACCCATGCCCTCAAGACGGTTGACCTATTTTATTCTGGCGATCATCGTCGGTGCGGTGATCGGACTGGCCTTTGGCTGGTTTGTACGCCCCGCGCCGGTGCGCAGCGCTTCGCCGCAGTACCTGCGCGCGGATTACCAGACGGATTACGTGCTTATGGTGGCGGAAGCCTATGCTGGTGAGGGCAATGTGGCTAATGCTGCGGAGCGCCTTCACTTTCTGGGTAATGAACAGGTGAATGTGTATGTGCGTCAGGCGATCCTGTATGCCGGACAGCACAATTACAGCCAGGTGGACATCGAGACGATGAATGCGTTGTCCATGGCTTTGGGGAACTGGATTCCGCAGCCGGATGAGGGGGCCAAATGAACGAGGACCGCGGCAACTGGTTCCTTTTGACGGGCATCATCATAGGCTTAGCCTTTGGCTTGCTGTATTCCTTATGGTTGAATCCCGTTACTTATGTAGATGCAGCACCTGGTTCGTTAAGCCCTGCCAATCAGGACCATTACCGCCTGATGGCAGCCCTGGCATATCGTGCCAATGGTGACCTGGGACGGGCACAGGCTCGCTTGCAGATCTTTGATGATGATAACCCCGCCTATACGTTGGGCGCACAGGCGCAGCGCATGCTGGCCGAAGGCGGTGACCCGGATATGGCGCGTGCGCTGGCCCAACTGGCTGCGGATTACAATAATCCTTTGCCAGAAGTAGTGCTGCCGCCAACGCCTACCCTGGAAGCAACCCCAACCCCGCCGGAAGTTGCCATGCTGGAAGAAACGGCTACGCCGGAAGTAACCCCCACGCCGGTGATGACCTTCACTCCACGGGCTACGCTGCGTTCCCTGCCTACTATTGCCGCGCCTTTTGACCTGCGTCAGCGTGAGATCGTCTGCGACCCAGCCATCACGGAGAGCCTGCTGCAGATCGAGGCCGTGGATGGTGATGGCGCGCCCCTGGCTGGTGTGCAGGTTCAGATCACCTGGAGTGATGGCGAGGACCTGTTCTACACAGGCCTGTATCCGCGAGTGAGCCCTGGGTATGCTGACTTTCAGATGGAGCCGGAGATCGTTTACAGCCTGCGTGTTGGCGAGGCTGGCGAGACGGTGACTGGTTTGTATGCTTCTCCTTGTGAGGATGGAGAGGGGAGCAGTTACTGGGGCGGCTGGCTGCTGCGCTTTGGTCAGCAGTAGAAATTTCCCTGATCGCGATAATTTATGAAGAAACAGAAAACGATTTGGATCGTATTGACGGTTGTCCTGGTGTTGGGTAGTTTTACCTATGGGTTGGCAATGGGTACGTATCATTTGCCGCCGTATGAAGCGATCCGGGGTATTAAGAATGCCCTGGATGCGCCTACACCCACGCCGCCTCCGGCAATAGAAGCGCCGCAGGAAGAGGCGAGCGTCAGCCAGTATCTGCCTGATATCTTGCGATTGATCGAAGATCAGGGTTTTGAAACCCAGACAGAGACGATCGATTTCGTGCGCGATTTTGTCTACTTGAACAGCGTGCACAAGCTGGATAAGGAATTCTGGGAGTATGCTTACGATACACCGCGGGTGCTGGATATGCTCTATGAGACGTATTCGCAGGATGCGCCGCCGCCGCATCTGGTGTGTGACCCGCGTAGTTATGCCCTGGCGATGATCCTGGATGAGTTGTCCATTCAAAGCCGCACCGTGTACATGTATACGGATGATTTCATCGCCGATGAGGACAAGGGCATTCAGAGCCATACTTTCCTCGAGGTGTATAACGAGGATTTTGGCCGCTGGGAAGTGCAGGACACGGACTACAACATCTACTGGGAGCATATTGAGACCGGCCAGCGTGTGGGAGTGATGCAGTTGGTATTGGATGATCTGTCGCATTATGCGCCGCGTTCTTTCACTCCTGAGGTAGAGGCTTTTGCTGCGGAACGTCTGCCGCCGTATTTTGAGGTGATGATCTATCCACAAGACAAGGTCGGCGTGGTGAATATTGAACGCTTTGATCCTGCAAATCCCTTTCTGGAGACACGGGAAGGGGTAACGCTGATCTATGTGCAGGGCATGCAGTAATTTTGATGGGTATGCGATGAAAGGCCTCTCGTGAATGCGGGAGGCCTTTCATGTCTTTCTAGTTGAATTAGGATTGTATTATCGTTCTATCTCGATCTCTTCCAGTTCCATAACTTTTGTTTCCTGGGGGTTAAAGATGAGAATGATGGCGATGGGGATGAGCATCAGCGAGCCGGTGATCACCCAGAACCATTCCATGGTGGGGAAGGCTTCCAGCAGGACGGCGGCCAGGGCGGGGCCGACTACATAGGAGATGCGTGCCACGGTGGTGGTCCAGCCCATGCAGGCGCCGCGGCGCTCAGTGGGGAAGACTTCCGGCACGTAGACAACGATCCAGGTGTAGGTGAAAGAGGTGAAGAAGCCGCTGACCACGGCCAGGATGGGCAGGAAGATGCCCTCAGCGAAGCCCATCAGGGCCACGACAACGATCAGGATCAGGCTGCCGTAGATCATGGCGGGCTTGCGGCCGATCTTGTCCATAATGTTGCCGGCAGCCACGCCGCCGGTCATGGCCATGATGAGCGTCCCCAGCAGTACCATAGACCAATTTGAGAGGCTGTAGCCCTTGATGGTCATGAAGTAATACCCGGCCCAGTAGTAGAGGAACTGGTAGACCAGCCAGGAGAGCCACACAGCAGCTGAGATGGCGATGTAGCGCAGATCCTGTTTGTTGATCACGCCAACGCCGAAGAAGTGATTTTTGCGTGTGCCTTCGCGGCGTTCCCGCTGGATGATCTGGAAGCGTTTGGTTTCCTTCATGAAGAACCACATCACGATAATGGGGAGCATGAAGATGAACATGATGCCGTACATCCACTTCCAGCCCAGGCCGAGGGTGTCCATGATGAAAGGCGGCAGGAGGGCCTGCAGGGGGATGAGGCCGATCACGTAGACGAT
>Ga0180435_10002363_pt1 | contig 19343 bp, 4 predicted proteins | sample SS_ome_3_FD_132467 | JGI IMG/M metagenome (GOLD analysis project Ga0180435, IMG submission 132467) | Hypersaline lake sediment archaeal communities from the Salton Sea, California, USA - SS_3_S_1 metaG | ecosystem: Environmental > Aquatic > Non-marine Saline and Alkaline > Hypersaline > Sediment...
CGACTCGACCCGGCGACGGCGCGCCCGAGGGTGCCGTCTGCGTTCGTCCTCGACGTGCTGGAGCGGCTCTCGGGCAGGAAGCAGGACTACGCCAGCCTCGAGACGAGCGAGCACGTCCTGCGCGTGCCACTCTCGCGCAGGTTCCCGGCGTCGAGAGACCGGGCGCTGACGAGACACGAGTTCGACGGCTGCTCTGTTCTGTCCGCGGTCGCGACCGGAGACGCGACGGGGATCGCGTATCTCCTCTCCGACGAGGGTCAGCTCAAGAGACGCGTCGAGATGGAGGAGACCAGGTGGAGCAGCCCGTTCTTCACGAAGTACGACGGCGCGCTCTCCTTCCCCGAGGCGTTGGCTGCGGCCGCCGCCTGCTCCGGCTACTCGTTCGACGCGGAGACTCCCGGGCGCGCCATCTCGGCGACCGCCCTGGAGGAGTACGCCACCTGCCCGTTCAGGTTCCTGGCCCACCACGTGCTCGGCATTGAGCCGCCCGACGAGCCGGAGGACGCGCTCGAGTTCACGCCGCTCGACAGGGGAAGCCTCTATCACGACGTCCTGGAGAAGTTCATGCGCAGGATGCTGAGAGAGGACAGGCTCCCGCTCGACGAGTCGTCGCTCGACACACTTCTCAGGATGGCGGCCGACGCGGTCGAGTCGGGCCGCTGGAGCCTCGCGGGCTACGAGGGCGCCAGACGGCTCGAGCTGCGCTCGCTCAGACTGCTACTGGCGCTCTGGCTGCGCGCCGAGCAGAGAGCCCGTTCGCCGCTTCTCCCCTCCTACTTCGAAGTGCGCTTCGGCGGCGCGCCCCGACCTGGGGACGACCCGACGCTCTCGAGGGAGGAGCCTCTAGGCTTCGACGCGGGCGAGGGCGTGAGCATCCCTCTCGCAGGCAGGATCGACCGCATCGACGCGACGGCCAACGGGTCGAGGGCGCGCGTGGTCGACTACAAGACGGGTAACCCGAAGAACGTGAGCAAGCCTCTGGACAGGGGAAGGCATCTGCAGCTCCCGGTCTATCTGCTGGCCGCCGACGAGCTTCTCGCGGACAGAGGAGCCACTACGGAGTCGGCCGAGTACCACTTCATCACCAACCGTCCGGGGGCGCGGACGAAGGCGTTCACGCGCGACGACATGGACGAGAGGCTCGACGACGTTCGGGCCGCGCTCCGCTGCATCGTCAGAGGCATCGAGACGGGCATGTTCTTCCCGTACCCCGAGAGCAAGGGGGCCTGCCGAAACTGCGATTACGCTCCCGCCTGCGGGCCCGTCGCGCTGGCTCTAGCGCAGATGAAGTACGGCGACCCGAACGCGGAGTTCTTCTTCGTGGAGCTAGAGGAGATCAAGTGAGGACGCCCCGTTCGGAACATCTGAGAGCGGACGCGCTGGGCGCTGAGCGAGATTGACTGAGGACGCCACGTTCAGCGCAACGGAGCAGACGCGCAAGGAAGCTGAGCGAAGTGGAGTGAGGACGCAGCGTTGAGAGCATCTGAGGCGACACGCGACAGGGAGCACAGGGACCTCGCCTCCGGGCTGGATGGCGGGCTGGACCTCACGTGTCTCGTCGAGGCCGGCGCCGGGACCGGAAAGACGACCGTGCTCATCGACAGGCTCCTCTCCCTCGTGAGGGCGGGCACGAGCGTCTCGCGCATTGTGGCGATCACGTTCACCGAGAAGGCCGCCGGCGAGCTGCGCGTACGGTTCAGGGAGGGCCTCGAGGCATCGCTCGAAGAAGCGTCCGACGAGGAGCGCCCCACACTCGAGCAGGCACTTCGCGAGCTGGACAGGGCCAACATCGGTACGATCCACAGCTTCTGCTCGGGGCTCCTGCGCGAGCGGCCCGTGGAAGCAAGAGTCGACCCGGACTTCGTAGTTGCCGACGAGCTGAGGCAGAGCGTGCTCCTGGAGTCCGCCTGGGACGGCTGGGTAAGGGGCGAGCTGGCGGTGGGCCTGCCAACGGCGGTCGCCGAGGCTCACGCGCTCGGCGTCGGGCTCCAGAGGATCAGGGAGCTCGCCTTCACGCTCATCCGGGAGCCGGACGCCGGGGAGCTCTTCCCGCAAGCGGTGGAGGACGACCCGGGGCCCGCGCTCGCGTCAGCACTGAGGGAGGAGGCCAAGGCCTTCCTCGAGACGGCCCGGGACGCCTGCAGCGACACGGACGACCTCGCCTACGAATCGATCCGCGCGTTCGCGGAGGACGCGCAGGCGCTCGAGTCGGTCCCCGAGGAGTCTGCGCTCGCCTTCGCGATGAACGGGGTCAAGGTGGGGCCCGCGTCCAACAGGGGCAAGAAGGGCAACTGGAAGGGCGACTCGCTGGCGGAGCTGCGCGATAGGGCCAGTGCCCTGCGCGACATGCAGGACGAGGCCCGGCGGGTCGCGTCACACAACGCCGCCGTCGGGCTCTTCTCCTGGCTCGAGGGGTTCTTCGAGGCGTACGAGCGCGAGAAGCGGGCGGCGGGCTACCTCGACTTCCAGGACCTCCTCTCGCGGGCGCGCGACCTCCTCAAGACCGACCTCAGGACGAGGGCCTACTTCAAGAGGTCGTACGACCGCGTGCTGGTCGACGAGTTCCAGGACACCGACCCGCTGCAGTGCGAGATCGTCTTCTTCCTGTCCGAGGAGCGCGAGGGTCGCGCCGGCGAGTGGCGCGACGTCCGCATCGAGCCGGGCAAGCTCTTCCTCGTCGGCGACCCCAAGCAGTCGATCTACAGGTTCCGCAGGGCCGACATAGAGATGTACGAGGAGGCGAAGAGCCTCGTCGCCGCCCAGGGCCGCGTTCTGGAGCTGTCCGAGAACTTCCGTACGAGGCCCGCCGTGATCGAGAGCGTCAACAGGACGTTCCGCGACGTGATGGTCGCTCCCGATGGCGACCGCAGATACCAGCCGGACTACGAGCCCCTGAACGCCCACAGGCCGGAGGACGACGCCGGCCCGGGCGTAGTGCTCCTGAGACCCGGTGACGCGACCGAGGAGAAGACGAAGGCGGCCGACGTCCGCCAGGAGGAGGCGACGGCGGTGGCAGCCTACGTCCGCGGGCTTCTAGACGAGGGCCGCCCGACGGTCTTCGACCGGGAGACGGGCTCGTGGCGAGCACCCGGGCTCGGCGACATAGCCATACTCTTTCACAAGTCGACAGGGCTCACGCACTACGAGGACGCCCTCAACGCTTACGGCCTCGACTACCGGATAGCAGGCGGGAAGCGCTTCTACATAAGGCGCGAGGTGACCGAGCTCTGCACGGTGCTGTCGGCGATCGACGACCCGAACGACCTCGTGTCGGTCCTGGGCGCCCTGAGGACCCCGTTCTTCGGCGTCTCCGACGAGGACATCGTCGTCCACAGGCACAGGACCGGCGGGCTGCGCTATCTCAGCCGAAGCGACGAGGGGGTCGAGTCGGTGGAGCAGGCGTTCGAGCTTCTGCGCCGACTGCATCTGGAGCGCAACTCCCACAACGTCTCCGAACTCATCATGAGGCTCTTCGACGTGACGTCGGCCCTCGAGCTCTACCTTCTGAAGCCCACCGGCGAGCAGCGACACGCGAACCTCCTGAAGGTCGTCGAGCTGGCGGCGTCGCTCGAGAAGCAGGAGCCGATGTCGTTCGGAGGGTTCGTCCGGTGGCTCAGGGACGTGTCGAGGCTCACGCCGGAGGAGGCCGAGTCCCCGCTCTCGGAGGAGGGCGAGCAGTTCGTGCGCGTGCTGACGATACACAAGGCCAAGGGGCTGGAGTTCCCGGTCGTCATACTGGCCGACCTCGGGCGGAACAGGGAGATGCCGGAAGACCTCATAATCGACCGGGAGGAGCGGCGTCTCGACTACTCGAAGGGCGGCAAGGGCGCCAGACTGAGGACGATCGGCTACGAGGACGCTCACGAGTTCGAGGGTCTGAGGGCTACCGCCGAGACCATCAGGCTCCTGTACGTGGGGTCGACGCGCGCGCGGGACCTGCTGGTCGTCCCCTGGTACGCGGACGACCGGAAGCCCGCGAGCGGGCTGCTCGAGCACATGACAGGCCTGACGGAGAGCGCTCCGGGCGCGGTGGAGGGGGCCTCAGACGGGGCCGCCGTCGCCCGCGACTCCGACGAGAGGCCCGACGGCGGCACGCGTGGCGCCCGTCACGCTCGGGACGCCCTTATGGTGAGCGTCGCCGATACGTCCCTCGACCTCTCGGTCGAGCGCGCCCGTCCGGTGAGGCTCCATCCAGGCGAGGCGACGGAGACCGACCCGTCTGAGACAGAGTCGGCCTTGGCTCTCGCGGAGTGGAAAGAGAAGCTCCGCGTGTTCGCCACGTCCCACGACAGGCCACCCGCAGTGGTCAGGCCCTCCTCCCTCGGGCACTCGCGAACCCCGCCCATGGACGAGTCGGAGCGGGACACGCTCTCCCGTGGCGACGGAACGGAGCTTGGCGTCCTGGTCCACGCTGTGATGGAGAAAGCGGCGCTCGGGGCGACCGGAGGCATTCCGGGGCTCGTCCGCGCGCTGGCGAGAGGCCAGGCCGCGCCGGCGGAACGGGTCGAGCGGGCCGAGCGAATGGCCGCGGCCGCGATGCGGTCGGACGTCGTCCGAAGAGCGGTCAGCTCCGGAGCGTATGAGAGAGAGGTCCCGTTCTGCGTGCGGCGCGACGGCCTGACGCTCGAGGGGAAGATCGACCTGCTCTTCGTCGAGGACGGCAGGCTGTCGATCGTCGACTACAAGACCGACCGAAGGCCGGAAGGCGGGTTCGACGGGCTCGTCGAGCGCTACAGAGGCCAGGCCCTCGCCTACTCCGTGGCCGCTGAGTCGGCCACCGGGCTCCAGGTGGCCGATGTGACGCTCCTCTTCGTGAGCGGGGACGAGCCGGAGGAGCGCGTCGTACCGCTCGATGGGGACCTCGGGAGGCGCTGGGAGGAGCTTGAGTCTCTGACGCGGGAGGGCGCCTGACGGCGCCCCCCTTGCACATCGCATTGGACGTTCCTGACTGCCTGACGCGACGGGCGCGTCAGCGAGCGCGACCAGGCAGTCTCTCTACCTGAACAGCCCCTTTATGCAGGTCCAGGACGACTCGGCCACCGGGCTCGTGATGTTCTGGTAGAGGACGAACGCGCACTCCCGGTGCTCGTACGGGTCGGACGACGACACCGGAGCCCAATCGGTGACACCGAGCGCGTCGAACACGTAGACGGCCTCGCCGCCCCAGTAGTCCTCCGACACGCACTCGCCCCACCCCCACTGGCCGCCCTCGTACCACGGATAGAGCGCCTGTACGCTCAGCCAGTAGGTCACGCCCTCCTCCGGCCCGAAAGCCGGCTCGAGTTCGCAGTAGTAGCGGTACCACCAGGACTGGTCGGCGAGAAGCTCCTCGGTGTAAGTGAGGCACGTCTGCTCGAAGACCACGTCGCCAGGCGCCGGGAAGCGCGCGCCGGCGTCGTTCTCGTAGACCCTGACCACGAACCCGTCGGCGTGGGGCGGCGCCCCTGGGTTCCAATACGCACCCCACCACTCGACGGCGACGATCGCCCCTCCGTCGGCACAGACGAAGTCGTCGGCCGCCTCAGCGTAGAACGGGTAGTCGGACGCCAACTGAGACGCCAGCACCCACCCTCCGTCCTCCTGGAGCTGCTGGTCCCACGCGACGTCCACCTCGCCCACCGCCGTCCACTCGTACAGCACGTCACCGGTCGAAGCTACCTGGGCGACCGGCGCGGCGCCGGCCACGGAGGCCGCTGCCGCCAGAAGCGCTATCGCAAGTCTCATCCGCACTCCCCTCACGTTCTCGAACCGTCAGATGCACTCAGGTAGTCAGGCCGGCATCCCGGCAGGCTCTCGCCGTCGGCCGGTCCGGCCCGTCTTTCTCTCTCCGTACCCCGCCGGGCCAGGGCGGTCACGCTACTGTCTACTTCAGAAGGATCATCTTCCGTGAGAGCGCGTCGCCGTCGGCCGCCAGCCTGTAGAAGTAGACGCCGGACGAGACCGACACGCCCCTGTCGTTCCTCCCGTCCCAGAGCACCGCGTACCGTCCCTCCGCCTGACTCTCGCTCACGAGAAGCCTGCGCACCACGCGCCCGGAGAGATCGTAGACGGTAAGGCTCACGGTCGCGGGCCGCGGCAACGCGTATCGTATCTCGGTCACCGGGTTGAACGGGTTCGGGAAGTTGCCCAGGAGCTCGTACTCCCGCGGTATGTCGCCATCGTCGACGCCCGTATCGACCGCGATCACCAATACCGGCACGATCACGATGACCGAATCCGGATCGTCGCTCCTGACCAGCAGGTTGCACGTGTGCTCTCCGAGCTCCAGCTCGGTCGCATCGACGCAGACCGACACGGCCTCCGCCCATCCGGCGGAACTGACCCCCGACCACGGGTCGGCCGTGAGCCACGGGCAGCCGGGCGTGATCTCGACCGCGAGCCCGTCGTGGACGTAGCTCTCGTTGCACGCCACCTGCAACCCCACTGCGCCGCTCGCGCTCTCCGTACCCACGGTCGCCCCGTCGGTAGCGCCCATCATCTCCAGATACTGGAAGATGATCGTGCCGTCGTCCCGGAGGATCGCCTGGAACGTGAGTGACGAGGCCTGCTGGCCGGCCAGCGGCACTCCCGTGTACTGGATGACGAACTCGCCCGTCCCCTCCAGCCAGTGGACGTGCACGTCCCCCGCCGTCCCCGGATCCAGATCGTCCCAGAACGCGGCAGCGATGCCGTTCGGACCGCTCTCGTCCGGTATCGGCGCGTTCACGGCCGCGCTCCCGTCGGAGACGAACGACAGGTAGCCGTTCGACGTGACGCGCACGGTGTCGTAGGCGCCTCCGTAGAAGGGGAAGTCGAAGGGAAGGTCGACCGCGAAGAACGCGTCGTCGCCCAGCATCAGCGGCAGCCCGACCGCCGAGATGTCGGTCCACGAGAACACCGGCCCGCCGTCCTCGTCGCTGTCCGTCCATGTGTAGCCGTAGGCATCCGGGCCGCCCGCTCCGCGAGCCACGGTCTGCCGCTGCCTGCCCGCATCCGGGTCGTCCGACAGGACGGACGCAACGTGCGACGCTGAGGAGAGGCGCCCCAGGCCCGACGGTCGCGCCGGAGCCGGCGCTCCCGGGCCGGAGAGCTCGCGCGGGTCCTTTCCTATCGACCAGTGCAGCTCGTCGCCCCCCGTGTTCGCCACGCGTAGTGTGTCGCACGATGAGTCGCCGCCCAGGAGTGTGAACGCCAGGTTCGCGGGCTCCACGTCGATCTGCGGGTCGCCGTGCACGTTCAGAGTCACTGCCACGACGAGTTCCGACTGCCCGGGATCGTTGCTCTCGAATACAAGGTCTGTCTCGTAGAGGCCAGGCGACAGGCCGGAAGCGTCAGCGCAGACCAGGATGGAAGTGCTGCCGGACCCCTCCTGCATCCCGCCGACCGGCGACTCCGTCATCCACGGCGCGGCGTCCTCGATGCGCACCGCCAGGTCGTCGTGCAGGTACCCGGCGTTGAAGACGACCTGCAGGCCTGACGCCCCGTAGGCGTCCTCGATGCCAACGGCGCCGACCTCCAGCTCCCCGTTCATGTCGAGGTACTGGAACAGGACCGCACCGTCAGGCTCGAGGACGGCCTGGAACGTCTTCGTCCCGGTCGACCAGTAGTCGTTGACATCGGTGTACTGAACGATGAACCGTCCGGCGGCCGCGTCGTGGTAGTAGTGGATCGTCCCGCCGAGCGTCGGGTCGAGGTCGACCCAGTAGGGCGCTACGAGGTTGTCCGGGCCGCTAGCGCTCGGTATCCGCGTGTGCGAGTGGGCCGCCCCCTCGCCGCCGAACGTGAGGTAGCCGTTCGAGCTTATGCGCACGGCCTCCTGGGGCCTGCCGTAGAACGGGAACAAGAACGGCAGGCTCACTTCCTCGTAGTCGTCATCGTCGAGAGTGACCGGCGTCCCGACGCCTGAGATATCGAACCACTCGAAGACGGGGCCGTCGGGGTCGTCGCTGTCGGTCCAGGTGTAGCCGAACCCGTCAGGGCCTCCTGCCCCTCTGGCGCCTGTGCGCGTGTCGCGCTCGCCCTTCGCCGGGGCATCGCCGGGCCCGCTCACGCCGGCGGCAGCGAGTCTGCCCTCATTGGCGGCGGTGACCGCGTCAGCCGACGGCAGGGTGAGGCCGTTCACGACGACGTCCGACGGCAGACGTCCGACATCCGCAGCGGAGCGGACGCCGGACCGCTCTGACGCCTCGCGAGAGCCGCTGAGCGATTCCCTGATGCGCCACACGAGGTCAGCACCTCCCAGGTTCGACAGGAAGAGGCTGTCGCACACCACCGTCCTCACCGGGGCCTCGAGCTCCAGCGCGAGCGGGGCCACGTCGATCTCCGGCTCTGGCGACACCGGCTCGCACCCCTCAGGAAGCGCGCCTACGAGCCCGCACCCGGGCGCGTCAGCGCACGGCGAGCCCACCTGCAGCTGGTAGTTGAGGCTCTCCGGCAGGCAGAAGGCCGGGTCGAGCGAGAAGTTGCCGTAGAGCGCCTGCTGGCTCTCGATGCAGCCGACCCAGTCTCCTCCGTAATTCCCGTACACGTCCGCGCAGTCGAGCGACGCCTCGCCGTCCGGCCCGCAGTCGACCGCCTCTCCGTAGGGCGCGTACGATATGATGCTCTTTGATACCGTCACCGCTCCCGTCGTCACATAGACGCCGGCGCCCTCGTTGGCCGCGTTGCCGGACAGCGTGCAGCTCGTTATCGACACGGCGGAGCCGGAGCCGCAGTAGACGGCGCCTCCGTATAGCTTCGCCGTGTTCGACACGATGACGCAGCCGTCGAGAGACACGTGAGAGCTGTCCCTGGAGGCGACGGCAGCCCCGCTGATGCTGTAGTTCCCGGTGAAGAAGCAGTCACCGAGGGCCACAGTAGAATGGCGCTCCGCGTCGACGGCGCCGCCGGCCACCTCTCCGAACCCTTCCTCAAGATCGCAGCGCGAGAACTCCGCCGAGGAGCCGTAGCAGTAGACTAGCCCACCGCCCACGATCGAGTCGCCGCCCCGCATCTTGATGCCGGCCACCAGCACGTCCGCCACGCCCTCGCAGACCATCACGCGCCCGGACCGGCCGGAGGCGTCGATCGTCACGCAGTCGGGCTCTCCCGTCTCGCTCAAGAGCGTGACACCCGACTTTAGCGCGATGTCGCTCTCGTAGTAGATCCCGCAGGCGACGAGAACCGTGTCGCCCACGGCCGCGGAGTCTATACCCGCCTGAATCGTCGGCGCCTCCGAGGGCACGTGCCACGTCCTGGGCGGCGGCTCCACCGTCAGGCGCACGAGAGCGGTGTCCACGCCGCTCACGCAGTCGCCGACGACGTACCTGAAGCTGTCCGCGCCCGCGAAGCCGGGGAGCGCGAAGTAGGTCACGCTCTCGTCGCCCGAGTCGATGTACGCCTCGCCGGCCGTGTCGTCTAGCAGCAGGCTCAGGACGAGGACATCGTCCATGTCGGGATCGTAGTCGTTGTCAAGAACCGGGACGGACACCGGGGAATAGCCGGCCACCTCCCTGTAGTCATCGGCCGCGATGGGAGCCTCGTTGCCGATGGCCCCGCTGACGGCCCTGAACCTGACGGCGGCCGGCCGCTGCAGCGGCTGCATGTAGAGGCTGTCGGAGACGTCGAGGCCGGCGAAGCAGTCGAAGTCGGTGTCCCTCTGCCACTCACCGCCCCTCCCGCCGGTCCTGAGGATGACGCCGAAGCTGTCGTTCTCCACGGGCGTGAACCCCGGCGCGAACAGCAGCTCTATGGCTCCTCCGAAGACGGCGTCTCCGTCGATCGACAGGACGTCATGGTCGACGCCCGGCGCGTACCCGCCGATCTCTACCCGCACCTGGCTGGTCTCGGTCTGGATGAAGTCGCCGACGTACGAGAGCGTTCCCGGCGAGTCCCCGGGCTCCACGACGCCCTTCATCGATGCGAGGCCCGACGAGGTGTCGAACGTGCCGGAGCCGCGCAAGAGCGCGTTCTCCTGATGGTCGAAGTAGCCGTAGTTGCTTATCTGCCCGCCTGCCGGGATGCTCGTCCGGCCGCGGTTGACGAAGTTCCCGCCCGTCTGGTTGGAGACGGCACCCAACGCGTCGAAGTCGCCACCGGGCTCGACGTCAACAACGCCGCCGCTCTGGAACTGAGCGCCCGACGCGACCTCGAGGAGGCCGCCCACGTCGAACTCGCCCGACGACGTCACGGTCGTGAGCGCGTTGGCGGTGAGGGTTCCCCCGGGCGCCACATCGACGACGCCGCTGTTCACGAACGTCCCGGAGCCCGCTCTCGCCTTTCCACCCAGGTAGTGCTTGCTGATCGCCGTTCCCTGGCCGGTGATGATGTTCAGCCGCCCGAGGTTCTCGAACTCGCCGCCTATGTCGAGCGTGCCGGCCCCGGCCTCGACCAGACCGTCGTCACTGCGTCCCGCCGACTCGTTCGTGAACGACAGCAGGATCGTGCTCAGCCCCGGCCCCGTCTTCGCGAAGTAGCCCCTGTTCACGAACTCTCCCGCTCCGTTCAGGTCGCCGTCCCTGAGGTCGAACTCCCCCCCGCTCTCGTTGTAGAACGTGGCGCCGCCCGCGACCGCCACCTCGCCGCGGTTCTCGGTCGTCCCGTACGAGCTGACGGTCGCGTTGGCGCCGGCCAGCAGGAATGCGCCGGCGTCGATGTCCAGGATCCCGTCGTTGATGAACGTGCCGGAGCCGGCCCTCTCGCCGTCGCGACCCACGTAGTGCTTGCTGATCGCGGTGCCCTGGCCGGTGATGATGTTCAGGCGCCCGAGGTTCTCGAACTCGCCGCTCACGTCGAGCGTTCCCCCCGCGGCCTCCATCAGCCCGTCGTCGCTGCGGCCGCTCCACTCCTCATTGTGGAAGTCGACGTAGACGTGGCTCCGCCAGACGCCGGTCTTGGTGAAGTAGCCGCGGTTCGTGAACAGACCGCTGCCCGTGATGTCGCCGTCGTTCAGCTCGAACGTGGCGCCGGACTCGTTCACGATGGTCGACCCCCGCCCCGCGGTCGGCGCATCGAGCGCGGCGTCGTCGCGGACGACGATCGTCTCGTAGTTGATGAGCTCGTCGTGAACGGTCAGCGTGTACGACTGGATGTCGAGCGTGATGTCTGCCGTTACCCCTCCGATCGTCAGTCCGTAGATCTCGCGGTCGGAGTTGACCGTCACAGTATAGGTCCCGGGAAGATCGATGCTCGCCCGCTCGGTCGCGCCGGGCACGATGTCCGGGTCCCAGTTGTACTGGTCCTCCCAGGTCGTGCCGTCGCCGCCTCCGTCCCACGAAACGATGCCCGCGCAGCCCGGGCCGTAGGCGCCCATCTGCCCGCAGACCGGCTGGTTGTACTCGGCGCACGGCGATATCGAGCTCAGGGCGAGCGGCTGGGCGGGATTGTCCTCGCCGCAGAAGAGGGGGTCGACCGAGATGTTCCCGTTCGAGCCGTTCTGCCCGGCGATACAGCCGGTGTAGTCGCCGCCGGCGTTGCCGTAGACGTCGCAGCACTCGAGAACGACCGCGCCGGTGCCCGCGCAGTACGTGGCCCCACCCATGGTGCCGAAGGCGATGATCGAATTGCTGACCGTGCAGACCGCCGCGGCCCTGTACATGTCGCTCACGCAGGCGATGGCGGAGCCTCCGCTCATGGCCGCGTTGCCGCTGAACGTGCACGCGTCGAACGTAGCGGAGACGCCGTCTCCGAGGTCGACCGCGCCGCCGTCGTAGTTGGCGCTGTTCTGGTAGAAGGAGCACCCTGTGAAGCTCGGCGTGGCCGAGGAGCCGGACACCGCCCCTCCGTTGCCCCACGAACTGCAGCTGTCGAAGACGCAGTTAGTGAAGGACGGCGCCGAGTCGCCCTCCATGTGGACGCCGCCCCCCTGGACGGTCGATGTCAGGTTCCTGAAGTCGCAGTTCTCCACGACGATATCGGAACCGACCAGGAACATGCCCACACCCGGGTCGGCCACGGCCTGGGAACCCTGCAGGGTGAAGCCGCGAACGACGGTGCTGGCGTCGCAGTCGCTCACGTAGAAGTTCTTGACCGCGGCGCTGGGCGCCAGGGTCACGCAGTCGGCGTGCCCCGTCGCGCTCGTCAGATAGACGCCGCTCTTCAGGAATATGTCGCCCTCGTCGTACGTGCCGCACTCGACGACGACAGTGTCGCCGTAGGACGCCGCGTCGAGCGCCTCCTGTATCGTGGCGTAGTCACCGGGCACGCCTATCGTGAACCCGCATCCCTCACCGAGCGCGCCGACCTGGCCGCACAGCGGAACGACTGCGCACGGAGATCCCAGGCGCAGGTGGTAGTCCAGGGACTCCGGACGGCAGAACTCCGGGTCTTCCGAGAAATTGCCGTCGGAGCCCTCCAGGCCCGAGATGCAGCCCACGTAGTCGCCGCCGACGTTGCCGTACACGTCCGAACACGACAGGGAGAGGCCGGGAGTGCCCTGACACTCTATGCCGGGGCCGCCCGTGCCGAACGCCACGATGGTCCGATCGACCGTGACGGGCGTGTAGGCCTCGCCCTCCACGAACACGTTCGAACCGTAGTACGAGGCGTTGTCCGAGAACGTGCACTCCTCGAACGAGGCCTTCGCGTATGACAGGGAGGCGCCTCCTCCCGTCGCCCCCTCCGTCTCCGTTTCGTTCCCGGCGAAGACCGACCCGGAAACGACGAGCGTGCAGGCATCGGCGTAGACCGCGCCCCCGGCGTAATCGGACCGGTTCCCGTAGAACCCGCAGTCGTCGATCGTGACCCACGACCCGACCTCCACGGTCATGGCTCCCCCGTAGGAGCCGGCGTTGCTGGCCAGGTTCGACTCGAAGTCGCAGCCGTCGAACTCGGCCCACGACTCGGAGACGATGACGGCTCCGGCGCGCTCCTCTGCCGTGTTCAGCTCGAAGGAGCAGTTCTCGAACCGCGGCGTGTTGGAGTACTCAACGCTGACGGCCCCGCCCCAGTAGCTTGCGTTCCCTACGAAGTCACAGTTCCTGACGCGGAGCTGCGAGTCGAAGACGCGCATCGCCCCGCCGTAGCCGTAGCCGAGCGTCTCGGCGTTCACGATCCTGAAGTTGTCGATGACGGTCGTCGTATCGAGCCCCGAGCATAGAAAGGCACGGCCAAGTCCCTGTGCATCTATCGTCACACCTCCGGAGCCGTCCTCGCCCAGAAGATAGACGCCGTTCTTCATGACGATGTCGTGCTCGTAGTAGGTGTCGGCCATCACGTAGACCGTGTCGCAGACCGAGGCGGAGTCGATGGCCGCGGCGATCGTCGGGGCGTCATCGGGGACCCACCACCACTCGCCACCACATCCCACCCCCAGAGCCCCCATGCCCCCGCACGCTCCCCCCGCGCACGGCGAGCAGACACTGACCTCGTAGTCCGACCCCTCGCCGCCCGTGCAGAACAACGGGTCCTCTGAGATGTTGCCGTCGCTCCCGTTCTGGCCGGTCAGACAACCCACGTAATCGCCGCCCTCGTTGTCGAAAACGTCGCAGCAGTAGAGGCTCGCGGTAGCGCCTCCGGTGCAGTATGCGGCTTGCCCTCCAGAGCCGGACGCGATGATCGTGTTCTCGACGACGGCCGAGCTGGAAGAGGACAGGTGCATTCCGCTCCCGGTCGGCGCCGTGTTGTCCACGATCGTGCAGAAGTCGACATTGATGGTGCTTCCGTAGGCCCTGATCGCGCCCCCGTTCAGATCGGCCGAGTTGCCGGTGAGAACGCTGTACAGGAAGGAGACCTCGGAGGAACTGGCGTAGACCGCTCCCCCGTCGCTGTCGCAGTAGTTACCTGACAGCTCGCAGCCCTGGAACGTCACGTTGGACGACGAGTAGCAGCTCACAGCGCCGCCCACGGCTGACGACGTCGACTGGTTCGAGTAGAACCTGCAGTCCTGGAACAGGACAGAGGCGCCGCCCATTATCGCCACGGCTCCAGCGCTGTCGTAGCCCTCGTTGGACTCGAAGTCGCACTCATAGAATCTGGGTGAGCCTCCGTAGATCCCGACCGCTCCCCCGGAGTCGGCGGTGTTGTTCGCGAAGGCGCAGTTCCTTATCCTGACGTCGGACTGGGACAGTGACAGCGCTCCTCCGGTGGCCGACACCCCCGTCGTGTCGCCCCATGCGAACCTCACGTTCTCGATGACCGTCGTGGAGTCGAGGCTCGCTCCGGTCATGATCCGCTGCCACGCCTGACCGTCGAGCACTGTGGTCGGGTCACCCATCATGCTCGTCTCGCCCAGTAGCGTCACTCCGGACTTCATGACCAGGCTCTGCTCGAAGTAGGTCCCCTGCAGAACGAACACGGTATCGCACGGGGCCGCCGCACCGAGCGCCTCGCCCACGGTCTCGTAGTCGTCGGGGACGGTCCACCTGCGTCCGCCACACCCCACCCCGAGGGCGCCCACCTGCTCGCATCCGGGCGCGTCGACGCACGGCGAGCACTCGCCGAGCCCGAGATCCCTGCCGGAGGCGTCGCAGAAGACGGGGTCTTCCGAGAAATTGCCGTCAGACCCGTTCATACCCGAGAGGAACGATATGTAGTCACCACCCACGTTCCCGAACACGTCGGAGCAGGTCATCGTGGCCGAGCCGGACCCGTCGGTGTAGACGGAGCCTCCGCCCTGGCCGAACGCAATGATCGTGTTGTCGATATCCACCGACGATGTTCCGAAGAGGGCCACGCCGGCGCCGCCCACGTTCGTGGCCGTGTTGTATGCGATGGTCGAGCCGTTGATGTCGAACGTGGACGATGTGGCAGCAATGGCTCCCCCGTCACCCGCGACGTTGTCGTGTAGAACGCAGCCGGAGAGGAGCGGCGAGCCGCCGTCTATGCTGACGGCGCCGCCCAGCTCGGTCGCAGAGTTGTTGAGGAAGACGCAGTTCAGGAGGGTCGCGCCAGATGTCTCGAGGTGCACGGCGCCTCCCGAACCCGGGTCGTAGGTCGAGTTGTAGTCGAAGACGCATTCGGAGAAGATCGGGCCGCCCTCGAACACGTAGACCGCGCCTCCCTCACCACCCTCCTGGTACGTGTTGTTGTTGACGAAGTGGCAACCCGACATGATTGCGCTGGAGGACCCCATGAAGATGGCGCCACCGCTCTCACCGATGCTCCCGTTGGTGAACGTGATGTCCTCGATGTGGGTCGCTTCGGTCAGATAGCTGAGCGTCATGATGCGGCCGAGGGCAGAGGCGTCGATCGTGACGTCCTCCGCGTCTCCCGTGGTCCCGCGCAGCGTTACTCCCTCCTTCATCGTCAGGTCATGCTCGAAGTACGTACCCGCGAGGAGCGTCACGCTGTCGCCCGCCTGTGCCGAGTCTATTCCGGCGGCGACCGTTGGCGCGTCGACCGGAACGACCCAGTCGGCCGCGTCGGACGACTGCGGGAAGAGGCATAGACCTGCGGCTGCCAGCGCCGCCACAACGACGACGCGCCGCTTTGCCAGGGAACGAACCGAAGCACCACGCGGCTGAAGCGAGCGCAGTGGGGTCATCAGGAACCTCCTCGTTCCGGAGCCTCACCGACGGTCAGCGCCGGCCGGCGCGGCGTGGTGAGTCTTCTTTCGGTGGATGGTGTGCGCGCAATGACCAATCGAGACACGAAGGCGCGAACCGGAGTCCCGGCTCGCGCACGGAACGCGTCCGCCCCTCCCGCACGGCGTGCGGGCAGGCGAACGTCAGGATACCACAATGAGTGCAGTTCAGTCAAGGAGTGTGTTGCTAGTCAAGGAATGAGAGAGGAAGCGGCGGGGCCACGCCTATCTGAGCAGGACCACCCTGGCCCTGTCGCGCTCGCCACCCACCACCAGCTCGGCGAAGTAGACGCCTGACGCCGCGGGCTTTCCACCCGAGTCCAGTCCATCCCAGACGGCCTCTCCCACCCCGGCGCGCGACGGCGCGACCGACATCTCACGCACCAGTCGCCCGGTCGCGGAATAGATGGCCACGCTTGCCGTCTCCCCGGCCGGCGCTGTGAAGTGGAGGACCGTCGTCGTCCCGAACGGATTGGGGGACACGCGCTCGATCCTGGCCGCGGCCTCCGCCTCAGGAACGTCCGTCCACGGCTGCAGCTCGCAGTCGAGCGTGGTGTATCCCGAGCTGTCCACAACGACGTCGTGGAAGGTCTGCGTCTCGTAGCCGAACGCGGAGAACTCGACCGTGTAGGTGCCCGGCTGAAGCAGGCGCCAGTAGCGTCCGTACGTCGCGTCTGTCGTCCTGGGATCCAGAAGCTCGGAGGAGAACTCGAGCACCTCGACCTCCGCAACGAGGGGCGACCTCGTGCCGGCCTCTGTGACGTGTCCCGTGATCCCCGGACCGTAGGAGCGCTCGATCAGGTAGTACGAGCCCGACGACACGCGCTCGCAGATCCCGTCGACACGATGCCCGCCCGGTATGCACAGGTAGCTCAGTATCTCCATCGTGTAGCCGAGCGTGCCCACGTGTCCGTACTGCCAGTTCCTGGCCTTGCCCCGTGTGGCGAACCCGTAGACCGCCTCGTACGGCTGGTCGGCCTCGTCGAGCGTTCTGTTGCACAGCTCGCTGGCGACATCGAAGATGAGGTAGTGGTCGGGCGCGAAGCCGTAGCCCGTCCAGTACCACGGATAGTAGACCAGGTCGCCGTCGGAACTCCTCGGGCTGTGGTAGTTGAGCGCGAAGAGCGGCTTGTGTTGCAGACAGAAGTCACGGACGATCTGTGACTCGCTCTCGGAGAACGGGGCCGGCCCTCTGTAGTAATCGGAGGGCGGGTTGTCACTGCCGCCCTGTTCCCAGTTCCAGTCGTAGTTGTGGTTCAGGTCGACACCGTCGTAGTCGAGATCGAACTCCCCGTCGCCGTCGTTGTCGAACTTGTTCTTCCTCCAGGTCGTGTCGACGCCGGCGGTGACCACCGCGTGCCCCTCGGGGTTCAGGATCGGGATGAAGTAGAGCTCGAAATCGTCGACCCAGGCGGTCATCGTGTCGTCGACGCCGTAGTTGGTCGTCAGCTCGTCCAGCATCCACATGATGACCTCGAGGCCCATCACCTCTTCCGCGTGGTGAATGCCGTTGTAGAAGACGACCGGCTCGTCCTCGTCGAGTCCCACGTTGTCAGAGAGCTTCACGCCCCAGATGTCCATGCTGTCCTGCATGGAGACACCGAGCGTATCGATGCGCACGATAGACGGATAGCTCGCCTGCAGCGCCAGTATCTCGGAGTGCACCTCGTCGTAGGTGTGATATCGCTCAGGTATGGCCTCAACCCTGGCGGGGCCAAGCAGCGCGGCGGCGAACACGGCCGCGAGCAGCAGTCCCCTGATGGGCGCCATCATCGTCTGGTCAGAACGCATCGTCTCAAGCCTCTCTCGTTGCGGGCCCCGTGCTGCCGCCCTCGTGTCTTCGTCGCTCAACTGGCCGATGCCCCGTCTGCCTGCACGCTCGATCGCAAGGCAAGCGCGACCCCTGAGTAGACCTGCGCGCCGTTAGCGCGTCGCGGCGGCCGTCCTGCTCCCCGTTCGGGCCGGAGACGTCCCGCCGGCTACTTCAGAAGCACCATCTTCGCCGAGCGCTCCTCACCGAGCGCGAACAGGCGCGCGAAGTAGACACCGGTAGCGACCGGCGCTCCCGAGTCGCTGCGTCCGTTCCACTCCACGTGGTGGTCGCCCCCGTCGGCGACGCCGTCGAAGAGGGTGGCCACCCGCCGCCCCGCCACGTCGTAGACGCTGAGTTCGGCCGGCGCCCTCTCGGGCATCGTGAAGCTCACGACGGTCTTCGGGTTGAACGGGTTTGGCCTGTTCCCGTGAAGCAGCACACCCGCCACGCCTCCGATCTCATCGACACCGGTCGAGGTGTACGCGTCCGGAGGATCTGTCGTCAGCTTGACGGCCATGCCGCCGGCGAGTGGAGCCGCGGCGTCCGGGTAGATCCCGAAGTACGTGTACTCGATGCCGTCGCTTTGCGCCGGGTTCTCTATGCCGACCGTCGCGTAGTTGTGCGTGTCGACGTTGGCGATCGTGTGGTACTGGAACAGGATCTCTCCGTCTCCGCTCGTCGTCGAGTAGACGTCCTGGTCGTACAGCACGACCTGGAACGTCTGGGTGTTGCCGCCGTTGTCGTAGCCCGTGCCGACGCGGCTCCACTCGATGACGAACCTCCCGTCGCCCATGTCATTCGTGAACACCTCTCCCGTTCCGCCGCCCGTGTCCGGGTCCGCCGGGAACAGGTTGTCCCAGAACGGAGCGATCATGGCGTCGGGACCCAGCGGGGACGGGATCCTCGAGTTCCTGGGCTGGTGCTCCCAGTACGGGGCGCCGCCCATTCCCAGGTTGCCGTTGCCCGTGATCGCGACCGTGTCGTACTCCTCACCGTAGAAGCGGAACGTGAAGGGCAGCGAGACGTCGACGACGTCCTCGAAGCCCAGCCCCGCGTCGGTCCCCGAGCCGCCGTAGGACGGGTCTATCTCGACCCAGGAGTACGTGGGCGCCTCGGAGTATCCGGTGTCCGTGTCGTCGTAGCAGTAGTAGCCGTACGTGTCCGGCCCCAGCGGGTCGCTAGAGGACGGCGTCCCCACGACGAGCGGGAAGAGCACGAACTGCGAGAGCCCGTCGTCCCCGGTGAGGTCTATCACGAGCGTGAACTCGTGGCCGATGGCCACGTCCGACGCGGCGGTCACGGTGAACGTGTTGCCCGAGTTCGAGGCGGTGCCGTCGCCGGCCACCGTCCCCCACGAGCCGTCGTCGTCGGATATCGAGAGGCCGCTCGACGGCCCCCTCAGCTCGCCCGTGACCGACGTCGCATCGAGGTACGATGTGTTAGCGAGCGTGACGGTCAGCGTCGCGGTCTCGCCAGGGTCGAGCACGCCATCGCCGCTCACGGCGACAGAGTCGAAAGCGAGCACGGGCGCCCCGACCACGAGTCTGAGCTCGCTCTCCCAGACGGTGCGCGAATTGTCATAAGCGTAGAGCGTGTAGATCAGCTCGGTCCCGTCCGCTACTCCCTGGTCGACCGAGACCACGAACGGCCCGTCGCCGGCGGCCGTGCTGCCGCCCGGGATCGTGCCGTACGAGATCGGGGCGCCCGGAGGGAATGTGTAATCGCAGTCCACGTCGGTCACGCCTGCCGTCCCGAAGTTCTTCAGCCAGACGCTGAGCTCGATCGTCTCCCCCGGGTTGACCACGCCGTCACCGTTCCCGCTGCTCGAACCCGACCCGTCGTCGTCAATCGTGTGCGAGTAGTAGCCCACGTACTGCGCGTCCTGAACGACCGACACCGTTCCGGTGTAGGCGCGCATGTTCTTGCCGACGACCGTCACGTAGGCGGTGCCCGCCGTCTCTGCGTTCAGCGGCATCGTGATGTTCTTGCCGCCCTCAAGCTCGTACGCCGCGAACGACTCGTCTTTCTTCCAGACGATGACCTCTGCGCCCA
>Ga0180435_10002364_pt1 | contig 19336 bp, 15 predicted proteins | sample SS_ome_3_FD_132467 | JGI IMG/M metagenome (GOLD analysis project Ga0180435, IMG submission 132467) | Hypersaline lake sediment archaeal communities from the Salton Sea, California, USA - SS_3_S_1 metaG | ecosystem: Environmental > Aquatic > Non-marine Saline and Alkaline > Hypersaline >...
ATGGATCACCCGGGTGATGTGCCTGCATGAGCTAAAGAAAAGTAAGACAAGAAGAATGAGAGGATTGAGGGTTTTGAGCCACATGTTCAGAGCATTATTTTTCAGAAGGAGGCCCGACTTCGATGATGTTTTCAATGTCCCTTATGTCAAAAAAGCGGGTGCCGCATTCTTTTACTTCCAGCTGTAATAAGGACTTGCAGCTTAGTATCTTCAGATTGCTGATGTAGGTGCCCTGATTATCCGAGAAAGCGCATTCCTCATGATTGGGTTTGATGTAAGCGGATAAGGTGCCGTTTTCCGTGTGGTACAGATAAAAAGCCTGGGCTCCCTGAATGATAAGGAGCTTATGGCTTTCCATATAATCCTTCACAAACTGGTAGCCGAAGTCGGCAGCAAGGTTTACCTGCAGATAAAACCTGTCCACCTCTGTTCCAGCATCCCGGTTTGAAATAAGCAATATCCTGTAGCTATCACCCAAGACCTGGTCATAGGTGGAGGAATCAGCGGCAAAACAATAGCTTAGCCCGCTTGACTTTTGGAAAAAACAATCGCCATTTTTTGTTTCCTGAGCAAGAAGCAGGTAAGGTACCAGCAGCAGGAAAAGCATCAGGTTTTTTTTCATAGACTGCCAATATAGTGTTTCTCACACAAAGCATCAATCCATACTCTTCCGACTTATATCCAGTGCCTGGCTCAACAGGATTTTTATCGTATCCACTGGGATTTCTTTGTTTGGATTTACCCGGAAGATTTTCATTCGGGAGCGATTTCCCGTCTCAAGTTCCGGATGATCAAGAAGCCGGCCTTCCACAAAAAGCATATAGGGTTCATCCTTTTTCTTTTTGTCGGTCCAGAGATAGACGAACATCTTGTCCCTGTAGCAGAAGCAGGGCATCCCATATTTTCGGGTTTCGCTGATATTTGGATCCAGATCGAGTATCACATCCCGAAGTATGAGCAGGCAACTTTTATTGGGTTCTTCCTTGTCCTGATAGAAACTATCCCCTTCCCCTGTATATGAATCGTAAAGAGGCATCTTTTTAGTCCACAGCCACAATTGCCAGAAGAGCACCCAATCCGAGAATTACCTTTGTTAACACCTTATTCGGTTTAAATAATTTGATTCTGTTCATGCGCTTAAATTTTTCCGCTTTGTTTATTCATGGTCAAGAGTATTATTCTAAGTTAAGGAATTCTTGTTTGAAAGTCATTTACAAAGAGCGAGTCTGTTCCTTATTTACAGGATTTGTAAAAGGTGACATTTTCACCATCCCAGATATCCTTTGCAGGCAGGATGTTCTCGAATGATTCTGCTTGTTTGAATCCCCAGGCCTTGAGCAAAGAAATCATTTCATCCTTTTCGAAGTGGTGCATCCAGAACCTGAAGTTCCGGATCTTATCCGATTCATCAATGATGGTGTGCTGTTTCAGAAAGACCTTGTTTTCAGGATAGTGAAAACCACTGACCAGCTCCAAATAGGGCCCAGCACTCCAGAATCCGCTGAATTGATGGGACCAGGTCTGCTCCTCCAAAAATTTCAGATCTGAATTTTTGCCATTTAATACATCAAACACAAACATTCCACCTGGCTTAAGAGCCTTATATACCCGGTCCATCAAATTATCTCTCTCATCAGGCAACAGGACTCCAAAATCCGTGTAGATGAGGATAATCAGGTCAAAGCGATTTTCAAAATCAAGTTCCAGGTAGTTCTGACAGAGGTAGAGGATATCAAGCCCTTTTATTGCAGCCTGTTGTATTGCATAAGAAATTGAATTCTCTGAAAAATCCATTCCGGTGCATGTATGTCCCCATCGGGCTAGCTTTTCCAGATACAATCCGGGGCCACATCCCAGATCCAGAATTGTCATCCCCTCCTCAGGCAGGAAGGATCTTATAAATTCCAGGGTTTTATGTATGCTATGCTGTGAACGGCTTGCTGAATCCAGCTCAGGGTTCAAATGCAGTTCCAGAAGCTTCTTTGATACATGAGGATCTGTCCACATGACCGAATCTCCCGGCTCATATAGTTCAGGTCTTTGTGCAGCTTGCTGAAGTTTATCAAGGTCCACCTTTGTTCCGGAATTATTCAAAATACATAATCACATCTTTTTCCCTGTATTCGGGATTTACCTGAAGCTTAACAAGCTCTCCGTCTTTTAGCGATACTTCCACCGTGGTGTTCTTTGGTGCATGCAATTTGAAATCCACATCCCATCCCCGGGGCCATGCAGGGAATAGTAGAATCTTGTCACCATGGGCCTGCATCAGCATTTCCTGAAGTCCAATCATGCCCGAACCACCCCAATTATGGTCCGGAACCCAGTCGTGTCCAGGTCCCCAGAATGTGGGGAAGCGACGTGGACTATCCTGAAGTTTCTTTGTATTGTACTCTGCGGCTTCCCTGGCCATTCCCATCCGGGCAAACTGAATGCCATCCTGGTGCCAGCTTTGGATGATGCCTTTGCGAAAATCAGGAGCCAGGGAATAGGCATTTTTGAATGATTGTATTTCCTTGTCGTCCAGGTGAAACTGGTCAAAGGGGAAGAGCGGATAAAACTGTGGCAGTTCCAGGTTGGCTTCCTTCAACCAGCTTTCGGCAGGTTTAATGATACGCAGGCCCTCCACCTCTTCAAAAGCATACCCCGGGATTCTTTGCAGATATTCTTTGTAATACCTTTTCTCATCCGCCGATAAATACATTTCATCCAGCTCCAGCATAGCTTCAATGGAGGCTCGTAATCCTGCAATCAGGTCGGTGGGATTTTTAGCCCCCCTGTAGGATTCACAGGAGGTTGAGGGGAAAATGACCAGTTTCCCATGCTCATCCAGGGATTGACCATTGCGCATCGTCTGTCTGAGTTGGTAATGCTCATCAAAAAACCGGATGGCGGATTTAATAAAGGGCATGTACTGGGATATGTCCTTCCCTGAATAACGTTGATATTCCAGGATCATATAGGCATGTTCCACCTGGGATTCCCAGTGGTAGGCAATGGACTGGTTGGCCATGACACCCTTTTCCACCAGGTCCTTATAGCCTCTTGCCCCATGGGCACGCTCATCGCCAAAAGGGATTTCCTTGCCACGTGCACGATGTCCCTGGCCTTCCCAGCCCCATCCTGCTCCAAGAGCCAGCCCCGAGGCACTCATATACTCACTGAATACTGCCCCGTCATGGCCAAAGTGTGTTTTCACCCGGGCTTCTGATGCAGCCAGGCCTTTCCGGTAGAGTTCAAACTGCGGAAGCATGGCCTCGAAATCTCCTGCCTTTAGCATGGGCCAGTACAAGAGGCGTTGATTCTGGGCAGTGTGTACCGCACCTCCCCATTGTCGCCAGTCAGGTTCGTAACGACTGCCTTCATTCACCAGGACCGGATCATAGATCAGGTTTCCTCCGTTAAACTTGGTAGGGTATTCTCCCAGGGCATTTCCACCCAGTTGATAGCGGAAAAGTTGATAGTTGCGGCTCATCTGCCAGACCGGATTTTCAGGATCCTCGTTCCCAGGTTGGATGAAGATGTAGCTTCGCTCCCAGAATTTATTCCACCAGCCGACTGTTTCCTTATGGGCTTTCTGATGCTCGTACAGGGATGTTTCCGCGAGTGCGAAAAGGGTGCTTTTCCAATTTTCCAGGTCCTCTGCCTGATCAATTTGGGTAATTATGGCCAGGTGATGCTCTTTTCCTGCCTTCCCGCTTTTAATCTTCCATGAAAGGAAAGGCGTAATCTGATAGATACCTTCATCTTTTCCGGCTTCCATAAATCCTTCCCCAAGCATTAGCCCCCCGAATGTCCGGTTTTTGATATCATCGTAAATATGATCCTTGTGGGCTTCCAGTCCCTGTTGCTGGATTAGGTAATCAGGAACCAGTTTATATTCAGGATTCCTGTGATAGAACAGGACCCCTCCATTGGAAAATTCTATTTCATCCTTCACGCGGACCACCTTCCCGGGATAGCCCTCCAGGTTGAAGCAGGTGAATCGTTCCCGGCTGTCGTCGGGTACATCGAGCAGTTCTTTATCCTCGGTCCTCCAGCTTTCATAGAATGCTTCCACATCCAGGTCTAGGTCCGATTCCACATCTACATGTACAATGGGCCGGTGGACCTCAATCCAAAGTTTTACACGGGTATTTAGTTCTTTCTCTCTCTCCGATTTTGTCGAGCTTATCTCGATATAGCCCTCACTTAATTTAAGTTCCTGTCGAAAGGATGCCCCTTCACCAAAGGGATTGGGATTCAGACGAAAGCGGAAGCGTCCCAGTTTCAGGTACTCTCCGTTTTCGCTGAGACTGCCACTCCGCTGCACGTACATCAGAATATCTCCATCCTCCACCCATACGTTGCAGCCTATATCTCCGCCAAGCAGAGGCATTGACTCGCTTGCATTTTTACTTTGCTCAGTCCAGATAACATGGTAGGAAGCAAGACGTGCATCCTGACTCAGGACAGGTAGCAAAGTGATAACAAGGAAAAGTGCTGCGCTTATTAGCCGGAGAGTAGCTTGTCTTTGTAAAGGAGTTTTCATATGCTCCACAAGTTAAGGAAGTCTGATTGCTCAGGCAATTTTTTGACCAAGCCCCCGGATTTGCCCCCGTATTCCTCATGAATTCCTTTTGTTATCTGTCAAGGATGCCTATTTTTGATTTATACCTCAACAACTTTCAAAAATGAACTTCAGCCTGGATGTTTTAAAAATTGACACTGCTCAGGAGTTGGCCAGACTTTCCGAGTTTATTGTGGATCAAGTGAAGGCCTTTCGCAAGAGAGGGGTGATAGTTGGACTGAGCGGTGGTATCGATTCTGCCTGCATAGCCGCTGTTGCCGTACACGCCCTGGGAAAAGAGAAAGTGGTCGGACTGGTACTGCCGGAATCGGAATCAAATCCCATAAGCAGTGAATACGCCATCAAACATGCCAAAGCTCTGGGAATTGAACATCGCGAGATTGATATCACTTCTACCGTAGACAGCGTGGTGAAGTACAGCTGGCGGGATGAATTTATCCAGAAAATGATCCCGGAATATAAGCCAGGATATAAGTACAATATCACACTTCCCACCGACCTGCTGGAGCGAGCCAGTTACAGCTTTTACCGCCTGCAGGTTCAGCTGCCGGATGGTGAAATAAAAAGTAAGCGCCTGAGGCCGGACGAATTCCTTACCATTACCTCCTTTGCAAATATTAAAATCAGGGCCAGGATGCTGCACCTCTACGCAGAAGCCGAACGGAGAAGTCTGCTTGTGGCAGGTACCACCAACCGCACAGAGTTTATCCTGGGCGATTTCTGTAAATACGGAGACGGGGGGACCGATATTGAACCCTTTACCCATTTATATAAAAATCAGATCTATCAGATTTCAGAGCATCTGCAAGTAATACAGGAGATCATTGACCGTCCGCCCAGTCCGGATACCTTCAGCCTGCCTGTTAGCGATCAGGAGTTCTTTTTCCGGATTGCCTTCGATAAACTGGATCACCTGCTCTATGCCTGGGAAAAGGAAGTTCCCACAGCTTTGGTTGCCGATGTTTTGGATCTGACCGAAGATGCAGTGGAAAGAGCATATAACGATTTTGCCTCCAAATACCGGGCTACCGCACATCTCAGAGAGGTCGCCCTTACCCTGGAATGATGAAAGAAAAACTCAGTCTTCTCACCGAGCTAATCAAGCTGGCGCGATGCGATAATGAAATTCGGGAGCAGGAATACGAATTCCTGCTGACTATTGCTAAATCCTTGCATGTCAGTAAAGAGGAATTTGATTCTCTCTTCGACGAGCACATCGAATTCCAGCCTCCCGAATCCGAATTTGACAGGATACTGCAGTTCCATCGCCTGGTCTTACTCATGAATATCGATCAGGAAAGCAGTGAATCAGAGCTGGAGTTTATTAAGGATATTGGTATTCGCATTGGCCTGAGCCCCTATGCAACCGACCGGGTATTGACCGAAATGAATAACTACCCCGATAAGCTCATCCCTCCCGACAAACTGATTGAGATATTCAAGGGATATTACAATTAGTCCTTTCGCTCGTAGATTAGCGGAATGGTCCTTTGATTGCCGAAGCCTATTAGCTGCAGGCTGTCGTCGAAGATTTCCAGAATGGCGTAGGAGCTGATCCGGGTATCCACCATTCCGTGAATCGTAATGAAGTTTATGCCCTCCTTGTATTCATAGTTGCCTGAATGATTGTGACCGTTAATAAATGCCACTACCTGCGGCTTATCTTCAATCAGGTCCACGATTTGCTCATCGTTCCAGAGGTTATGGGCATTATTTCGGGGTAGCAAAGGCAGATGGGAAAAGAGAATGACCTTTTGATTCCTAAGATCAGCATCCTTCAATTCCTGTTTAAGCCAGTTTAGCTGATCGTCTCCGACGGCACCGTTCCAATCGTGATGGTTTGGCTTTCCTTCAGCCGCTTGGAAGTAGGGCAATACCTCACTACTGTCACGCTTATGTAAGGAGCTGGAATAGAAGGATATGTCTGTGGCGTCGAGAACAATAAACCTCCATCCCTTTTTGCTGTATGAGTAATAATAATCAGGCATGGACAGGATCTCCCGTAACTTATTCAATTGCGAGCTATCCACCGAGAAATCATGATTCCCCAGGAGATGGTAATTTTCAATAGTAGGATTGAGCTTTTTATATATGGGAAGAATGGAATCATAACTTGCCCGGTAAGCGTCAATGATATCCCCCAGGTTTTGTACAAAATCTACCCCGTAAAAATTAAATGTGTCGATGGCCTCCTCCAGTTTCCAGATCGATTCTCTGTAATGCCTTTGACCCGAAGGATCTTTGTCAGCATATTGTGGATCTGCTACCAGTCCGATTTTGAGGATCGCTTCCGATTGCCCGAATGCAAAATAGGCGCTTAGAACAGCGAACAGGCAAGTCAACAGATATCTTCTCCTTAGCTTCATGGCCTAAGGTTTTTGCTTTCTGCGTTCCTTCCAGTATTTCTGTATTTCTTCCAGCGATTTCCCCTTGGTTTCGGGAATATATTTCCAAATGAACCAGATGGCCGGCAGGGTTAAGAGCGCATAGAGGAAAAAGGTGCCTGATGGCAGAATCTTATCGATCAGGACCGGGTTGGAGAGGGTGATGACAAAGCCTGTGAACATGAGGGAGAAACTACCCATGGAGACGGCCATCCCCCGGATACGTGTGGGAAAGATCTCGCTGATGATCACCCAGGTAATTGGTCCGTAAGAGAAGGCAAAGCTTGCCACATAAAACAGGAGGGGAATAATAATCAAGGTGGATTCGAAGGCAAAAAGGATGCCCACAGCAGCCAGGGAAAGAAAGGCGCCCACAACTCCAATAAGAAGCAGGACCCGACGCCCGAATTTCTCAATATATAGTATGGCTACAAAAGTAAAGGCAGAATTAACCACCCCCACAAGTACTGCACCTAAGAAGGAGCTTTCAATATTCTGAACGGCTTCATTGATTATGTTGGGTGCAAAATACATAATGGCCGCAATCCCACTCAGGTGAGAGAACATGGGGAGTAAGATCCCGATAAGGAGTGGCAGACGTAAGAAGGGGGCAAACAGTTCCTTAAGACCTCCGGATCCTGTATGGACCATTTCCCTGATTTCGGCCATTTGAAGCTCGGCTTGTTCCTGACCGCCAATGCGGACCATGGTTAGCATGGCTTCCTCATTTTTACCTTTGGATACCAGCCAGCGCGGACTCTCCGGGATAAAGAAGAGCAAAGCAAAAAAGAGTAAGGCAATGGGAATCTCCGTGCCCAGCATGCCTCGCCAGATTTCCACCACAAAGATCCAGTTCAGGAATCCGGAACTTCCAGCCTCCGGAATAATCCCTGCTGCATCGCCTGCCGAGGCCAGTACAATCCAGTCCACCAGAAAGGCAAGGAGAATGCCAAGGGTAATGGAAAGTTGATAAATGGAAACAATCTTCCCCCGGTTTTTGGGAAGGGTCAGCTCAGAAATATACACAGGTGCAACCACCGAGGTTATGCCCACCCCAATGCCCCCAATCAGGCGGAAAATAATGAGGCTGCTAAAGGCAAAGTCCCTGCTGGAGGTGATCCATAGGCCTTGATCCGTATTGCCCAGGAACTGGGGAGTCAGCATGGATCCCAAAGCCGAAACAGATAAGCATAAAGCGGCCAGGATCAATGCCTTTTTCCTTCCAAAGCGATCGGTGATGGTTCCGGAGATTATGCAACCCAGCAGAGTGCCAAGCAGGGCCGAGGATACCACCCATCCCAGCATGGCGGGAGTTAGCTGAAAATGCGCTTCCAGAAAGGAATTACATCCCGAGATAATGGCCGTATCGTAGCCAAAGAGAAAGCCGCCCAGGGTGGAAATAAAACTTATGGCGATCAGATAGGTCGAAGATCCTTTTTTACTCATTCTTTTTCGTATTTTCCATATTGTTCAACAAGCTCACCCACTCTTCTCACCCGTTCTTCCAGTCCGTCCGGAGGCACCTGGTCGGCCACCCCGAGTACATAGCGGGGTTCTTTCACCATAATACTCAGCAATTGCTTGACATGGCGTTCAAATTCCGCTTCTTCCACGTTGGCTGTGAAATAGGCACCGGGTATGCCTCCCCAAAGAATGCTCCTGGATTCTCCGACAAATTCAGCCAGGTCCTCAAACTTAAGATCACCCACCGGGTGAGGAGTTAAAGCCTCAAGAACGGAGAATCCCACAGAAGCTTCCTGCTTAAGTAGCCCTGCCAGGGTGCCGTCTATATGGATGAAGGAATACTTTCCGGCCTGCCTGATTTTGCCGGTCCATTCTTCCTGGTAGGAACGCATGTACATTTCAAAAAAATCGGGACCGACCATTTCAGAGCTCAGATTCTCGGGGATCATCAGTACTTCGGCCGGACTGTCAACAGCTAGCTGTGCTGCCTGGTCAAAGGCTTTTTTCATCACATCCAGTAGCTCCTGAAACTCTTCAGGCAAGGACAGGGCAAGCGTGGTTACTGCCATTATTCCTGCTTCCAGGGCCAGAAGATGCATGAAGGGACTCTTGGGAGTATAACAGAGTACCACGCCCTGGTCGCCCACCTGCTGTTTGCGCTTATGGGCGAAGTCATAATCCGCTACGAAACGGGTGTTTTCGTAAATGTATTTCATGACGGGCAGATCCGCTTCACTTTTCAGGAAATGCTCCACCGGACCTTCGGTATAGGAACTGGGTATGTACTCCCAGCACTCACGGACCGATCCCAGGGGAGTACTTATCTCCTTAAATCGTTTATGTCCTTCCTTCCACTCCTTCACCTCACAATTATCTTTGATTTCCTTGTAGGGAAAGTAACCCTGCAGGTAAAAGCCCACACCCAGGTCTTTGTGCCACCGGATGTAATCGTCGGACTGGATAAATCCCCGGGGCTTCAGTTCTCTTTTCACCAAAGAGGTGGCCCAGTAATCCAGGTCACCACACCAGGGGACCAAATCGGGCTGTTTGCCCTGAAGTATCTGAAAAATTCTTTCTCTGTGCGTCATCTTGCGAGTATAGGGATAAAAGCGATGCTTATCTATGATATTTCTCCATGATCTTATCAAACCTGCTGTCCATGCATACACTCAAATCCGTTGTCAGGAATTTTCCCTGATAAAACAAACTGAAGATGCTTGCAGGGCTTGGAGCTGACTGAGCTTTTTCCAGGGTATCCAGTTTATGGATCTTAAGAGCCAGCTTCCTGTTTTTGGCTGTTTCAGGCAGGGAAGTATTTACATGAAATTCTGTAAAGGGACAGCGATGGGAATAATAGACTACCAGGTCCCCCTTGTCGGAGCATACACCCGCCTTGACGCTTTCTCTGAATGTTGGATCAGGGGCTTCCTTCCGGATCTTTTTTACCAGCAGGCTGAATCCGGAGTTTGTGCTGTCGCAGATCTCGAATCCCTGCTTAAGCAGCCATTTTGTGTCGCTCATGAAATGAAATTTCCTGGCCCCAGCCACGGTTACTAATCCGGACTTCCCCTGGGCGAGGGCATCTTCCAGGGCCAATCTCAATAATTCTATGCCGTATCCATTTCCCTTGTACTTTCCTGACACCCAGAAGCAATTCACAAACAGATAGTCAGGCGCAATCACGGGAGACCAGGCATTTTCAGCCGGACCGTATTCAATAAATACCTTGGCTCGGGCATCTATTCTCCTGAAGACATAGCCCTTATCGAATTCCTGCTTTAACCATTCCTTTTTTAATGCATACCCGTCTTTGCATTTTTTATCAGAAATCGCGCAGCATATATGCTCGTGATCTATGTTTGTCCTGTCCAGGGTGATTATTTTATCCATCTCTTCTAATCTTCTTCAAAATAATGAATATCCATTATGTCCAGCAGGGTGAAGTGGTGATGGAGACGCAAAGCGAATTCCTCCCAGTTCCTCCTGGGCCCCTCCGACCATCCCACCTCTGCGAGTGCCAGTATTCTCGGGAAAATCTGCCTGTCCATCTCGGGTTCTATCCTGTTTAGATGAGACCAGAAATTGGCCTGGACTCCCAGTATATGTTGCCGGTCATCTTTGCTCATTTCCTCTGACAGAGGATTGAATGCATATACTTTCTTTGTGGAAGTAGTTTCATAGGTATAGTCGAAATAGAAATGTGTGGTGGGGCTCAAAATTATGTCATTTCCCTGATCAAGGACCAGGCGGGGAACTTCTTCCATCCATCCCCGCCAGTACATCACAGTTGCAGATTCGCTCAGTCCCCCTTCCATGATCTCGTCCCAGCCGATCATGGTTTTGTTCTGAGAAGTTAAATGCGCTTCTATCTCCTTGATAAACCAGCTTTGCAACGCATGCTCGTCCTTCAGACCCTCTTCCTCAATCCTTTGCTGACATTTGGGACATTCCTTCCAGTGGTCCTTGGGAGCCTCGTCACCTCCGATATGGATATATTTCGAGGGAAAGAGTTCTGCAATTTCCGAAAGTACATTCTTCAGGAAAACAAAGGTCCCATCATTCCCTGCACAAAAGATCTCCTTATGGATTCCGGGTCCCAAAACAAAGGTGTGTATGGTGGTAGTATCACCTTTGCAGCTGAGCTCGGGATACACCGAGAAGACTTCAGATGAATGGCCGGGCATCTCAATTTCCGGAATGAGTTCCACATTTCTGTCCTCAGCATATTTGATGAGTTCCTTCATATCGGCCTTGCTGAAATAGCCTTCCCGCTCCGGGGCTTCGTGGAAGGATGTATCAAATTTGGATGCGTATTCCGTGAGCAGGGGATAGCGGGCGATTTCAATGCGCCAACCCTGATCGTCGGTCAAATGCATGTGCAGCTTATTCAGCTTGTAAAAGGCCAGGGCGTCGATATACTTTTTGGTAATTCTTTTGTTCCAGAAGGTTCTGCTGTAGTCAATCATCAGCCCCCTCCACTCAAATTGCGGAACATCTGTAATACTGACATTGGGGATAAGCCATTCGCCGTCTTCCACTTCAGCTTCTCTGAGTATGTCATTGGGCAGAAGTTGAAGAAGCGTTTGAAATGCATAAAACAGCCCCCTGGAATGAAAGGCTTCCATGCGAATTTTTTCCGAACTTATATCCAGTATATATCCTTCGTTTCCCAGATTGTCCAGGTTTTCATTGAGGGCCAGTTGTATTTGTTTGGAAGAGCTTTCTGAGATGCCGGTAAGCAGGTTAAATCCTGTAGCCGGATCCAGGTAAGCCTTGAGTTGATTTGCCGCTGAAATTAAGTCCTGGCTGTGAGTGATCACCGTTCTGGAATCCAACATGAAATGCCCTTCTTTTTTTTCGATCTCGGACGGATAGGGAATGATATTATATTCCTGGCACAAGAGGGGAAAGGGGAGGAGCAGGAGCGCTGCTAGGAGAATTCTTTTCATGGTCTGCCTTATGCCTTATTTTAATAAAAGAGTTATGGGCTGATATGCTTTGAAAGATAGCTGCAGCTTGTTGTCTGAAATCTCAAGCCCGTCTTCATCCAGAATTTCTCCTCTCAGGTTGCAGAGATTGGCCTTCTGGTAGATGCTGTCTCTGGGAAAACTGATTTGGCATTGACCTTCCCGGCCCGACTGTTCCCATAAGCGAAGCAAAGTGCCATCTCCTTCTTTCTTAAATGCTGTTAACAGGATTCCCTTCCTGCTCAGGGATATTCCTTCCTGCACCAGGGGGCTGTCTCCTTTCGGACCCTCGTAAAACACTCCTTTTAAAGGAACACGGGTTTCCTCTGAGGGAGTGATAAAACTTGCTTCCGCTTCATACTGTGCGTAAGACCACAGGTAGATCTTCGAAGAAAAGGAGCCTTCGATCCATTCCGTAAAATTGGTTCCCCATTGGGTATTGAACAGGTTGACAAATACCTTTCCGGTGCTGAGCTCCTTTTTTCCGGAGAAGAGGAACAGACCGGGAGCATCTATGCTGATGCCCGGCGAACTGGGACAATTCAGCGCCACACCGCTCCCTTTGCTGTCAAAGAGGGTCATGGAGGTATTCAGGAAATAATAATCCTGATTGGTCCTTTCGATAAAATCCCTTTGAGGATCCACAATCCCTCCTGTGCGGTATAGTCTGTACTCGGGCTTATCCAAGCGGAAGGGAAAGGCGAGCCATCCTGCTTCAGGCAGGGGATTGGGCTTTTTTCCATCCACGCCCCAGGTTATTTCCACGTAGGGTTGGTCTTCGTAGAGCGTATAAGTGAGCAAATAGCGCTGTTTATCCTGGTCTTCTAACTTTGCAAAGACGGTGGCCCTTACGGTGTTACCCAGGTTTGCATACACGATCTTCTCCACCTTTCCTTTATATACCGATCTTTCTTTATCGGGGATCTCCCCTCTGATCATCTCATCGTTGGCCCATCCCTCGGCGCCCGGTTTCACGTAGGCTTTGTTATAGGCATCAATCTGTCTTTGTCCCGGTTTTTCGTAGATATACTCGCCAAAGCCATCCTTGCTGCTCTGATCGACCAGTTCCTTTTGCTTCAGCTTGTCATATACAGAACTGAGTCCGCCTCTTTCCGGATCAATCTCCAGTTTGAAATACTTGTTTTCAAGGAGATGGTTCTGCTCATCGATGCTGAGTTTTGTCTGGCTTTCGAGGGGTTCCAGAATCGGGATATAGGTTTTATATCCCAGGGATGGGATGGACTCGGCATCAAAAGAAAGCAGGTTATAGTCTTCGTATACAGGGATCTCCTTTCCTGTGACTGCATCTTTCACTCCATAGATTTGGAATTTCTTCTGATATACTCCGCCAAAGAAACTTACCCGGCCATTTCTTTCCCAGGGCAGGGGATTGTATACCACAATTCTTTTTCCTTCAGCCTCCACAGAAGATGCCAGCTTCTTTAAGTGCTGATTCATCAGGGGAAGAATGATACGTTCGGCACTCCAGATCCTGTTTCCTTTTTCACGCCATGTTCCTTCTATGTAATCGTAGTTCCCCAGTGCCTTATTGATCTTAAATTCGTCGTTGAAGGTCCACTTGTGCTGATTCCCATGACTCATGGCAGCTCCAAAGGTATGCTCATCGTAGAGGATCATATGCTCTGTGGCTTCTTCTATAAAAGGGGCAATGGAGTTATGACTCATACCCCAGTTGATCATTTGTGTGTTGAGGATTTCGGTATTATAAGTCTCCCGTTGCAAATGTTTACTGAGTTTGGTTTCCCTGGGCATGGACAGATAGCCGTGTATCCAGGTGTCGGGCATATCTCCTCTCACCACGGGTAGTTCAGGATTCTCTTTCATAAGCAAATCGTGGAAATCCGAAAGGCGGCCAATTTTAATATTCACGTCCGGCATTTCCTCCCTGGCTGTTTTTAAAAGTTCAGCTACTTCCTCGGGTGAAGGTGCTCCCGAATTTTCATGGGTATGGATCATGGCCAGCCAGGTTTTGTGGGGCCAGTTTTTGGGAGGAAGGATGCCGGATCCATAATATTCCGCCCAGTAAAAGGTCAGTAGCCTGGAACCATCGGGCCCCTGCCACCAGAACAGGGTAGGTACATCCGGAGAAGCAGAACCCGGATTGCAGCCCAGATGGAGGAAGTCAATTCCTGCATTCTTCAAAACTGTGGGTAAAGCCCAGGAATGGCTGGGTACATCGGTGAGTTTGGAATCCCGGGCCTGGGGCAGGCCATATTTTTTGTTTATTTCCGAGGCCATGGATAATCCACGCACCAGGCTTTCCAGATCACTGGCTTCCGTTTCGTAAGTGGCAGGAAGGGCATGAGGAACGATTCGTTTTTCCTGGATGGCCTTTTCCAGTCTGATCTTTTTATGGACCGGGGTGTTCTCAAGCATGTATTTCAGAGGCCAGGCTGGGATGGTCCAGACAAACTGCTCGGAAAGCGGCAAGTCAGAAGTTTCATCAATGGATTTCAGGGTCTCGTCGAGCATCTCATTGCTGTACTTCTGAAGCACTCCCTCTGCCCAGTTGGTGTAGCCGATATCCACATGCATTTTAAATACCACTACTATATCGGTGACCTTCTGATTCTGACTTCCTTCATCTGTTTCGGGTGCAGCAATCTGTGCGCCCATTTGCAGGCTCATTAGCAAGAGCCACATGAACGGGATTATTCTCATCATTTTAGTATTTGTGCATGACTGAGCAACTCTTGCTTCAGTTTCGGGTATTCCAGGTCCTGAACCGCTTTACCTTCATCGAGTGCCAGGGAGGCAATGATGGCAGAACTCTGTCCGAGCACCATAAATACAGGCTCCATACGTATCGATCCAAAGGCAATGTGAGATGCGCTCAGGCAAACGGGGACCAATAAATTGCTGCATTCTTCCTTTTGGGGAACAATGGAACGGTAAGAGATTGGGAAGGGTGCTTTCACATGGGCTTCCACATTTCCTTCATTGGCCACGAATCCCTTGTCGTTGACGTAGCGTTTGATGTTGTGGGAATCCATTCCATAAGCTGCCATGCCCACCGGATCATCCACCACCTGAATTCCTTCACAATGGTGCTGGGTCATCACGTAGTCGCTGATCATCCGGCGTGCTTCCCGGATATAGAGCTGTTGCTGCCAGCCATCTTCCCGCTGATATTCATCCTTGCAGGTTCCCCATCGGGATACTTTCTCTCTTACTTTTTCGGGAATGCGTGGATGGTAGGCCAGGGTCCACATCAGACCCTGCTGATACTGCAGATGACGCTCAATAATTTTTTCCCGCTCTTCGTAAGAGCCTTCCGGATAGTCCCAGTTCTGACCCACAAAATCGGTGGAAAATCCTTTCTGGTTGTTGGTGTCGGTTTTGCGGTTGGGCATGTCTGAATTGATCCAGGGAACCAGGGGATCGCCGTAGGAATACATCTCTTCCAGAGGTCCAGTGGCAGCTTCATAGTTACGGAACAGGAGCTCGTATTCCTGCTCCTTATAGTTCTCCGGCTTTTGAAAGGGAATGCGGTTTTCGGGATGGTCGGTGAGGGTCATTCGAAAACAGTAGGCCTGTATCCCTTTGTCACCTTCACCTTCTATGCCCGGACCACCTTCGTGGATAAAAGGCAATAGACCACTGGAGGGATCGCCTGGTATTATATAAGGATCCACACCCTCAATAAAATTGTGGTTTGCTGTATTTCTGGAAACACCACCCAGAAGCGTAGTACCCAATTCTCCGGCCTGGATACCGTTGAGTGTTTCTCCAAACTGCGAGTTGGACTCTCTGCCCAGGGTATAAGAGATGCCCGCAGCCGCCATCAGATCCCCTTCGTAACTTGCATCAATAAATACCTTGCCCTGGTAGCTTTCTCCGGACTCCATCGAAATGCCGCTGATGGAAGATCCCTCTTTCTCCACTCCCGATTCCCTGTTGAGCCTTTCCCCGTAAATTACCCGGATATCGAGCTCCCCGATCATCTGCTGATATACATCCAGTGCTGCTGAGGGTTCAAAGGTCCACATGGCATCTTCACCTTCTCCGGTGCGGGTCTGGCCTCCATCCTTGTAATCCGATCTGTCCTGCCAGATCCAGTTTTCAGGATCCTCGTAATGGCTTAGAATGTTTCTGTAAAATTCACGGGCTATGCCTCCGATTACCTGCTTATTGCCGATATCGGTTTGTCCAAGCCCCCCGGTGGTGAGTCCGCCCAGGCGTTGACCCGGTTCAATGAGAATGACCGATTTTCCCAGCCGCGCCGTTTGTATGGCTGCAGCAACTCCGGCAGAAGTCCCCCCGTATATCACCACATCGGCGGAATTTGGATTTTGATTGTCCTGGCAGCTTTGTGACAAAGATCCAAGGATACTTAATACAATGCTTAGTCCCAGTAAACGAGTAAGTTTCATACGCTTTTAATATAGTAAGGCAGGTTTGAATTCAAGGCTGACTTTGCTTCCCTTTTCGCATTTCAGGTCCAGATAAAGTAGGGACCGACTCTCATCGGTAACCATGGCCGTACGGTTAATTTTTACTTCCATTCCGGAAATCTCCACAAATTCGTCCAGGGCTTTGCCCTTTTCGAAATGGATCTCTGCGGCTAGAATTTTTATTTCCTTATCACTTTCCTCTGAGACCAGCCTCACCAGGTATTGCCCGGGAAGATGAATTTTGGCAGAAAGATCGATTTGCAGATTATACCTACCTTCTGAGCTTTCCCTTATGGTCGCATCGGGCACTTTTTGCCAGTTTGACCAGGGACTGATGGCTTGTTTCTCCGGAGCTTTGAAGTCTTCCACATAGTAGGCAGCCAGACTTCTGATCAAAGGTTCACCCACAGATTTTTCGCATCTGATCCTCAGCCCTGAAACTTCAGCCTCAGGGAAATAATCTATCTTTTTTCGTCCCACCGATTGGCCGCTGCATAATTCCTTCCATTGCCCGTCCACAAGGCCTTCAATGCGATAAGACCTGATCCGATGCCCTTGACGATAATCTTCCATAACAAGCACATGGTTTATTTTTTGCTTTTTCGGCAGATCCAGATTTACCTCCATTCCCTGTTTATCAAATACTTCCGCAATGGGAGAAGCAAATCGTCGTTCGATTTCAGCTCCAAATGTCTTATAGTGTTCCACGTCCTCCCATGGAATAAGACCTGTAGTATCGGGGGTGGAATTCAGTAAAAATACGCTGCCGTATCCCACCGATTGGTAGTAGCAGCTCATCAGCTCCTCGATGGATTTGCGCTTTTCCATTTTCTCCGGTGACCAGAACCAGTGATGATCGTACAGGGTGGTATTGGTCTCCAGGGGTGCCCATACGTCACCATCTGGGGAGCCATGAACCTGTGTTGCCACACCGCTCTCCATATCCTCCCTGCTCAGGGTATTCCATGCCGGATAAAACAGTTTACCCGATTCAGTTCCCGGCCAGCGCAGAGTGGCGTGGGGACCCTGAAACACAACCGAGTTAAGCGCATAACGGGCTATGATATCCGATACATCTATTTTGCAGCTGCCATCAAACCAGACTTCCATTACTTCGCCATAGTTAGCCAGCGTTTCTGTGAGCTGCTGACGGAAGACCTTATTGTAACTCTCCTGTAAGGACGGATCCGCAGTCAGTCCCCCGCTGCCTATGCCCGCTCCCCAGGTTTCATCTCCGGGATAAACATAAATACCCAGGGAAAGTCCATACTTCCTGCACGATTCTGAAAGCTCCTTCAGTACATCGCCTTTGCCTTCTTTGTAGGGAGTGTTTCGAATACCATAGTCGGTGGTCTCGGTCTGCCACCAGCAGAAACCTCCCGTGTGTTTGGCCACAAAGAGAATTTCCTGTGCGCCCCAGGATAAAGCCACCTGACACCACTGGTCGGTATCCAGCTTCCATGGATTGATCCTTTCGAGCGGCACAGAATGGTTATCGTATTCGCGTCCCTGCCAGGTGCAGGGATCCAGGCAAACAAACATAATTCTCTCCTGCTCGTGCCACTTATACTGAACGGGGGAGGGGACTGCCAGATCCAACTGGCCAAAAGAAATCGAAGTGAAAAGGAAAATCAATCCAAGACTCAAGTGAAACTTACTACACATGTAGTAAAGTTAAAGTTTTCCCCTGAGCCTTCGGCCCTGGATGGAGCAGTATTATTTTTATCAGATGAAAATATTAGTCCCCGGTGTAGACTTTTTTCATCACTGCTGTCTTCCCTTCATCTTCAGCCACAGCATAGGTGGTAAACATCATTACGCCGGAGGATTTGCCAGCCAGTCCGCCCCTTAGAACGGTTTCAAATTCTTCATTGGAAATAAGCTGAGGATCATCGTATGCCTGCACTATGGTCCAAACTTTGGGGTATGAGTCTTCCTTGATTTTCAGTCTTTTACTAAACCATTGGATATTCTCTTCGACCCAGGCAGCTTCCCTTCCCATTCTACCATGGTAGACCATGGGTGAAAACACATCGATCGTTTCTTTGAGCAGATCGTAGTCCAGTCCAAGTATGCGGTACCTGGCCATGTCAAATTCCTGATCGTCCCAGGGACAGTGGTAAAGCCCGAGAAGGGCATCGGGATTGTGTTCCTTGAGAATATTCCGCATTTCCACACTCCAGTCGTAGATTACCCTGCATCTCCATTCACGCCATTGTTTATCCTGTGTATTAAGTATCCACTCTGCCTTTTCTGCCGTGCTTTCCCCGGGTATTTCCAAGCCGCTTGCCTGTGAAAAGGAAGCAAGACAATGATCGCAAAAACAGGTTTCGGGAAGGATGGGTTCCGGTTCTTCGAACTGGGCGTGCCAGTGTACGTAATCCATCCACACTCCGTCCAGATCATAGGTGGTGATCAATTCCCTTAGCTGGTCGAAGCGGTATTCTCTAAAACCAGGTTCGGTGGGGCAGACACCCATAAACCATCCGGCTGCTTCCACCTTCTCGCCTTTTTCATTGATGGCCCAGGCTTCCGGATGTGTCTCCACGTAGTTTTTACCGTTCAGGGTGGCGAATTCGGCATAGACCAGCAGTCCTTCGGACCGGGCCTTTTGCATCATCTCCTGGTCTATGGATCCGCTATGTACAAAGATTGAATTGACTCCAAGATCCCTAAGCAGGATGTTTTTTTCCCAGAAAGGTTTGGGATTGCCATAGACACCCCTGATCTCAGGGTCCGGGGGGAGATTTCGATTGCAGGAAATGAATGTTGCAAGGGCTAGGACTATACCTGGTAGAATCCACCCTCTAAGCAGCTTTTTTTTAGAATTCATGATCATGGAATATATGCTTAAAGTTACTGCGTATCTGAGGATATTCCTTATTTCCTCTGGGATTATTCGTGAATCTTAATCCATTCGATGGTGCTGGTATTTGTGAATTTGATCACCATGGACCTGGTGTGAACAGGCCAGGATCCTATCCGTTTCTGACTTACCGTATAATAGAAAAATCCTTCGCTTTGACGATCCGGATC
>Ga0180435_10002365_pt1 | contig 19332 bp, 13 predicted proteins | sample SS_ome_3_FD_132467 | JGI IMG/M metagenome (GOLD analysis project Ga0180435, IMG submission 132467) | Hypersaline lake sediment archaeal communities from the Salton Sea, California, USA - SS_3_S_1 metaG | ecosystem: Environmental > Aquatic > Non-marine Saline and Alkaline > Hypersaline >...
ATCATCCAGTTACGCAATGAGGTCCTTGGTGAAAATGCCAAAATCAATGAAGACACCGTCACTCGCAAACGAAGAAGCGTATATCGCGCCGCCTAATTTTACAGGAATCTTTGCACTTGACCATATCAGAAAGGCATTGTCGCCTCGGAGGGAACCCACCCGCCCCCAGGGGCCTGCCCTTGTTCATAGAAATCGCCAAAGAAGAGTCCTGTCGGATTTCCCGAAGGCCCCGTTCTGCTTGGGCGCGAGGGGACTGTTTTAATCGGCCAAGGGTCTCTTCCACGGGATGAGATTCGCTTGACAGCACGGAAGAAAGCCATATATTTCAATTAGAGGAAAATCCTTCAGGATACCTTACTGAAAAAGACATCTCCGAAAGGAGCGATTGTGGCGCTGATAGGTGGACGTGACTTGGCAGCACTGACAGTGATTCTCGTGCTGCTATTTCATGGGTACACAACTGGCCAGGACACGGGGAACTCGCCGAATAGTCAGTCACCTGAGAAGCAGGTGATTCAGTCAATGGAGGAGGCAAAAGGGCTGGTAATAGACCGTATTTTATCGGGAGATGTTTCAGGCAAGGCCATTTACCAGGTGAAGATTCCCATCTCTAAAGGGACGATTGTAAAAGGATGGAAGACCGACGTAGAAACGGTTGTGATGCCATTCGAGAAAGGCTGGTTCTTCTTCGTAGACGACTACCGGACGGCAAACTGGGAACATCCCTGTCGTTACGTCTTCGTAGACTACGAGGCAAAAGAATACAAAGTGTTTCAGGCGACTACACCACCCAGGGTGTTTGAGAAGTCTGTTTCTATGGATGGTGAGCCGCTTGAACGACGGCTGAGGGTGGATGAGATCGAGGAGAGCATTCGGTGGCGGCTGAAGGAGGAGAAGCGAGGTGAAGAAAGGGAGGAATTGGGGATGCTCTTGGAACGAGTGGCGGAGTATTCTCCCTCCGGCCATGTGGTTTTGATCAGCGGTGGCTACGATGCGGATAACAATCGCCCCAGGTATCTGAAAAACCTCCGCCACTACTACGTAACCCTCACGAAGTACGGATACACAGACGATCAAATCGATGTTCTCTACGCCGACGGCTCCGCCGCCGATCTGGACTGCGATGGGGATAATGACGTAGATGGAAATGCCAGAAAAACGACAGTTCAATCCACATTCAACGCACTTCCGTTTTCGTTGGATCATCTCCACGTGTTTGTGACCGATCATGGAGGCACCGGCTCTGGGTCTGATGGCGCTCAGTTCGGCGACTCTCACATTTGGCTGTGGAACCAGGAGTGGATAACCGATATGGAAGTGGCTGCTCTGGTGAGCGGCCGAAATCCGGAGTGTGCGAGCTATGTGCTTGCGCAGTGCTTTAGTGGTGGTTTTATCGACGATCTCCTCACCACGGCCGACAAAGTCGTGATTGCTACCGCCTGTCGAGGCGACGAGTACTCTTGGTCCTGCGACACGGAGGGAGATTTCGACGAGTTTGTCTATCATCACATCAATGCCCTTCGATGGGCCAAGCCGTCAGGTGATAACACCCCTGAGCAGATATGTGAGGATGGTGCTGCTGTGGATGCTGATTCAAGCGGAGATGGGATTGTTTCTCTCAGGGAAGCCCACGAGTATGTTTTGGCTCATGACAGTCAGGATGAGAGTCCCCAGTTCGCCGAAACGCCAGCTGGCCAGGGCGACAAAGCTTGGCTTGGCGGATGCGAGGGAGCAGGCGTCGCCTTCACCTTCACTTGCAGCGAAACACTGATAATAGGTGAAATTTGGGACACTGTAAAGTTTGACCCGTTACTGACCAATACCGGGGCGCACGCAGACAGTTATCTCGTGACTCTAACCGAAGACCCTCCCACCCCGGAGGAATGGTGGGTACGGCTCTCCTGTTGGGGCGTTTGCTGGGACACAATGACAACCGTAGTCAGAATCTACACGGACGACCCTCTGCAGCCGACACAGACTGAGCAGATGTACTTGGACGTGATTCCCAGAACGGCCGGGAACGGGAGTTTCACCATAATTGTGGAGTCACTAAGTATGCCAGACACCAAGCTGAGCAGGTCTGTGACCTTTCTGCTTGACCCTTACCTGTGCGGTGATGCTAACGCAGATGGGGTGGTTGACTTGGCAGATATCGTCTGTTTGATAAACTTCCTGTACAGAGGTGGCGACACACCGATTCCCATGGAAGCTGGGGATGCCAACTGCGATGGCATCATCAATGTGGCAGATATAGTGTATCTCGTGAACTACCTCTACAGGGACGGTGACCCTCCAGGCTGTCCGTGATTTGCCAAAGTCCACTTGTTAAACCAGGCCGAATCTCTTTCGAGGTTCGGCTTTTTCCTTCAGCCGGATTCCTCAACCTCACCCCCCACCTCCTCCGCCACTCCGCTGGGACGTTCTGGATCAAGTCCGGTGGCTCCTCGGCCATCCTGCAGAAGATCCTGGGTCATACCACCCAGAGCACGACCCAGCTCTATATCCACCTGGCTGGATCTGATGTCAAGGAGTGGCATAGAAGGTTCTCACCGGGGGATAGGCTGAAGGCCTAGGTCTCTCAGGATTGCAGGATGCGAAACAGATGCGTCTTGGTCCTGTTGTCCGGCGGGCTTTTGGCTCGTCGTAAATCTACTCGGAAAGGAGGTGAGAAAGAAATGAGAGTTTTCAAACGAGTTAAGAATTGGTACGCGGACTACGCGATCGGAGGAAAGAGAAAGATGAGGTCGTTTGCTCCGCACAAGAAGATGGCTGAGCTCTTCGTGAAAGACGTCGAACTCAAGAGCCTTAGGGGCGAGTTGGGTCTGCTGGATGAAGACATCTCGCTGGAGAAGTTCATCGAGAAGTATCTCGAGTACTCCAAGCTGAACAAATCTCATCACACATACGAGACCGACTTGACTCGCTTAAAGGTTCTCGGGCGTTTCTTCGAGGACAAGGGCGTCGACAAGTTGACCGACATAACTCCGCGACTCATGGACGACTTCAAATCCATCACGCTGCAAACCAGCAAGCCCAGTACGTTCAACCGCTATCTAGAGATGGTTAAGGCGATGCTGAACCGGGCGGTGGAATGGAAGCACCTGAAGGAGAACCCGCTCAAGGACTTCAAGAAACTTAAGAACCCTGGCCAGCAAGAGGCGAGATATCTCTCCAAGGTTGAGATCGAGAAGATCCTGAATGTCGCCGATTCCTTCATGCAAAAAGTAATAAAGATTCTGCTCTACACCGGCATGAGGAGATCAGAGTTGGTCTATCTCACTTGGGAGGATGTCGACTTCGACAACAAGCGAGTCAGGATTCAGTCGAAGCCCGAGTCCGGTTTCCACACGAAGAGCTATCGCCCCCGCTCAGTCCCCATGAACCCCGAGCTCGAGAAGCTATTCATGGACCTTCCTCAGCAAGGTAAGTTCGTCTTTGATAACGGCAAGGGTCGACCGCTTCATCATCCTGATACTTACACCACCAGATTCTCTAGGTTGATGAAGAAGGTGGGAATCGTCGACGCACCATTGCACAGCCTACGACACACCTTCGCCAGTCATCTTGTGATGGGAGGTGTGGACCTGAGGACGGTCCAGGAGCTTCTGGGTCACTCGACCCTAATGGTCACAGAACAGTACTCCCACCTCTCGCCCGATCACCGAGCAAAAGCGGTGGGAGTTCTGAACTTTGAAACAAATTTGAAACAATTTGAGCCGAACTCAAGTCCGGCTCCCGCTAAGTCGTTGCCTATCAAATAGCGGGGGCAGGATTTGAACCTGCGACCTTCGGGTTATGAGCCCGACGAGCTACCAGCCTGCTCCACCCCGCGATCGTTTTTCAATATATCCTATACGTTTCAATTGTCAAGCAATATAAACTAAAAAACAGAAATGGGGTTATCTTTCGGTCTTCGACCTGCTCCAGCAGAACGGGGAATATCATTCTGCGGTCCACATCGCGCCGCTGGTACACTCCTCGCCCCGACCGTGCTCAGTCTCCTCTGGCTCGTTTAACCTTAGCCTTTGCCAGATTATGTTGGACCAGCGTCGCAGAGAAGATATGTGAGCCTTCCCCCGTGGCAACAAAATACAGATAGTTCACGTCTGCCGGATAGAGTGCCGCCACCATGGAAGCCTTGCCGGGATTGCAGATCGGGCCGGGTGGAAGGCCGGGATACCGGTAAGTGTTGTAGGGTGAATCTAGCTCCAAGTCCTTGAGCAAGAGCGGGCGATCGAGCTGGGGCAAAGCGTAGATCACCGTGGGATCGCATTGCAGTAGCATGCCTCGCCTCAAGCGGTTGTGGTATACCGCCGAGATCAGATCCCTCTCATTCCCGTCTTTCGCCTCGGCCTCGATCATGGAGGCCAAAGTAACCACCTGGGCCAGGGAGAAACCGATCTCCTCGGCGCGCCCCATCAGACTATCACTAATAGTCTTCCTGAACTGCTCCACCATGACCTGAACCACCTTCTGATGAGTCGTGCCCCAGGAGAATCTGTAGGTATCGGGAAACAGATATCCCTCCAGGTTCGAAGCGGCGATGCCCATGCCCTGCGTAAATTTACTATCCATGGCCAATCTCACAAACTCCAGAGAGTCGATCTGGACCTGCCGGTTCAGAATCCCGGCGATCTGTCTTATGGTCAATCCTTCGGGAATGGTGACCTCTTTTAACGTAACATCCCCCCGAATGAGTTTGCTGAAGACGGAATACAACGTTGTCCCCTTCTCAAAGCTGTATCTTCCCGCCTGAATCTCTCGATCCTTTCCCGAGAGCCTGGCCAAGATCAAGAGCCCGGTTCCGCCTTCTATCACCTTCGCCTCCTCCAACCTCCGGATGATTCGGGTCATGCTGTCACCCTGCTCTATGGTCACATCTACCGACTCTTCCCCAGCACGCCAGGGGACCGGAACGAGCATCCATACGGCGACCAGATACAGAGCCACGATCAAGATCAGCGATGCAACGATCAGAACCGGCCTTCTACCGGCTGAGCGAAACAGGGCAAAGACGACTCCTGAAACCACCAGAAGTATTGAGGAGAGAAATATCAGGAACGTTGAGACGAAAAAGACGATCCAGTCCGTAATGGTTGTGTGCTTTTGATCAGGCTTCATCGTTCGAGGGTCGTTTTCCTCCTTGCCCCAGACTATCCAAATAGCTCTGCAGAATCAGTGTGGCGGAGATCCGGTCTGTGACCTCCTTCTTCCTCTGCTTGGTGCCCATCGCTCTCATGCTCTTGAGAGACTGCACCGAAGTGAGTCTTTCGTCCCAGGCCACCACGTCCACCTCAGTCTTCCGAGCCAGTTTTTGCATAAACTTCTTGACCTTCTCTCCCTTGGGACCGATGCTGCCATTCATGTTCTTTGGCATTCCCACCACCAGCTTGTCCACCCCCTTCTCCGTCACCAGATTCCCAATGAATCCAAACACATCCTTCACCTTCCTGGCGTCGATGGTGGGAAGTCCCTGGGCTGTGATTCCCAATGGATCGGAAAGCGCCAGACCGATTCGTCTTTCTCCAAAATCTATGGCCAGGATTCTTGTCATGGTATAAGGCTCAAAACTCACCGATTCACGTGATCAAAAGAGATGCTGAGCCGGCGGTTTCGGGATGATCTTTCATATCTTCACCCCTCTCAAGCTCGCCGCCGCCTCTTCCGGTGTGGTGGCATTTATGTAAAGCCCGGTTCCCCACTCGAAGCCGTCTATTCGGGTGTAGCGCGGCATTATCTCTATGTGCCAGTGATAATCGTCACTCAGAGTCTTCCAGGCTTCTCCTCTCCTCTTGGTTCGGTTGGGCCCGGAGTGGAGTATGAAGTTATACGGCGGATCGCCCAAGAGTATCTTCAGACGAAGCAGTACCTCTTTCAGCAGTGCCGCAAGCTTCTGGCTTCCTGTCTCTCCCAAAGTCTCGAAATCAACCGAATGCTTCCTGGGGAGAATCCAGACCTCGTGTGTGAATCGCGAGGCAAAGGGTGCCATGGCCAGGAAACCGGCATTCGAGCAGATTATCCTCTTCTTGCTGGAGAGTTCCTGCTTGATCATGTCGCAGTAGACGCAGCGTTCCTTGTAGTCATAGTACCTCTTTGAACCCATCAGCTCCTCTTTGAGGTTCTTGGGGGTGACGGAGACCGCTATGAGTTGAGAGTGAGCATGCTTTATGGGAGAGGAACCGGCTCTCTCTCCGTAGTTTTTGAAGATGAAGATCGATCTCAACCGCAGATCTTTCTTCAAATCCAGGATCCTCGTTTTGTAGGTATCTATAACCTTCTTTATCTGCGAGTCGTCCAGATCAGCCAGGTTGGCCGTATGACGGGGGGTTTCTATTATAACCTCGTGTGCTCCCACCGCATTCATCAGATCATACATCCGCTCTCCCCTTCTGTCCAGGTCGGCATCGATACTCAGGGAGGGAGAGATATTCGGCACCACTCTTACCTCCCAGCCCGGTCCGTTCTTCTCGGACCCCTCTGCTCTTAAGGCAAAAATCTCCGGCGGCGTATGTTTTTCGTTACCTTCGCAGAAAGGACAAATCCCCTCCCCTATCAACTTCTCCATCTCGAACAGACTGGAGGTACGGTCTTTTTCTCCATCCGGGTTTATCACCCATCTCCCGGTGATCGGGTTTCTTCTCAAAGTGGGCATATTTGGAGTCCGGTTTAAGAGTTCAAAGGTTCAAGCGTTCAATCTTGGGTTCAGCGAATATTCGAGCTTGTCCTATCGCTGTTCTACAAACTTGTCAGCACAAGACGAAGAGGGGTTGTCTCCCCGTCGAATCAACTGTTTTCCTGTCATTATACCGGATATCGATCCGGCCGTGAAGACCGGCTTACGCCAGCATGGAGTCATTCTGTGTCTCAACCCGTCGGGGCCCCGGTTCACCCCGCCGCATCAGAAGAAGACCTCCCTCAAACCTCCCGGGCTCTTCTCGATTTTGACTTCCGGCAGGGCTTTGATATTTATACGGAAATAGTAGCCCTCTCTGAAGCCGGTTGCGATCCAGGTGAATCTCCCTTCCCAGCAGTGCATGTCGCGATAGAATTCGAAGGTCTGTTCGGTGATCTTCTCCTCCGAGAAATCGTACCGGTTCTGATAGCTTAAGAGCCAGCGTCGGGTCAGTGGCAAACGCAGAGAAGCGGTGACCCAGTGGGTTTTCGCTCCTCCTCTTACCTGACTGTATCGATGGCTCAAGTTGAGGCTCCATGACTGGGATACTGCGCCCACCAGACCTCGCGCATCGTAATCCCCGCTTTCCAGAGCCTGCGCCTCACCCAAGCCCTGGCTCAGGTCCGATTGGCCGGTCACCGCGGCTTCCTCCCAGGTTCCCCGAAGATTCAGGCGAGTATCCAGGCTGAAGGTGAGCCAGCGCGGCGAGAGTATTTTCAACTCGCCGGATTGGTCGTGCAGATCATGAACCACTGAAGCGGCCACGTCAAGATTTCGAACGGCGGTGGAGCGCAAGACCGTGGAGAGATTGGAGAATTTACGTTCCTTGGCCAGGAAGTTGTATCCGGAGGAGAAGTTCAGATAAAAGAGATCCAGTTTCTTCTCGACCTCCTCTCCATTCTTCACCGATCGGGTCTTGATCTGAAACAGGTTATTCAGCGCGAAGCTCATGGCCTTCCGTTCCGATCCAGAGCCTCCTCTCCCGGTGTAGGAAAGGTATTCCCTCTTGCGGGTGAACTCGGGCTGCCATGCCAAACTTGCGCTGGGGGTCATCACGTGCCTTATTCCCTCCAGCCCTCCTATCTTGGGCCGCACAGTTCCGTAGAGAGCCGTCCTGGCCGAAAGACTGGCAGAATAGGTGCCCCGCCTGGCGGTGCTGTTTCCGGAGATCGGAAAGGCCTCGGAGAGATTAGTCCTGAGAATCCAATACCAGGTCTCCTGGTAGTTGAACCCCGGATTCAGAACCAGGTATCCAAACAGCTTCTGGGGAGCGGAAAGTGCCAGACGATTGTCCGACACCATGAATTTCTTTCTGTCAAAATCTTCCTCGCCTCTCCGCCGCAACTGATAATTGAGGAAATTGGAGGAGAAGGAGTAATATATCGAGTTGAACCATCTCCGCTCCACTCCCGCTCCCTCACTATCCCTTAGGGGGACGAGAGGCAGGGACGGTCGAGTGAAACCGATAACCGGAAGACTGAGCGTCCGATCGTCGGTATCCATGTTCCATCGGTGATCCACTGCAAAGGTGGCGCTGGCCGTCTCCCATCTTTTGCTCAAGTTGGCCTGGGAGTACAGCGATCTGTTTCGTCTCTCCACCGGATCCAAGTTCAGATCGCGCCAGTAGTCCTTGTCGCTCAAAAAGGTCCCGGAGGCAGAGAGGGAAAGGGTGGGAGAGATGGTCTGCCGGTGATTGAAGGCCAAGTCCCAGCGGCTGCTCCGGGATTTGGTCAAAGTGGCCAGGTTCCACCAGGATCGATGGTTATAGGATCCCGATACGCTCCCGCTCAGCACGTATCGTTTGGCATAACGAGCTCCACTCCTCAACACCCATCCCGATCCCTCGTAATAGTCGAAGGCGGTCCTGAGATCCCAGTAGTCGGAAGCGGCCCAATAGTATCCCAGATTTCGGATGAACCTGTTTTCCGCTTCCAGGCTTCCGATGTCAAAAGTCAGAAAACCCGAGTGCCTTCCCGGCTTGATGGGAAAGACGTAATAGGGAATTGCGGCGACCGGGAGATGACCGATGCGCAGCACCACCGGCTTGGTGATAACCTTATCCTTGGCGATTATCTTCATCCTTCGGCAGTAGAAGTGAAAGTGGGGCTCATCCAAGTCGCAGGTGGTGTAGATGCCCTTGTCTGCCAGAAGCACCTGGTCGGTTATCTTCCTCAAGCGCTCTCCTCTGTAGGTTCCCTTCTGAATGGAGGTTATCCCCGCCTTGATCTTGCCTCTTCTGCTGCGCAGGTCATAACTCATCCGCTCACCTTCAATCCGGTCCTTTCCATCTTGAAGGACCGGCAGCCCCTCCCGCATCCCTGCCTCACCCTCTTCCGCTCCAGCCCCCTCGGCCACCAGAATCCGCTCCTCCGTGTGATATACAATCCTCCCGGCCGAAAGCGATATGTCTCCATACTCCAGGCTGCTCTGCCGGTCCAGGGTGATCAGATACTTATCTATCTGGTAGTCGATCACCTCCGCCGAGTAGTCGATGGTATCTTCGGCACTGGAGCTGTCCTGGGCGTCTTCCTTGGCAAAGGTGTAGGTTCCCATGGCCCCGCCTTGGATCAGCACCTCGCTTAACCGCTGGTCGGAGAGCAGCAGATCTATGGTATCGCCCGAGGCCTCGTTCTTGTCGTACGAGATTGCCCGGCCCGATCCGCCCGGGGATTGAGGGTGGTAGGTGCTGGTTGCGTTTCCGCAGGCCCTCACCTTCTTCAGCTCCTCATCCTCGAGAAAGAAGATCATCTTCCTTGAGGCAAGGAAGCTCTCCTTTGTCTCCTGGGTGACCGAATCGACGATATCCAGATGCGAGGCCCTGGCGTCACCGTCGACCTCGATTCTGTTTACCTTATCCTCCTGGATGAACATGTGCATGGTCTGGCCGGTGAGGCGGTCGCTCTGTTTCTCGGCCCTCGGCTTTCCCCTTAGGACTATCTCCTGCTGGCTGTTTATCCACTCGGCTTCATCGCAGGTCGCGCTCATATCGGCTTTAAAGATGCGCACCTGCTCTTTCGCCAGACCCTTTCGCTCATCAACATAATACTCCATACGCTCTCCCCTGACCACCACGCTGCTGTCGCCCTTGCCAGGCTTCAGGATCAGGGAGGGGGACTGAGTGAAGACAACCAGTTTTTCAACCCTCTCGTATTCCCCGTGTCCTCCGGTCACCTTGGCATCCTCTTTCTTGCTCAGAAGGACGACCTCCCCGTCGGCCACCACCTTCCTCGAGCTCCGGTAGTAGGTGACCCGATCAGCAGTTAGAATCTGATCGGGGTCCTCGATTCTCACGCTGTCGATGAAGACCACCTGGCCCGCGGTTCGATACCAGACCGCGCGATCGCTTCTCAGATTCAGGTCGCCGTGCTTGAAGGAGACGTCTCCGACCAAGTTGACCATCACGTTGTCTTCCTCCACCCGGAGCTCAGAGAAATCGGCGTTCAACAGTTGTATGGGTTCCTTAATGGTCTCTTCGGCGGAAAAGGCGAGGCAGAATGAGACAAGGACGAAGAAACCTGCCAGAAGGTATGCCAAGATGTTTTTGCCTATTTCAGCCATAAGAAACAATCTTCAGCACAAAGAAGGAGTTTGACGGACGGTCCTGCATCCAAGCCTGCGAAAATGCCGACTATCTCGATTTCGGCTCCCTCTTCAATCATTTATACAACTCAAAATATTCAAATCATAACCCAAGTGCAAGACTTTTGACCGGTGAACGATCCGCGTGTGCGAACGGTCCGCCTTCCGCCAGATCATGATCTTGAAGCAGGAGGCAATAATGCGGCGGAGGGCTTCAGCCCTTAACCTTCGACGTTACCCTCCGATAGGACCACGGGAAAGGAGTTCCCTATATGCCACCCGCTTAATTCGTTCGATTCTTTGACCAACGCATTCTCGGCTATGCTCTGGTTCTTCAACCCATCCCTGGATACGCCCCGAAAACAAAAAAGGCCTCTCTCGCATGAGAAAGGCCTTTTTCGTTCATATGAACAGGAAACCTTAGTACATATCGCCGTACCCACCGCCACCGGGTGGCATTCCGGGGGCGCCTGCCGGTGCTTTCTTCTCCTCAGGCTTGTCTGCGACCAGGCATTCGGTGGTGACCAGCAGCGAGGCAATAGAAGCAGCGTTCTCCAGCGCGATTCGGGCAACCTTGGTGGGATCCAGCACTCCGGCTTTCATCAGAGGTTCGTATGCTTCAGTCTCCGCGTTGAAGCCGAAATCTGCGGTACCCTCCTTGACCTTGTTGACCACCACGGCCCCGTCCGCTCCTGCATTCTGCGCGATCTGACGGATAGGCTCTTCTAAGGCCTTCCTCAGGATGGTCATTCCGGTATGCTCGTCCCCCTCCAGCTTGAGTTTGTCCAGAGCTGGAATGGTTCTCAAGAAGACCACGCCGCCGCCGGGAACTATTCCCTCTTCCACCGCGGCGCGGGTAGCGTGCAGGGCGTCTTCCACCCTGGCCTTCCTTTCCTTCATCTCCGTTTCGGTTGCTGCACCCACGTTGATTACGGCTACTCCGCCGGCCAGCTTGGCCAGCCTCTCCTGCAGTTTCTCCTTGTCGTAGTCGGAGGTGGTCTCATCTATCTGCCGTTTTATCTGGTTTACCCTTGCCTTGATGTCTTCCGTCTTTCCACCACCCTCCACTATGGTGGTGTTCTCCTTATCGATGGTGACTCTCTTGGCTTTTCCCAGATCCTGAACCTGGACGTTCTCCAATTTGAATCCCAGTTCCTCGGAGATCATTCGCCCGCTGGTCAGAATTCCGATGTCCTCCAGCATGGCCTTTCTTCTGTCTCCGAAGCCGGGAGCTTTGACCGCGCAAACTTTGAGAGTCCCTCTCAGCTTGTTCACCACCAGGGTGGCCAACGCTTCCCCTTCCACCTCCTCGGCGATGATCAGGAGGGGCTTGCCCATCTGGGCGATCTTCTCCAGAAGGGGCAGCAGATCCTTCATCACCGAGATCTTCTTCTCGTAGATCAGGATCAAGGGCTCCTCCAGAATCGCTTCCATGGCATCCGGATTGGTGACGAAATATGGGGAGAGATAGCCGCGGTCGAATTGCATTCCCTCCACCACTTCAAGTTCGGTCTTGGTGGTCTTGGCCTCCTCAACCGTTATCACCCCATCCTTTCCCACCTTCTCCATGGCATCAGCGATCAAGTCTCCGATGGACTTGTCGTTGTTGGCGGATATTGTTCCCACCTGGGAGATCTCCGTCTTGCCCGGCACCGGTTTGGACATTTTTTTGATCTCCTCTACCACGGCTTCTACTCCCTTTTCTATTCCCCTTTTCAGGGCCATGGGATTGGCTCCGGCAGTGACGTTCTTCAGCCCTTCCCGGCAGATGGCCTGAGCCAGAACGGTGGCGGTGGTGGTGCCGTCCCCGGCCACGTCCGAGGTCTTGGAAGCAACTTCCTTGACCATCTGGGCACCCATGTTCTCGAAAGGATCCTCCAACTCGATCTCCTTGGCAACCGTCACGCCGTCTTTGGTCACGGTGGGAGAACCCCACTTCTTGTCCAGGGCCACGTTTCTTCCCTTGGGACCAAGCGTAACCTTGACCGCGTCTGCCAGCTTGTCGATTCCCCTCTTTAGTTTTTCCCGCGCCTGAGTATCGAATTCCATGATTTTGGCCATATCGATCGACCTCCCATTATCTCAGTTTTGTTTGAAGAACTGTTTTACCTCTGCGCTCGACTACCCAATCACGGCCAGTATGTCGCTCTCCCGCATTATCAGATAGTCCACGTCGTCCACGGTAACCTCGGTCCCGGAATACTTGCCGTAGAGAACCTTGTCACCCTTGTTCACCTCCATGGCGACCTGCTTTCCCTCATCCGTCATCCGGCCCGGGCCCACCTCTACAACTTCCCCCTGCTGGGGTTTTTCCTTGGCCGTATCCGGGATGATGATGCCGCCCTTCTTCTCCTCCTCCGCCTCCAAGGCCTTAATCAATACCCTGTCTGCCAAAGGCTTAACCTGCATAGCACAACCTCCTTGTTTGAAAGTTTGACTGTAATTATACCTGATCTCCGAAGCTTGTTAGCACTCTACGCCGGAGAGTGCTAAAGAGTTTGCAAAAAAAATCACGGCCATCCCGGCTTGATGCCGAAGAGGCCTTCGGGCGACGGTCTGGGAATATAGGGTCCCGGTTTTTCCTTGTCAACCTTTTTTTCTGGTTTTTTTAGTCTGCAGATAGATTCGTCGCAACCCCTCCAGGGTCAGCGTGGGATTGACCTCCTCGATCGTCTTCGATTCTTTGGCAATCAACCCCGCCAATCCGCCGGTAGCCACCACCCTCGGTCTCTCTCTTATTCTGTGTTCCTTTCTCAACTCGTCCTTTATTCTACTGACTATCTCATCTATCTGTCCCACGAACCCGAAGACGATTCCGGATCTCATGCTCTCCTCGGTGCTGTTCCCGATGGCTTTCCGCGGTCTCTCCAAACTGACCTTGAACAACTGCGCCGCCCTCTGGAAAAGATACGCAGAGGAGGTCTCCACGCCGGGGGCGATGGCTCCTCCCAGATATTCTCCCTTATCCGATATCACGTCGAAGTTGGTGGAGGTCCCCAGGTCTACCACGATGGCGGGGCCCCCGTAAATCTGATGGGCTGCCACCGCATTGGCAATCCGGTCGGCTCCTACCTTCGATGGATCATCATAGACGATCCTGATTCCTAAGGGAAGATTGCAGCTTACCAGAACCGGATCGGTCTTCAAGAACTTCCTGCTCATATCCTGATAGACCAAGGTGAGGGGTGGAACCACGGAGCAGATTATCACGCCGGTGATTTTGCGTTGATCGCGCAGGAATTGCCTCACCAGCACTCCACACTCGTCCTCGGTCACGGCGTGGTTGGATGTCACCCGGAAATGATGGATCAGCTTCTCTTTCCTGAATACTCCCAGCACCGTGTGACTGTTTCCGATATCGATGGCCAGCAACATTATGGGATCCTCAATCGTGTAAGTTCCATGTACTCTCGCATTGTTGTAAGGAGAGTCAGGCAAAAGTCCTTGATCTCATGCTCATCAATCAGTCGATTCGATCCTCCTGAAGATGTCATATCTACATACGTTCAGGTCCAGATCCTCCAAAGAGATTTTTGCGCGACTGACGTCCACCGAGGATGCGTCGAAGGTAGCCATCCTCTGGTAGTTTTCCTCCAACCAACGACTTTCTATCACCTGCGAGAAGTAGGGTCCGGCAAATCCTATCAGAAAGTAGGCCGGCTTGTATCTTTTGAGAAAGCCAAGACGGTCTCTGCTTTTATTGAAGGGGATCACCTGAGGTGAGACCAGGCCGTCCTGATCCAGGATGTAGCGCCCCGAATAGTAGCCCATATAGCCGATGTCCTCCGCGCAGACCGTGTCCGTCGGATGGGTGCACTCCGAAAGCCATAGTCCTATGCTCTTGTGAATATCCTCCAGGGCTATCTGTTCGACCGTCACCAGTTTGAAGGTGCGCTTCATCTGCTGGAAGTATGCCAGTCCGGCCAGAAGGCAAATCACGGATATCACCACAATGTTCAGAGCCTTAAGACTTGCGGCAACAGTCGTTCGCCGGCCCAAGGAATCGATTCTCCTTTTCCAGAAGCCACCCGCCCTCTCCAATATCAGATCAAATCCAAGAGCGACCAGAATGAGATAGCCCAGATAGAAGGGAACGTAATACCACATGTGCATCTTGCTGGCACCAAGGAGAAAGAAGAGGAAATAGAGCACCGTCCACAGGGCTATGATGATGTATGATCTGGCTCTGGCGAAGACCGTGTAGACACCGGCCAGAGCCAAAAGCAGCAGCGGCCAACCCATCTTGATCCTCAGGAACAGAAACTCCCAGAAGATCCTCCATTTCGGTGTCTCCCATACCGTGGCGGAGTACAAGGCCTTCTTGCCGGGAACCGAATTGGGAATCGGCGAGCCGAAGTACAAAAAGGAAAAGACAAGCCAAGGCAGCAGCATCAGCAGGGAGACCAATACCAGCTTAGCCGGAAATCTGCGGTTCTGCCAAACGAAGTGGATTACGACTGCAAGCCCCAGGATCACTCCATCCACTCTGGTTAAGACGGTCAAGCCCAGAAACAGAGCGGTCAAACCGAGATTCCTCCTGTAGTAGCAGTAGAGAGAAGCGGTGATGAAAAGCACGTACAGGCTGGTCTCCATGCCGGAGATCGACCAGACTATCACCCGGGGGAAGAGAGCGTAGAAGAGGGCTGCCAGCACCGCCACACCCACCTTGAATCGTCTCAACATCAGGAATATCAGAATTCCGCTGAGACAGTCCGCTCCGATGTTTATCATCCTCGCCAATGGCAGGATGGGCAAACCGAGCTTGACCAAGAGGGCTAACAGCAGCGTGTAAAGGGGGGTGGAAGTACCCAGTATCCTCTCCCCCTGGTTGTAAACAAACCCCCTCCCGCCGGCTATGTTCTCGGCGTAGCGAAAGGTTATAAAGGAGTCGTCAGCAAAGTGATTGGAATAGTAAGCCAGAAGCCCCCGTGTCAGCACGGTGACGAGGATAATGAAAACGATGACCGGCATTGCCTTGCCGGTCTCTTCCTTCATTTGAGAGGGCACTCCTCAATCCTCTTGTTATATCGATAAGAGGTCCCAGAAAGGGGCCAAGTCGATATTGCCGCCGAATCACACCACCGTCACCTCACCTGCCCTCACTACCCTTTCACCCTTTGGAGTCATGATCACCAGGGACCCGTTGTCGTCAATGTCCTGGGCCAAACCCTCTATCCTCTCTCGCCCGAATCTCACCGCCACCTTCCTGCCCAGAAGCGAGGAGAATCGCTTTATCAACCGGCGCTGCGGACACAACCCCTTCTTTTTGAAGTCGAGGTAGACCGATTCGAATCTTTGCAGAAAGGAGATCAACAGCTTCACCCTGGAGATTTCTTCTCCCCACTCTATCCTGACCGAGGTGGCGCGGCCGGAGAGCCTGCCAGGAAAGTCCTTGGGCAGGTGGTTCACGTTCACCCCGATGCCGGCGATCACGAAATTGGTTCTGTCCGGCTCGGCGGAGAGCTCCAGGAGTATGCCCCCCACCTTCAGACCGTTTATCAGACAATCATTGGGCCATTTGATTCTGGCATCCAATCCGGTGAGCTTCCTGATGGTTTGCGCCAGGGCCAATCCGGCGCAGATGGAGAGTCCGGGGGCCTTGAATGGCGGGATGTTGGGACGCAGGATGACGCTTGTCCATAAGCCCAGTCCCGGCGGGGAATGCCAGCTTCTTCCCATCCTTCCCCTCCCTTGGGTCTGCTCGTCCGCCACGATCAGAGTCCCCTCTCTGATTCCGGCCTCCGCCAGCCGGAATCCCAGTTGATTGGTCGATCCCAGGCTGCGGTAGGATAGAACCTCTCTCCCCAGAATCTTGCTTTTCAGCTTCTTCTTCACCTCCACGGCCAGAATGCGATCGGGGCTCTTCAGCAGCCTGTAGCCCTTCCCCTTCTCGGAGGAGATTTCAAAATCCCACCGTCTCAGTTCCTTTATGGCCTGATAGACCACGTAGGGATGTGCTCGCAGCTTCTCCGAGATCTCCCTGGTACTCAGAAAAGTGTGCCGCTTCTTCTGCAGAAGCAACAGCACCTCTTCGCCGGCAGTCTGCATGCTTCTTTTCATATTGCGCCCTTACCACCGTCTGCTATTCGGGCGAAATCCAATCCCTGGCTGAAATCAACAATGATCCGGGCGGGATAAATTCCCGCCCCTCTGTTTGGGGTGATGGAATCAGGGTGTTTCTGTTCGGACTCCTGACTATGGTTAGGTCAGTATCAGACTCATATCCAGCGCAGGGGCGGAGTGAGTCAAAGCCCCCACCGAGATGAAGTCGACTCCGGTCGAAGCGATCCTTCTGACATTTTTCAGGCCGACGCTCCCCGACGCCTCGATCTTGATGGCCCGGTCGGCGGAGCGGATCAGCTCCACGGCCCTTCTCATCCGGTCGATTCTCATGTTATCCAGCATTATCCAGTCCGGCTTTGATTTGACTGCCTCCCTGGCCTCGGGCAGATTTCTGATTTCCACCTCGACCTTCTCTTTTCGGCGCTTCGAACGAGCCCGGAGGACCGCCTTGGAGACACCGCCTGCGGCTTGGATGTGATTCTCTTTGATCAGGATCATGTCGAACAGCCCCATGCGATGATTCCCGCCGCCGCCGGTCTTGACCGCGTACTTCTCCAGGACCCTCAGGCCCGGGGTGGTCTTTCTGGTGTCCAGAATCTTTGTTCCGGTCCCTTTCACTTCATCCACGTACTTGGAGGTAAGGGTAGCTATTCCGGAGAGCCTCTGCAGGAAATTTAGTGCCGTCCTCTCGGCCGAAAGGATACTCCGTGTCTTCCCCCGAACAGAGACTATCTTCTCTCCCCTCCTGATCCTGTCTCCGTCCCGCTTGAACGCCTTGAGTACAAGCTTCGGATTGACCGCCCGAAAAACCATCCCGGCCACCGGCAATCCGGCCAAAACCCCGTCCTGCTTGGCCATGATGACGGCCCGACCGGACGGATCGTCTGGCAGGAGTAATCTCGAGGTCACATCCCCGCAGCCGATATCCTCGGACAACGCCAACTCTATCAGGTGCTCTATTTCCTGACCCGTAACACGCATCGTATCAACTCTCCAAAGCATAGCAAGTTAATACAAATCGCCGGGTTGTCAACGGAAAACAGTCCCGAGTCGTGCCCTCTGTCAAACTTGAATCCATGCCGATGAAAGAGTCATCAGGGCCCCCTGAAATGAGAAAAAACCCCTCCCCGGATCAGCCAGGAAGGGGCTCGTCCTGCCTCTTGCAGGTTCAGCCGCGGAAAAGATAATTGACCAGGGCGACTATGTCAGCTAAGTTCACTTCGCCGTCCTGGTTGAAGTCTCCCAGGCTCTTGGGACTGGGCGGCAGACCTCCGCGGTACAGATAGCTGATCAAGTAAACCAGGTCAGCCATATCCACTATTCCATCGCTGTTGGCATCCCCCAATACGGAATCCGTGAATATCCAACCGGACATGGTCGAGGGTTGTACAAAGAGCAGGCCGCTGGTATCGGTGTACGAGTTGTAGTGTCCCAGATTTTCCTGTAACTCGAAGACGACGGGAATAGAAATCCCGGCGGGAGCATTCTCATCCACCCTGAAGTTGACTGCCACGAGAGCGCCCACGCCCGGCTCAATCGAGGAAAACCAGAGATTGTCTTCATTCCACCAGTCGCCGTAAGTGAAGAAGAAGATCTCGCCCGGATGTATCACCGGATAAACGTCCGCCCATCCGGGTATGCGCGCTCCAGAAGTGTCCACCCCTTCAACCGAGAGCAGGCTGTCGTCGAAGATCAGCTTGAAGGTGACGCCCCTTGAGGGAAGCGAGTTGGCGAACCATATGGGAACCGACACAGCCTCACCGGGGTTAGCTGACGACGGCACGAAGACGAATTGGTCGGAGGGATGCTGCTTGCCGCCCTCTTCCTCACCCTTGCACACCAGCTCCACCGCATCGTGGAGAATAACCCGGTTCACATAGAGAAGATCGGCGATGCTCCAGACAAAACCGTCGCAGTTTACGTCGGAATTGGCCGCCTGCTGCTCGGGGTCAATCAGCACGCTCTCCCCTTCCAGAAGAAACGTATGAAACAGCACCCAGTCCGCCACTTCATAAGGGATGTAGTTGAGGTTGACATCTCCCAGAATCGGCTCTTCCGGATACCATACTGTTATACCCCCGTCTGAGAACTCAAGCGAGGGAAGTACGGCAGCGAATTCCAGACTCTCCGGGGGGCAGTCGGCGGTGTTGAACTGAGCGGAATCCTGGCTCACATATAAGGTATCATAGAACCGGTTCTGAAGAGTGTTCTCCAGGCAATCACTCAACTCCCACTCGAACGTGATCGGGAAGAAGGTGCCGTCCGGGATGCCCATGTTGTCGATTACAAAGGCCAAAACCACCAGGGTGACGTACTCAGAATTCGGGCCAAGTGGGACCCCTTGATGCCCGTCGGGAAGATCATGAATCCCGAAGAGCTGCACTTTGTACAGGGTGTCCGTGTAGGGAAGAAGACGGTAGGTGAATTTCTCCCAATCACCTTCCTCCAAGATTTCGCCCGGCTCGGCTCCGACGAAGGTAAGATACTGGTAAGGGAAGTCGATCTCCAGTTGAAACTGCCCCACCTCCACGTCGTTGCGAATCATAACCGGGACCTCGACATAATCCCACGAACTGACCGTATCGACCTTGATGGAGGCCAGGGTGGTCTTGCCGGTCACCAACGGGTCAAGCCGGTTCGGCTCGCCACTTCCCGCCGCGGGAACGGGGCCGAACATCAAAAGGACAAGCGACAGGCACACGACAAGCAGCGTCTGCCCCAAGACCGATCTACGATTTAGGAAGCACATAAAAACCCTCCGCGTTTAAAGGTCAAAGGCTTCTGTCTGCAAAAACCTTTAGCAAAGGGTCATAAAAACTACAGCCCGCTTTCTTTTGAATCTACTGCCATAATACATAGAACCTAGGATTTGTCAAGTACTTTCTCTTGATTCTCTGTGGAGACCAAATACAAATCATACACTTTTTAGAGAAACAGATAGGCAACGCCCAAGAGAGATGGTATTTTTGAAGAACGCCAAATTCTTCTACTCTCAAGGAGGTTGCCTATGCTATTTG